>CESO01042799.1_pt1 | contig 30956 bp, 22 predicted proteins | sample 356341 | NCBI WGS metagenome assembly CESO01 (sample SAMEA2621812, study PRJEB7988) | marine metagenome | biome: marine biome (ENVO:00000447); feature: deep chlorophyll maximum layer (ENVO:xxxxxxxx); material: "saline water (ENVO:00002010), including plankton (ENVO:xxxxxxxx)" | depth 35 m | reverse complement strand
GGGCTAATAATAGCATGACAAAGGGCTTGGCTGGCCTTTTTAGGCCCTTGGTTGGTGCAAAAAAGCCATTGGCTCCAACTGTCCTTCAACATGTTGGAGCCAATGAATCTGCCTGATGGCAGGGTTCTTGTTGGTTATGAGTCAGGGGGCGTCGAGATCCATGTCAGCCGGTGCAGCCCCTTCAAGTGCCTTGAGTATCGCAGCCTCGCTGATGGACTCCGAGGAGGGCTCTCCAATTACCTCGGAGAGGGGGTTGGAGGCTTCTGGAATCTCCACGATGGGTGGTCTCTCAGCTCCACGAGCCTCCGCGTCCTCACTGGCCATGGCCGAAAGCGTTTCCTGATCATTTTCAGGGGCAATCGGTTCTCCAAGCTTCTGAACACGCATCTTGGTGTAGGTCTTGAATCCCGTTCCAGCTGGAATGAGGTGGCCCAGAAGAACATTCTCCTTGAGACCCTTCAGATCATCCACCGCACCCTTGAGGGAGGCCTCCGTGAGAACCTTCGTGGTCTCCTGGAAGGAGGCTCCTGACAGGAAGGATTCCGATTGGAGTGAGGCCTTGGTGATGCCAAGCAGGAGGGTCTGCCCGTTGGCAGGTTGGGCCTTCTTGCTCTTGGCGGGGGCTTGGCCCTCGCCTTCGGCCAAGGCATTGGCTTCCTTGACCGCATCACGCTCGACCAGATCACCTTCGACGAACTTGGTGTCGCCTGGGTTGCTGATGCGAACCTTCTTGGCCATTTCCTGATTGGCTTTGCGGAAGGTGTGTCGACCAACGACCTCTTCCGGAAGCATCGGGGTGTCCCCGGGCTTCTTGACCATGACCTTGCCAAGCATGCAGGCCAGAATGACCTCGATGTGCTTGTCGGAGATGGGGACGCCCTGGGCACGGTATACATTCTGGACTTCATCCAGCATGTAGGTGAACACGGCTTCCTCGCCCTGGATGTCGAGGATTTCCTGAGGTACCAATGGTCCCTCTGTGAGAGGGTCACCGGCATCGACCCAGTCGCCACGATGCACCAGAAGGTGCTTGCTCTGGGGTACATGATGATCTGTCTCATGTCCGGAGTCGGAGATGATTCGGACCGTCATCTTGCCCTTGCGAAGATCGTCATGCAGTTCGACCCGTCCCGAGACGGTCGACATGATCGCCGGATCCTTGGGGATCCGTGCCTCGAAGATCTCGGTGACGCGTGGCAGACCACCGACGATGTCGGCTGAGCCGGCAACATCCTTGGGCTGACGAGCAAGCATCTCGCCCTGGAGAATCTCCTGACCCTCGATGACTTCGATTCTTGCCTTGGCAGGCAGGTGGTGGAAGTCGAGGATCTTGCCATCGGCGTCTTCGACCAGAATCTGCGGATGCATCTCTCCGGTGTGCTCGATGACGATGAGTTCCTTCTTGCGATCACCCTTGACCGTTTCCTCGCGGATGGTCTTGCCGATCTCGATGTCCTTGAAGCGAACACGTCCTGACTGTTCAGCCAGAATCGGAGTTCGGTGGGGGTCCCAGGCAACCAGAAGCTGACCCTTGCGGACCTTTTCGTCCGGCTTGACGCGAATGATGCCGCCGTATGGAACCTTTTCCTTCTGCAGATCACGACCCTTGGCGTCCTTTACGAGGATTTCACCATTTCGCTTGAGGGCGATGAGTTGGGTGGAACCTTCGAACTCGACTTCCACCTGGTTGCAGTCACGCAGCTCGATGATGCCGCCATGGGTTGCCTTGTAGGAGGTGTCGACCAGTCCACGTGAGGCGATACCACCGGTGTGGAACGTACGCATGGTCAGCTGGGTGCCCGGTTCACCAATGGACTGGGCGGCAATCGTACCCACGGCCAGTCCACCTTCGACCGGCATGCCGGTCGACATGTCCGTGCCGTAGCAGAGTCGACAGACACCATCGGAAGTCTCACAGGCCAATGGCGTTCGCACATGAACGGCATCGATTCCAAGCTTCTCGATCTTGTCGGCGATCTCACTGCTGATCATCTGGTTCTGAGCGACGATGACCTCATCGGTCAGCGGATTGACGATCGACTGGCGACTGGTTCGGCCGAGGATGACCTCTCGCAGCGGCACATCGACTTCGTCACCCTTGTAGATCGCTCGCTTGGCGAGCCCACGCTTGGTGCCACAATCATGCTCGGTGACGACGACCGACTGGGCGACGTCGTAGAGCTTTCGGGTCAGATAGCCTGAGTCGGCCGTCTTGAGCGCGGTGTCGGCCAGACCCTTACGAGCACCATGGGTGGACGAGAAGTACTCGAGAACGTTGAGACCTTCACGGAAGTTCGCGCGAATGGGTGTTTCGATGATCTCGCCACTTGGCTTGGCCATCAATCCACGCATGCCCGCCAACTGCTGCATCTGGCTGACGTTGCCACGAGCACCGGAGGTGGACATGAGGTACACCGGATTGAGGTACTTGGTGGCCTTGGGATCATCGATGCTCAGTTCATGCAGGTTGGAGAGATCACGACGATCCGACTTGAGTGTCGAGACCAGTTCCTTGGTGAGTTCCTCACGGCAATGAGCCCAGATGTCCAGAAGCTGGTTATGACGCTCTCGCTCGGTGATGGCACCGGCATCGAATGCCCGTTCGACGCCATCGACCTTCTTCTGGGCGATATCGAGCAGTTCCTGCTTGCGTTCGGGAATACGAAGATCGGTGATGGCGATCGACAGCCCGGAGGATGTCGCCGTCTTGAAGCCGATCTCCTTGAGATCATCGAGAAGCGTGAGGGTTGCCGGACGACCGCAGTACTTGAAGGTGTCGTCGATGACGAAACTGCAGCCCTTCTTGCTGAGGGTGAAGTTGTAGAAGGGCATTCCCTCTGGAAGAATCGAGCTGAGGCGGAGCCTGCCGACGGTCGTGATGAGACGACGATTCTCGGGCATGTCCACGGGGGTGGCGCCCTGCGAGGTGACGAGCTTGTCGAAGTTCGTCAGCCGGACGGCAATACGCTCATGCAACGAGATCTGCCCGTGATCGAGTGCCAGGATGGCCTCGGACACGTTGCGGAATGCTCGCAGTTCGTGATCAGCCTTGCCGTCATCCTCGATCATGAAGGTGAGGAAGTACACGCCCATGATGATGTCCTGCGATGGGGACACGATCGGGTTGCCGTTGGCAGGCGAGAAGATGTTGTGAGTCGAGAGCATCAGAAGATGCGCTTCGACCTGCGCTTCGAGCGACAGGGGGAGGTGGACCGCCATCTGGTCGCCGTCGAAGTCGGCGTTGTAGCCGGTGCAGACGAGCGGATGCAGCGTGATGGCGTTGCCTTCCACGAGCACTGGCTCGAAGGCCTGGATCCCCATGCGGTGAAGGGTTGGTGCACGGTTCAGCAGCACGGGGTGCTGGTAGATGACCTGCTCCAGGACATCCCAGACCTCGGGGTCTCGACGCTCGAGCATTCGCTTGGCCGACTTGATCGTGTCCGCCAGACCATGTTCCTTGAGCTTGCGGATGATGAACGGCTGATAGAGCTCGAGTGCGATCTTCTTGGGAAGTCCGCACTGATGGAGCTTGAGTTCAGGTCCGACGACGATGACCGAACGAGCCGAGTAGTCGACTCGCTTGCCGAGGAGGTTTTCGCGGAAACGACCCTGCTTGCCCTTGATCATGTCGGTGAGCGACTTGAGGGGACGGTTGCTGGATCCCAGAACCGGACGTCGGCAACGACCATTGTCGAAGAGCGCGTCGACCGCCTGCTGGAGCATTCGCTTCTCGTTGCGGATGATCACCTCGGGTGCATTGAGGTCCATCAGCTTCTTGAGACGGTTGTTCCGGTTGATGATCCTTCGATAGAGATCGTTCAGGTCGGATGTCGCGAAGTTGCCGGATTCGAGGAGGACCAGCGGTCGAAGATCCGGTGGAATCACCGGTACGACGTCGAGGATCATCCAGGCTGGATCATTGCCACTGAGTCGAAGCTGCTCGACGAGCTTCAGACGCTTGGCCAGATCCTTGATGCGCTGCTTGGAACGGGTCTTCGTGAGTTCCTCGCGGATCTCGGCCGCGGCGGCGAAGAGATCGATTCGGGAAAGCAGTTCGGTGACGGCGTCAGCACCCATGAGGGCCTTGAAGGCGCCATACCCGTGGGTCTGGACAGCGACTCGATATTCGTCCTCGTCCATGACCTGCTGCATTTCCAGCTCGGTGTCACCTGGATCGATGACGACGTAGTCCTGGAAGTAGATGACCTTCTCGAGATCGGCGGTCTTCATCTGGAGCAATGTGCCAAGGCGGCTTGGAAGCGCCTTGAAGAACCAGATGTGGACAACCGGGGCGGCGAGGTTGATGTGGCCCATTCGCTTGCGTCGGACGCGGGAATGAGTCACCTTCACGCCGCAGCGATCACAGATGATGCCCTTGTACTTGGTTCCCTTGTACTTGCCGCAACCGCACTCATAGTCCCGTTCGGGGCCGAAGATGCGTTCGCAGAAGAGACCATCCTTCTCCGGACGGTAGGTCCGGTAGTTGATGGTTTCGGGTTTCTTGACTTCACCGAAGCTCCAACTTCTGATGTCGTTGGGGCTGGCAAGAGTGATTCTCACCGAGGCAAAGTCGTTGACGCGATCAAAGACACCTTCATTGGTGTCAGGTGTTCGCTGAAAAAGTCCGCTAGTACCGCTGCGCTGGTCCACTGGTGGGCCTCCGGAAATCAGAGCAAGCTGCTGCCTTCAGTCTGCTGCTTTTCCAAGTCAATGTTCATACCGAGTCCACGGATCTCATGACACAGGACGTCGAAGACGACAGGCATGCCGGCTTCAAGCGTGTTCGTGCCCTTGACCATGGAGTCGTAAATCTTCGTGCGTCCTTCCACATCGTCACTCTTGACGGTGAGGAGTTCCTGAAGAACGTAGGCGGCGCCGTAGCCCTCGAGGGCCCAGACCTCCATCTCACCAAATCGCTGACCGCCGGTGCGGGCCTTGCCGCCCAGAGGCTGCTGCGTGATGAGGCTGTAGGGGCCTGTGGCGCGTGCGTGAATCTTGTCATCCACCAGGTGATGCAACTTGAGCATGTACATGTACCCCACCGATGTGGGCTGGTGGAATGCTTCGCCGGTGCGTCCGTCGTAGAGCTGAGCCTTGCCTCCGAATGGAAGCTTGGCGAGCAGTTCTCTGGGCTGACCGGGATTCTGACCGGTCTCCTCGAACTTGGCGATGCGATCATCGACATGATTGTTGGCTTCATCGATGGAACCGAGGACTTCCGCCTCGGTGGCACCGTCGAAGGCCGGTGTCACGCCCTGGAAGCCCAGGACCTGTGCCGCCCATCCGAGATGCAGCTCGAGGAGCTGACCGACGTTCATTCGAGAAGGAACACCCAGTGGATTGAGGAGGATGTCGACGGGCGTTCCATCCTCGAGGAACGGCATGTCCTCTTCCGGAACGATACGTGCGACCACACCCTTGTTTCCGTGGCGACCAGCCATCTTGTCACCGACCGCGATCTGACGGCGGTTGGCGAGATAGACCTTGACCATTTCAAGGACGCCGCTCTGGAGTTCATCGCCACGCTTCTTGTGGGCGAGGACTCGATCCTTCTCTTCCTCGATCGCCTTGATACGAGGCCAGAACTGGGAGTAGGTGGTCATCGCGGCTGCCTTGGCATCCTTGGACCCCTTCACCCATTTCTCGTCGAAGTTCTCGATCTGCTCGAGGACGACCTCGGGAATGTCGGAGACACCGACTTTCTGACGGGTGGCCGGGTCGACCATCTCCGCTCCGAGCGTCTCGTTCATTCGATCGATCATCTGCTTGAAGAGCTCGATGGCCTTCTCGTTCATTTCCTCTTCGTAGAGGCCCATCTCTTCCTTGAGCTTTGCCTTCTGTTCGTCATTGAGGTGCATGCGACGACTGAAGTGACGCGTATTGATGACGATTCCGCTGCTGCCAGCTGGAACATCAAGCGAGTCGTTCTTCACATCCTCACCAGCACGACCGAAGATCGCATGGAGAAGCTTCTCCTCGGGAGTCAGCTCGGACTTGCTCTTGGGGCTGACCTTGCCGACGAGGATGTCGCCAGGTCCCACGCGAGCACCTTCACGGATGATGCCGGTGTCGTTGAGATTCTTCAGCTGCTTCTCGGAGACATTCGGGATGTCGTCGGTGAATTCCTCGCGACCAAGCTTGGTGTCACGAACCTCCACATCGAATGATTCGATATGGACCGACGTCAGGACATCATCCTTGACCAGTCGTTCGGAGATGACGATGGCATCCTCGAAGTTGTAGCCGTCGAAGGTGTTGAACGCGACCAGGGCATTCTTGCCGATGGCCAGTTCGCCGTCCTTCGTGGAGGAGCCGTCCGCGAGAATCTGTCCAGCTTCGACCTTCTGGCCGAGTGAGATGATCGGGCTGTGCTTCTGGCAGGTCCGCTCATTGAGCTGGCGATGTGATTCCAGCAGGTACTCGTCGGCGTTGTCGATGATCACTCTTTCGGAGTCGACGTAGGTGACTTCACCACCGCGTCGGGCCTTGATGATCATGCCTGAGAATTCACCGGCGACCCGTTCCATGCCTGTGGCCACCAGTGGTGGGTCGGCCTGAAGCAGTGGGACAGCCTGTCTCTGCATGTTCGATCCCATCAAGGCACGGTTCGCATCGTCATGCTCCAGGAAGGGGATCATGGCCGCCGAAACGCCCACGATCTGCTTGGGGGAGATGTCGATGTACTCGACCTCGTTGGCCGTGACCATGCTCAGGTCGCCATTGAGACGAGCGAGCACCTGTGGGTCGCTGATGCCACCCTTGTCGTCCAGCACGTCTGTCGTAGCCAGAACGGAAGTCATTTCCTGGTCGGCGCGAAGCAGTTCGATGTCGCCGGTGACCTTGCCGTTGGTGACCTTCTGATACGGCGTCAGGATGAAGCCGTACTCATCGATCTTGGCATAGATGCCAAGGGATGCGATCAGACCAATGTTGGTGCCTTCGGGTGTTTCAATCGGGCAGATTCGTCCATAGTGCGAGATATGGACGTCGCGTACCTCGAAACCGGCTCGCTTGCGATTGAGACCACCAGGTCCCAGTGCGGAGAGTCGTCTCTCATGAACGAGCATTGAAAGTGGGTTCGTCTGGTCGACGACCTGTGAGAGCTCGCTTCTTCCGAAGAAGAAGTCGATCGCACTGCTGATGGACTTGGAGTTGACGAGATCGGCGACCTTGCTCAGCTCACTTGGATCCTTGACGCTCATGCGTTCCTGGACGGTTCGACGGAGCTTCAGGAAGCCCTTTCGCATTTCCTCGACAGCCAGTTCGTCAAGCGTTCGCAGACGACGGTTGCCCAGATGGTCGATGTCGTCGATGTGTGCCTTGTTTCGCTTGGCTCGCAGATCGAGCATGTAGCGAATGACCGCGAGGAAGTCCTCTGCACGAATGTGCATGACATCCTCGGAGATGTCCATGTCGAACTTTCGGTTGATCCTAAAGCGACCGACCTTACCCAGACGATAGCGATTCTCGTCGAAGAACTTCTCCTTGAAGAGCGCCTTCGCCTTGTCGATCTGCGGTGGATTGCCTGGACGAAGTCGACCATAGATGCGAAGCAGGGCGGCTTCATGCTCAGTCGAATTGGCATCGAAATCAAGACGTTCCATGGCCAAGGTGTTGAGGATGAGCGGGTCACCCGGATCCTGGACGACACGAAGCTTCTTGATGGAGGAGGACTGGATGGCATCGATGGCATCCCCGATGGGGGCTCCGATGCGGCAGATCTCCTCACCCTCCTCATTGACTACCTGTTCGGCGGAATAATGCTCTGGAGTGAGGTTTTCGACCTTTACATCAACCACATCGTGGAAGAGTTCGAGGATCTTCTCCGTGGAGCTGAAGGTCTCCTCGAGTGCTCGCATGAAGACGGTTGCGGCGATCTTGGGAGACTGGTCGATTCGCATCGCCAGTACATCCTTCTTGGTCACCTCAAGCTCGATCCAGGAGCCTCGCTCCGGAATGATGCGTGCACTGTGCAGCGGTCGGTCACCCATGTCGGCGGCAATGCCGAAGTCGACACCGGGGGAGCGGTGCAACTGACTGACAATGACGCGTTCAGCACCATTGACGATGAACTCTCCACCACCGAGCATGATCGGAATCTCGCCGAGGTAGATTTCCTCTTCGGCCATCTCCGACACGCCTTCGCGTATGAGCCTCACGGCCACCCGGAAGGGCATGCCGTAGGTCAATCTCAACTGCTTGCATTCGGTCGTCGTGTACCGAGCCTTGTCGAGGTCGTAGTAAAGGTATTCCAGTCTCATCGTGCCGTCGTACGACTCAATGGGGAATACCTCGCGAAGAAGGCTTTCGAGCCCAATGTTGGGATCGCGCTCCTCGCGTGGTTTATCGAGCTGAATAAACCGGCTGTACGCATCCTGCTGGACCTGCGTCAATTCCGGTACGGGTATCGCGTCGCCGCGCTTTGAGAAGTCGCGGATATTCCTCGAGCTCATTCGCTTACCTCGATGGTTGCATGGGTACTTGGCGGTACTTTGCCAGGGACCTAAAGCATCCGGGTGAGTTCGTAGAGACAATTCAAATTGTTAACGGTTACGCCGCCGAGCACTGGAGTCTAATCAGCCCTTGCCACCCCTTCAAGTGGGGTGAGCAAAAACAATGCCGAATGGCCGGAATACCCGTACAAACAACTAACAGGAGTGGGAATAACGGGGCAATCGGCGGACTTCCCTGTGGAAAACTCTGGATGAGTTCCCGGGTTGGCCGCCGATTGCCCGTTCGTTGATTCCTACTTGATCTCGACGCCGCCGCCAGCTTCTTCCAGCTTGGCCTTGAGATCGTCGGCTTCTTCCTTCGAAGCCTTCTCCTTGATGGCCTTCGGGGCATTGTCGACGATTTCCTTGGCTTCCTTCAGACCCAGGCCTGTGGCCTCGCGGACAACCTTGATGACGGCGATCTTCTTGTCGCCAGCTGCTGTGAGAATGACGTCGAATTCGGTCTTCTCTTCCTCAGCACCCTCATCACCACCGCCGCCACCACCGGCAACCATAACGGCGCCACCAGCTGCAGGCTCGATGTCATAGGTGTCCTTCATGTAGTCGGCGAGGTCAACGGCTTCCTTCAGAGTAAGGCCGGCCATTTCGTCTCCGAGCTTGGAGATCTTTGCTTCGAAAGTCTTGCTTTCTGCTACTGCTTCTTCGGACATGGTTTTTTTCTCATCTCTTGTTATCTGACATGCAGTTCAGAGGAGCCGTCGCACGGCTTTTAACCCACAGAGGGCCAGTGTTCTGCGGTAGTCCAATGGGGTACTTCGAATCAGTCGACCTTTTCGATGGTCTTGCCATCTTCCAGGCGTTCCTGAATTTCCTTCACGATCGCCAGAAGTCTGGAGCCAGGGCTCTTGACCGCGCCGACCAGGTTTCGACCGGGGCTCAGCACAAGCTGAACAGCCGTGGCCTGTGCCTCTTCTCGGGTCGGGAACTTACTCAGTGCCTTGACGCCTGCCTCGCCGTCGAAATACAGGCCGTCTAGGATGGCACCCTTCAGATCAAGATCGTTGATCTTCTTGGCCCAATCGACCAGCTCTCGAGCGACATCGACAACGGATTCGCCGCCGTAACACAAGGCTGAAGGACCATTTAGGGCTTCTTTAAGCCCTTCAAGACCTGAATCCTTGAAAGCGTCCTTCGCAAGGGAATTGCGAATGACAGTGATGCGGATGTCCTTCTTCAGCAGTCCCAGCCTCAACTCGTTGTTGGAGTTGGCAGTAATGCCTCGGATGTCAATCAGGAGGGCATCGGAGACACCGTCGAAACGGCGCTGATACTCCTGAACAATCATTTCTTTCATTGGGCGACTCATGAGACTGCCACCTCCACCCCGGGGGTCATTGTGCCCGAGATTACGCACCTCTTGATGTAAATGCCCTTGGTCGAAGCAGGGCGAATCTTGTCGATGGTGTTCATGAAGTGCTCAAGATTTTCAACCAGGTTCTCACTGGAGAAGCTCATCTTCCCAACGATCGCATGGATGTTTCCACCTTCGTCATTTCTGTATTCGGCTTTACCCGCAGCAAATTCAGCAACTGCCGTCTCGGCGTCAGGTGTGACCGTGCCGGCCTTTGGTGAAGGCATGAGGCCCTTGGGCCCCAGGACACGACCAAGCTGACCAACGACCCGCATCATGTCGGGGGAGGCAATGGCGACATCGAAGTCGAACCAGCCTTCGGTAATCTTCTTGGCCAGGTCATCACTGCCGGCTTCCACGGCTCCGGCTGCTTTCATGGCCTCGACCTTGTCATCAGTGCAGAAGCAGATGACTCTCGCAGATCGACCGATTCCGTTGGGCATGGTCAGGGCTCCGCGGAGCTGCTGATCGGCCTGCTTTGGATCGATTCCAAGATGGACGCAGCATTCGACGGTTTGATCGAACTTAGTCTGTTTAAAGGACTTAAGTGCGTCAACAGCCTCTTTAATGGGCCTGGCCTGCTGAGCTTCAAGGCTCATCGCTGAGTTGGTGGCACGCCTCTTTGAGGCCTGCTTTCGACGGCGACGATGGAGCCTTGCTGGATAGGTGCTTTCAGTTGTGGTGTTTTCTGTCGTCATAGTGATCAGCCCTCCACCACGATGCCCATGGAACGGGCGGTGCCTTCAATGAGTCGCATCGCGGATTCCACGGTACCTGCATTGAGATCTTCCATTTTCTCTTCGGCGATCGCTCGAACCTGATCAGAGGTGACCTTGCCGACCTTTTCAGCCTGAGGGACGCCAGAGCCCTTTTCAACACCTGCTGCCTCTTTCAGAAGGGCTGAAGCAGGTGAGGACTTGATGACGAAGTCAAAGGACCGATCCTTGTACAAGGTGACGACACAGCCGACGACCTTGCCGTTGAGGTCCTTGGTTCGTTCATTGAATGCCTGAATGAACTGGCCTGGGTTGATGCCATTGGCACCCAGAGCAGGTCCTAGCGGGGGGGCTGGCGTGGCCTTGCCTCCCGGGGCTACGATTTTGAATGATTTTTCAATCGGCTTCTTGGCCATGGAACCTCCTGCCTCCCACCTCTTCGATTCGGTGCCCGGCCAATGGGCTCCCGTGAGAAGTGGTATATCGGCGCAAATTGTTCGAAAACGGGCCCCAACGGGCCGAGCCGAGCATTGTAGATAAATCGGAAGCAATTACAAGTACCGGTCCTGGGTGCCATGTCCACACCACGCCGATACGGGCTGATATCCTGCCCAAACTCGCCAAGGAGTTGAAAATTGGCCTCACTGCTGACTACTTCTGGACCAAATGATGGGAATTCTGCACGATCAAGGGCGTTGCCTTGGCCTGGCGAAAAGACGACTGCACCATTCATGGCGTGAGGATCGAATGGGTACCGACACCTAGAGTCCACGACCTGATCCGATAACCACTTCTTAACAACAGGTCGTCTCGATATGGCACTGATACTTGGGATTGAAAGCAGTTGTGACGAAACCGCTGCAGCCGTCGTTCGTGATGGATGCGAGGTTCTTTCCAACGTCGTCGCGACCCAGCACGAGCTCCATGAACGGTATTCGGGTGTAGTTCCAGAGATCGCCTCTCGAGCTCATCTCGAGCGGATTCTTCCTGTGATCAAGGATTGTCTGGATGAGGCGTCTATCCGACTGGATGACGTCGATGCCATTGCAGTGGGGCATGAGCCGGGATTGATCGGTTCTCTACTGGTGGGCCTTGGTGCCGCGAAGGCCCTGGCCTGGTCGACTGGACTGCCGCTCATCGGAGTGAATCATGTCTGGGCTCATCTGTGGTCTCCTTGTCTGGAGAAGCACTCGATCGAGTTTCCCGCATTGGGACTCGTGGCTTCCGGTGGACACACCGCGATATATCTCCTCGAAAGCCCGACGCGAATGCAGGTCATCGGCTCGACCATTGACGATGCCATCGGGGAAGCCTTCGACAAGGCCGCCACGATCCTCGAGGCGGGCTACCCGGGTGGGCCGGCCATCGAAGCACTGGCCACCGTGGGTGATCCGGAGGCCATGAAGCTGCCTGTGGCCAGGCTGGGTGAGACCCTGGACTTTTCCTTCAGTGGACTCAAGACGGCACTGCTCTATGGAGTTCGAGGTCGACCGGAAGGTCGTGGTCGCAACGTGACGTATCCTCGAAGCATCAGTGATCTTCAGCAGTCGCAGCGAGCGGATGCCGCCGCTTCATTTCAGAAGGCCGCGGTCACCGCCATCGTCCGCAATCTCAGACGTGCATTGGAAAGGCATGAGGTGCGAACGCTGCTCGCCGGTGGCGGTGTGACGGCCAACACCTCGCTTCGTCGGGGTCTTGTTGAAGTGGCGACGGCTCATTCGATCGAGCTTCGTCTGGCCGAGCCGGCATACTGTGTCGACAACGCGGCCATGATCGCAGGGCTCGGTGATGCGCTTCATGCCGATGGAATCAGGCATGGAATGGATCTGGCGGCGGCAGCTCGTGTCGCGCATTGATAGGCTGTCCTCCATGGAAACCATCAAGGGCCCGCATCCCTCCACACTCGACGAAGAAAAACTCCTGAAGGAGTGCGATGTCGAATTCGGTCGGACCACCGGGCCCGGCGGACAGAATCGCAACCGAAGAGATACGGCGACGACGATCACGCACCGGCCCACCGGAGTCATCGCGGCCGCATCCGAACGAAGAACCCAGGCGCAGAACAGAAGTCGTGCAGTGTTCCGGCTGAGGATGAAAATGGCGGCTGTGATCAGAACCCGGACGCATCATGAGCACCACACCTGCAGCAAGTTATGGAACGAACGCCGGCAGGGAAAGATGATCTCGGTCAATCCGATGCATCAGGACTATCCATCGCTGGTTTCAGAGGCACTCGATGTCATCGTCGCCAGGCGCTACGACGTCGCGGGTGCGGCTGGCGTCATGGGTGTGAGCATGTCCCAGCTGGCCAAGCTGGTCCGCAACAACAAGCGTTGCTTCGCGGTGGTCAATCGTGGTCGCGAGGCCCAGGGCCTTCCTCGTCTCAAGTAGATCTAGGATTCCATCGCGAGCCGGCAGAACATCTCGACCCCGGTCGTGATGGCGTTGTCGTTGAAGTCGAAGGCTGGATGATGAAGCGACGGTATCGACTCCTGATCGGGCGGGCACAGGCCCAATGCGAAGAAGCATGAGGGGATCTTCTGGCAGTAGTAGGCGAAGTCCTCTCCACCCATGACCGGGAACTCCAGTGGCTCGACCCGATCGTCACCGATGACCGATCTGGCAAGGTCGTGGAAGGATTCCGTCGTGGCCGCATCGTTGCGAGTCACCGGATAGCCGTCGTGGTAGTCGATCTCGATTTCGCAGCCGAGCGTCGCGGCGATTCCCGTTGGTATCTCGTGGACGGCGGTTCTGAGGACCTGTCGAGCGTCCTCATAGAGTGCTCGAACAGTCCCCTTCAGATGGCATTCTCCCGGAATGACGTTGTAGGCTTCGCCGGCATGGATGCTTGTGACGGAAACGACACCCCCCAGGACAGGATCGACTCGACGCGAGACGGCTTGCTGGAGCGTAGTGATGATCGTGGCCGCCGTACTCACGGGATCAATGGTGGTGTGCGGCATCGCAGCGTGTCCGCCACGTCCTCTGATGACCATCGAAAAGGAATCGGCCGATGCCAACAGGGGACCAGGTCGCGATCCAACCACGCCCTCGGGAAGCATGGGCCAGCCGTGCAGACCGTACATCCGCTCGATCGGTGGGCCGATCACGGTGCCATCGAGGCATCCGTCCTCGACCATTCGCTTGCCTCCGGCGCCACCTTCCTCGGCTGGTTGAAACAGGAACGAGACGGGATGCGGTAGTCGCTGATGATCCGAAATGGACTTGAGTACGCGGGCCGCACCCAGGAGTATGGCCGTATGGCCGTCATGTCCGCAGGCATGCATTCTTCCATCGATGGTGGAGGCGTGCGGAACGCCGCTCTGCTCATGGATGGGCAGGGCGTCGATGTCGGCCCGAAGTCCGACTGCCTGCTGGGCGTCTCCCTGCAGATGGGCAAGCACGCCCGTGCCACCTGCCAGATCGCCCTTGAAGTCTATGCCGGCGCGTTCGAGTTCCTCGCGAATGCGACCACTCGTTCGGTGTTCCTCGTACATGATCTCGGGATGTCTGTGAAGATCATGCCTGAACTCGATGAGTTCGGGGAGAATGGCATCGATGTGGTCCCGGATGGTTGCTGAAAGTTGAGCCGCGTCGACTGTCATGGATCGCCCCAGTTCTGGATTCTCTATTCGTCCTGCATGTCGTCCGAATCGTCCTCGATCCGAACGAGCTTCGTCGTGGAGAGCATGAGATCCAGATCATCGTTCCCATCGACCTGCCATTTGCCGATCAAGTTGCCTTCCGCGTCGTAGATGGCGATGACGGGTTCCTCGAGAACGGTTTCCTCCGGAAGGCCCAGTCCCAGTTTCGACTCGAGGGCCATGCCCTCGAACTGGTTGATCTCATCCTGTACCTCAGCCATGGCCTTCTCGTAGAGATCCCGTCGTTTCATCAACGTGTCCAGACCGACGGCCATCGAGTCGAACATCGGATCGTCATCTTCGGGAAGCTCCGGCCAGGTATCGAGCTCGTTGCGTTTGCGAAGTAGATCGATCGCCTCACCCAGGGCATTGTCCTTCAGGTTGTCCACGACCCACTCGTCATCGACGATTTCAGGGAGCTGCTCGTATTCGCCGCCGATGTCGACGAAGGGAAGCCGAGCACGGATTCGTTCACTGTTTTCCTCATTGGATTCAGGGACGACGCATCCTTCGGATGGATCGACTCCCCACGGTTCCTTCGAGGCGTACTTGGCCTTCTGCAGATGTCGTCCATTGGGCAGGAAGTAGTACTTCGTGGTCATCTTAAGCAGTCCGTTGCCGCCTTCCAGGGGACGAAGTTCCTGTACGGAGCCCTTGCCGAACGAGCGTTCGCCGATGACCTTGGCACGGCCATGATCCGACAACGCACCGGAGACGATCTCGCTGGCCGATGCGGAGCGGCTGTTGATCATCACCACCAGTGGAAGCGACTCCCACGGGCTGCTCTTGCGAGTCTCGTAGACTTCGCCGACTTCCTGCTTGTCGTCCCTTGGTGAACGGATGCTCACGATCTCGCCCGAATCCAGGAACAGATCGACCATGTCGACGGCGGCTTCAAGTGATCCACCGGGGTTGTCCCGCAGATCGAGAATCAATCCCGTCAGCGGCTGCTGGGCATTGGCCTTCTTCAAGGTGCTTTCCAGCTCATCCACGGTCCTGTCGGTGAACTGATCGATTCGAACGTAGATGATTCCATCGTCACCGAGGTGGTACTGCCAGTCATCCTCCGTCGTGATCAGGCCATGGATGTTGGAGGTTCGGATGCGACCTCTGATGATGGTCACCTCCTCCTCTTCACCGTCTTCGTGGCGAAGGAGAACCTTGACTTCGGTCCCGGGCGTGCCAAGGAGACGACCGATGCAGTCGTCCTCAAGCTCACCAACAGTCGGCCAGCCATCGATCTCGAGGACTTCGTCGCCCGGGCGTACGCCCGCGGCCAGAGAAGGGGAGCCTCTCATGGGTGTCATGATCTTGAGTGGTTTGGTCTTGTAGGCCCTGCCGCGATTCTCGATGCGAGCACCGATTCCGGCATAGTCGCCACTGAGCTCCTTCGTGAAATCGCTCTCGAGGGATGGGGGGATGTACTGGGAATACTGATCGTCGAGGGATTCGATCATGGCGGCAATCACGGCTTGCTGCATGGCCTGGCGATTGGCGTTCTTGACGAAATCATCCATGATGTGTCCGTGAACATCGGCGATGGGGTCGAACCATCGATTTCCATCGACACGGCTGGCAATTGCGGCAGGAAGCTCGATTATGAGGACGCCGGTGAGGATGATCAGCAGCGTCTGGGCAATCGTTCGACGAATATTCATGAATCAATGACCTCTCAGTGGCACCTAGAAGGGTACGATTTGCACGGTGACTTGTTCGAGATCACTGACTGAATCGACAGCGAGTGTCCGGAACGAGCCCGTGTCCCAAAGTCTACACCACCATAAGAGGCCCCGATTCGATCATGAGTCAGATCCACCGTGAGGAGTTGAAAGTCGCCCGTGAGCGGGCTGTACTCGTAGCGGTCGAACTGCCGGGGGCCAGACTGACCACCCGTGAGAGGCTTCATGAACTGACCGCCCTGGTGGCCACGGCCGGAGCTGAAGTGGTCGGTCATCTGCATCAACGCCGACGACTTCCCAGCGGGCGAAGCTTCATCGGCAAGGGAAAGCTGGAGGAGCTCACTCATCTGGTCGAGATGGTCAAGGCCACCCTTGTGATCTTCGACCATGATCTGACGCCCGCCCAGATCAGGAACATCGAGCAGGAGACCTGCTGCAAGATCATCGATCGCAGTGAATTGATCCTCGACATCTTCGCGCGTCGAGCCTCGACCCATGCGGCCAAGCTGCAGGTCGAGATCGCCCAACTCGAATACACCTATCCTCGTCTTCGAGCCATGTGGGACCATCTCGGGCAGGTGACCGGGGGCGCGCCCGTGGGCATCGGCACCCGAGGTCCGGGCGAGCAGCAGCTGGAGATCGATCGTCGGCTCGTCCAGAGAAGATTGAAGCAGCTTCGCAACGAGCTCGATGGCATTCTTCGTCGCAAGGAGCGAGAGGTCGCCTCACGAAACGAGGACCATTTCACCGTTGGACTCGTGGGCTACACGAATGCGGGCAAATCGACGCTCTTCAATCGTGTCAGCGATGGTGGAGGCGCCTTCGCGAACAACAAGTTGTTCGCGACACTGTCGAGTCGAGTCGAGAAATGGCTCGTCGGCACGGGTACAAGCGTGCTCGTCAGCGACACCGTGGGTTTCATTCGGGATCTGCCGCACCATCTGATAGCCTCCTTCCGTTCCACACTCGAGGAGACCGTCCACGGTCAGTTGCTCCTGATCGTGCTCGATGTCTCGGATCCGACGGCTCGTCAGCAGCTTCGCATCGTCGAGGAGACACTCCAGTCGATAGGTGCGTCGCACCAACCCAGAATCCTCGTCCTGAACAAGGTCGATTCTCTTGAGCGGCCGGATGATCTGCTGCCCTGGCTGAAGTCCTATCCAGGCTCGATTCCGATCAGTGCCCGAACGGGAGATGGACTTGATGAGCTGGCACAGCAGGTGCTCGAGAACGTTCTTGGTCCCCAGAGGAAGGTGACGGTTGAAATCCCCCTCGCCAGCGGACGAATGGTCGACTTCATGGAGCGACGAACGGACATAGAGGATCGCGACTACCAGGGTGATCGTGTTCGATATCAAGTCAGGCTGGGCAAGCGGCAGGCTGAACAGCTCCTTTCCCGAGGTGGTGACGCCACGATCGACGGTATTCAGCTTCGACAGGCAATCAGTGACATCTGGCCCGGGCGATCATGGTCGGGTCCACCGTTCGACGGTCAGGATGGTGTACTCACGAATGGGGACGCCTCATCGGGTGATCAGGAGCCATCCTGATGTCTGTCGGTCGCTCTTCCGGCGATGGGCTTCATGTCCACAGGCACGAGCTTGATCAGGCGGTCGTTGCCCGGGTCGAGACGTGGGGAAAACGGCCGGAACTCTCCGAGCTCTATCAACGTCTTCGCAGTCAACGTCAGAGAAGACCCTTCATGGACGCCTGGGCCGAGGTGGTCATCGCCGATCGATTCGATCAGATGGGGTGTGAGCTGGCTGTCGAGGTTCCCACGCCAACGGGTCGAACGTGCGATCTCAGAGTCCGGCGTGACGGGAGAGAATTCCATGTGCACATCAAGCGACTGCACGACGGCAGAAAAAGTCGTCGGATCAGGATCTCTCCCCGATTGAGGGTCCTTGAAGGCATCGAACGTCCCTGGCTCGTGAGGGTCAGATGGACCCAGGGGCTCGCTGATGCCGAGATGCAGGAGCTGGTGGTCCGATGCTCCGAGTTTCTTCTTCAGGCCCGTGTCGGAGATGAATTGACCGTGCGATCGACGACCGGCCGGGAACTGGGTGGGATCCGAGTCGTTGCCCCCTGGGACAGCCGCACGGTCTCGCTGGCGTTCGGACTACCGGAGGGTTTTCAGGAACGAGGGCAGAAGATCAGGCGGCTGATGGAACGAGCCAGTGGGCAGTTCATGCCCAAGTCGGACAATGTGATTCTCATCGCGACGCCCTATGCCGATGATCTGGCGGATTTCGATGCGGCGCTTCTTGGCAGCAATGTCGAGCGATGGGATCCGTCCCAGCCTCCCGGGGAGCGGATGAAGTGGGCTCGGGCGGATGATGGATTCTGGCACGGCACCTCGAGGGATTCCTCGCGTGTCATGGGCTGGTTTCGACTCCGTCCGTCCGTCGACCAGCTCAGATGCACATTCCGGTTCCGGGACCAATCGCGACCGGCGCTGCGTTCGCTCCTGCTAGCATGTCTGGCCAGTAATACCAAATCGGACTGATCGAACCGTATCGAAGAGAAAGTATCCATCAATGCACGATCCACGTGAAACCAAGCTTGCTGAATTGCTCATCAACCACTCGACCCGTCTTCAGGCTGGTGAGCACATCCTCATCGAGGCCTTCGACATCCCGGGATCTATGGTGATCGAGGCTGTTCGCGCCGCTCGTCGAGCAGGGGGGCATCCGCATGTCGTCCATCGTGACAATCGTGTCATGGCGGCCCTTCTGGAGGACGCCGACGATGAACAATTCCGAGCATGGGCCGATCACGATCTTCATCGCATGAAGGGGATGGACGCCTATCTGGGGCTCCGCGGCGGCTTCAACATCAACGAACAGTCAGAGGTGCCCAAGGATCGAATCAAGGCGTGGGGACAAGAATACATGCAGCCTGTGCACATGCAGCAGCGTGTGAAGAAGACCCGCTGGTGCGTGCTGCGATGGCCGACTCCGAGCATGGCTCAGCTGGCAAGCATGGGTACCGAGGCCTTCGAGAAGTTCTACTTCGATGTCTGCACGCTTGATTACGCAGCCATGGATTCGGCTGCTGCCGCCCTGCGTGATCGCATGAACGCAGCCGATGCCGTTCAGCTCCTTGGCCCCGGGGACACCGATCTCTCGTTCTCCATCAAGGACATTCCAGCCGTGCCCTGCTGCGGTTCGCACAACATCCCCGATGGCGAATGCTTCACGGCACCGGTCAGAGACTCCGTCAATGGGGTCATCCACTTCAATACACCGACGATCTACCACGGGACCTCATTCAAGAACGTCCGACTCGAGTTCAAGGATGGCCGGATCGTCTCCGCATCATCGGATCAGAACTCGGATGCCCTCGAGGCGATCTTCAACTCCGACGAAGGTGCTCGATACATCGGCGAGTTCGCGATTGGATTCAATCCCTACGTCAGGGAGCCGATGATGGACATCCTCTTCGACGAGAAGATCGCCGGCTCGCTTCACTTCACGCCTGGTCAGGCCTATGAGGAAGCGGACAACGGCAATCGCAGCAACATCCACTGGGACATGGTCCTGATCCAGCGAGAGGACTACGGCGGCGGGGAAATCCGCTTCGATGGCGAGACCATTCGTCGTGATGGATTGTTCGTGACCGATGAACTGGCCGGGCTCAATCCAGACGCGCTCTCGCATTGACGGCTGCTTAGGCGGCTCGTCTTCTGACGTGTTCCACTCCCGGCATGGGGTAGTGTCGCTGCAACGCGTCATCGAGTGCGCCGGGGGCCGCCATCACGAAGTACACGGCACGATCGATCACGTTGTTCGCGAATCGAAGTGCTCGGCAGAGATCGTTCGGCGTCGTCGCCATCGTGAGTTCGCATCCGTCCCAGGAAAGGGGCATCACGCGGAACTGCCAGGCTTGTCGACGGCTGATCATGTCCAGGACCTCCGGATCGGGATCCACGCTGGCGAAGTCGGTCTTCTCGACGAGCATGGCGTACTGCTTGGCCCAGGCTGATTCGATCTTGGATGGGGGGATGTCGTAGAGTTGTTCACACAGCAGGCCAAACGGCTGTCCACTGGACTGCTGGATACGCAGAATTCGCTGGACCTGATGTTCATCCAGAACGCCTCTTTGAACGAGGATGGTTCCAAGTCGAATGGTTCTTTTCGAAGACTGTCCGGAATACGAGTTCATGCCTGCCCCTCAATTCGAGATTGTCCCGGGCATCCTTGCCGGGATGAACGGGTGATGTCCCCGTCTGGGAATCAAGTCGGCCAGATCGGCTCGCGGCTGCTGATGAAGATTGAATGAGAGGGTCTTAGAGCCCGACTTGGTTCCGACTGTGCGGACTATGCCGGGCAGGCGGACCGTCGTCGACTTCGTCCGCCGATCATCGTGATCGCCAGGAGGCAGATCGCGCCCGGGGACGGTATGAAGCCCAGGCTGGTCCCGAAGACGGCCGTGTCGCCAGCACTCAGGTTGAACGCGAGCCCGATGGAGAGCATTCCACTATCTCCATTCCAGTCGATCAGACTGCTGATGGCCTCCTGGATCGACTGATTGCCGGTTCCTGAGAAGCCCATCTCGAATGGATCGGACAGCAATGTGCCCAGTTCGATGTCGTCGATCCCTGCGGACCACACCGGAGTGTCGATCAGCGAGCTCAGGGAGGCATCGATACCTGTCAAGGCAAGCGATATCGATCCAGCCCAATCGTAGGAACCAGCATCCTGCTGTGTCACAGGCATGTAGAAGCCGATCACGAAGTCGATGTCGCTGGTGCTGGTGTTGGCGACCTGGATATTGCCGCCGAGCACAGGACTGTTCGAGTCTCCGATCATGTTCGTGGCGATCGTGAAGGAGTCGGACGTGGTCTGGTTGCCGTAGTAGTTGTTTCCTCCGCCGATGTCGATGCCATCGATGGATACATTGCTGGAATACCCGGTACTGGTTTCGATATCCAGATAACTGATCGGTTCGGCAATGGCGGCGGTCGTGATCGCGGCCATGGAGAGCATGAACATTGGAATCATCGGCTTTATCATGGTCTGGATCCTCCCGACGAGGTGGTCCGTCTTCGCGAACGCGTACCGATCAGTCCGGCCACTGCGATCAACGAAAGAACACCAGGGGCCGGAATGTTGCTCACATCCATGACGATCGTGAGATTGAGTAGATCGCCCGGGCTCAGCTGGAATGTCGTCAGAAGAGACATCTGGTTGAGCACTTCGAGTGTAGGCATCATCGATGTGGCAGCGGAGTCGACTGCAGAGGAAAACGGCCCATTCGCCTGTAGCAGGTAGGGGCCCTCGAACAGAACATCTGCAACATCGCCGTCCAGGCTCGCCTGAATGATCGATTCATTCATGTCGTCCTTCACCTCGGCGCCTCCGGTGAAGCCGGTATTGGTGAGCGCGAGACTACCAGCAAGATCGACCGTTTCCGGATTGACCAACGGGTCCGACAGGGACATCCGTGTGTCCAGAGAGAAGGTCTGCGTCTCACTGCTGAGGTTGATCACCGATATGGCGGTGTCCATGTAGGCATTGCTGGAATTGTTCCTGATTCGAGTCGTCCAGCTCAGCTGCCATGAGTCATTCAGCAGGGAGCCGGTATAGATCATGCCGCCGTTCTGATCGGAGGTGACATCACCCTGATCCGCTGGATCGAAGGAGAGAGGTGTGGAAGGATCCCCGGAAGCAAACCAGTCCAGCCAGAGGGACGGCTCGGCCGCTCCGGCAATTCCGGAGCAGGACAGGGCAACTGCCATGCAGATTCTTCGTGTATGGGACAAAAACCTTCTCCACCTACTGATCCGCAGAATCCACAGAATGGACTCGTGAAACATCGAATCTGGAAACAATAGTGACCCAAGCGACCAATTAACAACGATTTAGATCATAAATCGAGCATTTAGTATTTGGCTCAATTCAATTGGGGCATCCATGTGTCATAACCCCTACAGACGGAACCGCTTTTTTCAGGCATTCTGTCTGTGGGCTATCCGGACCCAGGCGGCATAGCCTCCGGCGATGTTCACGGGGTTGTAGCCCAATCGCTTCAGATAGGTCAGTGCCATGGCGGATCTCAGGCCGCCCTGGCAATGGACAAGCAGGGGCTCGTCATTGACAGGAGGCAGCGAATCGAGATGCTTGGCCAATCTCGTGTAGGGGACGTGGCAGCTGCCGGGTACTCTGCCTCGAGCGTATTCCTCGGTACTTCGTACATCGAGCACTCTTGTGGACCCCGCTTCGATCTCACGTTGGAATTCAGCGGCATGGATCTCATTCGCCGGTGAAGTCTCGCAGTTCGGGATGGCTTCCTTGAACACCTCCGGTGTGATCATGCCCACGATTCGATCCAGTCCGATCCGAAGCATGAGTCGCAGATAGTGTTCGGCCTCATCGGGTTCGACGAGGAGTGCGACGGACTGTTCGGGTTCGATGTAGGAACCGACGGATGCGGGGAACCAGGCGCCCGGGGCTGACCAATGCGAATTCCGAAAATGTGATTGTCGGAACAGTTCCCATGGTCGGGTATCGACGACGACGACCTTGTCCAGATCGAGCGTCTCGCATTCCTCTGCCGTCAGCACCGGGGGAGCGGTCAACTGAAGAGGTGGTACCCCATCGCGGTTGAGACGTTTCATTCGTTCGAAGTAGAGCGGGGGATCCGACTGCCCGGAGAGGATGTCATCGATGAACTGGGTCTCCTTGCCGACGAAAGCCAGTGATGGGTTTGTTCTTCGTTCATAGCCGACCGTCGATTGGGGCACTGATCCAAGTGATTTTCCGCATGCGCTTCCGGAGCCGTGAGCAGGCCAGACCTGCAGGAAATCGGGAAGCTCGAGGAAGCGGGAGGCCGATGCGTGAAGATCTCTGGCGCATTGTTCCTGCACACCCTCTTGTCCCATGGCCTTCTCAAGGAGGTCGGGGCGTCCAAGGGCGCCGACGAATACGAAATCACCCGTAATCAAGCCAAGTGGTTCCGGCCCACTGGGTCGATCGATGACCTCGTACATCAAGTGTTCCGGTGTGTGCCCCGGCGTGTGAAGTGCCCTGAACTGAAGACCGCCCAGTTCAAATGAATCTCCATCCTTCAGCAGCGTGTGGGAATGATCGTCCACCCAGCGTGACTGCCAATCGGGACCACCGTGTCCGGACACATACACATGGGCGCCGCAACGTCTGGCCAACTCACCACAGCCCGAAAGAAAGTCTGCATGGATGTGTGTTTCCGCGGTTGCCGTTATGCGCAGGCCATGGGAGGCGGCCAGCCCCATGTAGCGATCGATGTCACGAGCGGGGTCGAACACGATGGCTTCCCTGGTCTGCTGACATCCAATGAGATAGGACGCGTGCGCGAGTGCCTCGTCATAGATCAAACGGAACAACATGTCTCATGCTCCTGTCACCTGGCCGGGGATTCGATTGGGCCTCGGCGGCCGATGAGTGCATTGGGAAATGGCGAGACCCGGACTTGAACCGGGGACACCGGCATTTTCAATGCCGTGCTCTACCAACTGAGCTACCTCGCCTGAACTCACTAGGGTACATCAGTGAGCCGATCCGGTTCAACCCATTTCAACGTCGAACCACCTCTATGTCCCCGAGGAAGCCGGGTCTGATGTCATCCAGCGTGGCAAATTCTTTCCGCAGCCGCCTTGAGGACTCCGGATCAACCTCTCCGGAGAGGACGACAGGTGCGGCCTGAGCCTCGCTGACGATTTCACCCAGAGGCGAGATCAGAAGAGAATCCCCGCTGTAGCCGAGATAGGGGTCCTTTCCGGTTCGGTTCACACCCAGGACCCATGCCTGATTTTCCATGGCTCTGGAGATGTTGAGCATCTTCCAGTGGTTGGCTCGTACAGCTGGCCAGCTTGCTCCGATGGTGAAGAGTTCCGCACCGGCTTTGGCGGCTATTCGCCACAATTCAGGAAAACGAAGGTCATAGCAGAGAAAGGGGCAGGTGAGGATGCCGTTGATTTCAACGATGTGAATCTCCTCACCCGGGTCGTAGGCCCTGTCCTCGTGGCCAGGCGTGAAGGGGACGATCTTGCGATATTGATCGACGATCTCTCCAGAAGGCGAAACAGTCGTCATCGTGTTCCAGGCTCGTCCTGCTGAGGATCGCTCCGCCCAGCCATGTTGGACCCAGCATTGATGGTGTCTGGCGGTTCGAATCGCCCATGTCTGGGAATCCACGTCAATGATGCGTTCCAGATTTCGGCTGAATCCGACATCTCCCAGCTCGGGAGTCACCAGCAAACTGCCTGCGGCCGGGGGGGAGGCCTCGAGGAGTCCATCCATGAGGGATTGACTGCCGGCCTTGTCCTCCCAGCAGATGTCGTATTGGAGTCCCATTACCCGCATGGTGGCAGTGTACAGGGGGCATTCCGTGGACATTCTCGATAATCGAGAATCAGCGGATCATCCATGATTTGCCATCCAGCGTTGACCTGACCACGAGGCCCCGGGTACTCTTCGGCATTCTTCGGCGACCGTAGCTCAGTTGGTAGAGCACCTGGTTGTGATCCAGGACGTCGCGGGTTCGAGCCCCGTCGGTCGCCCTTCAGGTCGAGATGTGCCCCCCGGAAAAGGGGGGCTCTCCCTACGGTGGACAATTTGTCGGGCACCTTTTTGCATTCCTGTCTCAATTCTTTGCCGATTACCTCTCCATCGTTGTAAACTCCCACGTTTTGCATGGGGCAGGTCCCATGTGGTTTGTCAGAAATTTCGGAGGACTTGGAAATGGCCACGGCAACAGGTAGCCACGGTGTCGACTTCCAGACGACCATTCACCGTAATTGTTCCGCGACGCATCTCATCGAGGATGCCATTCGCCGGGACGAGGGAAAGCTGGCCGCCAATGGCGCCCTGTGCTGTTCCACCGGTGAACGAACTGGTCGAAGTCCCAAGGACAAATATCTCGAGGACACACCGGGCATCCACGACAACATCGACTGGGGATCCGTGAATCGTCCGATCTCCCCGGAGCACTTCGCCGCCTTGGAAGACAAGGCCCGTGCCCACCTCGATACTCGTCCGGAACTCTACAGATTCGATGGCTACTGCGGCGCCGATGAAAGACATCGTCTGGCCGTTACCGTGGTCACGGAGAAGGCCTGGCACAATCTGTTCGCCAAGACGCTCTTCATCGAATCCGATCCGGCCGAACATGCGTCATGGGATCCGGACTGGGTCATTCTCAACGCGTGCGACCTTGAGCTGGATGATCCCTCCGCCTATGGACTGGATGGGCCGATAGCCATCATCCAGTCGCTGGAACAGAAGAAGGTCATCATCATCGGCACCCAGTATGCGGGTGAGATGAAGAAGTCGATCTTCTTCGCCATGAACTACGACATGCCGGACGCGGATGTCTTCCCGATGCATTGTTCAGCCAACGTGGCATCGGACGATCCATCGAATGTCGCGCTCTTCTTCGGTCTCTCAGGTACCGGCAAGACGACACTGTCAGCCGATCCCAATCGGCCATTGATCGGCGACGATGAACATGGCTGGTCCGATCATGGCGTCTTCAACTTCGAGGGAGGCTGCTATGCCAAATGCATCCGTCTCTCCCAGGAAGGCGAGCCCCAGATCTGGGACGCCATTCGCTTCGGTTCGGTGCTTGAGAACGTCAAGCTCGATGAATCCTCGAGAATTCCCGACTACGACTCCGACATGTACACCGAGAACACACGAGTCACCTATCCGGTCGACTTCATCCCCGGTGCCGTGATCCCATCGGTCGGAGATCATCCCAAGAACGTCATCTTCCTCGCGGCGGATGCCTTTGGGGTGCTTCCACCCGTCGCCCGGCTCTCTCGCGAGCAGGCGATGTATTACTTCATCAACGGCTACACCTCCAAGCTGGCTGGAACAGAAGCAGGGGTCACCGAACCGACGCCCAACTTCAGTCCGTGCTTCGGTGGACCATTCCTCCCAAGACCTCCAATGGTCTATGCCCAATGGCTTGCTCGTCGGATCGAGGAGCATGACGCCAATGTCTGGCTCCTGAACACCGGGTGGACCGGTGGGGCCTACGGCGAGGGCAGTCGTTTCAAGCTCGCCTACACGAGGGCGTTCGTCACGGCCATCCTCAACGGCTCCTTGGCCAATGGTGAATTCCAGATCGATCCAGCCTTCGGCCTGTCCGTTCCCACCAAGGTCGCTGATGTGCCTGCTGAGATTCTTCTTCCAAGGAATACCTGGTCGGATGCGGCCGCGTACGATCAGAAGGCAGCCTCGCTGGCGGATCTCTTCCGGAAGAACGATGCCAAGTACGAGATCAGCGACGAGGTCCGAGCGGTTGGACCAGGGGCCTGATTGCGATCCAGCATCGGGTATCCGAAATTTTTTCTCCATCATCCACGAGGGGCCAGAAATGGTCCCTCGTGCTTTTAGACCCATAAGAGGGCCGTTCCAGTACGACTTTTTGGTTCGTATGGGCACTTTCTGACAGATACGCGAAATATTCCGGTACTGAACTGGACTGTCACTGTGAACGTACCGATTGCAACGAAGTACCGGGGAAACGCCCCGGCGTTCAATCGACCGAATCCACAGGTATCCAAGGTAGTGAGGTGCTATTAGCCATGAATTTTCTTGAAAAAGACGTATTGACCACTGGTGAAGTCGCCAAGATCTGCAACGTCGCAGCTCGAACCGTCAGCAAGTGGTTTGATTCCGGACAGATCCAGGGATATCGAATCCCGGGGTCGAAGGACCGACGCATTCCAGTCGCCAATCTCATGAAGTTCATGAAGGCGCACAACATCCCATTCGATGGGCTCATGTCCGGATCGACCCGTGTCCTGATCTGTGACAGCGACTCCGAGGTCTGTTCCACATTGCAACGCATCCTCACGGATGAAGCCAACTATGAAGTGAAGACCGCTTCCTCGACGTTCTGTGCCGGAATGGAGTGCGAACGGTTCAGGCCACACGTGATGCTCGTAGATGTGCACATGGAGGACTTCGATCCACGCAGTCTCTGCAGCTGGATTCGAGGAAACGAAGATCTGGCGGGTACCAGAATCGTCGCCATGAGCAGCACACTCACGGATGGCCAGAGTGCCGCCCTGATGCAGCAGGGCTATGACAGCACGCTGCACAAGCCATTCACGGTTCGTCAGCTCATCGACTGCATCGAGGTCACACACGCCGTGGCGTGCTGATCCTCCCACAAGACTCTCTCTCCTCCTGTTGTCATACAGGGATTCAAACCGACCGCCGCGGCACCAGCTGCGGCGGTCGGTCTATTTCCCGAGCTTGTGCTGTACATCCCGGGGGTTGGGCAGCTATCGTCCACCAGAATGAAGATCGCGCTTTCAAACATGAATTCCAGAATCGGTGCTCTGGAGCTCAATGCCCAGGCCATTCTGGAATCCGCAGGGGATGCGACCGGTGCGGATGTCCTGGTCACCCCGGAATTGGCCATCAGTGGCTATCCGCCGAGGGATCTCCTGCTTCGTGAAGGCTTCGTCGATCGATGTGAGCGGACCGTCGGGATGCTGGCGGCCCAGTTGCCTCCGGAGCTCCTCGTGCTGGTCGGTACGCCTCGACGCTTGCCCGATGGCGATCGTTGTGCCAATTCGATCGCAGCCTGTCTCGGTGGTGAGATCATCGCGTGGGGGGATAAACGATTGCTTCCCGGTTACGACGTCTTCGATGATGATCGCTACTTCGTGCCAGGCGAGCAGTCCACGACCGTCGATCACAAGGGGGTCCGCATCGGTCTGATGATCTGCGAAGACCTCTGGCAGGGTGGTGATGTCAGGGAACGGACTGCCTACGAGTTCGATCCGGTCGGCGAACTCGTCCAGCAAGGCGCTCAGCTTCTGATCACCTCCAGCGCGAGTCCATTCGCAACCGGCAAGCACGCACGTCAGCGTGAATACCTCGAACGTACCGCTCGTGAACATGGAGTATCCATCGCCTCGGTCAATCGTTCCGGATCAGAGGACGATCTCGTTTTCGATGGAGCCTCGATGCTGGTGAATCCAGCCGGTGAGTCGCTCGCGTACGGAGCTCCGTTTACGGGTACCCGAGTGGTCCACGGCGATCTCGGATCTCGAGTGGACTCCACGGCGATCGAGAACATGTGCGAGGATCAGGAGCGTTTCGAGGCGCTGGTCGAAGGTGTCCGGGGCTATCTCTCGAAGACGGGTCAGAAGCATGTGATCATCGGACTCAGTGGCGGGATCGACTCGGCCGTCACGGTTGCCATCGCTGCTGCTGCCGTGGGTGGTGAGAACATCACTGGTGTGATGATGCCATCACGTCATTCGTCGTCCCACTCCCTGTCCGATGCCGCCGAGTCTGCCAGATTGCTGGGTCTTTCACGATGTCTCGAGATTCCCATCGAACCGATCCATCAGTCGATTCGGGATTCCATCAGGCAACCACTCGGTGACGAACTGATCGAGGAGGGTTCACTGACGGATCAGAATCTGCAGGCCAGATCACGGGGTCTTATCCTGATGGGTCTATCCAACGCCATGGGTGGTCTTGTCATCTCCACAGGCAACAAGTCGGAAATGGCTGCCGGATATGCCACTCTCTACGGAGACATGTGCGGGGCTCTGGCGGTACTGGGCGATGTCCTCAAGATGGATGTCTACTCGATGGCGAACTGGATGAACGAGCATCATGAGCAAGTGGGATTCGAGGATCCGCTTGTTCCAACGGGTTCGATCACCAAGCCTCCCTCCGCCGAACTGAAGCCAGATCAGCTTGATGAGGACTCCCTGCCTCCCTATGAGGTTCTGGATGACATAGTCCGTCGATGGATCGAGGAGGAGCAGTCCTCGGATCGAATCATCGAGGAGACGGGTTTCCCATCAGAGGAAGTCCTGAATCTCCTTCGGATAATCGATCAGTCCCAGTTCAAGCGTGAGCAGGCTGCCATCATCCCCAAGGTCTCCAGAAGAGCATTCGGGCGAGGCCGGCCATGGCCGGTGATCGGCGTGCCGGGTGGGGCGGCTCACTGGATCCCCGCCGGAAACCGGGCCTGACCCCGATTCGATCTTCTGGGTCTATACTCGCGCCATGCCGATTCAGCGACTGTCACCATTGCTCGTCAACCAGATTGCTGCTGGTGAAGTCGTCGAGCGTCCAGCCAGTGTGGTGAAGGAGCTGGTCGAAAACGCAATCGATGCCCATGCCAATCATGTGCGCATCGAGATCGATCGTGGCGGCCTCGAGCGAATTCAGATAGCCGACGATGGCAGTGGCATCGCGGAGGAGGAACTCCTGCTGGCCGTCGAATCGCATGCCACGAGCAAGATCTCGTCGCCGACCGACCTTGATGGGGTCTCGACGATGGGATTTCGAGGAGAGGCCCTGGCATCCATCACATCCGTCGCTCGTGTCGAGATTCGCAGTCGTCCGCCGGGTGCGGACCATGCGTCGATCGTCGAAGTCGAGGGTGACCGACGAGAGGGGCCTCGACCCGCATCAGGTCCTGTTGGAACGATGGTGACGGTACATCAGCTCTTCGGTCACGTTCCAGCTCGTCGCAAGTTCATGAAATCCGAACCGGCGGAGATGCGGAGAATATCCAGAATCGTTCAGCGAATCGCCATGTCTCATCCCGACATCGCGTTCACGTTGATATCGAATGGTCGAACGACGCTGGATCTGCCGCAGCGTTCCAGCGCGAGGATGAGAATTCTCGATGTCATGGGAAACGAACTCGATTCCCAGATGCTGGATCTGGACATCAGCCGTGAAGGGGTCAGGCTCTGGGGGCTCGTGGGCCTGCCGGAGGTGGCTCGTCCCACGAGTCAGCATCAGCAGATCTATCTGAATGGACGACCCATCAACGATCGCTCGCTTTCCCATGCGCTGCGAGAGGCCTATCGAGGTCTCGTCGAGCCGTCGCGACATCCGACTGCGATTCTCTTCATTCAAATGGATCCTTCACGGGTAGACGTCAATGTGCATCCCGCCAAGACCGAGGTCCGGTTTCGCGATGATCGTCTGCTGCACTCGATTGTCAGACGTGGCGTCCTTGAGTGTCTCGAGGCCGCGGATCTGACGCCATCGATGGGCATCATGCCGTCGCCATCAAATCCCGGGTTCTCCTCTCGCCCCTTCGGTGCCGCTGGTCCCGGTGTGAAGTCCTCGCCGGGTGGACAGGTCGATCCTCGTTCAATCGCCACGGGTTCGCGTGGCTTCGAGGTGGAACAGGCTCGCCGCATCGAGGAAGCACTGTCGGACATTCCGGCCGTCGCGCCCATCACCATGCCCTCGCCGACGCCTCGCTCGCCAGCACTTCAGGTGCACAAGACATTCGTCGTCACTGAGGACGAACATGGTCTGGTGATCATCGATCAGCATGCACTGCATGAGCGGGTGATGTTCGAGAAGCTGCTCCAGCGGGTCTCGTCGGGATCGTTGGCTTCACAGCAGATGCTCGTGCCAGAGATGATCGATGCTGGTGATGCCCACTTCGAGGGTCTGGAACAACTGGAGCCGCTGCTGGGCAGGCTAGGTCTGGATCTGTCCCCATCGGGACCGCGTTCGATATCGATCCACGCCTTCCCCTCGCTTCTGATCGAGCGGAACGTTGCCGTCGGTTCCTTCATCAGCGATCTTCTCGAGCGTGCGGGTAGTGGTGGCATACCAGTCAGGGATCATGAGGAGGCGCTTCGTGAAGTGCTCGACATGATGGCCTGCAAGGCGGCCGTCAAGGCAGGTGATCAACTCACGCCGCAGGAGCTGGCCGATCTTCTCGAGATGAGGGAACTCGTCGAGCGATCAAGCAACTGTCCCCATGGAAGACCAACGACGCTTCGGTTGTCCATCGAGGATCTTGAAAGACAGTTTGGTAGACGTTGAGTTCCTCAGCCGCCACTGACCGGTGGCAGCAGATCGAGACGATCACCATCCTTCAGAACGGTTTCTCGACCGCTCAGCTGATCGTTCACACCAAAGGCGATGGTGGAAGAGAGTGACTGCAGGTCGCCATGTCGCAGGATAAGGCCGGACCATGCCTGGTCAACGGTCGATCCAACGGGAACGACGACGCTGCTGGTCCGCTCGCCCATGATCTGGGCCGCTGATGCAAACGCG
>CESO01131101.1_pt1 | contig 30997 bp, 27 predicted proteins | sample 356341 | NCBI WGS metagenome assembly CESO01 (sample SAMEA2621812, study PRJEB7988) | marine metagenome | biome: marine biome (ENVO:00000447); feature: deep chlorophyll maximum layer (ENVO:xxxxxxxx); material: "saline water (ENVO:00002010), including plankton (ENVO:xxxxxxxx)" | depth 35 m | reverse complement strand
CCCTTGAATCCCATTGTCATGTCGGTCGAATGCCACTCTTCTCATGCCGTGGCCTGCCCCATCGACAACCAGCAGCTGGTTCTTCCATGTACCGCCATCCAGCCACATGGCCGAGTTCGGCAAGGCTCCATCAGGCAGACGAACGCCCTGAGCGGAAAGATCGTCGACACCGGTGAGCAACGGCACGATTCCGACGGATGCATCCTGATCGATGATCACCGGTCCCAGACCCGTTCCGTTGGAGAAGGCAATCGGGCTCAGAAGGCCGTCGCCAAGAATGTCCCAGCTTCCATCTCGGGCGATGCGCATCATCGTGCCGCGATGCTCGCTGGCGTGATCACTTGATCTGGTGAGCATTGTGAGAAAATCATCACCAAGTGGCTGAAGTCCACGCGTTTTTCCGTCGTCATGTCCCACCACGGGCCAGCCTGTTGCCATGACGATGTATTCATCAACGACACCATCATCATCAAGGTCGCGAAGTCGCGTGAGCTCCTCCTTCTGAATGACCCATATGCCATCGGTATCGACCACGAGTCCTCCCGGATCGTCGAGGCCCTCGGCCACTCTCGTCATGTCGACCCCATCCTGATTCGAATCGGGGATGACGATGCGCCAGAGACTTCCCCGGTCGCTCAGCAGAAGAAGCGAACCATCCGCCGACACGGCCATACCAGTGACATGACCGTCCAGCCCGGGTAGCGCGGCCTGCCATGAGTCCATTCCCGCATGGAGACCTTCCAGCTTTGATCCATGCCCGGGCAGCCTTGGGGATCTGTCCCTGACGATGGACTTGGGGCCCGGCGATGTCGGAAGATCGTCTGGAAGATTGGTGGTCAATACCGACTCGGGAACGATTGAGAACACAGTCTGTCGTGGCGTTTTCCATGAAAGCTGAAGAACGGCGTCCATTGTTCCCTGGAAGAACTTGACCTGAATCGGATGACGACCGGCATCGAGCGATATCCGACCCTCCGCCCTTTCGGCCGAGTGGAGTCCCCCATTATCGATGACACGAGTACCGGCAATCCAGAGCTCGGAACCGTCGTCACTGTTCAACTGGAACTCATAGACCCCAGGCTCGGAGATCTGCAGATCCGCGTCGGCCAGCAGATAGAAGGTGTCCTCGTGACCAAGAAAATCAGCTGATGTCGTCAAATCCAGCGTAGGCACGACGGCGATGTCATTCGGACGTTCACCAGGCTGCAAGGTCGGCAGATCATGGGGCGACACCTGGATGTTCCATACTCGGATGGTCAGCCCCGGAGAGGAAGCCCCGGCCGACAGACACAGGCATGACGCCAGCCATACGACAGGAAAGATCACGATCCCGACTCCTTTTCAGAGACATTCTTGTGCTGATCGACCCAGTTCCCGTTGAACGAGATGGTGATCTCCGTGCTGCCCGTCTCCCTGAAGACGACATCCGCCATGAAGTTGTCGTTCAGGCCCTGTGGAACAAGATCACCGCTTGTCGAGATGGGAATGGTGATGCCGCCGGGTGTGCCGGTTCGAATCCGCTTGATGATCCTGGATGATGTTCCATCGGAGCCGACTGACCGGAAGGTACTTCGTATGGCGAGCAGTCCATTCACACCGACAGTCGATTCAGGTCGCTCCTGAAGCGATCGAATCTCACCCGTGGGCAAGCGAAGTTCATGCAGAAGAACGACCTGCCCCTGCTCGACGCGATAGCCACGCCAGGCGTAGCCCACGCCGATCTTGTCGTTGTCATCGCGACCGATGAACCAGGATGGAGACGAGACGCCCAGAGCCAACGAATCATGACCATCGGACGATGCGATCAGGGCCTTGACAAGCGTGCCGTTGCGAATGTCCCACACACCCACGACACCCTTTCCAAGTTGGACGCTGACTGTTTCCTGCCCACCCTGCTCACCACCACGCTGAACGAGCGGTGGCGACACCTCCCCCATGGCGACGAGGGATGGAATCAACAATGGAACGACAATCAAGAATCCTCGGAAAAACACTCGAAGACCTCCTCTGATCTCTATGGGTAAGCGTACCAAGTGGGAGGAGATCGAACTGGCTATCAGTAGGCGGGGGATCGAATGGCAGCAGCCAGACGATGCATCAGATCTCTGGCGATCACCAGATCCATGGCGGCCTCCCCGACGAGATTGCCGGTTTGGCCATCGACGACGCCAAGGCGAATGGTAGCCTCGTTGGAATCGAGGTTCTCGGTGAGTACATGCCACTTCCCACCCTGGACAGGCAGGAGACCACCGCCATCTTCAGGCTGGAGACGAAGCTCGACGACCAGTCCGGACGCTCTGTCACGCTGTTCCAGAAGCGAATGTTCGATCACCAGCTGCTGCAGACGTCGGGTCAGATCCAATCCCTCTTGTTCAGTCAGCCTGGCCCCCAATACCCAGGTCGCTCTTTCAGGATCGAGAATGGCCAGTGTCGTCCGACTGTCACGCGTGATCACGCCAGCAGGACTTTCATCGAAGGTCGGACGAACGATCACCGTACGCAGATCGCCTGATGGCCACATCCCATCCACGGACCCCTGGGGCAGTCGAGACAGCGAGGCGTCCGGGCCGGGTCTTTCGATGATCGACTGCGAGGAGCCACATCCACTCACAAGCGAAAGGCACAAAGTGACGTAGAGAATCGTTAGAAACGATGGGTGAACGATTCGCTCAGCCACCAATAATCTCGACTTCATCCTCTTGCAGCATGTCCTCCATGTCGGGCATCAGTCCATCGATTTCAATGGCTCTCTCGTCGCCGAGCAGAAGCTGGAGCCTGGCACGCGTTCGGCCGTTGAGCTCCCCCCGTTCGAACTCCAGCTGCTCCGACTTCATCCAACCATCCATCATGTCCGGATTCGGAGGCCAGGATGCGACAAGGGCGGCTCTGGACTTCGCCATCTCGAGCATCTGATTGGTCAGCCCTCGATACTTCATCCGATGATCCATGGCCATGGTCTCGATGGTCTGCCGTTCAGCCGGCGAGACGCTTTCCGAGGCCAGGCACTGTTCGATGATGTCATCGAGCGCGGTGTAGTCTTCGAAGACCTCGGAAAACGCGTTCTTGTCGTATTCCTCCTGCAGATACCAGCCCGAATCGTCAGGCAGGACCTTGATCATGCTCTCGAGCGCATCGCGATTGAGCACGGTGAGGCGTATGGCGGTTTCACCGACTTCCTTCTGCCGCTTCTGCCGAAGGGATTCCATCTTTCCACGGATATCCTGCTCGTACTCCTCTCCGGACCAAAGACGCCCTTGAATCGACTGAAGCTTCTCCAACTGGTCGTTCAGGAGTTCAAGATCTCCGGTGATCTGCTCTTCGTAGTCCGCTATGAGACCGACCATCTGGAGCCGATCCTTCTGATCCAGTTCGACCGGATCCACCGACAGCAGTATGGAGGCCAGATCGATGGTCGACTCCGGGTTCTGTCGCAACGCCCATCCCGATTGCTGCTGACCACTTCTGACACGGTCTCGATCCTGAGCACGTCGAATGGTGCCGATGATCTTCGGATCGGTACCTTCGGGAAGCAGTATTTCGAATTCTCCAAAGAGGGTGTTCTCACGATCAAGCAGCTTCTGCCTGTAGCGTTCCGTGACTTCATTGCGGACACTGCGACGCTTCATCCAGCGTCCTCGCCCCTCGCCTTCCTCCATCGCCTCGTAGGCTTCGTCCAGGGAAGTCTGATAGGACTCGCTCAATGTCTCATAGTCGGACATGTACCCGAGGTGGATGGCTTCGATCTTGGGCATTTCCTCGGAAGGGATACCGACCCAGAGTGCGAAACGATTGACTCGATCCATCTCCATTGCTTCGACAGGAAAGCCACCCCATGAGCCACGACGGCCACTGCCACCGGACCCCCGGGTGGATCCACCTCGACCGCCCCGACCGCCGCGACGAGCCCATCTGGACCGATCGTTGCCGGACTCCTCGACTTCCTCTCCATCGAGCAGTTCCTGCTGCTGGGAGGTCAGAAGCATGCGGACACGTTCTTCGGCCTTCGATGCCATGGACGAAGAGCGATCCTTGTACCGATCGATGTCGGGCTGATGCTCGCTGGGAACGTCTCCCTCGATCACGTCCATCGTGCGTAACGCACGCTTCGACTCGATGGCCTTGGAGATCTTGGACGAAAGTGATTCGAAGTCGATGTTGAGCTGATCCAGAACGGCTTTCATCTGAGATTTCTGAGCCGCATCCACTGAAGGGAGATCCATGGCTCTCTTGATCCAGGCCCTGGCTGTGAAGACTTCATCTCCGGTTCCTCGATACACCTCGCGGAAATATCGCTCTTGCAGATCTATCGCTGCTTCGGATGGAAGAAGCGGGTAGACCTTCCGGTAGGTCTTCCAGTTGATTTCACTCAGGTCGGCAGCCACTTCCTGGATTGGCACCGATTGAAGATCGACAATGGCCTTGAGTTCATCCTGCCTTTCGGGATCCGTCATGAAGGCCATCATCTCCATCATTTCCATGTCCCTGATGCCAAGACGATCGACCTCATCCAGAACGATCGCCGTGGCGTCGAGAATTCTCTTCTGGAGCTTCTTGCACTGCTTGACGATGTCTCGCTCGTAGGACTGAAGCGATTCGTTGAGGGATTCCCGCTCGAGCTCGGACAGTTCCAGCCTATCGAGCATCTTCACCAGATCCGCGCCGGCACCGTCGTTCAGACTCTCGACGAGACGAAGGTGAAGTGATCGATAGGCGTCGACTCTCCGACGATTCTGAATCCTCTCGATCGCGGCGAACTGCTCCTCGTGGAGAAGGCTGCGTACCTGCATGAAGAATCGGTTGTCTATCCTCTCGAAGGCTGCCCAGACGGCCTCGGCCGCCTTGATGATCGATTCGATCTCCTTGCGAGGTGGAATGTTCAGCTGGCGAGCCATCCAGTTCATGTCCTTGGCGACGGCCATGGACTTATCGATCAACTCATCCAACTCCCCCTCCTGAAGTCCGGTGAAGTCCTTGCCGTAGATCTCATGGAAACCGATCATCGCCTCCGCCTGATCAGGCGAGAGCTTCAGCTCATCAGCCATTGGCTTGAGATCCTTGACACTGATTGGCTGCACGAAGAACGGGAAACGCTGAGCCAGTGTCCGTGATGGCATGGCCAGAACGGCAACTGTGACAAGGAGAGCTAGAACGGGAAAGCGGGCGGTCATCTTCGATCCTCCGGAATGGACTCGTATCACGAACATGGATATCTGTTGATCACACATGATAGCCCTGTGAATACGAAGATTGACCAATGAGCCCCTGGATTCTCCATTGGCTGATTCATTGCAATGAGAAAAGGGGTGGAATCGTTGATTCCACCCCTTCGGATCTGGTCAATTGTGGTGCCTTGGCCAATCAGGCCGCCATGGCGTCTCCGCGACGTCGACCGACAGTTCTCTGCTCGGGCGTGGCTCGCTGCTCGGGATTGGTGCCAAGGGAGGCAATCAATTCTCGAGGGGTAGTGGCCCAGAGGTCGGCACCGATCTCCTGTGCGAGACCTTCAGCCCGGTTGAAGACGCCGCCACCGACGGCGATCTGCATGCCTGGGCACGCACCGATGTCGCGAATGGAATCGATGAGAATTCGGATATTGGGGGCATCGACCGCCGCTGATGAGAACAGCAGCAGAACATCGGGTGTTCGGGTGTTGACCTCGTTCATGATTTCATCCCAGCTGACACCACCACCTCCGAAATTGACGGTGTAGCCATCAGCCTCGGCGAGATCCGCCACCATCTGAGCGGCAAGATCATCAACCTCGGTTTCACCGCAGAAGAGCATGATGTTGCGTCCTCTCGATGACTGTTGCTTGTAGTTGGCCTGGGCTTGATCAACCAGGCTGCGGAGCAGGCGTGTGGAGTAGTGATGAGCCAGACTGGCCATCTTGTCCTGACGATAGAGAGTGTTGATCATGTCCAGCAACGGCCAGTAACACTCCTGCGTCAGATTCTCGGCCGATACGCCGGCATCCAGCGCCTCCGAGACGATTGCTCGAGACCCCACCCGGTCTCCGGTAACCAACATTGGAAACAGCCGTTCTTTCATTGCTTCGAAGTTCACCTTTACGCTCCTTGTGATGCCCTCTCGGGCTCGACCAGATTGACCCTTCCGCTTGTCGCCTATGGAAAGCCCACGCTTTCGCATCCTCGCGACGACAACCGTTGCCAAGGAGACAATCGAGTCCATGGGCATTCATGCTGGACAAACTAGGAAAACCCGGCAGAAAGATCGTTACCGGACCAAAAAAGCGCAGGATTTGCGGATTGATCCGGCTGACTTGTCGAATTGAGCAGACAAGGACGCTAGAAGCTGGCGTTTCGAGGTGTTCTTGGAAAGGGAATGAGATCCCGGACATTGGCCATGCCGGTGGCGTAGGCCAGCGTTCGCTCCAGTCCCAGACCAAATCCTGCATGGGGAACCGTTCCGTACTTCCTCAGATCCCGGTACCACCAGTAGTCCTCTTGATCGAGATTCATCTCCGCGATGCGGCGATCGAGCACATCCAGACGCTCCTCACGCTGGGCACCACCGATGATCTCACCGATTCCGGGGGCCAGAACGTCCATGGCGGCCACCGTCTTCTCATCGTCGTTGAGACGCATGTAGAAGGCCTTGATGTCCTTTGGATAGTTCATCACGACAATGGAGCGACCGACATGCTCCTCGGTGAGCCATCGCTCATGCTCCGACTGCAGGTCCATTCCCCACGAGACGGGGTATTCGAACTTGGTCCCCTTGGCCACGGCGGCTTCAAGATGCTTGATCGCCTCGGTGTAGTCCATTCTCTCGAAGGCCGACTTGGCGAAGTTCTCGAGTCGCTGAACGCATCCGGGATCTATTCGCTTGTCGAAGAAGGCCATGTCGTCGGGCAAGCCGTTGAGGAGATCCGTGAAGATGAACTTCAGGAAATCCTCCGCAAGATCGGCATTGTCATTCAGGTCGGCGAAGGCGATCTCCGGCTCGACCATCCAGAATTCGGCCAGATGCCTCGAGGTGTTCGAATTCTCGGCACGGAAGGTCGGACCGAAGGTGTAGACCTTGGAAAGTGCCAGGCAATAGGACTCGACGTTGAGCTGACCGGAAACGGTCAGATTCGTTTCATGACCGAAGAAATCCTGTCCGAAATCCACCTTCCCCTCTTCGTCGTGGGGCACGTTTGACAGGTCGAGCGTTGACACACGGAACATCTCCCCCGCACCTTCGCAGTCGCTTCCCGTGATGATGGGCGTGTGGACCCATGAGAAGCCATTCGTCTGGAAGTAGCGGTGAATCGCGTCGGAAATCCTGTTGCGGACACGAGCCACGGCACTGAAGGTGTTGGTTCTTGGACGCAGGTGCGCGACTTCACGCAGATATTCGAATGTGTGTCGCTTGGCTGGGACCGGATACGTGTCCGGATCCTCGACCATACCCACTACCGTCACCTTCGTGGCATGAATCTCAATCGACTGCCCCTTGCCCTGCGAAATGGCGATCGTCCCTTCCACATCGACTGCACAGGACGTCGTCAATCGGAGGATTTCCGACTCGTAGTTTTCAAGCGTGTTCTGAGCCACGACCTGAATTGGATCGAAGCAGCTTCCGTCGTGGACGTTGAGGAAGGACAGTCCGGCCTTGGAATCGCGGCGGGTGCGAATCCAGCCTCGGACTCTCACTGGATCACTCTCCTGGCCTGATTCTCCGGCGAGGACATCTTTGACTCGACTGGGTTGGAGAGGCTGACTCATGGCTGTTTTCCTTGTGTGTGAGCATGTCTCTTGGGGCTGGGAAGTATCTCCCGCCAGCAACAATGCAGCAAGCCCCCGCCAATATGGCAGGAAAACGGATGGTTCGAGGCGGCACCTGTCAGCAGGATTGGATCGATATGGACTTCAAGGGGTCATGAAGGGCTCTTGGGAGGTTGGCTCGAGGCACTTAACTTGCCCTAAATCAACTGTTCAACAGCAGCTGACGGGAGCACCCACGGGCGATGTCAATCTCACGGGACGCCAACAAGACCCATTCGGACCTCGGACTGGACGCTACCAGCCCGAGGCTGAACCTGCTCCTGACCTATGGAGGTTGGCGTGACATGCCGCCCGTGCTGCAGCTCCCCCGATTACTCGAACCCATGGGCATCCGAGCGATGCAAGCCGAGTCCGGGGACGAGGCCGCTCGGATCATCAACCGTCAACCGGTGCACATCGCCGTGGTTGATCTTGAGATCCCCATTGATGCCAGAGCGAACACGACGACTCGCCCTCGCAGTGGTGGCCCCAAGCTGCTGCAACTGCTCAAGCGATTGGAGACACCTCCTCCGACCATCGTCGTCAAGCCTCGTCATGGGTCGGCACGTGAACACGCCCGAAGTCTTTCCCAATCACTTCGCGAGGGCGCCTTCGCGGTGCTGGACCGTCCACTGGAACTGGAATCCCTTCTCGAGGTACTCAGACGCGTACTGCAGAGACACTATCGAAACGGCTGGCCCCAACCAGGGCCTCTTGCCAGGTAAGAAACCCAATACACCCAAACAACGATGTCGCTCGTATCGGGACATCGTGGAGCAGAAGAGAAACAGGAGACAATGCAATGAAGGTCAAACCACTTGGTGACAAACTGATCGTCCAGAGATCCGAAGCCGCCGACCGAACGGAGTCTGGCATCTATCTGCCCGAGTCCGCCAAGGACAAGCCACGCGAAGGCAAGATCATGGCTGTCGGCAACGGCAACCTCAATCGGGATACCGGTGAATATCTCCCGTTCACGGTCAAGAAAGGCGATCGCGTGATCTTCTCCTCCTACGCGGGGACAGAGATCAAGATCGATGGCGCCGAGTATCTGATCATGACCGAAGACGACATCCTCGGAACCATCGACAGCTGATCGTGTCAGCCCTCGAGCATCAGAGCCTGGTACGGGCCAATGGAGATGAATCAGAATGGAACGCGGACCGATCATGAGAGTTCTCACCGAGATGAAGGGGACTTCCAAGGAACTGGATCTTGTCCTTCAGGGACAGGCCAAGGCCATGGAGATCAGGAACGTCGTCATTGCAGAGGAACTCCACAGTGCCAATGGCATCAGGATCACGACTCGTCAGAATGAAATCTGGCTTGATGCCAGCCATGTCTCCGCGATGTGGCAGGCGAGAGAAGACGGAAGCTGACCGTCAACAGGAAACCTCGACGGTCATGATGGCCGCCCGAAAAGATTGAAGAACAACCGCGGCGAAGACCGTGTGATAAAGAAGGAAAGAAACATGGCTGCTAAACAGATTGCCTATGACATCGATGCCAGGGAGCGAATGCTCCGCGGTATCCAGAAACTCGCCAAGGCGGTCAAGACCACGCTCGGCCCATCAGGCCGGGTCGTCATTCTTGAGAAGTCCTTTGGAGCCCCGACCGTCACCAAGGACGGCGTCACGGTTGCCAAGGAAGTCGAACTCGAGGACGCCTACGAGAACATGGGTGCCCAGATGGTCAAGGAAGTCGCCTCCAAGTCCTCGAAGGATGCCGGCGATGGAACCACCACAGCGACCGTCTACGCCGAGGCCATCTTCACCGAGGGGCTCAAGAACATCACGGCCGGCGCCAACGCCACCATGGTGAAGCGTGGCATCGATCGCGCCGTTGCGGCTCTCTGCGAAGAACTGGCTGAAATGTCCAATCCCGTCAAGAGCTCCAATGAAATCGCTCAGGTAGGCACCTGTGCCGCCAATCAGGACAAGGGAGTCGGCAGCATCATCGCCACCGCGATGGACAAGGTCGGCAAGGATGGCGTCATCACCGTTGAGGAAGGCACAAGCCTCGAAACGACGGTTGAACTGGTCGAAGGAATGCAGTTCGACAAGGGATATCTCAGCCCCCATTTCGTGACTGATCCGGTCGCCATGGAATCGGTTCTCGAGGACTGCTACGTCCTTGTTCACGAGAAGAAGATGTCTTCCGCGAAGGATCTCATCCCGATTCTCGGAAAGGTCGCCGAAAGCGGCAAGAGCCTGCTGATCGTCGCCGAGGACATCGACGGCGAGGCACTCGCCATGCTGGTGGTCAACCGACTTCGCGGCGTCCTCAAGGTCGCGGCCGTCAAGGCACCCGGCTTCGGAGATCGTCGAAAGGCCATGCTTCAGGACATCTCCGTTCTGACTGGTGGCACGGCGATCATGGAAGAGCTCGGCATCGACCTCGAGACACTCACGCTCAAGGAGCTGGGCAAGGCCAAGAAGGTCACCATCGACAAGGACAACACGACCATCATCGAGGGCACCGGTAAATCCTCCGATGTCAAGGGACGAATCGACCAGATCCGCGCCCAGCTGGAAGCCACTTCATCCGACTACGACAAGGAGAAGCTCCAGGAACGCCTCGCCAAGCTCGCCGGAGGCGTCGCCCAGATCAACGTCGGGGCGGCCACTGAAGTCGAGATGCAGGAGAAGAAGGCCCGTGTCGAAGATGCCCTTCATGCCTGTCGTGCAGCCGTCGAGGAAGGCATTCTTCCCGGAGGTGGTGTCGCTGTGATCAGAGCCCGCCAGATTCTCGAGACTGTTCGAAAGAAGGCAAAGGGCGACGAGAAGCTCGGCGTCGACATCATCCATCGCGCGGTTTCGGCACCGATTCGTCAGATCGCCGAGAACTGCGGTGTGGAAGGTTCCATCGTTGCCCAGAAGATCGAAGAGGATTCCAAGACGAACTTCGGCTTCAATGCATTGACCCGTGAATACGAGGACCTGGTCGAGTCCGGCGTCATCGTCCCCACAAAGGTCGAGCGTGTGGCCCTCCAGAATGCCGCAAGCATCTCCGGTCTTCTCCTGACAACAGACTGTGCCATCACAGAGCTGAAGGAGAAGAAGGACAAGGCTGCCGGTGGTGGCATGGAAGACATGGACTACTGAGTTCGATCCGATATCACTGCAATCGATGCGAGGCCGTGTCCAGTCGTGGACACGGCCTCGTTTTCATGACGCAGCCCATGGCCTTGCCGGTTACAGTGGCTCCACACCATGGAATCCAAGAATCAACCAGCCAGAGGTAAAAGTCGGCGACGCCTCCGGGATCGTCAGCATCAAGCATCCCATGACCAGGCCATAGAGCCCGGCGAGATACCCGATCTTCCGATGCTGCCCCAGGGCACACCGGATCCGATCACTGATCCGGATGAGCTCCCCGACGTCATCGAGCATATTCGCGCCAGCGGCCTGTTCGCCTATGACACCGAATTCATCGGGGAGGAGACCTACTTCCCCCACTTGTGCCTCATCCAGCTTTCAACGGCGGAGCGTCTCTTTCTCATAGACCCCCTGGCGATCGAGAATCTGGACGCCTTGTGGGAACTGATCGCAGATCCCGATGTGCAGACACTCGTGCATGCGGGACAACAGGATCTCGAACCGGTCTACCGGCAGCTTGGCAAGCAGCCCCGAAATATCGTGGATACCCAGATCGCGGCAGGCTTTGCCGGGCTTCCCTATCCATGTTCATTGAACAGGCTCATACTCGCCAAGTGCGGTGCCACTCTCGGCAAGGGAATGACATTCACACACTGGGATCGCAGGCCGCTCTCCGCGATGCAGCGAAGATATGCAGCAGATGATGTGAGATACCTTCCCTTGGCCTGGTCGCGAATCAAGGAGGAACTGGATTCGCTCGGGCATCTGGAATGGATGCATGAGGAATGCGACAGACTCTGTGAGCCCGAGGCGTTCAAGACCGACTATTCGGCCCAGGTGAATCGCCTGCAACGTAATCGTGCGATGAAACCGGCACAGAGAGCGATGCTTCACAGGCTCGTCAAAGCAAGGGACGAGGCCGCACGCCAGGCCGATGTGCCTCCCCGTTCGCTCATAGCCGATGAAATCATCATGACCCTGATGAAGAAGAAACCAGGAACCTTGGACGCGATGGCCGATTTGCCCGGCATGCCCAAGCATGTCGCCAGACATCATGGAGAGCATCTGCTCGAAGCCATAGAGTCGGATTTCATGCCCGAACTGGCCCCCCCGAAGCCCCGATTGTCTGATGAAACAGTCCAGCAGCGGGTCATGATCGACAGCCTCTGGTCGATCGTATCCAGCACTGCGCTGGCCAGCGGTCTGGCACCTCCACTGCTGGCCTCGAGGGCTCCATTTGCCCAATGGTGCCTGGATCATGAACACGAATCACCATTGCCATTGCCTGAATTACCCGGCTGGCGAGGGGATTTCCTTCGCGAGAGACTGGGCGAATTCATGGCTGGTGAGCGTACACTGCAAATCAGTTGGCAAAGCGGCAGACTGGCCCTGACAGGTCATGCCAGATCCCAAGACTGAAACGCCTGCAAGGATGCGACATGGCAAAGGACCGGATCATCTCCCGAGATTCACACCCACTGGATGCACCGGTTGAAGCGGAATCCTCCGGAGTCATGCGGCCATCATCTCTCGACGACTACATCGGACAGCCTGAACTCAAGGAACGGCTGACCATTGCGCTCGATGCTGCACGCCAACGCTCGGATCCGATGGAGCACACCCTGCTCCATGGCCCCCCCGGCCTGGGCAAGACCACACTGGCACACATCATCGCCAACGAGATGGGTACACGAGCCTATGTCACATCAGGTCCCGCCCTGACCAAGGGAGGCGATCTGGTTGGAACACTCACTCGGATGCAGCCAGGGGACATCCTGTTCATCGATGAAATCCACCGACTCCCCGCAGCTGTGGAGGAATACGTCTATCCAGCCATGGAGGATTTCAAGATCGACTTCACCCTCGATTCCGGAATTCATGCCAAGGTCATCACCTACAACCTGAAGCCATTCACGCTCATCGGCGCAACTACACGAGCGGGTCTGCTCACAGGTGCCCTGAGAAGTCGCTTCGGCCTGTCCCATCGAATCGACTACTACCAGCAGGAAGAGCTCGTCGACATCGTGGCAAGAGCACTCGGCCGGCTGGGAATCGAAGGTGTCCCAACGGAAGCCATCAATGAAATCGCCAGAAGAAGCAGAGGCACGCCTCGCATCGGGCTCAGGCTCATGCGACGTGTACGGGACTTCGCCCAGGTACGTCATGGCGGAAAGCTGAATCCTCAGGTGGTCATGGACGCCTTGGCGCTGGAAGGTGTGGACGATGCCGGCCTCGACAAACTCGATCGAATGTATCTCTCGACCCTGATCAGGGTCTATCAGGGAGGTCCAGCAGGCCTTGAGGCAATCGCTGCGACCATGGGTGAAGACCCCGGAACGCTCGAGGATGTGGTGGAACCCTATCTGCTTCAGATCGGGTTCATGGCTCGCACAAGACAGGGCCGCCAGATCACGCCAGAAGGGCGTAGTTGGCTTGAAAGCACTAAAAAGAGTGATTCCGGCTCCATTGGCATTTAAAAGAACTTTGTAATAACCGGGTTCAAGATCCAGCCGAATTGATCATGAACGCTGGAAAGATGCGAATTTGAGGCAGAAAAACCGCCTTCATCCTTGTCTTCTTCGTTCAACCACGCCATTCTATAGATGGCCAGAGGGTTCCTGAACCCACAAATCAAAGGCAGGTTTCTGGCCTCATGTCTACAACCTGCCAAATCGTTGTCGTGACACTCTTTAATCGAGGGTCCACCTTTTTGCAGCGATGAACCTCTCGCAGCTAGCGAGTCTGTTCATTGCGTTTTTCCGACTTCTCTTTCCACTCTTTAATTGCAAGTTAAGGCTGAGTAGGAGTATCGTTGGGAACAGCTTGTGCGGTTTTTCCGTATTTCAGGTGTATCGCTCGTGTTTGATGAAGAGACTGTCAAAAGCCGCGGGGCAACCCGCAAAGAGGATTCCCAATAATGAACAACAGAAAAGCATTCACCCTCGTGGAGCTGTTGGTGGTCATTTCGATCATCGCACTCCTCGTTGGCATCCTGCTCCCTGCACTTAGTCGTGCACGAGACGCAGCGATGGTCAACTCATCCAAGAACAACATTCGCAATGTCTTCATGGCGAATCAGAACTACAACGCGGCCAATAAGGGTCGTCAGTTCGTTGGAGCTCCTTCCGATCTTGCTCGCTACGGCGATGACATCGGCTCCGCGATCGCGGGCTATTCGGAGGCGTTCTCCCTCTACGGCGAAGGCGACGCCTTCGGCGGTTGGGCACCTGGACCAGGCGTCCAGTTCGGCGAAACTCAGAACGGTACCGTTGTCTTCCCCGGCAACGTCCCCGAGTACATCGCTCCAATCCTCTTCCCCAGTGGCGGCACTTCGACCCAGTCGGCTCCCGGCTACGGCACCCACATGCATCCAAATGCACGTCAGATCGCCGAGTACATGGAAGATGACATCACCAACAAGGCCTACTACTCCCCCAAGGACACCATCCTTCTGGAAGGCGTCAAGGACTGCCAGATCTCACAGGGCAACCTCTGCCCAGGTGTTTCCGGCGAATGGGGTGGCGACTTCGGTTCATTCAGAATTGCAAAGCTGGGTACCTATGACTTCAGCCCTGCGATTCCAATGACCAGCTACATCTACTCACCTGCCAACATGATGAACAACAAGGTCATGACCTACAAGCCAGGCGAAGGCAACGGCTTCAGGGATCCCTGCTCGTTCAACAACGGCTTCAAGGCGCCAACACTTGACCAGAGCAAGTACGCATCGCTCAAGACCTACCTGGTCGAGCAGCACTGGCTTCAGAACGTCACTGGCGAAGCATGCAGCCCCACCTGGGACGGCATGGGCTCCGGCCACTGGCGAAGCACTGCCAACCCTGATGGTTGGCACTGGGGCGGCTGCCACCCAGCTCTCTACAACCACTCCTTCCGATCCACACCTGTCGCTGTATTCAACGACGGTCACGTGGACATGATGGACATCAATTCCGCCGACAAGTGCGACAACCTGGTCTCCAAGGCCAACCAGGACAAGTTCGGCTCAGATGACAATCTGTGCGGACTCTGGAACCGTAACACCCCATTCGGTGACAACGGCTACTTCCAGGAAGCAGCGACCGACTGGATGGACGTCAGTGCCCACGCCCTCACCGAGGGTGGCAGCAACGGCCGTGACCTCTGTCAGGACGTCATCGGCAACTGATCCAGAACGATCCAAGACAACGATCTGATTGAGCGACCGGCCCTCACGGGCCGGTCGTTTTTTCTTGGTAATCGCTACAATCATGCCGTGAAACACTCAACACCATCCAAGAGTCAATCCGCCACCTTCGCCCCCGTCTACACGGACGTGCTCGAGCTCGTCGGCAATACACCGATGCTCGAGATAACTCGGATCGATACCGGGCCGTGCAGACTGCTCCTCAAACTCGAATCCCAGAATCCGGGCAACTCAATCAAGGATCGGATCGCAATCGCGATGATCGATCGCGCCGAGGCCGAGGGCGTTCTCAAGCCTGGTGGCCACATAGTGGAAGCAACTGCCGGGAACACCGGCATCGCGCTTGCCCTCGTTGGTACACAGCGAGACTATTCGGTGACCGTGGTCGTCCCCGACAAGATGGCTGAAGGAAAAATCGCGCATCTGCGTGCACTCGGCGCCGAAGTCGTGATGGCAAGATCCGATGTGGAAAAAGGCCACCCCGACTACTACCAGGAAGTCGCTGCCAAAATCGCAGCTGAACGAGGCGCCTTCTATGTCAATCAATTCTCCAATCAGGCCAATGTGGAAGCGCACTACGAGACGACCGCTCCGGAGATCTGGAATCAGACCAATGGCGAGATCGATGCCTTCGTGGTCGGAGTCGGTTCCGGAGGCACGGTCACAGGTGTTGGCCGCTATCTGAAGGAACGGAATCCGGACGTCAAGATCGTTCTGGCGGATCCCGTCGGCTCCGTGCTGGAACCACTCGTGAACGAAGGGCGAACAGTGGATGCCGGGTCATGGCTGGTCGAAGGCATCGGAGAGGACTTCATTCCCGATATCACCGACATGGATGTCATCGATGAAGCGATCGCCGTATCCGACAAGGACGCCTTCCTGGCCGCCCGCGACCTGCTCCGCAGACAGGGGCTTCTCTCGGGCTCGTCCAGTGGAACACTGCTCGCTGCGGCGTTGACCTGGTGTCGGCGTCAGACCGAGCCCAAGACCGTCGTCAGCTTCGCCTGCGACCATGGCGCGAAGTACCTCGACAAGATGTTCAATGATCACTGGATGATGGATCAGGGTTTCCTCGAAAGAACCGAGCACGGGAATCTCAGGGATCTCATCGCCAGAAGACACAAGCACGGCGAGGACTACACCGTTCGTTCAGATCTACCGCTCATGCAGGCCATCAAGGCGATGAAGATGCATGACGTGAGTCAGATGGCCGTCTTTGATGAACACGATCACATCAAGGGCATCCTTGACGAATCCGACATCCTCATGGCTGTCACCAAGGATCCCGCCAACTTCAATTCACCCGTCTCCAGCTTCATGACCAGCCGACTTGTGACCGTTTCCCCGACGGATTCGGTCGACGATCTTCTTCCCATCTTTCGATCGGATCAGGTCGCCATCGTCATGGATGGAAACAGTTTCTGTGGGCTGATCACTCAAATAGACCTCATCAACTACCTGCGAAAGAAACTTCTTCGCTGATACGAGAAACCATCGTGAACCAATCCTCCACTCATCTTGATACCGCCGTAGTCCATGCAGGACAGACCCCCTGTCCCACAACCGGAGCCGTCATGCCTCCGGTCTATCTCACCTCCACCTATGCACAGGCATCGCCTGGTGTCCATCAGGGATATGAGTACTCGAGAAGCCACAATCCGACTCGCTATGCATTCGAAAGAAGCATCGCGAGACTGGAAGGCTCCAGACTCACGGAGGAAGAGGATGTCTCCTTTGGAGGATTTGCTTTTTCCAGCGGGCTGGCTGCCATTGCCACGTTGCTGGACACACTCACCGCTGGTGATCATGTCGTCGCCATGGACGATCTGTATGGTGGCACCCACAGGCTCTTCAACCAGGTTCGTGCACGATCAGCGGGCCTCCGATTCACCACCGTGGACATGACGGTTCCCGGCGCATTGGAAGCGGCTCTTCAGCCTGACACCAAGCTTGTCTGGGTGGAATCGCCCACCAATCCGACCCTGAAGATCGTTGATCTTCCCGCCGTCGCCACCCTCTGTCGGGAACGTGGCATCATGTCCGCCTGCGACAACACCTTCGCCTCGCCAATGATCCAGCGACCGATCGAGCTGGGATTCGATATCACCATGCATTCCGCCACCAAGTATCTCGGCGGGCACAGCGACACCGTGGGTGGTGTCCTGGTGACGGGAGAGAAGACTCTGGCGGAGACACTCCGTTTCCACCAGAATTCCGTCGGGTCCGTCATGGGCCCCTTCGACTCCTTCCTGATGCTCAGAGGCGTCAAGACGCTGGCCCTTCGCATGCGTCGACACAACGAAACCGCACTCGCTCTGGCGACGTGGCTGGAGAAGCACCCCAAAGTCGGCAAGATCGCCTACCCCGGGCTCGAATCACATCCTCAACATGCGATCGCATCCACATTCATGCAGCTTGATGGACAGCCTGTCGGAGGCGGCATGATCACGATCGTGTTGAATTCCGATCTTGCCGGCTGTCGTCGGTTCCTCGAGAATCTTTCCGTGTTCACGCTTGCCGAATCACTAGGTGGCGTGGAATCGCTGGTCAATCATCCTGCCATCATGACTCACGCTTCTGTGGATCCCGCCGTCAGGCAGGAACTGGGAATCGAGGATTGCCTGGTTCGGCTGTCAGTTGGTATCGAGGATGGTCGGGATCTCCAGAAGGATCTGGAGAAGGCGCTTGATGCTGTCTAGGAAAGCATCCGGCTGAGTCAGAAATGACCACAGCCGCCGGCACCGCATCCGCAACCCCCAGATGGTCCGGGATCGATCCGATGACTCGGGACAGGTGCATCGACCTGGAATGTGCTGTGCACTCGATTGAACGCACGGCCTCGCCCCTCCGGGTCCTCGACCGGATCGTCCGCTTCGGACATTGATCTCAGAAGCGTCACAAGTGATCCATCGACATCGCATCTGTACTCGTAGAGTGGCATGACAACAGTATAGGAGCTCCCGCCAACGGCGAGAGCTCCTCTTTGATCAACTTGATATGGAATTGAAGTCAGGCACTGCTCAGGAGACTGAGTACCTGCATCGGATGGCTGTTGGCGATCGACAGGGCCTGCATCGCCGACTGCGAAAGCATCTGTGCACGTGCGAGCGATGCCGTTTCCCAGGCAAGATCCGCATCCCGTATGCCCGAATCCGCGGCGGCCACCTGCTCGAGCGTGGTGCCCAGCGTGTTGCGTGCCGACTCGAGCGTGTATCTCATGAAACTACCCAGACGTCCCTGTATGGAGGAGACTTCCTTGACCGATTCGTTGATGATTCGCTGGGCCTTGAGCATGTCACCGTCGATGACCGCCGCCGAACCGCCGGTCCTCAACTCGTTCAATACGCCATCGAAGCCACCTATCGATCCCGTCGTCATGGATCGAATACCAAGACTGCTCAGACCAGCTCTGCTTGGCCCGGTCGAGATGTCGAAGAAGGCCCCGCCGTCGACGACCTTGAAATTGGATGAACCCACCTGGTTCGAGGCTTCATCGAGCCTCACTTCCACATCGAAGCCGTTGGCGACGACTCGAGCCTCCAAGCCCTGAACACTTGCCATCTGACCGTTGATCAGCATCTGGGCATCGAAACCGTTGTTGGAATGCTCGTTGTCCGCCTCGAAGTCCCAGTCGGTGCCGTTCCAGGATTTGACGAAGGTGTTTCCATTGCTGTCCTGACCATTGACCTCGACCGCCTTGACGCTCACGAATTGGCTTGAACCATAGTCCCTGGACTGGATGATCATTTCGTTGTTCGAACTCAGGTCGACCTCGATACCGAGTTCTTCGGCAAACGTGCTGATGGAAGCCTCCATGTCCAGCTTGTTGGTGCCGTCGGCAAAGGTGAATTGCTGAACACCACCTGGACCAGTGATCTCGAAGGTCACCGAAAGCCCCATGGATGTATTCAGCACCCCACCGTCGAGCGTGATTCCACCTCGACCCTTTTCCGCGGGCACCAGCACATCCGTATGGATGTCCAGGCCATCGCCGCTGGTACCCAGACGTGCATTGTTCACGTGGACCCAGTCGAAGCTGCTCAGACCATCACCCGAGAGTTCGTAGTCCAGGTTGCCATCGAGCAGCTTGTTGCCATTGAATTCCGTTCCGGTCGCGATACGATCGATGGCCTCAAGGATGAGATCGATCTCCCCCTGTCTGGCCATTCGCTCGGAATCGCCGAGGCCACCTTGTGTCCCTGATTCGGTGACGATCGCCTGAAGCTCGAGGAGCAGCTCATTGATCTGGGTGATCGCGCCTTCCGCAGTCGCGATGATCTGCTCGCCACGATTGATCGAGTTCATGGCGGCGTCGATTCCGACGATATCGGACTGCAACGCATTGCTGGCGACCATTCCTCCCGGATCATCCTTGGCTGTCTCGACCCGCAGTCCCGTACTCAGGTTCCTGAGACTCTGGAACATTCGCTGGTTGTGCGTCGCCAATGCATTATGCGCCATGAAGGCTGCAATGTTGGTTGTGATGGGAGTCATGCCGGTATCTCCAGGATCGCCATCCATTCAGGGATGACACGATTTGAGGTTCGTTGATTCACGCTTCCCCTCTATCGGTCGCCCGAGGAGACGTATTCAGTGCGACCTTGTAATCGTGTTACCGGTCCTGGCGAACCTCGGCTGCGATACCTCGATCAGGTTTGAGCGCATCTTCTGCGCGACACTGCGGGGAATTCAACGCTCGGGAAAAACAATCCTCGGTTATTGGACTTGATTCGAGATGCGGGTCCCACGTGGCACCGGATTCTTGGATGAACTGGCTGCGGGACGATCCTCTGGACGAATGACGCCGATTGGATTGTCCTCGATGGCGCTGGCCTGCTCATTTTCGGCACGAATGGCATCATAGATCTCTCTACGATGAACCGGGATCTTCGACGGAGCATTCACTCCGATGCGAACCTTGTCTCCACGAATATCAACGATGGTGATTTCAACTTCATCACCGATCATGATGGCTTCATCACGGTGTCTCGACAATACGAGCATGCCTGGTTCCTTCCTTGGAATCTGGTCCCTGATCTGCAGGGATCGGCGAGCGACTCCATTCGCCCGCGGATGAATACATGGTTCAAGTAACGGTCGATGACCGATCAGGCCGAGGCCGTCTTCTGACCTTCCGCCAATCGAGCGATTTCATGGCGAGTGGTCCATTTTCGATCCGCCAGCACAAGCTGCATGCCCTGCTGATTGGAGAGATTGACCACGAGAGGCCCCTGAAAGTTGGCCGTCAGTGTTTCGTCATACTTGTTGACGATCACGAACAACTGAGCACCCGCGATGCCCTCGATATCCATCATGTCGAGTTGTTCCTGGCGGATCACCGACTGGTAGTCGTCCGCCCAGAGAGAAGGATCCGTCACGACGAATGCGAGCTCCGGTGTATCAGCGGACTGCAACCAGTAGAAGACGCCCTCCTCATCCGGCTGCAACAGCACGAAACGCCTGTAACTGGCGAATCCAAGCAAACCTGATGGAAAGGTAAGCACTCTTTCTTCCGCTACCTCGACTGTTCCGAATCGAGTCGTCTGAACCTGCATGTGGACCTCCGTCCATGGTGGGCCTACCGTCTTACCGGCCTCTTGCGACACGTCCTGTGTCGCATGGCATCCTGCCTGTATCACGTGGGGCCGGCCCTTTGAACCCACGAATGTTTTCAAATCAGAGATAGTCGAGGAGGGTCATCGAGACCGAACGTGCGGCTGTGGCCATGCCGGCCTGCAGCTGCTGCTGGAGCGAAGCGAAGCGGATACTGGCTTCCGTGTAGTCCAGATTCAGAATTCCACTTCGAAGCTGTTCGTCCATGATGATCGTGTCCTCATTCCTGGCCATGGCATCCGTGATCCGATTGGTTCGAATACCAACCTCGGCCTGTACGAGGCCCAGACGATCCAGATCACCTTCAAGCCAACCTGAAGCAATTGATATGCCGGGCACATCACCCGCCATCAAGGCGTCTCTAAGGTCCATCAGATGGGTAAAGAGCCCTTCTACGGCAACCATTGCGCGGTCTTCGCCGACAATCGTTGCGCCATCCGGGTTCGTGGCCAACCCCAGATCCGCCAGTGCATCGGAACCATTGAGTGCCTCGAGACGAAACTCCCCACCACCTCCAGAGGTATCCCCGAGCCTGATTCCATTGCCCTTCAAGGCCAGACCGACGTCCAGGATGTTCGGATCAACCAATTCCTGATCTGCCCTCAGCCTGATCTTGTCCAGCACATCACCAACCGTCTGGCAACCCACGAGATTCACACTGAAGCTCTCTCCATTGGAGAGCTTGACGACGAAATCCTGATCAAGGGATGGATCCAGATTGCCAGTCACCGGATCCACACCACCCTGCAGAATGGACACCCCTTCTCCACGATTGAAGTCGGAGAGCAGCGTGTCCCTGTCCATGGATCGAATGCCAAGATCGGTCGCCGTCTGACTTCCCGGCAGTTCCCCGACACTCATCAGACTTCCCGATCTGAGATTCACCACGTCCAGCCGGTCGCCACTCTGGCTGATATCGATCCTGATACCCATATCGAGCTGCTCGACGATCCTTCGGATGTCTCCGACGGTCTCCGCTGATGAGAGATCCAGATCGGTGATCTGGATTCCATTGGTGAATCTGATCATCTCCAGATCGAAATCAAAGGCCGATACCGGTGTGTTGTCCGTGAGTCGGCGATCAAGATCCCGGCCTGCTTCGCTGATGGGACCGTTGAAGACGTCGTCGATCCCGAGATCTTGGGCAGTACGACCACCGTTCACATCACGAATCGTGATGCTCTGTCCATCAGGAACCTGAACCGAGAATCCAGTCTGCTGCGGATTGATCTGCAGAGTCACACCCAGCTGCGACTGGAAGATCTCCATGACATCGCCGATCGTGAATGCATCAGACAGATCAAGCTGGGAAGTCTCACCCGTTGGTTCCAGAACCACCTCGATGACACCAAGCGAAATCCCCTGGCCTGTGGCACCATTGAGTTCATTCAGTGGTGTGTCGACATCCAATGCGGGATTGAGATCCCGATAGCCCTCTATGCGATTCGAAACAGCTCCGAAAGCCTCTTCACCACCAAGCGTCAAGGGGACTCCGGACGCCAGTCCAAGATCCGTGATCAACCCTGAACCATATCCCATGTACTCGATCATTCCATTGATATCGGCATAGGGTGAACGCATGGTGGCCGAACCACCGAACAGATGCACGCCCTGATGGGCGCCATTGGCGAGATCCATCAACTGCACGAGGATGGCGTCGATCGCCTGGGCCTGAACCACTCGCTCGGTGGAATCGATTCCGGAAGTCGCCTGTTCGAGACCGATGCCCTTGGCTTCGAGAACGAGATCGAACGCATTGGAAAGCGCCCCGTCAATGACACCGAGCATGGCCTCGCCATGCTCGAGATTTCGACCACGTTGCCGCTGGGCCTCGAGGAGTCCGTCAAGTGCACTGACGGCTCCTGCTCCGATGGCGTCATCGGAAGGTCGTAGCATCCCCTGTCCAGTCGCCAGTTGAAGCTGGACCCGAGCCAGTGCAGAATTGCCTCTGCCCAGCGAGGCGGCGGCATGCTGCCACTGCAGGAGGGTCGGTGTTCTTCCAAAGGATGGTTGGATGCTGTTCAAATGATCACTCCTTGCTCAGACAATCGACAAAAGCGTCTGGATCGTCTCATCGAGCGTCTCGAGATATCTTGCCGCTGCCTGATACTGGCGTTCATAGGTGAGGAGATTGATGGACTCCTCGTCCATCGATACGCCTGAAACCGATTGAACCTGTGCGGACAACCCGTCACGGACCATGGCCGCTGCTCCGTAGGCCCCTGTGGCACTCCCCGTCTTCACGGCCAGCGTGCCCACTTCCCCGGTCCAGAATGCCGTCAGGCTCTGACGGCCCAGACCATCGACGCTCCATTCACGAAGGCCGGCGATCAACAAGGCCGTATCGGCGGATCCCTCGACGAATTCCGAACCGGATGCCACGAGATTGATATCCGACTCGATCGAGCTGGAGACCGCTATCTTCGCTGCACTGGAACCACTGAAGAAGGTGTTGATCTCCAGGGCGGCCAGCACACCGGCGCTGTCGTTCGACAGCATGATCTCCTGATTCGCCGGTGCATCGATCTGCAATCGCCCATCCCCCGTGACCGTGATCTGGACGGATCCGTTGGTCTCGAGCTCGATGGCCTGAGCGAGATCGTCGAGGGACATCGTGGCTCCATCGACGTCGATGGTCCACGAATCCATCATCTCACCTGTTTCCGGATCCCTGAGATTGATGCTGAAGCTGCCGTTGGCGATCGGGAAGTCAAGGAGCTGATTCATGGGGATCGTCGTGTCTTCGACCGCGAGCCCACTGACCAGGCTGGTGTAGCCCGACAGTCCCTGCCCCTGTGAATGCAGGCGATTGACCTGCCAGATCAGTTCACGGCTGAATGTCTCCAACGATTCAATCGCGGGTACGACCGTCTCGGCTCTCTGCCGGAGCAGACCACCGAGCACACCCTGACCCACCTGAAGGGACGTTCCATCGGCCTGGATTCTGATGCTCGCTTCGGAGATGCCGTGCGTCGAGCTTTTGAAATGAGCCTCTATTCCTCGAGCCTCGTTACCCAGGACGACCGGAACCGAATCTACCAGGACATCGGCCATGCCGGATTCCTGATGAATGATGACGACATCCATGTACTGCGACAATTCCGTCAGGAGGACTTCACGTTCATCCATGAGCATGGTCTCTTGACCACCACCCTCCGTGACGATCTGCTCGTTGATTTCAGCGATTCTGGCAAGCAGTGTGTTTACCTGATTGACCGAACTCTCGATGGAGGTCGAGATCTCCGCACCCAGATCGTGGTACTGGCTTCGGAGGTCGTTGATCTTTCCGGCGAGGGCTGCACCCCTTTCCACGATCAGTGTTCGAAGCGAAGTATCGGAAGGTGTGTTGGCGAGATTGGAGAAGGCATTGAAGAACTCATCCAGAGCTGAAGACAGATCCGTGTCCCCCAGTTCGTTCTGCATCGCCTCGATGGCACCGAGGAACTTCTGGTCGATCGACGCCCCCGCTTCTCTGCTGATCGCGTCACGGAACCTGGCCTGAAGAGCCAGATCGATTTCCCGTCGAGCGGCACTGAATGCCACCCCTTGACCGATCCCCTGGTTGCCCTTCATCGCCGAGAGATGAATGGTTCGACGTGAATAGCCGGGTGTCACTGCATTGGCCATGTTGTTGCCTGCCACACGCATGGCCAACTGGGACGTGAGCAGTGCGGAACGACCGATCTCAAAGGCTCCATGAAGACTCATAGCCATACTCCATCAAAGATCATGTATCCAAACATCGTCATGCACTCCTACCGCCTGATATCAACCGTTGCATGCAGTACTTCCGGCGATTCGATCCGTCCCCGTCTCCCGTACGTCGTGGCACCATTGGCAAGGCTCGAATTGACCGCCTGGATGACACCTCCGAGATGTCGACAAAGTGTCGTCGCGGCCGCACGCAGAATTGAACTCCTTCGAGCCGTCTCCTCGGCCAGTCCCCGGAGCTGTTCGACCACGGGCTCGATTCTCTGTCGGAGAACCGCTGGCAGATGACCACACAGATCCCGTGTCCTCATGGTCGCGTCGTCCCGCAATTCCGGACCAAGCGATTCCTTGAGCCGACGAACCCCATTGACGCGATGTCTCTCGAGTTCCTGAAGCCGGGCGGCAATCACTCTTTCGTCACGACATATCTCGAGGAGGAGCGAGACATCGGCAGAACGAACGGCGGCTTCACCTTGACCGATATGATCAAGAAGCCGTGTGAAATCCGAGGCCTGGGCTTCGAGAATCTCGACGAGTGAGTCGACCTGTCTGGACAAGGATTCTTCGATCATGCGGTCAACTCCAATGATCCCGTTCTGGCAGTCAACTGATCAGTCAGCGCCTGGACCAATCCGAAGTTGGAACCTTGAACGATCTGGTCGGAAAGATGGCGGTTGAGCAGAGGCATGAATCGCTCCTCGACCGGACCAGGAGCGAATGGGCCTTCTCGAAAATGCGACTTCATCATCGAATCGAGAATCGGTTGGACCAGAGAGGTGGCGACCAGTTGCTGAGCCGCTTCATTGATCTGCTTTTCTCTGGAACCACCGCCGACACGAGCGATGGCCGATGCGAAGGACGGCGCACGCTCCATCATCCTGGATGTCGTGTCCGCACCTGCGGTCTGGAGACTGGGTTGAATGTTCGAAGTCATCATTCGTGAATGATCTCCGCGTGCAGCGAACCACTTCGTTCCAGCTCATAGATGATCTCGATCTGATCGGCCACGGGAACGTTGAACTGCCTGAGCGCTTCGAGCAGCGTGTTGAGATGGGTCGAGGACGTCTCCGTCCTTGGTGATTTCTCCGCGTTGATCGACAGCCACGTGCTCTGGGTCATCTGTGGAGCCAGTGCCGAGGGCTGAGGCTCGGGCGTCATCGTGGTGATCGTCAGTCCGGCATGTGAGATGGCCACGGGACCGATCTCCACATCACTTGTGACCAGTATGGTTCCGGTCCTTTCATTGATGACGATTCTGGCCTCCGTCTCGATCAAGGACGGATCAACCGGGATACTCATCAAGGCGGCTATGAACCGGGCCGGAGAGGATTGTTCCGATGTCGGAACCATCACTCGGACGCTGACTGCGTTTTCCGCAACAGCGAGTTGCTCGACACCGCTGAAATCAAGAGCTGAATTGACCAGGTCGGAAATCCTGGCGGCCATCGGATAGCCCGCGTACTGATCCTTGATCACCAGTTGGAGGCGACCCGTGGAATCGACGGGATTCCGATTGATGTCACGAATGACCTGACCACCACCACGAACTCGACCACTGGTGAGATCGTCGCCCTCGATCACGATCGGACCGGTTGCGAAGGCCATGATCGGTGGGTTGTTCTTGTGGGGACGAGGCAATCTCAAGGGAGAGAAGACCAGTCTTCCACCGGCCAGACTCTCGGCATTGAACAGGGTGTCCACGGACACATCCAGCCGGGTGCCATCCATCGCCCCGACCGCGGGAATCTCCATCTGGACCATCACGATCGCAAAGGCTCCGGCCTTGGAGAGCTCGTTGAGACCCCCGACCGGATCCCCCAGATTGGCCAGCAGTTCGGCATAGGGACGAACCGCCACGAAGGAATCCTTGGAGGTATCACCTGTTTCAGTGAGACCAACCACGATTCCCAGCCCCTGAAGAACAACTCGATCATGGCCCCTGAGGCGAATGAGATCCTGGAGAGAGGTCGCTCCGGCAGATCCTGCGCAGAGCGCAATTGTGACCATGACTCCAAATACACCACACCAGCTTGAACAGCCTCGCATACGCGATCTCCTGGATTCTCTCCGCCTTTGAAGCGGATCCGGGACTCAGGATGCAAATACCCTGCCAGATTTGGCCCAAGGGGCTCCGGGGCCCGTATCCGAATGGACTGGTTGACAAGAAGCCTCGTTCTGAGTCACCTATCCGTATATGAGCCACGCCTACCTGATTCCATTGGCATTGATTCTGGGAGCCTGTAGCCCGAATCGATCGATCGAGGTGCCCACCGCCCCTTCCACACGCCCCGAAGCGGTCGCCAAGTCCACTCCGGCTCAGGAGAGGCCCCTGGCGGCCATCGATCGTGAACCGATCACACTTCTGGGAATGCGGCAACGGTTGATGGAGGCCGCTGGTGGTGATGTTCTTCGTGAAATGAGACTGGAAGCAGCCATTCAGGAGAGGCTGGATGCCAGAAGCATTGAAATCACCGAAGAAGCCATCCAGTCCGAGGAGAATCGTCTGCTGCTCGAACTCGATGACACGCCGGATACCGCTACGCAGCTGCTCAAAGCGGTCCGCGCGTCCCAGGGACTAGGTGATGTTCGATACCGGGGTCTGCTCTGGAGAAACGCCGCCTTGAGAGCATTGATCCAGGAGGATGTGAATGTTGATTCGAAGACCACGGAGCTGTTGTGGAGAATCAATCACGGGCCCAGACTACGCACTCGAATCATCGTTGTGAACTCCTTTTCCAGAGCGGCCACGATCGTTCAGGAGCTTGATGCTGGCCAGGACTTCACTCGATTGGCCGTCGACTGGTCCATCGATTCCAGCCGGGATCGAGGTGGTCTGCTCGATCCATTCAGCATGGACGATGTCAGTTATCCGCTTGCGCTCAGAAAAGCGTTCGATGATCTTGAGATCGGGCAGCACACCAACGCCGTGCTGCTGGGAGATCGATATCTGGTCGGACGCCTCGAGGAACGACTTCCATCCGATGGAATCAGCTTCGAATCGATCAAGAATCGTCTTCGTGAGCAAGCTCGACTGACCCAGGAACGGATACTCATGCAGGAAGAGGCCTATCGTCTGAGGAATCAGCCGAAGATCCGGATTTTCGACGGCACACTCGAAACGTCGTTTCAGGAAACGACTCCCGAACGTGATGAGCCCTGAACATGTCCACTGAAACACGCCACAATTCCACCATCGATCCCGCTGGTACCACACCTGCCATTCAAGCCAGATCCATCTGCAAGGAATACAAATCGAGCGACGGCACACGCCTGGCCCTTGATCATGTGGATCTCACCATTCCAAGGGGAGAGTGGGTCGCGATGCTTGGGCCCAATGGTTCCGGCAAGTCGACTCTTCTGGGGATCGCTTCGGGACAGGTAACACCGACTCGTGGTGATTTCAATGTCATGGGACAGGATCTTGCCGGACTCGAAAGACAGCTGATCGGGGTCGTCTTCCAGGCCACGGCGCTTGATCCTCGATTGACGATAACGGAGAACCTCGTGGATCTTGGTCGTCTTCAGGGAATATCCAATGACGGAATACGGACTCGGGTGAATGAAGCCCTCGAGAACAGTGGACTCATTGATCGAGCTCACGACAGGGTATCGACGCTGTCCGGTGGTCTTGCTCGAAGAGCCGATCTGGCCAGAGCCATGCTTCATGATCCCGCGTTGCTTCTTCTCGATGAGCCAACCACCGGCCTCGATCCCAATGCACGCCAGCACTACATGGAACATCTCTCCAGAATTCATTCCACCGGTCGGACGACGATCGTGATGAGCACTCATCTCGTGCAGGAAGCGGAGAAGGCTGGAAGAGTCATCATGCTCGATGCCGGCAGATGCATCGCCGATGATTCACCTTCCGATCTTTGCGAGCAGATCGGAAGGAGAATTCTCAAGGTGTATCAGGATGACTTCGATCCTCCGGAAGGTGAGGGCTGGAGACGCCTCGACGAAGCATGGACATTGCCGGTCGCCGGTCATTCCGACCCTGTCGTCGAGGACCTCCTTGAACAAGGTGTGGAACTGGCCCTGATGAAGCCGACTCTCTCGGATGTGTTCAACAGACTCGGTGGCAGCGAACTCTCGATGACGGCGGCGATTCGATGAACATAAACGGCCCATCCATTACGACTGCCACCGGCATCATCTGGCGAAGAGAGCTTGTTCGCTTCACTCGTCAACCAGGCAGGATCATCGCGGCGATCGGGACATCGGTCCTCATATGGGTGCTGCTTGGAAGCGGATTCGCCAACAGCCTCGAACCCAAGATCGCAGCAGACGAGTCGATTTCATTCTCCGCATGGCTACTACCGGGGATGATGACGTTGATAGCCATGTTCTCCTCGATCTTCAGCAGCCTGTCGACCATCGAGGATCGGCAGACAGGATGGCTCCAGGCGGTGCTCGTTTCACCAGCACCGCGACTATCGATAGCCCTCGGCAGAGCACTTGGTGGAGGCTCCGTCGCCTTCATTCAGGCAGGGATCCTGCTGGCGGCGATTCCATTGATCGGGCTTTCGACCGGATTCATCGGCGTGCTGCTCGCACTGTTCTCACTGGCCATGGCCAGCCTCGCCATGTCCGCAATCGGACTGGCCTTCGCCTGGCGATGTCAAAGCGCCTCGTCCTTTCACAGCGTCATGAATCTGGTGTTCATGCCGATGTGGCTTCTGTCGGGCTCCGTGTTTCCGATCAATGGCTCGTCGACCTGGCTATCGATCGTGGCCTGGTGCAATCCACTCACCTGGTGCACCACTGCCATGAGGACGTCGCTGACATCGACTCCGGAGTGGGACATGATCGGCCTATCGGTGCTGGTTTCGATCGGTGCACTGGCGATCGCCACCGCGGTCATTTCCAGAAGATGATCACGTTCGCATCCAGGCGAACCGGGCCAATCCGATTGGAAGCAGCAGAACCAACGGCACGAACGCACTGACCATCGGGGAGAGTCCCGGAATCGGCACGAGCATGAAGGCCGCGGCAGTGATGTAGAGCGGCAGCACCACGCCCGCACAGATGACCGATCTCTGCACCAGTCCCACCGGATATCGATCCAGGAAGAACGGCAAGGCGACGAGAAGTATCAGGATATTCACACCGATGATGACGAATCGACTCCAGAGACTTCTCCGGAGTGAATCCGATTCACGTGTCTCGGGGCCATCCAGCAGCACGTTGATCTGAGCCACCGACAACATGCCTGCCAGTGCACCATGACGACGCATCAAGAGGCGTCGAGGCGACAAGTCCGTCTCGATCGATTCGATGACCTCGGGACGTCCCGCCCGAGCCACCTCGCCATCGGTCCGCTCGAGAGAGGTCACGACTCCATTCTTGAAGATCCAGGATTCGGATTCCGGATTCCACTGGGCCTGATCGGCTCGAATTCGACGCACCGCCAGACCATCGACCGTGCGTTCGATGAAATTCGGCTGAAGCAGTCGCTCTTCGATGGGATCGAAATCGGATGCCTGCAGAAGACGTCTGCTTGAATCGACCGTGATCGGAATCGGGAATGAGCGGACCCCCGCCTGTCCGGCCTGCTGATGGGTACGAAGCAGCAGAGGCGCCATGTGGGGCATGACCAGTTCCTGATTGAGGATCTGGAGGAATCCAAGTCCACCGGTGACGATCAGAATCGGAATGGTGATTCTCTGCAGATTCCAACCACTTGCCAGCAAGGCGACCAGCTCGCGATGGCGGCTCATCTGGGCAATCGTGAAGGCCGTCGCGCCAATCACGAGAATTCCCCAGAGCCATGCGTAGAACTGGAACAGCTGTGGCAGCTGATACCCCAGTACCAGCATCGTCGTGGAGTACACCTTCCTCAGACCCCCCGCATCATCGGGAAGCGACTTGGAGGCTGCATCTGAAAAGGCATCGAGATTCAGCATGACGTCTATGACAACGGCGAAGAGATACAGCAGGAGAAAGAGAAGAACGAAGTTCCCCAGCATTCGAATCGCGATGTGTCGATCGATTCTGGTCATGGATCAGTTCCTGGATACCCGGAAGTAGATGAACAGAATCATGACAAGCAGGATGCCATTGCCCGACCAGGAAACCAGTGTGCCACCGACGAGATCACCATCCCTGATCATGCCGTTTCCACTGGCGATCAGGATCAGATCGAGCAGTGCAGGAAAGAATGCCCAGATGTACACCCCAAGTGGAGGCAGATTCCGCAGGAGGACCGCCAGAGTGCCCCCCAGGACAAGCAGCAGCAACGCGGTCACCGACAGAGTCGATCTTCTGGCTACCTGGGCATCGATTTGCCCCAACAACTCACGGATCCTGAACTCCACGTATTCGACACCGCCATTGACGGCTCCCGACTGCGCTTTCACCTGCGTCGAATAGTTCAACACCTCCGACAGCGGCATGTCACGCGGCAATTCCTCGACATCTCCGGAGGCGTCTAGCCCCGTGATGACGAGTTTCTCCCTCCGATTCGGTCGCAACGGCACATCAAGGGACTCGACCTCCACACCCATCAGTTCAAGCGTGAATCCACTTTCACCGCCAAGGATCTCCTGACGCTGCAGCCGGGCCGATTCAGTCGTGAATCGTCGACTCGGCAGATCATCGACTTTTTCCGTGATCACGATCGC
>CESO01043282.1_pt1 | contig 31079 bp, 32 predicted proteins | sample 356341 | NCBI WGS metagenome assembly CESO01 (sample SAMEA2621812, study PRJEB7988) | marine metagenome | biome: marine biome (ENVO:00000447); feature: deep chlorophyll maximum layer (ENVO:xxxxxxxx); material: "saline water (ENVO:00002010), including plankton (ENVO:xxxxxxxx)" | depth 35 m | reverse complement strand
GCTAATTTTTGTAATCGTGAATCAATAGTTGTATATATTTTTAGACCATCTCTATAAATATTGTAACTCGTCCCATCTTCTTTTAAATTTTCTTTAATCCAAGTTTTCATAAACTCCTGGAGATATGCTCTAAAATATGTGGCAAGTCCCTCTCTATGTGAATCAGGTGAATATTTAATATTTAATGGCGTTGACTCTAATGAATCTAATTCTTTGTTATTAATGAATTTATTTCTATGCATTTGATTTAAAACTACATTACGTCTTTTTAAAACTAACTCTGGTCTCCTCAAAGGGTTGTATAAAGAAGAATTTTTTAACATCCCCACTAAAACTGAAGATTCTTGTACTAATAGTTCATTAGGAAGTTTATTAAAAAAAATTTTGGCGGCAGATCTTATTCCATCAGCATTATACCCAAAATCATAAATGTTTAAATACATTGCAATTATTTCATTTTTAGTATATCTCCTCTCTAATTGAACTGACAAAACCCATTCTTTAATTTTTTGCCCAATTGCTTCAAAACTATTTCTTGATCTAACTCCAACAAATAATTGACGGGCGAGTTGTTGAGTGATTGTACTTGCACCTCCTCTTTTACCTAAATAAACAAAAGCTCTTAATGTTGACTTCCAATCAATTCCAGAATGTTCATAAAATCTTTCATCTTCAGTAGATATTAATGCCTCAACTAGATTTTTAGGAAGTTCATTAAAAAATATAGGTGTCCTATTGTCCCTAAAATAATATTTGCCTAAAATTTGGTTATCAGATGATATTATCTGTGTAGCTAGATTAGTTTTAGGGTTTTCTAACTGAATTAAATCAGGCATTTTACCAAGATAACCTTTAGCAGCAAATGAAAATAAAGCTATCAAAGCTGTAAAAAAAAGGATAAAACAAAGCCAAAAAATAAAAACTAAATTTTTATAATTTTTATTTTGTTTAATTGATCTATTTTTCATTTGTCAATCGTCTTATAATCTAAAGTTAAACCAATATCTAGAATTCCGTCTAATATACGCACCCCGCTGATTGAACCATTTTCCCTAGTTGCCTGAGCTATCTCAATAAAATAAGGACCTTTATGGTTGGGTTTCCATTTTTCTTTCCACCAAAGCCTATTTTCTTTAATATTTGAAAACCCTTTCCCCATCCACTCACCATATAAATTTGCCATTTTATACTCAAGCGTATCATGAAAAATTACGCTATTGGAATCCCTCAAGATTGCAATCAAAAAAATATTAGAAAATTTATAATCATTATTATTTCTTAAATCAATAAATAAATTATTTTCCTCAACTTGTTTTAATTTAAATTTAAATTTTACTTTTTCATCGGAAAACCATCCGTACTTAAATGATTTATATTTAACAACATTGTTGTTATCTGAACAATTTAATAAAGTTAAAATAAGTAAAAAACTTATGAATCTTAAATGCATTTTTTGTTATTTAAACTAAATGAATTTTTGACTTTTTAATTTGAATTTTAAATTTTTAGAGCGGCCCTTTTTAAAAATTTTGTTGCTATTTTTCTTGCCTTTTCTTAAATTTTTTTGTTCCTGTTCAGGTAAATTAATTACTTCTATACATTCCTTTGAACAACAATTTTGCATTTTTGAACGACAAGATTCACATTGTATAAATAATAAATGACAAGATTCATTTGCACAATTAGTATGTGAATCAGATGGACTTCCACATTGATGACAATTTGAAATAATATGTTCTGAAATTCTCTCCGCTTTTCTTTGATCAAAGACAAAATTTTTCCCCATAAACAAATTATTGATTCCTTGAACTTTAACTTGACGAAAATATTCTATAATCCCTCCCTCTAATTGATAAACTTTTTTAAAACCCTTATATTTCATATAAGCACTGGCTTTTTCACATCTTATCCCTCCGGTACAATACATTACTAGGTTTTTATTTGATTTAAATTTTGAAAATTCTTTTTCAATTAAAGGCAATGAATCTCTAAAAGTATCAACATCTGGAGTGACTGCACCTTTAAATTTTCCAATTTCGCTTTCATAATGATTTCTCATATCAATACAGATTGTATTTTTAAGTAAAAGCAGCTCATTAAACTCCTTTGCATTAATATGTTTACCTGATTTTGAAGGATCAAAATTTTTATCAATAATTCCATCTGCAACTATTTTCTCTTTAACTTTAATGGTTAATTTTAAAAATGATTTGTTGCTTTGACCAACTGCAATATTTAATCTTAACTTTTCTAAAAAAGAAATAGATTTAATAAAACTTTTAAACTTTTTAAAATTAATGATTGGTAAAGACATTTGAGCATTAATACCTTCTGCTGAAATGTAAATTCTTCCTAAACAGTTTAAATCATTTAAATTAATGAAGAAAAAATCTCTAAAAAATTTAGGATTTTCAATTTTAACATACTTATAAAATGAAAGAGTTATCCTTTTTAAACCTCGGGAATCTATCAATATTTCACTTTCCTTAGAATTTAATTTATTATATAGCTGCATTTATTGACCGCATATTTAGTATCTTCAAAATTACAAATAACTATTATCCTTTTAAATATTTTTAAAATTTAAATTTGTTAATAACACATAATTGAAGTTATTATTTATAAATTTTAGAAATACTAATTTAGCTATAAAATAAAATATATTTAATAATGGCAGATTCAAAGCAAGCAAAACTTAAAGCACTACAATTAACTCTTGATAAATTGGATAAAACATATGGTAAAGGCTCAGTAATGAAGCTAGGTGATGAGATAGTTGAACCAATAGAAGTAATCTCCTCTGGTTCTTTAGGCCTTGACTTAGCTTTAGGAACAGGTGGATATCCAAGAGGAAGAGTTATTGAAATATATGGTCCTGAGTCCTCAGGTAAAACTACACTTTCTCTTCATGCAATAGCAGAGTGTCAAAAAAAAGGTGGGATTGCTGCTTTTATTGATGCTGAACATGCATTTGACAGATTATATGCTAAAAATCTCGGTGTTGACATTGAAGAATTAATTATTTCACAACCTGATCACGGTGAACAAGCTCTAGAAATTGCTGATAATTTAATAAGATCAGGTGCTATTGACATTGTAGTAATCGATTCAGTTGCCGCACTAACTCCCAAAAGTGAGATTGAGGGCGAAATGGGGGATTCAAAAATGGGATTACATGCCAGGCTTATGTCACAGGCCTTAAGAAAGCTTACCGGTTCAATAAGTAAAACAAAGTGTACAGTTTTCTTTATAAATCAACTAAGGGAAAAAATTGGTGTAATGTTTGGTAACCCTGAAACAACCACTGGGGGTAATGCACTAAAGTTTTATGCTTCTGTACGTTTAGACATAAGACGATCAACACAAATTAAAAGTGTTGAAGCTGAAGTTTTAGGAAATAAGACGAGAGTTAAAGTTGTCAAAAATAAAGTTGCTCCACCTTTTAAAATTGCGGAATTTGATATTTTATATGGAGAAGGTATTTCTAAAATTGGCGAAGTAATTGATCTTGGAGTGGATTATGAAATAATCAAGAAATCTGGTTCTTGGTTCAGTTATGGTGAAACTAAAATTGGACAAGGCAGGGACGCAGTTAAGTCACTTCTAACTGACAATCCTGATCTATTAGACGAGCTTGAAGCTAAGATCACGGATTGCATTAAATCCTTAGAATAAATTATTTTTTAAAATTAACCCCACAATTTATTTTTATTGATAATAATTATAACTGGAGTCAGTGGAAGTGGTAAAACTACAATTGGTAAAATATTATCAAAAAAAATAGGCGCATATTTTTTTGATGCAGATGATTTCCATCCTTTATCAAATATTAACAAAATGGCTAAAGGAATTCCACTTTCTGATATAGATAGAAAGCCTTGGTTAGATTTATTATCTAAAAAAATAATTGATTGGGAAAAAAAATATAAAATTTCTATTTTAGCTTGTTCAGCTTTAAAAGAATCATATAGGGTACTCCTAAATGTAAATTCAAATAATATTAAATGGATTTTCTTGTCTGGATCTTTTACTCTTATAAGAAATAGATTAAAAAAAAGGAACAAACATTTTATGAGAAATGATCTTTTAAAATCTCAATTTGAAATTTTAGAAGAACCCCAAGAAGCTTTGAAAATTGAAGTATATTTATCACCTAATTATATTGTTAAAAAAATAATGAATTATATTAAGTAAAATGAATAATTTAAGTTCGTTAGGTATAATTGGTTTGGGTACAATGGGAAGTGCATTAAGTGAAAATTTAATGAATAATAAAATCTCTATATCCGTTTTCAATAGAGAAAATGAAAACGAAAAAATGGTGGTTGAAAAATTTGTTAAAAAAAATAAAAAATTTAAATTTTTGAGAGGATACAATAATTTATTTCAATTTATAAATTCTTTAAAAAAACCTAGAAATATAATTTTACTTATCCCTCCAGGAAAAATTATAGATAATTTAATTAAGGATTTAATTCCAATTTTAGAAAAAAATGACTTAATAATTGATTGCGGCAATTCTTTTTATAAAGATTCTATAAAAAGAGAAAAATTATTAAAAAAAAGTAAAATTGAATTTCTTGATTGTGGGATCTCAGGTGGTGAGGAAGGCGCAAGGCATGGGCCATCTTTAATGATTGGAGGTAATAAAAAAAATTTTAAGAGAATTTTTCCTTTTTTTAAAAAAATTAGCGCAAAAGATCTACTAAAAATTGAATGTTGTGCTTATATGGGAGGAATGGGTTCAGGGCACTTTGTCAAAATGATACATAATGGAATTGAATATGGAGAAATGCAATTAATTGTTGAAACTTTTTCAATTTTAAATTTAAAATATTCTTATCCGGAAATAATACGTTTTTTTGAAAAACTCAATACTTCCATTGACAATTCTTTTCTATTAAAGTCTACTATTTCAATATTAAAAGAGAAAAGATCTTCAGGAAAATATGTTGTTGATGAGATTTTAGATGAAGCTGAAACTAATGGTACTGGGTTATGGGCTAGTGTAGAAGGCCTAAATTTAAATCAATCCAATTCAATAATGATTTCAAGTCTATTAGCAAGAACTTTATCCTCAAATAAAGCATTGAGAAAAAAATATAATTTAGAAAGATCTTCTTCAAAACTTAAAATTGATTTGGATAATATTCAGAAGGCTTTTTATATTTCAAAATGTTTAAATCATTATCAAGGATTTCAAATAATTCATAAGGCAAAAGTTGATTTTAAATGGAATATTAATTTATCTGAAATAGCAAGAATATGGACAAATGGATGCATAATTAAATCTGAATTAATGAGCGAAATAAGAACTATTCTTGAAAAAGATGAAAATTTAATGGATAATTCTAAATTTTTTAATTCAATTAAAAAAGGTGAAGATTCACTAAAAACCATTTTAACTTTTGGAATAAATAGTAATTTAGCTTTATTGGCATTTTCAGCAGCGTTCAATTATTGGATATCCTTGACGTCAAAGAAATCTAATGCAAATATAATTCAAGCTCAAAGAGATTTTTTTGGTAATCATGGATTTAGAAATAAAAACACTAATTCTATTGTTAGTTTCCCTTGGACCAAATAAAAGTTTTTTAATTCTATTCCAAATCAATTGCTTCTTTATTTTTTTGTAATGGATCATTCTTTAATGCTTTTAAAATAATTTGCCTGGTGGTTTTTTGGAGATTCTCAATTTTATCATGCTTTTTTTTTGGATAAATTATCGAAAAAGTTTCAACTCTCAATTTACCAGGTTTCCCGTAATTAGTATGCCATGGAAATTTTCTTTTACAATCTAAAAAAGCCATCGGAACAATTGGAATTTGATGATCAATTGATAATTTAAAAGCTCCCCTTTTAAATTCATTTAACAATTTTGTATTGTCTAAATAATCCTTCTCAGGAAATATGCAAATACTTAGTCCTTTTTTAATTACTTTATTTGATCGTTCATAAACCTCCCATCTACTTTTTGAGCTTTTCCTATCCACCATTATTGCAGCCCTTTTATAAATAAACCCAAAAATTGGTATTTTAACTAATTCTTTTTTACCGACAAATACAAAAGGATTTTTTGATACTCTTAACATAACAAATGGATCTATATAACTAGAATGATTTGCCACTAATAAAAAAGTTTTACCAATTGGAAGTTTATTTTTAAACTTGGCTTTAACATAAAACCCTGTACCGAAGAGAATAAATGGTGCCCATATATTTCTGGCTATCCAAAAAATATATGGATATCCATTATTCCATAAAGCTAAAATAGAAAGAATAGGAAATAATATAATAATTGGAATTGCTGCTAGAAAATAAAACCAACAACGCCATGTAATAAGAATAATTTTTCTTAAAAAATATTTCATCTTTCAAAAGTACAGAATTGAAAATAAAATCTAAAAAAGGTAACTTAGTACAAAATTAAAATAATGGCAAGAATTCTTACAGGCGTTCAAAGTACAGGGACTCCCCATTTAGGAAATATCTTAGGTGCTGTTATACCTGCTATTGAACTTTCTAAATCCTCTAAAAACGAATCATTCTTTTTTATAGCAGATATGCATTCCCTAACTCAAATCAAAAATGGTGAAATTTTGAGAAAAAATACAATTAATACTGCAGCCGTATGGCTAGCATGTGGAATTGATACTAATAAATCTATTTTTTACAAGCAAAGCGATATCCCTGAAGTAACTGAATTAGCTTGGTATTTAAACTGTTATTTTCCATATCAACGTCTGACTTTAGCTCATTCTTTTAAAGATAAATCTAAAAATTTAAAGGATATTAACAGTGGTCTTTTTACTTATCCTCTTTTAATGGCGGCAGATATCTTATTATATGACGCTGATATTGTACCGGTTGGTAAAGATCAACTACAACATATTGAAATAACTCGTGATCTGGCCATGAAATTTAATAAACATAATGGAGAAACATTTGTTATTCCATCATCTATGACTAATAATCAAACTGAATATATCCCTGGCACTGACGGGAAAAAAATGAGTAAATCTAAAAATAATACAATAGATATTTTTTTAGATGAAAAAAGTTTAAGAAAACAAATTATGAAAATTAAAACTGATTCAATCCCTGTTGAAGAACCGAAAAATCACAAAAATTGTACGGTTTTCAAACTTTTTTCTCTTATTTCAAAAAGTTCAGAAATTGAAGAAATGAAAAAAAACTACATAAACGGTGGTTTAGGTTATGGAGATGCTAAACAATTACTTTTTGAAAAAGTTTTAAAATTTTTTAAAGCTCATCGAGAAAAATATAATTATTTACAAAATAACCCTAATCTTGTTATTTCTGAATTAGAAAAAGGATCAATTAAAGCAAAAGAAACTGCCAAGACAACTATCAAAAAAGTGAGAAATAAAATTGGATTTTAACTTTCCAATATTATCATAAAAAGTTATTTTAATATAATTATATAAACTTTTCTTTTTTATATATTTATGTTAATTAAATTAATTAACAATTAAAGATGGTATTTCTTTCATACATTAAAGAATTAATGTTAAAATATGAATGTCTAATAATTCCAGATTTCGGTGCATTTATTACAAGAGATTTCAAGGGCGGATTTAAATCTGATGAAAACTTATTTTTACCCCCTTATAAAGAAATTGGATTTAATAGTCTTTTAATTGATAATGATGGTATTTTAGTTGACTTTATTGCTAAAAAGAACAATATTCCATACACCGATGCTCTAATTAATCTTCAAAAGGAAGTAGCCTTTCTTAAGAAAAGACTAAAAAACATTCCAGTCATAATTGATGATATAGGCGAATTGTCAATTAATTCTAATAATAAAGTAATTTTTAACCCTTTTAATTCATTCAATTTTAACTTGCATTCTTTTGGATTATCGGCTTTTAAAAAAATCCCTATTAAAATTGATTATTCAAGTTCTAATATTAATAAACCAAAAATTCATTACATGGAAAAATCAAATGAAGAATCTTTTTCTTTCAAACCCGATAAATCTATAAAAAAATTCAACCCATTAAAATACGTAGCTGTTGGAATTATTTCAATTCTAATAATTTCAGTTAGTTACTATCTTATTGATGACTATATAGATGAGAAACGCATAATTTCAGCTGAAAAAGGTCAAGAAAAAATTAAAAAAAATGTGCAAAAAGCTAAATTTAATTTGGGTTCAATTTCCCCTGTAGAGATAAATTTAATTACTGAGAAAAAATCATATAATGATGATTTCCCTCCCTACAGTGTTATTGCTGGAAGCTTTAGAAATATAAATAATGCGAACAAACTTCTAGAATCTTTAATATCTGAAGGTTATAATGCAAAAATAATTGGGCTAAGCCCTAATGGGCTTCATAGGGTAGCTTATGGAAGTTTTAATTCAAAAAAAGAAGCATTAAACCTCTTTTATTTTATAAAATATACACTTGAGGATGAAGCCTGGTATTTTGCAAAAGATTAATAATATTTTAAAGCATATAAATCCACCCTTTAGGATTTAATGGAGTATTTGATTTAAATATACTGAATTTCAAATCAGTTCTTAAAGTTTTAGGATTAGTAAAAACTTTTCCAATTGGTTGTTTAGCCTCAACTTTTTCTCCTTTTTTGACATAAATTTTTTCCAAATTACTATAAGTTGTAATGTAGTTGCCATGCTGGATTAAAATCGTTGGATTACTCCCTTTAAAACTTAAAACTGATAAAACTTTACCATTAAAAATAGCTCTAGCAATAGTGTTTTTTGGAGTTGAAATAATCACTCCATTACTTTGGATAATTGTAGACTTAACAATAGGGTGATTTCTTCTTCCAAAACCTTGAATGATAACACCTTTATCAACTGGCCATGGTAAATTTCCTTTATTTTTAACAAAATTATTTGAAATTAATTTAGCCTCTGGCGTTAGTGCAAACTCCATAAAATCATTTCCTCCAGCTTTTTTATTTGAATCCCTTATTGCTTTTTCTATAATTTTTTTAATTTCTAACGAAATTGCCAAAGATTTTTTTTGCTTTAACTCAATTTGTTTTTTATATGATTTCTCTTTAATTTTTAGATCTCTAATTAACGCATCCTGATTCTTTTTTTCTTTTTCAAAGTCCAATTGAATTTTTTTATTTTGGAGTACTATCTTTTCTTTTAATTCTTTTTGATTAAATAACTGCTGATTACGGTTCTTAAGATCCTGGTATTTTAATATTATTAACTCTCCTTGTTTTTTTCTATAATTCATATATTGTTTTAAATACTGGAATCTTTTGTAAGCTTGTAAAAAACTCTCAGATGAAAAAAGAAACATCAATCTGCTTTGATCAGATTTGCTTCTATTAGATTTCTGAATAATTTGAGAGTATTCATTTTTTAGAATTTTAAGCTCTTCCTCAAGGTCTTCTATTCTCTTTTCATTAGCCGAAATTTTACCAATTAAAATATTTGCCTGCTTATTATTAATTATTATTAATTTTTCTCTTAAATTAATTTTAATCGATAATTCCTCAACTTCAGTAATTAAGGACTTTTTTTGCTTAATACTTGAAAATAATAATAAATTTATTTTTTTGATTTCTCCCTCTAATTGTTTTTTTTCTTTCTCTAATTCATCCTGCTTATCCTGTGAATAATTGTAACTTAAGTTTAAAGAAAGAATTATAAAAAAAACTAAAAAAAAATTAGATTCAAAAAATTTCATTTTAAATTAATTTTTTTATAACCATCAGGAATTTTAAAAGGTAACATTAATTTTGAAGGGAAATTAAGCTTCAAAAAATCTAATGAAATTTGTAAATAATTTTTTCCATCATACACAGAAATACTAATTTCCTTGGGATATTTTTCACTTTCAATTATTTGATATTTTTTGTATGTAATATTAAAAGTTAGATTTTTACCCGACGCTATTAATCTCTGTTCTTTTAAAAGAAAATTAGATGGGTCAAAAAAATAAATTGGTTTAAATCCATTTTTTTTTAAAATTGGACTTAAAACATAATATTTGTTATTTTTTATCCTTTCAAGTTTATCGCTTTTTAGGTCATTAATTGGATTTCCAATTAATAAATTCTGTAAATCCAATAATTTAAAATTTGATCCAAAAAAATCATTTAATGATTTAAAATTTTCGTTAATATAATTTTTTTGAAACTTTTCATAAAAAGAAACTGTATCTGAAGTAATTAACAACTTTGCAATTGGGACTAGCATATTTGCACTCATCCAAATATATTTGTTGTTTTCTATCCTTAAATCAATATTAATTTGTTGTTTCCTTTTTTGATCGTTATAAGTAACTTTAACTTTTGATCTAAAATTTTTTATTTTAATTTTATTTTCATTAAACTTTTTTAAAAGGACTTTATTTTCAATCTTCTCTAAAGGAATTTTATTTGGAAGAATTGATGAGGTTTTACAAGATGAGAGTGAAGCTGAAAAAAGTATTAGTAGATAATTAATAAAAATTTTTCTGTTCTTTAGCATATTCAAATATATTATTGATTCCCTGTACTACCGAATCCTTTATCCCCCCTGCTTGAATCAGATAGTTCATTTTTTAATTCCCAATTGACTTTTTCATAACTTGAAATAACTATTTGTGCTATTCTATCTCCAGGACTAATTGTATAATCTTTTTTAGATAAGTTAATAATTATAACGGAAATATCCCCTCGGTAATCAGGATCAATTGTTCCAGGGGAATTCAAAACAGTTATTCCATGCTTATATGCTAAACCACTTCTAGGTCTAATTTGACCCTCAAAACCAGGAGGTAATTCTATTTTAATTCCAGTTTTTATTATTGTTTTTTCTAGAGTTCCTAAAGTTATTGGGGTTTTTATAAAAGCTCTTAGATCCATCCCTGAAGATAAAATTGTCTCAAATTTAGGTAAGGGGAAATCTGATTCATTTACAATAGGAATAGTTATCATTTTAAGATTTTTTAAAATAAAAATACGAAAAGTAAAATTTTAAAAATATTAATTCAATACTAAATACCTGAATTATTAACTTTTTAAAGCTTCTGCTCCACCTACAATTTCTAAAATTTCATTTGTAATCGATGCTTGGCGCGCTTTATTATATGAAAGCTTCAACTGATCCCTCAATTCAGTTGCATTGTCTGTAGCCTTATGCATTGCCGTCATTCTTGCCCCGTGTTCACTTGCAAAAGAATCTCTTAAAGACTTCAGTAGTTGAATTTTTACTGAACTTGGAATTAAATTTGAAACAATTTGTTGTTGATTAGGTTCAAAAATATAAGTGGTTAAGTTTTTAGATTCTGCTGTTTTAGCCGAAACCGGAAGTAATGTTTCAGATTTGACTATTTGTGTGGCAGCATTTTTAAATTGATTAAAAATAACCTCAACTTTATCATACTTATTTTCAGAGAAATCTTTCATTATATTTTCAGCGATTACCGAGACATCTTTGAAATTTATATTATCGAAAATGATATTATTATTTGAAATAATTTTATTTTTTTTGCTCAGCACATCATTCCCTTTTTTTCCAAAGGTTATTATAGAAATTTGTTTATTAGAATATTCTACATCAATTTTCTTTAAAACTTCTTTTATTATGTTTGAATTAAATGCACCACAAAGACCCCTGTTTGAGGTAATTACTAATAAAAGAATTTTATTGATTTTCCTTTGCTTTAAATAAGGGCTAGAAAATGCCTCTGAATGATTACTCAAATTACTTATTAATTCTTGTAACTTTTCAGAATACGGTCTCATGGCAGTAATGGCGTCTTGAGCTTTTTTAAGTTTCGCAGCAGAGACCATTTTCATGGCGCTTGTAATCTGCATTGTAGATGAGACCGATGCAATTCTATTTCTTATTTCTTTTAAATTTGCCAAAACACCTAATATTTAATTATTCAAATTGAACAGAAAGTTCTTTCGCGACTTTTTCTAAGGTATTCATAACTTCATCAGTCAATTTACCGGCCTTAATTTCATCTAAAACTTTTCTGTGACTAGTATTTAATTTTTCAATGTAATTTTTTTCAAAACTCTTTATTTTATCAACTGGAATGTTTTTTAATAGATTTTTCGAACCAGCATATATAATTGCTGTCTGATCTTCAACCTTAAATGGATCATTTTGTGATTGTTTTAAAATTTCAACATTCCTTTTACCTTTCTCAATTACATTCAAAGTAGAAGCATCCAAGTCAGAACCAAATTTAGCAAATGCCTCTAATTCCCTATATTGAGCTTGATCTAATTTCAATGTTCCTGAAACTTTTTTCATAGATTTTATTTGAGCAGAACCCCCAACACGAGAAACAGAAATACCAACATTAATTGCAGGTCTGACTCCGGAATTAAATAAATCTAAGTCAAGAAAAATCTGGCCATCAGTAATTGATATAACATTTGTTGGGATGTAAGCTGAAACATCTCCTGCTTGAGTTTCAATAATTGGTAAAGCTGTTAATGATCCTCCTCCTTTAGCTATGGCTTTAATTGATTTAGGAAGATCATTCATGCCTTCAGCTATTTTATCATCTGATATAACCTTAGCCGATCTCTCTAATAACCTAGAGTGTAAATAAAAAACGTCTCCTGGATAAGCTTCTCTTCCAGGGGGCCTTCTTAGTAATAGAGAAACTTCTCTATATGCGACAGCTTGTTTGGATAAATCATCATATATGATTAAAGCAGGCCTCCCAGTATCTCTAAAATATTCACCAATTGCAGCACCAGCAAAAGGTGCATATACTTGCATCGGGGCAGGATCAGAAGCGTTGGCAGCCACAATAGTTGTATATTGCATAGCACCCCTCTCTTCAAGTGTTTTTGCAATAGCGGCAACAGTTGAAGCCTTTTGCCCAATCGCTACGTAAATACAATAAACAGGCTCTCCAGCATCATAGAATTCCTTTTGATTTAAAATAGTATCAATACAAACGGTTGTCTTACCAGTTTGCTTATCACCAATCACAAGTTCTCTTTGTCCTCTACCCACAGGGATCATAGCATCTATAGACTTAATCCCTGTCTGTAAAGGTTCATTTACAGGTTGTCTAAAAATAACACCAGGAGCTTTTCTCTCTATAGGCATTTGAAACATTTCCCCTTCGATTTTACCTTTTCCATCAATTGGCTCTCCTAAGGTATCTACAACTCTTCCTACAATTTTTTCTCCAACATTAATTGAAGCTATTTTATTCATTCGCTTAACTTTGTCTCCCTCTTTAACTTCTCTAGAAGGACCAAAAAGAACAACGCCAACATTATCTTCCTCTAAATTTAATACCATGCCTTGTAATCCAGAATCAAAACTAACCAATTCACCATATTGAACATTATTTAATCCATATACTAATGAAATCCCATCACCAACTTCTAAAACAGTTCCTACCTCGTCTAAAGAAGCTGCTGTTTCGATTCCTGAAAGTTGACTTTTTAATATTGCTGAAACCTCAGCAGGTTTAATTCCTCCCATAATTTTTTATTTACTATAATTGTTTAGAATAAGTTCTCTTTTAAGTTTTTCAAATTTTTTTGATAAACTTTCATCAAATAAAATATCACCAATTTTTAAAATATAACCACCGCCTATTGTCTCATCTATTTTATTAATTATTTTTATCCCTGAAAAAGAACTTTCTTTTACTTTTTTTACTATTTGCAATTGAATTTTTTCTTCTAATGGAGTAGCAGATGTTATCACAGCTTCTTTATTACCTTTAAATTTATTATAAAGTTCAATAAACTTATAAGCAACTTCGGCTAAAAGGCTTATCCTATTATTTTTAATTAATAATCTAACAATTCCTTTAGATCCTTTATTTTTAAAATTGAAAATTTTAAAAATTGCTATTTCCTTATTTTTTTTTGAGATAATGGGATTAGTAATAAAATCTCTTAAGCTATTACTTCCATCTAAAGTAGATAGAATAGTTTGCATCTCAGTTAAAATACCCTCAGATAAATTGTTTTCAATACCATATAAAAGCAGAGCATTAGAATATCTAATTGGAGACCTATTATTTTTCATTACTTTATGTTAGATTCTTTTAACAATCTTTCAACTAACTTTTCATGTTTGACCTTATTATTTAATTCATCCTTCAATACCTTTTCAGCGATATTAATTGATAATTCTGCTACCTGATCTTTAAGATCATTTATTACTGAGTTTTTTTCAGCTTGAATAAGATTCTCAGCTTGTTTTATAATTTTATCAGCTTCAATTTTTGCAATAGCTTTTGATTCGTTAATTGTCTTAGATTTAATATCATTTGCTTCTTTTAATATTCTTTCTTTTTCCATTAATGCCTCTTTAAGAATTTTTTTATTATCAGCCTGTGCTAATTCCATTTCAGAACGTGCATTTTCTGCTGACTTTAAAGCATCTCTAATCGAGGTTTCCCTCTCGTTTATAGTGTCTAAAATTGGCTTCCAAGCAAACTTTTTTAATAAAAAAATTAAACCAACAAATACAAGTAAATGCCAAAAAAAGAGTCCAAATGAAAATTCACTAATTAATTTTTCCATATAATTAATTTAAAATTTGAGATTATAACCAAAAATTAAGGTTATAAAATTAAAATTATACAGCAAATAATGCTGCAAAACCAATACCTTCTACAAGAGCGGCAGCAATTAACATAGCCGTTTGAATTTTACCATAAGCCTCAGGTTGACGACCAATGGCTTCCATTGCTCCTTTCCCGATTTGACCTATTCCAATTCCTACTCCAATTACTACAAAACCAGCACCTACGATTGCGGGGATTTCCATATTTTTAAATTTAAGTTAAACATTGTTTTTATTATTCATTATTTAATGGTTATTTTCTTCAGACGCAAATCCAAAGTATAAAGCTGACAAAACAGTAAATATATATGCCTGTAATACAGCAACTAAAATCTCAATTATTGATATTGAAAAAGCCAGGAGAAAAGATAAACTTGACCCTAACCAGTTTTTAAATATAAACATAAGAGCTATTAAGCTCATTAAAACAATATGACCAGCAGAAATATTTGCATATAACCTAATCATTAGAGAAAATGGCTTAATAAAAACACCTAATAATTCAATTGGTGCTAAAATAATTTTCATTGGAATGGGAACTCCAGGCATCCAAAAAATATGTTTCCAATAATTTTTATTAGCAGTTAAATTTGTAATAATAAACGTTATTAACGCAAGACAAAAAGTCACAGCAATATTACCGGTAACATTTATTCCAAGTGGGGTTAAACCCAACAAATTCAAAAACCAAATAAAGAAAAAAATTGTTAGAAGATATGACATGTATTTTTTATAATGCTTTGTTCCAATATTTGGTATTGCAATTTCATCTCTTATGTAAATAATTATAGGTTCAAAAAAACGCCCTACCCCAGATGCGATTTTACCATTTTTTTTATAAGAATCAGCAAGGTTCTTAAATATATAGAACATTAAGAAAGCTGTAAAAAATATTGAAATTACACCCTTGGTTATAGAAAAATCTATGGGCTTTAAATTTTTTGGATGTTTGTTTTCATCGTAAAAAATTGTTCCTTTTTTATCAGTTTTATATATTTTATTATGATATAAAGCGTAATAACTATTATCTACTACTGCAACTTTTTTTCCATGATTAAACCTAGAAGAGGAGAAAACTTTTAAGCCTTTATCCCAAAGAATGACCGGCAAAGGAAATCCAATATATTTTTTTTCACCATTTTCTTTAGTGTATGATAATAAACTAAAATCATGAGAATCCTTTAAATGATGAAGTATATAATCTTTAATTTCTTTTTTTTTGATTTCTTTACTTGTTAAAATATCCTTTTGATTATCAAGATCATTAGCCTGAATATAAAAACTAATAAAAAAAGAAATAATCAGAATAAATTTCTTGTTACTTAAATGGCTATAATTCGTTTTTGACATTAATAATTTATTCGATGCAAATGTACTATTTTGATTTATAAAATTTAATTTTAAATGTCTTTTTTTAATTCATTTAATAAAAAAAATCTTGTTCTAAAATTTTTATTTAGGTTAGTTCATATTACATTTTTTTTAACTGTGGAATCACTGATGCTATTTCAAGAATTAAGCCTAAAAAATACGGGACTAAAAAAGATGTTTTTTCTATAATATCAATTTTATTATCATAATTAAAAACTGGATAAAAAATTAGTAAAAATATCAATAATTTAACTCCACTTAAAAACATAAAAACAAACCCTAGATAAAAACTTTTTGATTTACCTAGTTTGGTTATTAAAATTAAAACTAGAATTGAAATAACAAAATTAAAAATATATGATGGAAAAATGAACGAACTCGTTAATTGGACTTGATTAAAAGATAAAACAGAAATATGAATTAAAAAAAAAACTAGAAAAACTAGAAAAAAGAATGAGATTGAAAAAAAAAGATTTGTTTTTTTAATTATCATCAAGTCTTTTTGTTTGAATAATAATTAATAAAATTATTAAGATAATTCCGGTTGAAGAAAAAATTAAAGTAAAAAGATTATCTGAACTGAATTTAAAATCTAAATACTTTCCAACCCAAATCATCAAATTAATTATAACGGCAATTTGAATAAAAAGTGAAGAAAATACAAGCCATTTCTTAGGCAATCTTTTCACGGTTATCAGAGATAGATTTCACATCAGAAGTAGTTTTCATGGAACATGTTGCATTAAAAAAAGCTCCAGCGTCAACAATCAGTTTAGATATAATTACATCCCCTTCGGTTTTGCTTGAAGTCTTTAGAGTTAATGTCTCTTTTACCTCTAAATTACCAGAAAATACGCCTTCAAAATCAGCATTTTTACAAATCACTTTACCATTTATCTTTCCTTCTTTTCCAATTACTACTTTGCCAGAAGTAGAAATAGAACCTTCCAATATACCATCAATTCTAAAATCAGATTCAGACTGAATCTCACCTGTGATCTTTGTGCCTTTTTCAATTCTGTTAGGTTGCCCATTAGCTTCGTTGTATTTCATCTTAAATTAATTTTAGTTTTAATGTCAATGGTTTTATTTAGTTGCATTTTTAAATATTCGGATTTCAAAAGTACAAAATTATTTGGAAGACTATTAAAATTAATATCCAATAGTGTTCTCTGCATGGTTTTAGTTGTAATATATTGATTTAAATGAATTGTTAAAAAAATGTGCTTTCTATCAAAAATATCCTTTGAAACTTTCCATTTTAGATTTTTATTTTTTTTAATATAATCCTCAAATTTAATTTTTAAATTTTCAATTCTATCATCAGATTTTATAAACTTAAAAACCCATTTATATTTTAAATATTTAATTTTTTCTTCTTCTTTAGCATCTAACATTTTAATTATTTTTTTAGCATGTTTTGCCTCTTCAGAACTTGGTAATTTTTTTATTATTTGAGTCAAATGATTTCTCCAGGACTTAACTCCTTCAATTCTTCCTAATGAATTTGCAATTAATAATTCCATTTTTGAAAAATATTCAGATCCTATCAAAAATTGCAGGGCTTCTTGACCACTTTTAATAACGTCTTCAAACTTCTGTTGATTAAACAAATTTACAACTCTGTTGTAAATTTTCTTTTGGTCGCTTATTTCATAATTTTTATTTTTTATAATAGAAGCATACATTGAATTAGGGAAATCATTTAAAATCAAATTTTTATATTCCTCTTTCTCGTTATCATTTCTTTGCAAACTAATACTAAAAAGTTGGTATAGCGCGTCAACTTTTTGAATTTGAGTAGGATTATTTTTTAATAATTTTTTTAAATTAAAGGAAGATAATTTATAGTTGTTAAATTTCTCTTTGTAAATTTTACCTAACTCTAAATAACTTTTATTTTTATCAATAATTAGTTTTTTTAGCTTTAAAGAGTCTTTAGGAATTTTTTTTATCATTTCGTCAATTTTCTTTGAAAAAGAAATTTCATTATTAAAATTTTTAGCGATTTTACTGTTTGGTTTTATATTTTTGATCAATTCATAATTATTCCAATTATCTGTATTAGGTCTATCCCCCCAATAATCTAAAAAATAATTTTTTCCCAAAGTAACTAACCTAGAATTATAAAAATAAAAATCTTCATTTAATTTAAAATTCAAATTACTTTGTTTAGTGCTCATACTTTCTTTTATTAATGCTGTTTTAAAAAATAATTTTTGGTCCTCATAATCTAAATTTGAAATGTAAATTATACTGTCAATATTTTTAATTAAATTTTCATTATCAATAACCAATTGAATACCTTTTTTTTCTCTTTTTAATTTATTTTTATTAAGATTTCTAGATTCATATTTTATAAGACTATCTAAAAAATTACCCGTTTTAATGAAATTATTATTTATAAAAAAATAGTCTGCTAAATCTCTAAAATTTAATTTTCTAGTTTGATTATCAATACCTAAAGATTCTAATGACCTATTTAAAAAATAAACATATAAGCTATCTTTTGATTTTTTTTTATTCAATAAGGCTAATGCTCTAAATATAAAATGCTTAAAATTTTCATTTTCTATGTCTTCTGTTAAATTTTTTAATTTAATTATTTCTTTTTCTGTCCCTTTTTTATCTTCATAACTAATTAATTTAATTTTTGATTGTATCCATATTTCTTTAGGTATTCTTCTTTTTTTATCAATTAAATCTGCTAAAACAACTTTTATCGAATCTTTCATTCCTAAATTTTCATATAACTGAGCTTGAATAAAAGTTAATCTTGAATTAACCTTAAAATTTCGCTCTGACTTAATAGCTTTATTTAAATAAACTATTGCTGAATCAATATTCTTGAGATTAAGAAATCCCTGGGATATAGTTGAATTTAATAATGAATTAAACTTACTGCTTGATTTTAAATCTTTTGATAATGATAATAAATTTTTTAATGCTAGATTATTATTGGACAGCCTTAAATTAGTTTTTTCTCGCCAAATTTTAGCCTCTACAAAAACTTCTTCATTTGAATATTGCTCTAATAAAAAATTAAATGCTTCCATTGCTGGAAAAAATCTACGATCATAATATCTTGCTTTCCCTAATAATAAATATGCCTTTGCAATCTGAGAATTTTTTTGAATTCCATTTATTCTCATAGAATGTTTTTGAATTGTTTTAACTGCTTTTTCCTCAGCTACTTTAAAACTTGGAATTAAAGATGATTTATCGTACTCTTCATTTTTAATTGTAATAGGTTCAATATCTAATATTTCATAAAAATTTTCTGTTTTATTTTGATAAAGAACTTCTTTGCCAATTTCTAATGCCTCATACCCGTTAAACAAAACATTATATTTTGAATTTAATTTATGATACTCTCTATTTAAAAAACTGTTTTTTTTTGTAGAACAAGAATAAATAAAAATTATTAAAAAGAGAAAAGTAAAATTTTTCAAAAAATTATATTTTATTATGTATTAACTACAAATATTGACTTTTATTATTTTATGTGTACTTCTTTTTAATTGAAATTGAACAAAAAAATTATATAAATATGTTTATTTAATTTTTTGTTTTTAATTTTAAAAATAAAAATGGCTGATTTTTATTCCTTAAAGGTAAATTATTTAAAAAAATCAACTCCTAACTCGGTTGTAATTGGATTTGATATTCCTTCTCTTATAAAAAATAAATTCACATTCGAGGCTGGTCAATATATTTCACTAGAAAAAAAAATAAATGGAAACTTGATAAGAAGGTCCTACTCTATTTGTGAAGAGCCCTCCCTAGGAAAAGTCTTAATCGGAGTTAAAAAATTAAAAAATGGTTTATTTTCCACTTATTTAAATGATGAGATCAGATTAGGTGATTCTATAAATGTAGGAACCCCTGAAGGAAGGTTTAAATATGAACCCCCCGAAGAAGGCAAAAGTTTGGTTGCTTTTGCAGCTGGGAGTGGAATAACTCCAATTTTATCTATTATAAAATCAAGCTTAAAAAATAATTCCACCAAAAAAATTATTTTAATTTATGGGAATAAATCAGTTGAAGAAACTATGTTTTATTCTGAATTAAAAGAATTTGAAAGAACATGTTCAAATAAACTTTCAATTTATTGGCTTTATAGTATGGAAAAAAATGAAGGAAGTATTTTTGGAAGAATAGACAAATCTAATTTCAATCATTTATTCCCTAAATTAAAAAATCTTGATTCTTCTTACTACTTATGCGGCCCAAAAGACATGATTACGACTATACAAGATCTTTTAATTAAGAAAAAAATAAACGAAAAAAAAATAAATTATGAATTATTTAGCGGTTTGGATGATAAATTAAAAAGGGAACCTTTAATAAATAAAAATAACAAATCTAACGTCACCATTGTCTATGACGAAGTAGAATACAATATAAAAGTCAAAAAATCTCAAACAATTCTAGATTGCTCAATTGAGAATAATTTAGATGTTCCATATTCTTGTCAAGGAGGCGTTTGTTCTAGCTGTATTGCAAAATTAAAAAAAGGTAAAATTGAAATGTTAGAAAATCAAATCCTTACTGATGAGGAAATAAAAGATGGCCTTGTTTTAACCTGTCAATCCATCCCTGCCTCTGATAACATCATAATCGATTATGATGAAGTTTGATTCAATAAAATCTCTAAACTTTTTTCTATTATTGTTTTAGGAGAAATACTTCTTAATATATTTTCATATCCCCTTGGAACTTTATTGCCATATACTGATGTAGGTATTAGTGGAAATTCTTGCCTATCAACTGTTATATTATGACTATTAGGTTGCCCCCATGGAGCAAATCCAATAAATGGATGGGTTAACCCCCATATTGTTAATACTTTAACCCCCATATTTGTTGCTAAATGTCCATTAGCAGAATCCATAGAAATCATTAAATCAAAATAAGCCATTAAAGCTATCTCTTCTGACAGAGTTAATTCCATTGAAGCTATGTAGGTATTCTCATATGCCTTCGCCCAAATGGTTAATTGATTTATTTCTTTTTCACCTGATCCAAATAGAAAAAGTTGATTATCTTTTTGAAGATAAGCTATGACTTTTTGCATAAGATCCAAAGGATAAACTTTACCAGTAAAAGAGGCAAATGGAGCAATACCAATCCATTTTTTTGACTTTACATTAAATTTTTTGTTTATTATTTTAGGAAGAATTGGTTTTGGTGGGAATTCATGTTTTTCTATATTAATTTCATATCCTATACTACTAAAAACATCAAGGTACCTATAAATTGTGGGTGTAAGTGGTTTAAACTTTTTGTTATGTTTTTTTAATAAAAAAAATTTTTCTTTTCTCCCTTTATTTAAACTTTTAAATCTAAATAAAAATAATCTGAACAGTATTTTTAAAAATTTCGTTCTTAAAACAGAATGTAAATCAATAATTGCAGTTGGATTTTTTTTTCTTAATTCATTAAATAAATCCCATAATCCAAAAATTCCATTATGCCTATTTATTTTTTCAAATGCAATTAAATTAATTTTATTAAACTCTTTGAAAAGGCCAAAATATTTTTCATCAGTTACAATAGTTAATTTAACTTCTGAGTATTGTATAAAAAAACATCTAATAATGGGGATCATAATTGCCACGTCGCCTAGAGCAGAAAAGCGAAGTATTAAAATATGCTCTGCATTTTTCAATTTATTTTTTTTTTGCTTTATATAAAATAGGATTTAATTCCTCGTCATTATACATTTTCATTTGCTTATAAACCTTCATGTATTTATCACCAGAGGATATATCTTCTAAAAGTTGATCTATAGCAACACATAAATCTTTTTTTTGTTCTAATAAAATTTTGAGCTTAGATATGCATTGATTTTTATGAATAGAAGAAGAATTTGTCCTTAGTGTTTCTTCTTTCATATGATATATTTTCAGTTCTAATATTGACAATCTATCAATAGCCCAAGCAGGACTTTCAGTGTTTAATTTGGCATTATCCTTTACAGATACATTTTTATAATAATTTAAAAAATACTCGTCAATAGCTTCAACTGTGTCTGTTCTGTTTTGGTTAGAATTATCTATCTTTCTTTTTAAATTTAAAGCCTCTACTTTATTAATTTTAGGGTCTCTTATTAAATCTTCGAAATGCCACTGAACAGTGTCAATCCAACATTTTTTTGACAAGATATAATTGATTGTTCCTGGCTTATAAGGGTTTTTAAAAATATGATTTATATCATCAAATTCATGATAATAAATTATTGTTTCAAAAAAAATTGATGATGCTGTTTTGCTATTCATTTTTACAAATATAGTCTTAAACTAAATGAGTATAAATAAAAGATCTAATTATTAATTAAAAGGGCTAAGTAAAACTTTACTTTTTATTATCTTTACGAAGTTAAATAATTATAAAAAATGTGGAAAGATTTATTTGAAGGAATTCAATTTATTTTTGAAGAATTACTTTTTATTCCCTTTGAGTTATTTAGAGAAACTCAACTTTGGAATTGGTGGATAGCTAATGGAATAAATTTTACATTTGCAATTATAGGCTTTATGGCTTTTTTGTATTGGTTAAAACAGCTTAAATCTTTTGATGATAATGGAGAAGAAGATAAAGATCAGTCCGCCCATTCTTTTTTATAAATCAAATCCAATATCCTTCCTGTAATTTATATTTTTAAATTTAATTTTATCAATCGCTTTATAAGATTTTTTAATAGCTTCGTTGTGATTATCACCATATGAAGAAACAGCGATAACTCTGCCTCCTGCAGTTATCACCTCTCCATCGGAATCTATTTTAGTGCCTGCGTGAAAAAAAATACTTTCACTTCTCCTATTTAATCCACTTATTTTATATCCTTTCTTATATTTCTCTGGATAACCTCCTGAAACAGCCATTATAGTTGCCACTGAACGTTTATCAATTTCTAAGTCAATATTGCCAAGTGAATTATTTTTAATAGTAGAAAATAATTCAACCAAATCATTTTTTATCCTCGGTATAACAACTTCTGCTTCTGGGTCTCCCATCCTAACATTATATTCAATAACATATGGGTTTTCACCAACTTTTATTAAGCCTATAAAAATAAATCCTTTGTATTCCAAATTGCCATCGATAATTCCTTTCATTGTGGGTTTAATGATTCTCTCATGAATTTTTCTTTCAAAATCCTTACTGACAAATGGCACTGGAGAGACTGCCCCCATACCCCCTGTATTAAGACCTTTGTCATTTTCCCCTATTTTTTTATAGTCTTTAGCGAAAGGTAAAGTGACATAGGCTTTACCATCTGTAAAAATAAAACAAGATAATTCAGTTCCACTTAAGAACTCTTCAATAACAACCATTTTTGAAGCTTCACCAAATTTTGAATTTAACAGCATCTCTTTTAACTCTCTTTTAGCTTCATTCTTATTATCAATAATTAGAACCCCTTTCCCTGAAGCTAAACCGTCTGCTTTTAAGACGTATGGAGAAGGATTGTTATCAATATAATTATATCCTTGTTCAATATTTTCTTTTGTAAAAGATTGATGTTTAGCAGTGGGGATATTGTTTTTTAACATAAATTCCTTAGCAAATTTTTTGCTTCCTTCAAGCTTTGCTGCTTCCTTTTTAGGGCCTACGATTATAATATGGCGTAATTCCTCAATAGAAATTAAATAATCATTTAATCCGCCTACTAAAGGAGCCTCTGGTCCAATAATTATCATTTCTATAGAAAATTCAATCAAAATATCTTTAATTTTTGCAAAATCTTTAAGATCTAAATCAATGTTTTGGCATATTTCTGCAGTACCTGCATTACCAGGAGCAACAAATAGTTTTACATATTTTGAACTTTGTTTAATTTTCCAGGCTAAAACATTTTCTCTTCCTCCTGAACCTATAATTAATATTTTCATTAAATTATTTTTGTAACTGTTCCTTTTTTATAAAAACCATTTAAAACTTTATTTATTCTGTATTTTCTAATATACTCACCTTCCTTTTTGGACACAATATATTTAGGTTTTTTAAAATAGGCTACTATTACCCCAGAAAAAACACCTAAAAAAATAAATAAGTTTTTTTTAATAAATAAAATTTTTAATGACGCCAATACACTAATAAATAGTCCATATCTCATTTTATAAAAAGCTTCACCTTGAAGCCTAGATAAACTATCGGAATATAAAGAAGCCGTTGGGCGAAGATGAATAACCTTAAGCTCTTTAAGGGTGATTGTTTTAAATCCATGATAACATGCTAAAATTTCATCTACACTATCCCATCCCATTGAGGCTCTAAGACCTCCCATTTTTTCATAACAAAGTTTAGAATATGACTTTATTGCGCCTCTTACATGGTTTACATCCATAGGATGATCAATAACTGATTCTCCTTTATTGTTTTTTTTATACAAAAAGCCTCCTACAATTCCAACGTCAGGTCTTTTAAATATTTTGGATAAAGCCTGAAAATAATTTTTAGGTAATAAAATATCCGAATCCAGTTTGGCGATAACTTCATATTTTTCTTTTAATTTTTCTAACCCAAATAAAAAAGCGTTAACGACTTTCGCTCCAGGTCTATGGGAATCACTTGAAGAATGTTTATAAGATTTAATTAACTTATTATGTTTAACCAACTCCCTAATTATTAAATTGGTCCCATCAGTAGAATTATCATCTATAATTACTATTTCAATAGGTTTAATGGTTTGAATTAATAGGCTTTTTACCATTTTACGAATAAATTCTTTTTCATTATGAACTGGAATAATAACACTATATATCATTAAATTGAAAATTTAATAAGATTATCAGCTAGCTTTCTATCGTTAGACAGCCTGGGAACCTTGTTCTGCCCTCCTAATTTTCCGATTGACTTCATATAATCTTGAAATCCCTTTTGCTTTATTACTGTAATTTGCAGAGTTCTCAATATTTTACCTTCTATTAAATCCCTATAATAAGAATTTTGATCTTGTATGCTAAGATCAAGACTTTTTGAAAACTGTTCCATGTCCTTTGGAAAAGTCCTGAATTCTATAAACCACTCATGATAAGGCAACCCCCGTGATGGGGAGACTTGCGGAGCAACAGAAAATTCAACAATTTCGATGAATGAGTTTTTTAAAACTTTTTTCATAGCTCTTTCGACTTCAATTCCAATTACATGCTCTCCAAAAGCGGATATAAAATGTTTTAATCTTCCAGTAACCAAAATTCTAAATGGAAAAATAGATGTAAATTTAACAGTATCTCCCACATTATATGACCAAAGGCCTGCATTTGAAGAAATAATCATAACATAAATCACCCCTTCTTCAACTTCTCCCAAGGATAATCTTTCTCTGTCGGAATCATAAAATTTTGAAGCCTCAATAAATTCATAAAAAATACCATTATTTAAAAGTAATAATAAATCTTCCTTGTTAGGTTTATCTTGATATGCGAAAAACCCCTCTGAGGCAGGAAAAAGTTCAATAGTATCAATTTTCCTTCCAATTAATTTTTTAAACACATTCTTATATGGTTCAAAATTAACCCCACCATAAATAAATAATGAAAAATACTTAAAAACCTTTCCTATCTTATCACCTTTCTTCTGAATTATTTTTTCAAAATACATTTGAACCCAAGGAGGTATCCCCCCAATTAGGGTCATTTTTTGATTTATAGTCTCTTCAACTATCAAATCCACCTTCTTATCCCAATCTTCAATGCAATTGGTTTCCCATGTCGGCAATCTGTTTTTTTGAAGATAACTAGGAACATAATGAGCTACAATTCCAGAAAGACGTCCAATAGAAATGTTATTTTTTTTTTGTAAAACTGGGCTGCCTTGTAAAAAGATTTGTTTTCCATTTATAAAGCTGGTGTTACCAGAATAATAAATATACCTTAAAATAGCATCTCTTGCTGAGATAATATGTGTTGGCATAGATTCATTAGAGATTGGGATGTACTTTACTCCCGAAGTAGTCCCACTTGTCTTAGATAAATATACTGGTTTTCCAGGCCATAATACATTATCCTCTCCCGCTATTATAATATCTATATATGGCTTAATTTGTTCATAATCTCTAACAGGAACTTTATCTTTGTAATCCTTGTATGATTTGATTTTGTTGAAATTATGTTCAATACCAAATTTTGTACCACTGGCTTTATTAATTAATTTTTTGAAAGTTTTTTTTTGATATTCAATTGGATTATAAATCCATTTTCTGTTTTTATAATATATATACGTTGCAAATACCTTTGCAAGAAACTTTCTCATGACTAATCAATTTTAAAATCGATGAAATTTACTGGATCAAGAGGATAACCTTGACTCCATAATTCAAAATGTAAATGCCACCCTGTAGAATATTCTCCCGTATTACCAGCGGTAGCAATTACCTCTCCTGTTTTAACATAATCCCCCTGTGTCTTACTTAAAGAAGAATTATGTTTATATACTGAAATTAAATTATATGGGTGTTCAATAATAATTACATATCCAGTTTCAGCAGACCATTCTGAAAAAATAACAGTCCCCTCGTTGACAGCTTTAATTGGATCATTTTCTGACAGAATAATATCTATGCCATAATGTTTATCTTCAAAATTATAGATTTGAGAAATCTCTCCAATTGCAGGAGGAAATAAAACAAAATTAACTCTAGTCTCATCCCCACTATTAATATTATATTTATCTTCCTGATAAACCTCTTCCCTTAATAGAGAGTCACTGATGTTTTTTTTCACAATTAAAGTTTCTCTATCAGGATCAATCGCTTTATTTTTATCTAAATTTAAATCGCTATCTACGTCTCCTGAAAGGGTTTTTTGTAGATATTGAAACCTTAAGCTTGACTCTTGCATCGCGATTTTAATTGAATCTAATCTAAAAGCGTTTCTTACTGCATTTAGTCTTAACTCAGTAGATGGATATCCTGGTATATATTCTCTTAATGAGGTATAGGAAATAAGAAAAAAAGTTCCTATTGTAAAAAAAGATAAAATTAAGGTTGAAATAATAATGACATTAAACCTTGACAATTTAAAAAAAAATTGTTCTTCAAAAGTATCTTCGTTAAGAACTACTAACCTATACTTACTTAAAAGTTTTCTTGTCAGTATTTGAGATGTCTTCTCTTTCTTTTTAGTCATTTAAAACAAAGATATAGAATTGAATTTTTAAAAATTATGAGTTATCAACAACAAATTATATTTGATTTAAAGAATATTTTTATATTTTTACAAATATATATACTATTAATCATGTTTATAAACTTTATTGGTGCTATTGGCGCTCCTCAAGTAATTTTAGTTGTAATAGTTGTTTTATTATTGTTTGGTGGGAGAAAAATCCCAGAATTAATGAAAGGGCTAGGTAGTGGAATTAAAGAATTTAAGAAAGCAACTAAAGATGAAAAAGAAACTTCCAATGTCGAAAAGAAAAAAGAATAGTCTTTCTTCAATAAATCTTAAGAGTTCTTAGAATAGTTTTTAATTCAAACATATATTCCCTTTTTGAAATTGAAGGAGCAAAAACAAAGCCTTCTAAAACAATTACCCTGTCGTTTTTAAAATCATCAATTATATAATTAATAAATGGTCCTCCCATGAAGTCATTTTTTACTTCCCACATTCCCTTGAATGAAAAAACATTTAATTCTGAGAAAGATATTTTATCAAAATACGGCATATAATCTCTATCAGTAGACATAAATGATTTAGCTAATCTGCCTGGAATATATATACGCCCAATTGAATCCCTAATATTAATTGCTCTTTCAAGGTTTATTTTGTTAAAATTTTCATAAGGTAATGTGTAACTGATAATATTTAAAGTCCCTTTTGAGATTTTTTTCTCAATCCATATAAAGTTAAATGTGTCTTTAACAGTCTTATATATAGATGGGTATTTCAAATTAAAATTAAATTTTTTAAATAATGCTTTGTCTTTTGACAATGCTTTTAAAATTCTCGCCCTTTTCTCATTAGCCTCATTTTTGTTAAACTCGCTGATCATTGAATCACTCAGATTTTTTATTTTAATCATTAAATTTTTTTCATTTATGTCTGCAAAAAATGCAACAACTTGAGGTTTAGCATACTTGTTTTTTAAAAATTTTGTTTCACTTGTAGAGTCTTTACTGATCAATAAAACATTTCTGCTGCTTTTTGCAAAACCTGAAAATGAGTTTATTGGTAAATATTTTAAGGAAAAAATTGGTTCATCAATTGGAAGTCCCTCATATGGTAAACTTAGTTTTTCTCTTATAAGACGTCCTACTTCTCCATTCCAAATATCCTCTGATGCAACCACTGTAACATGATTAATTTTTCCGTTGGACTTTGGAACATACCTTTCAGATTTATCTTCTTGACAAGAGATAATTAAAATAAAAATAATTATCGTTTTCTTCAGCATCATTATAAAAGCGCCTTAATTCCTGGTAACACTTTACCCTCTAAACTTTCAAGCATGGCTCCTCCTCCTGTTGAAACGTAACTAACTTTATTTTCAAATCCAAATTTTTTGACAGCCGAAACAGAGTCTCCTCCACCGACTAAAGAATAAGCACCTTTAATAGTTGCCTGGGAAATATATTCTCCAACCTTAATTGTTCCATTTGCAAAATTAGGAAATTCAAATACACCAAGTGGACCATTCCATAATATCGTTTTTGACAATAAGATTGTTTTTTTAAAAACTTTAAGTGATTTTGGCCCACAATCCAAACCCATCCATCCTGATGGAATTTTATTAATATCAAACACCTCTTTTTTTGCATTATTTGAAAAAGAATTTGCGCCATGAACATCTACCGGTAAATGTAATTTAACATTGTTTTTTTTCGCATTTATAACTAGTTTTTTGGTGTATTCTAGATAGTCATTTTCGCAAAGAGATTCTCCAATTTTCCCTCCGCTTGCCTTAATAAAAGTATATGCCATTCCTCCACCTATTATTAAATGATCAACCTTTTTTAAAATATTTTCAATTATAGTAATCTTTGATGATACTTTTGCCCCTCCAATTATTGCTAAAACTGGTGTTTTGCCTGAAATAGTGACATTCCTAACCGCAAAAATTTCTTTTTCAAGTAATTTACCAAAACATTTTTCTGAAAAGTATTTTGCCATAATAGTTGTTGAAGCATGAGCCCTATGAGCTGTCCCAAAGGCATCATTAACATAAACAGTCCCATGTCTTGATAGTTTTTTTGAAAAATCTTTATCTCCCTGAGTTTCTTGATTATAAAATCTTAAATTTTCCAAAAGCAAAACTTCACCAGGTCTTAAATTTGATGAAATATTTTCTGCTTTTTCGCCAATACAATCATTAAAAAAAATTATTTCTTTACCTAAAACTTTTTCAACTTCCTTAACTATATGTTTTAAAGAATATTTGGCTTCTATGTTTTTTGGCCTTCCTAAATGTGAAATAAGTATACAGCTCCCTCCATTGGATAATATATATTGAATTGTTGGCATTGCCGCCTTTATTCTTGTATTATCAGTTACTTTAAATTTATTATCTAAAGGGACATTAAAGTCAACCCTAATTACAGCTTTCTTGTTTTTAAAATCAATTTTTTCTAAAGTATTCATGCTTATAAAAAATTTTGTTTCAATTAAGTGAATTCTTTTCTATTAACAAAGTTTAATTCTTTTATATTTATAAAATGTATTTTAAAAATATAATTGGGCAAAAAAACATAATAAAACAACTAAATTTGCTTTTTGAAAACAACCAAGTCCCTCATTCTCAAATATTTATAGATCGATTTAACTCTGGAGGCCTTCCAATAGCTCTAGATTACTCCTTATTGCTTTTGAATAATCAACATAAAACAAATTTAAATCAAAAAAGTGAAATCAAAAGATATTATTTTGAACATCCTGACCTTAGTTTTATTTTCCCTTTACCAGGTCCTAAAAACACCATTTCAGAATATCTAAGCCCTTGGTTTGAATTTTTAAATAGTAAAAAATATCATCCAGTTGAAGATTGGTTAAATCATATTGAAAGCGGAAATAAGCAAGGCATTATTAGTGTAGAAATCATTAAGGAACTAAATAAATCATTAAGACTAAAATCATTTAGTGGGGGTAAGAAAATATGTGTGATTTGGGGCGCAGAGAAGCTAAATGAATTAGCGTCAAATAAATTGCTTAAATTAATAGAAGAGCCTCCTTCATTAACTTACTTTTTAATAATTTCAAATAATGAAAAAAAACTGCTTCCAACTTTAAAATCAAGATGCCAAGTAATTAGAATCCCTCCTACAAAAAATGAGGATATTAAATCATATTATACTAAAGTTGGAATTGAAAATAATAAACAAGGCTATCTTATAAATGCTAGTATGGGTAGCTCTAGTATGGCTATTAAACTATCCGAGGATGAAAAAAATACAATCAAATTAGAAGAAATGCTTATAAAGTGTTTGAGGCTCTCGTTTTCAGCGCAAAAAACAAAGGATTCCTTTGTTAATTTGATGATTTGGGCTGATGATATTGGGGCATGGAGCAGGCAATTACAACTTTCATTTTTAGGGTTTGCGTCAAGTTTTATAAGAGATTCCATGCTAATTTCATATGGCTCAGAAGAAATAATTTCCTATCATTCTAAACTAAATTTTAATATTAAAAACTTTGCTCCTTTTATACATTCTAATAACGTAGAAGAAATTTTTAATTTAATTGACAGCTCTTATTCTTTAATTGAAAGAAATGCAAACGGCAAAATTTTATTTACTGATTTTTCATTGAAGATGATGAACTATTTAAAAATCAAGGAAATAAATTAAATTTTTCTAAAAAAATACACTTTTGACGAAAACTCTCCAGTTTTTATTGCTGTAAGGTTTGATATAATCCCCCAAAAAACTCCTTTAATTAAAGGGAATTTACTTTTTCTGTATTTTTCCGATAAATATGATATGTATATGGCGTCCCAAAAGAGAGGTCTTTTTTTTATAAATTTAAACTTTTTCCTTTCTAAAAAATCAATAATCCCTCCCTCTGTGAAATGCCATAGGTGTCTAGGAACGTCATATCCTGCCCAAAAAGACTTATACTTTTTTGCATCAAAAGACCTAATGTTAGGCAATGCAATTACCATAATGCCCTTACTATTTATTTTTTGACTAAACTCATTTATAGTTTTATTA
>CESO01038426.1_pt1 | contig 31147 bp, 22 predicted proteins | sample 356341 | NCBI WGS metagenome assembly CESO01 (sample SAMEA2621812, study PRJEB7988) | marine metagenome | biome: marine biome (ENVO:00000447); feature: deep chlorophyll maximum layer (ENVO:xxxxxxxx); material: "saline water (ENVO:00002010), including plankton (ENVO:xxxxxxxx)" | depth 35 m | reverse complement strand
TGGGGGTGTGGTGGTCGCAGGTTCAAATCCTGCCGTCCCGACCAACATTTTTCCGCATACTTAAGCCATTTATAGCCGCCCAGTCGATTGCTCTTAGCCAGATTTCTAATCTTGGCTGTACCCCCGATTTCCCTTGCTTTCCACCGCGTTCTTCGCAATGGCGAGGCCATGGGCAAGCAGCACGCATGCTTTGGCGTTATCAACTGGCCAATGCCGACAGCAGACACCGCTCGGAAGGCTGTCCATAATTGCTGTGCTTCCTAGTCCGCCACCGGCGCCAGCCACTCGGCGTACTGCAGCTGTTCACCCCGAACCGCTTCAAAATAAATGCGCTGAAGTTTTTCTGTGATCGGCCCACGCACGCCACTACCAATAGTGCGATTGTCGAGCTCGCGGATAGGCACCACCTCGGCCGCGGTACCGGTGAAAAACGCCTCATCTGCGACATAAACTTCATCGCGGGTGATACGTTTTTCTTTGACCGTCAGGCCCTGATCCGCGGCGATGCGCAGGATGCTGTCGCGTGTGATTCCCTCCAAACACGAGGTCAGCTCCGGCGTATACAAGACGCCATCCCGAACCAAGAAAAAGTTCTCGCCACTGCCCTCTGCGACATATCCCTCATTGTCCAGGAGCAGCGCCTCTTCGAATCCTGCGTCCATGGCCTCTCTGAGCGCCAGAACAGAATTAATATAGTTACCGTTCGCCTTGGCTTTACACATTGTGATGTTGACGTGGTGGCGGGTGTAGCTCGACGTCGCAATGCGTATCCCGCGGTCTCTGGCCTCAGGATCCATATAAGATGGCCAAGCCCAGGACGCCACCATGACATGCGTCTTAAGATTGTCAGCGCGTAATCCCATTCCCTCGGAGCCGAGAAAGCACATGGGGCGAATGTAAGCCTCATCAAGCTCATTGGCTCTTACCACCTCGCGCTGGGCCTCGCTCAGCGTCTCCTTATCAAAAGGCATATTCATGCGGAGGATATGCGCTGAGCGAAACAGCCTATCAGTATGTTTGCCGAGTCGAAAAATTGCCGTGCCGCTGGCGGTTTTATAAGCTCTCACCCCCTCGAATACCCCCAAACCGTAGTGAAAGGTATGCGTCAGAACGTGAACGCGGGCCTCCTGCCAAGGCACCATTTCACCATCTAGCCAGATGTGGCCGTTGAGTTGTGAGAGGTCCATCAGGTTTCCTTAATTTTTCTGTCAGCAGCCAACCGGTCCCGGCAAGCACGCGTTACCCGCCATGCGGGCCATGAATTCTAAGCTCATCACTCGTAGAGCTTTATTCAATGCAGAAACCAGCTGAGCGATGTCGCTTCTGGCTGCGCTGTGAGCAGGGCTGAATGAGTGTCAAATGCATCGCTTATGCCGTGCATTTGCAGCACTTTTGATAAACGCTTCCTCTTTAGTCATCTTTATCCGCAAATCCCCTATGGTTCGCTGCGATCGGCGTGGTGTTTGTAAACGACTCCTGCCTTCATTACGAAGTCGACATCCAGAAGCTCATCAACGTCCGCGGTTGGATCACCTTCGACGGCGATCAGGTCAGCGTGCTTTCCGCTTTCGAGCGTGCCGAGCGTGTCGGACTGCCCAAGGTTGTCAGCGCCATTGATGGTTGCGGTGACTATGGCCTCGATCGGCGTGAGTCCTGCTTCAACCAGCAAACCAAACTCCCTAGCATTGTCGCCGTGTTGGGATACATAGCTGTCTGTTCCAAACGCGAGGCGAACTCCTGAGCGGTGGGCTCTACGTGTATTTTCGATCAGCTGCGGTCCAACACGCATGGCCTTTTCACGCACGGCTTTAGTAAAGAAAGAGTTCTCGCTACCTGCTATCTCGGCAACGGTGGTTCCCGCAAGGATAGTGGGAACAAGGTATGCACCGGTGCTTTTGAAAAGTCGAATTGACTCGTCATTGGCAAAAGTCCCATGCTCGATACTGTCAACGCCGGCCCGCAAAGCGACATTGATTCCGTCGGCATTGTGAGCGTGAGCCGTTACCTTCCGACCCAGCGAATGCGCTGTTTCGACAATAGCTTTTTGTTCGTCGTCAAAAAACTGCTGGCCAGTACCTGCAGCAGTTTCCGAAAGCACGCCGCCAGTCGAGACAAACTTGATCTGATCTGCCGACCGACGCACTTGGTTTCTCACGGTGCGTCGACAATCGTCAGCACCGTCACAGATACCGGTGTTTTTAATGACAGCAAACACATCATCACGGTATCCATGTCGCTGACCATGTCCGCCGGTGGGCGAAATAACATCACCAGCTGCAAATATTCTTGGTCCGGGGATATACCCTTGGTAGATAGCGTCTCTGAGGGCAAAGATTGAGTCGCCCCCGCGTCCACCAAGATCGCGAATCGTCGTGAACCCGGCCATCAGTGTAATTCGCGCATTGCTTGCGCCGAACAAAGCTGTCGCGGGATGCGAGTACTCCACTCGACGGAGTTTGTTTCGAGCATCCAGTTGGTCAGTGATGTGCACGTGACCATCGATCAACCCCGGCAAGACAAAGTGGTTTGAAAGGTCGTATGTTTCGACCGTATCCGTCGAATCCGTTAGTAGCGAATCGGTAGTAACAAAGCCGTGTTCAACGGTGACGATCATTCCATCGCGAATGATCACGCTGGCTTTCTGCTTTACGGAATTCCCCGGAATATCCATGAGCCGACCAGCATGAACAATGACATAGTCTGCTGCCAAGACGGGCCATGCGCAGGCGATGCTCGCAATGCAGAGAAGAATTCGTCTCACTGTTTTTCCTTACTGAGATAGTCGCGTATGTCAGCAGTCAGTGCCTCGCGCACCGTACTATTGGTGTATAGGCGATGGCCTGTGGTGTAGTAGTTCATCTCAACACGATCCGGGTCAATATTGAAGTTAGCGAACACGCGTTCCGTATCAAAAAACGGCGTGTAAAGGTCGTAGTAGCCGACTGCAACCTGTACTTCCAATTCCGCATTCTTCTGCATAACTGAGGCCAACTGGCTGGCGACTTCAATGTGGCCACCTCGCTTGGCTTGCCGGTATGCCTGCGGGTTTTTAAACACGCTCAAGTCCGGGCTCCAGGTCCAATCCCGGCCAACGTCTGTGTTCCACATCCTGTAGGGGCGGTCTATGCGGATGCCCAGGTACTTGGAATGATGGTGATTCACTCCCGCCTCGTATAGAGCGTCATACACAGTTACTGACGGATCGCCATCTGTTGGTTTGGCCGAATTGGGGTCGAGCGCCGGGCCTGTATATCGCCCATCGCTATAGCCGATTGTCATGCCAGAATCGCGAAGTAATTCGGAACGAAATTTCGCAATAGACACACGCAGATTCGCATTTAGAATGAGTTCTGGGTCTAGTCCAATGAACGTCGACAATTTCCTTGCAACGGCGAGTCGCTCAGTCCGGCTTAGTTTGTTCCCGAGTACTAGTGCCTGAAAGTAATCACCAATGGCGAATTGCCGTGCCTGACTGAGAAATTCTTCGAGCGGCACATCACGACCTACTTTGCCATGATAGTGCGCGACCGCGGCCTGTGTTGGCATAAAACTGATATAACTTATAGGGTTGCCAACTATCGGATCCAAGCCCATGAAGTCTAACGCCGGGCCAAGTAGCATCAATCCGTTAACTGTCATTTGGTTCGATGACTGTGAAAGCCTGCGAGCTATTGTCACCGCCCGAGGTGTTCCGTAACTCAAGCCAAGAATGTACTTAGGCGAATTCGAGCGCTGGTTCTCCGTAATCCAGGTGCGGATAAAGTCCGCCATCGACGCAGTGTCCGCAGCCATACTCCAGAAATCCTTGTTCTCTGCATCACCAATAGCGCGGCTGAAGCCAGTGCCGACCGGGTCAACGAATATGAAGTCCGCGATGTCTAATAAACTGTGTGGGTTGTCAATCAGCTCGAAGGATGCCACGCCGCCATCGTTGCTAGGGGAGGACGAATGAGGAACGAGCCTTGGTCCAAGAAAGCCAATATTCAATCCAAGGGACGCCGCGCCAGGGCCCCCGCTGAACACAAACACGACAGGGCGGTCGCGTTCCGCGTTGCTGGCCGTGTATGCAACAGACCAGATGGCGGCGATGGGTCTACTAGAATCATCTCGCAGTAGTGTCTCCCCTGCCGTTGCGGTAAACAGCACCAACCTACCGCCAGCTTCGATGCGATGCTCGCTGATAAACTGTGCTGGCTCCTGCGCCACAACTATTGTCGGTGCAGCGCTGACAATAGCAATCGAGACCAGCAAGGCGGTTGCCATTGATTTGTAATGTCGAATACCGTTCATCTAATCCACCCCTTCGTCTGAACCAGCAAGTGCTGATCTATTTCTTTGATGTTCGTGGTGCGAGCCTGCTGCATGACGATGTGCAATTCCCGATGCAGCAATTGAATGACAGTTGCCACGCCCTGCTGCCCAAACGCACATAGTCCCCACAAGTAGGGCTGACCTATGCCGACGGCATCTGCACCGAGGGCCAGCGCTTTGAATATATCGGTGCCGCGTCTTATGCCTCCATCGAAAATAATCGGCACTTGACCATCGATCGCAGCCACAACTTCCGGCAACGACTCAAGAGAGCTTCGACCACTGTCCTCGGCGCGGCCGCCGTGATTCGACACGACAACTCCGTCAACCTTGTGCTCGAGGGCTAACTGCGCATCCTCGTGTGTCACGATACCCTTGAGAATTAGTTTCATCGACGTCGAGGCTCGGAGCTGATCTACAAAAGCCCAATCCATGAAAGCAGTACCTTTACCCCGAGATTTTTGGTCGACATCTTCAAGCATGGGCGTTTTGCCCAGAACGCCCGCCGCAGGCGAGTGGCAACTCTGACATTTAGGATTGCTGTAGATCCGAAAACGATCCAGCGCTTCACGATTGGTTGCAGGCATGTCAACGGTTAGCACAAGAACACCACAACCAGAACGCTCAACGCGGTCAACAAGACGCTGGGTCTTGGCCCAGTTTTCATCTGGATACAGCTGAAACCAAACCGGATCGCCCTTTGCCTGGTTGGCGTCCTCGATGGTCGTTGAGCCGACCGTTGACAAGATAAATTCAATGTTTTCGTCGGCAGCGGCGCGAGCTACGGCTAGCTCTCCTTGTTCATGATAAATCTGTTGGCGCCCGCAGGGTGCGAGCATAAGCGGTGATGTGTAGTGTCTGCCGAACAGAGTTATTGACGTGTCTATATTGCGAACGTCCTGTAGCCGACGCATGCGCAGCTTGATGTCCGCGAATGCCTGCCGATTTGCCCGCAATGTAGCGCCATCATCGGAGCCCATCGCCATGTAGGCATAGTGCCCTGGAGGCAGTTTGCGTTTTGCCACTTCATGCAAGTCGAAAACGTTCACTGCATCGCCGGCATTGTCGACAGGAGCTGCTGCATACAGGTCGGTGCACACATTGGCGAGTGTGCCTTCAGGACATAGTGCTGGGCTGGCCAGGAGGAAGCTAAGGAGTTTCCGCCTCATGGCATCAACCAGATTGAAATCTTGCGGGGCTGCATTCGTCATTTCAAGCGACCCAGGGATTGGATTCCAGATATAGCTTTTCAAAGGCATCGATACTGTCCGCTTTCTGCAGTGTTGTATCAATTGCGTCAAGGCCGTGTATCAAGGCGTCTTTCTGGACGGGAGTGATTTCAAAATTGAAGCAGATTTGGTCAGTTACCACTATGTGCTGCTTTTCCAGGTCGATCGTTATTTCTCCCAACGACTCGCCTTTGGCGAGCGCGGCAAACTGCGAGAATGCATCGTCGTCGAGTTCGATTGTCAGTAGCCCGTTGCGGTGACAGTTGTCATAAAAAATTCCGGCAAATGAGGTTCCTATCAGCGCTCTGATACCAAGTTGCTTAAGACCCCACACGGCATGCTCGCGGCTGGAACCACATCCGAAGTTTGGCCCGACGGCAAGAAACTTTGCATCTCGCCAGGCTGGTCGATTCAGAACGAAGTCTGGATTGGGTTTTCTTGAACTCAAGAAGCGTTTATCGAAGAAAACGCCTTTGTCGAGATCGTTGCGATCTATTCCTTTGAGGAATTGCTTGGGCATGATGACGTCAGTGTCGATATTTGCAGCGAGCATTGGCGCCACAGATCCCATGACTTTGACAAACGGTTCCATTATGGATGCCTTGCCCGCATCAGCTCACGGACGTCAGCAAGTCTCCCCCGCACAGCCGCCGCTGCGACCATCGCCGGGCTCATCAAATGTGTGCGTACCCCTGCGCCTTGTCGACCTTCGAAGTTTCGATTCGTGCTCGATGCACATCGATCGCCTGGCTGCAGAACGTCGTCGTTCATGGCTAGACACATCGAACATCCTGAGTTGCGCCATTCAAAGCCTGCATCGACAAATATTTGAGCGAGTCCTTCTTCCTGAGCCTCTTCACGAACAGCCGTTGATCCTGGGACGATCATTCCTCGTACATTCTTATGTATGTGTCGGCCTTTGACGATGCTCGCCACCTCACGCAAGTCTTCGATTCGTGCATTGGTGCACGAGCCAATAAACGCGTGCGAAATTTCGATATCAGACATTCTGGTGCCGGGTTTCAGGTCCATGTATTCAAGAGCAAGTTGCATATCGGACCGTGCTCTAGCGTCGGTCTCGTCAGCAGGATCAGGAATACAGCCGCCAATGGTCGTGGCCTGGTCCGGGCTCGTGCCCCAGGTAACCAGCGGCTCGATTGCGGCAGCTTCGACAGATACGGTCCTGTCGAATTTCGCGCCATCGTCGGTTCGAAGCTGCCGCCATGCCGCAGTAGCTTGTTGCCAAAGCTGGCCAGTAGGTGTGCGCGGACGGCTTTCGAGATAGTCGAAAACCTTTTGATCGGGTGAAATTATTGCGCCGCGAGCACCAGCTTCGACAGCCATATTGCAGATGGTCATACGAGCCTCGATGCTAAGCGCATCGATGGCCGACCCGGAAAATTCGATGGCGTAACCTGTTGCTCCGGAGGCACCAATCTTTTTTATGACGGCCATAATGACGTCTTTCGATGTCACACCAGATCCAATGTCGCCGTTGACGGTGACGTGCAAAGTCTTAAGGCGCTTGTAGGAAAGAGTTTGAGTTGCGAGCAGGTGCTCAATGCTCGACGTACCTATACCAAAGCCGAGCGCGCCAAGAGCCCCGTAGGTTGTGGTGTGGCTATCGCCAGCTGCGACAACCATGCCCGGTAGTATAAATCCCTGTTCGGGGGCGACTACGTGTTCGATGCCTTGCCTTCGATCGAGTATGTCGAAATACTCGATGCCGAACTCACGACAGTTCCGCTCGAAGTAGTTGACTTGCAGCGCGCCACCTTCATTCGAACCAACAGCAACACGGTTCGGACTGGTTGAGTTGACGTGATCGACGACAGCAAGAGATGTCTCCGGCCGACGGACCTTTCGTCCGGCTGCCCGTAGAGAGCCAAACGCTTGCGGGCTGGTGTATTCATTGAGCACTTGGCGGTCCACATACAACAATACATGCCCATGATCGTCCAACTCGCAAACCGTATGCGAATCGATCAGTTTGTCGTAAAGCGTTTTCGGTTGAGCCATTAACTGTCCAATTTGCTTATTCTGGGCGCACCTGCCCATACGAGAAGGGCGAGATTCGTTGGCGTCAATCCGATGCTAATCGTGAGAAAGCGTAGTTCAATATCCCAAATGTGAGGCCACAGAACACAATTCATGGTTAATGCGTGTTGACGTGGCTTAGTAGCCCATCATCTTTAGACATTTTTCGCTGTTCAAATACTTTTCCATGAATTCGACGCAGACGCGTAACTTGGCAGAGTGGGACAGCCGTGTCGGATAAACGGCCCAGACGTTTGCTTCCTGCGAATACTCAGGCAGGATCGGCACAAGTTCGCCCGCATCAATGTACGGTTGTGCGTCCCACATCGAACGCAGCACGATGCCGCGCCCGTGCCGCGCCCAGAGCAAGACAATCTCACCATTGTTTGTCGAAAGATGACCGCCCATTGGTACATTCACTTGCTTGCCCTTATGCGTGAGATGCCAGACGCCAAACGGAGAGTTGCGTTCGCGCAAGACGAGGCATTCATGGTTAGACAGATCGTCGATTGACTGAGGCGTACCGTTCTTCTCCAGGTAGTCTGGTGAAGCACACAGGACCCGTGTGTTTTTCTTCAATAACTTGCACATGTGTTGCTGTGGCAGGTCTTCGCCGACGCGTACTTCAAGGTCGAATCCTTCGCGGATGATGTCAACGTTGCGGTCAAATACTTCAAGACGTAGTTCGAGGTCAGGGTGCTTCGCTGTAAACAGGGAAATTGCCGGAGCAACACAGCGCCTTCCAAAGCCGAAGGTGCTACAGATTTGCAACATTCCTCGAGGTATCGTCTGTGCCTGCGCAAGATCATCAATCATGTCAACGAAATCCGTCAGAATACGTCGCGCCCAAATTTGGGTGCGTTCGCCGTCGTCTGTCAGTACTAAGCGGCGCGTTGTGCGGTGCAAGAGTCGAGTCTTGAGTGTGGATTCCAGGATTCCGATGCGCTTGCTGACATAGGCTGGCGACTGACCCAGTTCCTCGGCTGCGGCCGCAAAGCTCTGTTTGCGAATGACAGTCAGGAAAACCTTCAGATCTTGTGGTAGAGGAGTGTCTGGATGCTGATTGGCCATTGCGCTCACAATGATGCTCCTTCAAGGAAAGCCACCCAATTAAACACGTTTCATATTTTGAGTCACCACATTACGGCGGTTCATCACCTGTTAACCACGTAATAGTATTGGGTTTTTTGGAATAATAAAACCGTTACGCCGCTGGCGACTAGGGGGAACTATGTTCAATTCAAGTTTTGGCCCAACCAAAAAATGCAACCTAAATCGAGTATCGGCATGGGCCATAGTCGCTATTTTAGTATTTGCAGAGTCGCCTGTTCTTGCGCAGGATGTGGGCAACGACGAATCACTCGAGGAAGTCGTTGTAACCGGTAGCCGTATCAAGCGTTCCGGGTCCGATACTGCGACAGCAGTCCAAGTCATTGGACAGAGCGATATCGGTGAATCCGGTTTCGTCAACATCAACGACGTTCTCCGTTCCAATCCAACGATAGGAGTTGGATTGAGCGGCGCGAATAATAGTCCGGGTGCGTTGCCGAACGGTCAAGCGGGTGCGGGCTTTGTCAATCTACGCGGTCTTGGAACTGACCGGAGTTTGGTGCTGGTTGACGGGAGACGGCGTGTTTCGGGCAGCTTTACCTCTTCTGCTGTCGACGTATCGATGATCCCGGCTGGATTGATTGAGCGCGTTGAAATCATCACGGGTGGTGCTTCAGCCGTTTACGGTGCTGACGCCGTTAGCGGCGTAGTCAACATGGTCATGAGGGATGACATAGACGGCCTGGAGCTATCCATCGGTAGCGGATTTGGTACTGAAGGCGGTGGCGGTGAGCGTGTTTCCGTAGACTTAGTTGGCGGCTCAGAATTTGCCAATGGACGTGGCTCGATGGTCTTTGGCCTCAGCTACAGCAAGGAGGAGGAGCTAACAGCGCTGCAGCGAGATTTCTCCTCGACAAACCTCAGCCTGGTGCCGAATCCCGCCAATACAGGTCCTAACGACGGAATTGCGGATCGAATTCACATAAGTAATGACGGTTTTTGGATCTTTCCATACTCCGGATCGTTCAACATGGGCGGCACTTGGTACACCATCGATCCCGGCGTTCGGCCGATCGACCTAGGCGATCCGACGTTTGGGATTCGCGGCATAGGGGCGGAAGGATTTAGACCCGTAGATTTCAATAGACTTCGCACGGAACAGCAACTGCTCACCATTCGCTTTGGCGCAGAGTTCGATATAAGCGATCAAATCAACTTCTTTATTGATGCGGACTTCGGTCAGTCTGAATCCCTGGGTGCGGGTCAGCCTGACAACACGACAGCCGGCGGCGGTTTTGCAATCAACACAATTCAACGCGACAATCCGCTCCTGCCAGCGGATCTCGCGGCTTTGATGGACGCTAATGGTAAGACATCGTTCGGATACAATGCACCGTACCGCTCTTGGGGTAATCGTACACCGATTTTTGATCGTACTAGCTACACGATTACAGCAGGACTCGAGGGAGCGTTTTCGAACGGATGGGAATGGGAGGTTTTCGCGCAGGATGCGGAATACGAGGCCAATTCTCGATGGCAGAATTTCTCAATCACTGAAAGAGTTGCAAACGCGATTGACGTGATTGCTGATCCTGTATCCGGCGACCCCGTTTGTCGCAGCGGTGCCCCGGGCTGTGTGCCGTTCTTCCCTCTGGGGCCCGATCGGCCGGCTGAAGAGGCGCTGGATTACTTTCAAATCGATGTCCTTCGCCAGCATAAAAACGAGCAGCAGATAGCGTCGGCATCTATTACCGGTGGCTTCGGCGGCTTGTCCGCAGGGGATATCCAATTTGCTACCGGCCTCGAATACCGTAAAGAGACGATCAGTACGCAAGATGAAGAACTTGCGACACAGGGCGCCGTCCATCTTTGGCGCGGGGCTCAGCCACAGGACGCTAGTCTTTCTGTGAAGGAAGCATATCTCGAGGCGGTCATTCCAATTCTGGCCGACGCCAGTATGGCGAGGCAGCTAGATGTCGAGCTGGCGGTACGTTTCTCCGACTACGATACGATTGGCAGTACGACGGCAGCAAAGATCGGAGTTAACTGGGCACTAACGGATAGCTTACGTATTCGCACATCTTCGGCGACAAGTGTGCGGGCACCAAATCTCTCGGAGCTGTTTAACCCCGGCATTACCGGAGGAGCGTTTCTCACCGACCCTTGCGATATCACTCAAATCAATCTGGGGACCGCTACTCGACCTGCGAACTGCGCGGCTCTTGGCATACTGAGTGGTTGGGTTGATCCAGATCCTGCGCCGGCAAAAGAAGTAGTTACCGGTGGCAATCCTGAACTGCAGGAAGAGGAGTCCGACTCACTAACTTTTGGCGTTGTAATTACGCCGACTGCTATAGAGGGCCTTTCTCTGTCGTTCGATTATTGGGATATTGAGATTACTAACGCAGTTGGTTCCTTTGGTGTCGAAGACATAGTACGCAAATGCGTTGACTCGCCGACCATCGACAACGCCTTCTGTCCCATGGTTACTCGTGATGCCTCACCCGGGTCTACAATTCGGAGAATCGATGTGGCCACGATCAATGTCGGTAGATTGGATGCGACCGGTATTGATTTCGCTGGTAGCTACAATTTTGATGCATGGAAAGGGTCGGTCAGCGTGACGCTCGGCGGCACATACTTGTTGGATCACGAGCAACTTGTGGACGCGAACGATCCGACTACGTTGGTGCTGACCAAGGACAATCCGGATAATCCAGAGTTGCGAGCCAATCTCAACCTCAGTTATATCCGAGGGGCTTGGAACTTCGGATTGAATACCCGATACATTGGATCCACGATGATGGATCCGAATGTTTTGACCAACGAGTCAATTGATCTCAATAACATTCCTAGCAAGGTCTATAACGATCTGATTATTGGGTACGAGTTTGACAATTCACTACGATTGTCAGCAACGGTTGTTAATCTTGGTGATGTCGATCCTCCGCGCCGGTCCGACAATATCTACCTTGGTGGGCGCGGAAACTACGACAATTTTGGGCGCCTGATATCACTGCGTGCGTCGTACAACTTCTGATCTTAGTGGCCAGAAGGCGGGGAGATATTCCCGGCTTCTGGTCTTGAGCAGTCGGATTAGAACCCTTGTTCTAGTGACGGCGCTGTCAAGTATCACGGCCTGTGCGAGTACTAATCACTCTATCAGCAGATCAATCGTCGGTGTTTGGCAAGTCAGTCAAATCGACAGAGAACCTACAGCAAATTTCAATCCGGTACCATTGCCGAGCCGAGTTATATTCACCGAGCGACACTACAGTTTCATATGGATGCCAGGCGAAACCTCGACCAAGGCATTCGCAACACGTTGGCAGCCGACCGACAAAGAGAAAATCCGTCGTTTTGGCGAGGTGATTTTTAATGAAGGAATTTACCAACTTGACGAAGATCAACTGATCGTATTTCCGAGCGTTGCTCGAGTTCCGGAGTTTGAAGGCGGTAGGATGGCGTACCGCGTTCGCTGGCAAGGCGAAGCAATACAACTTGCCCTACAGAATGCGTATACATTTGACGATGTAGCTGTCTCCGAAACGGGGCAAGTACGCTTAACGTTAACGCGAGTGAATAGGTAGGGCGGTGTTTCTCGGATTTGAGTCCAAGGTAATCCAAGCAAACGGCATCAACATTCACTGCCGCGTGGGTGGTGAAGGCGACGCCCTGTTGCTGTTGCATGGGCATCCGCAGACCCATGCGATCTGGCATCGTGTTGCAGAGCAGTATGCACAACAATACACCGTTGTCGCTGCTGATCTGCGTGGTTACGGAGATAGTGACAAACCTAGTCGATCAGAATTCTCCAAGAAATACAGTAAGCGCGTTATGGCTCAGGACCAGGTCGCGTTGATGCGGAATCTCGGCTTCGACTATTTCTCCGTAATAGCGCATGACCGCGGGGCACGTGTTGCGCATCGCATGGCCGTTGATTCACCAGAGACATTGAAGAAACTGGTTCTGCTTGATATCGCTCCGACGTTGGCAATGTACGAGAATACGAACGAGGCGTTCGCGCGAGCGTATTGGCATTGGTTTTTCTTGATTCAGCCTGCGCCTTTTCCGGAGTCGCTTATTGAGGCGAATCCGGAGCGCTATCTGCACGCCGTAATGGCAGCACGTAGCGCGGGAATGGCACCGTTCACAGAGGAAGCAGTCGCTGAATACCTCCGTTGTCTCAGTCTCCCTGGTGCTGCTACCGGAATCTGTGAAGACTACCGGGCAAGTGCCGGGATAGACCTGGAGTACGATCGTCACGACATCGCACATGGCCGAGGCATTCAGTGTCCGCTCTTGGTTCTTTGGGGTGCCGACGGAGTGGTTGGACGTTGTTACGATCCTTTGAAGGAGTGGCGTAGACTGGCTGACGATGTAACTGGTGAAGCGTTGCCCTGCGGACACTACATTCCGGAAGAGATGCCAGATCTATTGTTGGATCAAACAATGGCGTTTCTTGAGTCGTAGTCGGCACCGCGTGAGCCAGCCATCTGACGCACAAGTAGTCAATATTGGCGGTGGCGTCATAGGGGTCCGCCTTGAGAACGGCTACCGGCATTGGGGCCATGACATCATTGATCGTGACACGCCGGTCGAGGCAGCGCTCATGTTTGCATTTGCTGCCGACAAGGCTGAGCCCTGCCAGGGGCGAAATGCCGTATTGCAGCGAAAGCAAAACGGCCCGGAGTGCCGGCTGCTGCACGCAGTCAGGAAGGACCTTGATGCCTATTGGCGGCGAATAAAAGACACAACACCGGAGCAAGTTCACTGATGACTGGTTTCCGGTTAGGTCGGAAAGCTTTCGTCCTTCTTGCGGGGCTTGCCGTCTTCTCAGTTGTGATCTTCGCGCCCCTGCCCTCCGGAATGAATGAAGCGAGCCAGCGACTATTAGCGGTTGTGTTGCTGATGGCGATCTGGTGGATGGGCGAAGCGACGTCAATCAGTGTCACAGCCTTGCTGCCATTGGTCTTATTTCCAACGCTCGGGATCATGCCGAGCAGTGAAACGGCACCGAACTATACAAACCATCTCGTGTTTCTATTCCTCGGTGGTTTCATGATCGCGCTAGCCATGGAGAAATGGAATTTCCATCGACGTGTAGCACTGCGCATCATTGCGATAATTGGTACCGATGTGCGACGGATCATCCTCGGCTTCATGGTGGCATCGGCATTTCTGTCAATGTGGATATCGAATACCGCGACAACGATGATGATGTTGCCGGTCGCGATAGCGGTGGTTCGCCAGGTTGCTTCAGAGGCGTCGCTGCGGGGCCGGCGTGATAGCGATAGCGCTCGACTCGTCGAGGACAACCTGGGAATCGTGCTGATGCTGGCGCTCGCATATTCCGCCAGTATCGGCGGAGTCGGTACGCTAATCGGAACACCTTCAAACATCGTTTTCGCAGGCTTCTACAACAGCCTGTATCCGGATTACGGAGAGATTCAGTTTATTGACTGGATCTTGATAGCTATCCCGGTTGTGATTCTGTTTATCCCCATCGTCTGGGTTTATCTCTGCTGGTTTGTCCCGTCAATTCCGTTGCGCGATATCGATTTTGGCGCGAGCGGCGCGAAGACTATCCGCCGTGAGCTGCGCGGCCTCGGCCCGATGACGGGCCCCGAACGAACTGTGGCAATAATTTTTTTGCTGACTGTGCTTTTGTGGCTCTTCCGAAATCCAATCAACGTGGCAGCAGTGAACATACCCGGCTGGTCGAGTCTTTTCGGCAATCCGGCCTATTTGCATGATGCGACTGTTGCGATGGCGATGGGAATCATCCTGCTGTTGCTGCCAGTCAGGGCTGGCCAGTGTTCTACGATTGGAGATCCTGATGCGCGCACCATCCTTGATTGGCCAACTGTGCAAAAAAAAGTGCCATGGGGAATTTTGTTGCTGTTCGGCGGCGGCTTTGCGCTCGCTGACGGATTCGGGACCACCGGCCTCGACCAGTGGATAGGCTCGCATCTTGCCGGGTTGACCGCATTACCGACGGTCGCAATGATCGTCATCATATGTCTGGCGATTACGTTTCTGACCGAACTGACTTCCAATACAGCCACTACAACCATGATCTTGCCGATCATCGGTGCAGCTGCGGTAGCGGCAAACTATCATCCGTTGCTGCTGATGGTGCCGGCAACGATGTCAGCGTCGTTCGCCTTTATGCTGCCGGTTGCAACCCCGCCGAATGCCATTGTCTATGGCAGTGGTTGGGTAAGCATTGCGCGGATGTCACGGGCTGGAATCTGGTTGAATTTCTTGGGTGCAGTATTGGTTACGTCTGCGGTTATTGCGCTGGTTCGAAATCTTTCTACGTGATCTTAAGAAACTACAGAATACTTGTCTCAATATTGGCCAGATATCTGCCTTATTCTGTGACCAGTTTCGACGTTGACGGACAAGAATGGCGAGCCATGATCACCGCATATATTGATACATTTACTCACTCTTGAGCCGTCCTAGCCTTCAAAGAGTTCTGAGTGCTAAGGACACGCTTGCGCTTGCTTTTGGTGCGATGATTGGCTGGGGATGGGTTGTCCTAACGGGGGACTGGATCACTACGGCGGGCTCACTGGGCGCTATCCTCGCCTTTGGAATTGGGGGCCTCATGGTTATCCTCATCGGCCTAACCTATGCAGAGCTCGCCTCAGCGATGCCAGAGGTGGGCGGCGAGCACGTCTATAGTCATCGCGCACTCGGAGCTGGCGCGTCCTTTATTTGCACCTGGGCAATTATTTTGGGCTATGTGTCGGTCGTGGCGTTTGAGGCCGTGGCGCTGCCGACCGTGATGGAATACTTGCTGCCCGGATTCAGAAAGATTCAACTCTGGAATGTGGGTGAAGAGGAGGTTTATCTGAGCTGGGTGTCAGTAGGCAGCATGGGTGCTGCAGCAATGACCTGGCTGAATATCCGGGGTGTGCGCGCATCTGCCTTACTTCAGCAAACTGTCACAGCCTGCATTCTTGTTTCTGGCGCACTGCTATTACTAGGAGCGTTCAACGCTGGTGCACCCTCCAACATGGAGCCCCTGTTATCCGCGGGCTCAAAAGGTGTCCTGATGGTATTGATCATGACTCCATTTATGTTTGTTGGCTTTGACGTCATTCCGCAGGCAGCAGCGGAACTCAATATTCCCTTCAAACAAATCGGCAGGATCTTACTCGCCTCCGTACTGCTCGCTGTGCTTTGGTACGTCGCTATGATCTCAGGCGTAGCCCTCGTTTTAACAAGCCAGCAGCTCAACGGTTCCAATCTACCCACCGCAAGAGCTATGGAAATAGCGTTCAACAGTGCTACCGCTGGTAAATTACTCATCGTTGTCGGTATCGGCGGGATCGTCACTAGTTGGAACGCGTTTCTTATTGGCGGCAGTCGTGCTGTTTATGCGATGGCAGTGGCGAAAATGCTCCCAAAATTTTTGACGAAACTTCACCCTGTTTATGGGACACCGGTGAACGCCATTTTAATGGTCGGCAGTGTTTCTTTTTTTGCACCACTCTTCGGCCGAAAGGCCATGACTTGGCTCGTCAACGCAGGCGGTCTTGGCATCGTGCTCGCATACACTATGGTTGCGATTTCTTTTCTCGTTCTTCGAAAGCGTGAGCCTGACATGCCCCGCCCTTTCAAAGTGCCGCAAGGTTCAATCGTTGGTTTAACGGCGCTCTTGCTATCCACAGGAATGTGCGCCCTCTATCTACCTGGCAGTCCCGCTGCTCTTCTCTGGCCTTATGAGTGGGCCTTGATCCTACTCTGGAGTGGCGCCGGTCTCGTGCTCTATATCAACTACGCAAGAGGAAAGCAGTGATCTTGGTTAGCATCCCGCTCGCTGGATTGTGTCCCGCTTCGGCTCAACTTGACTGAAAAGAACTTTCCGTTAATGTCGTCCGTAGCCTTGGCAAACGGGCGCTCGTATCTTCTTTCGACGATCACGCAGCCTTTTTCTCTTTTATTTCGACGAATTGAACGTTGCCGCGAAAGTCATTCAGGAGCTGATTTCGTCGGAGCAGGAGTGCCTCTCGATTTCTGGCCTTTATATGGCCGTAACCCCGCAACTTCTCCGGGAGCTTTGCCAGTTCCACCGCAGTGCCGTAGTTGTGGGTATTCATGCCCGCACAAATTTCCTTAAGATCTACTTCATAGCGGACCAGATCTTCGCGCTCGAGCCGCCGCTCCGTTGTCAGCGCAAATATATCCAGTCGCGACCCACGAGCCCACTTCAGCTTCGCAAGTAGGCGAAATAAATACATCATCCACATGCCAAACTCGCGTTTGGCCACTTTACCCGTCTTCGGATCGGCTTTGCTGATAACCGGTGGCGCCAGATGAAATCGCAGTGAATAATTGCCAGTGAATTGTGCGTCTAGTCTGGCCCGAAAGGCACCATCGCTGTACAAACGTGCAACCTCGTACTCGTCTTTGTAGGCCATTAGCTTGAACAGTTGTTGTGCGACCGCATGGGTGAGCGAACCGACAGCCTCGGGTTCACTGTCAATGCCACGCACTTTTTCAATCTGATCCCGATAGTGCTGCGCATAGTTTACCGATTGGTATGCCACCAGTCGCTGGAATCGGTCGTCAACCACTGCGTCAAGGGTGAGACCCATATCGGTTTCAGCTACGTCTTTGGGCAGCAGCGATTCCACCAGCTTCGGTTGATAGGCAAAGCGACGACCGAGGAGAAAAGCGCTCTTGTTGAATTCCACCGCCACGGCGTTGAGTTCAATAGCTCGTTCCAGCGCATCATTACTCACCGGTACCCAGCCACGTTGCCAGGCATAGCCTAGCAGGAACAAATTGGTGCCAATGGCATCACCCGTTAGTGTCAGAGCAATGTTGGAGGCGTGAACAAATTCCAGCTGTTCCCCCACTTCTGCAATCACTTTCTGACGCATACCCTCGGCCGGAAAATGTGCGTCGGGATCCTGAACAAATGCCGCTGTCGGTTGTTCGTTGTCATTGATTACAGCATGAGTGCGCCCATGGGAGGCTTTGCCCATTGCCTCGTACCCTGTACTGACTACAAGATCACATCCAATGAGCAGGTCAGCCTCTCCAGCTGGGATGCGAACCGCTTTGATGTCGTTTTGATCGTTCGCAACGCGGACATGACTTACGACAGCCCCAAATTTTTGCGCGAGGCCGGTCTGATTAAGCGTTGCGCAGCCTTTTCCTTCGATGTGCGCCGCCATGGCAATCAGTGAAGTAATTGTCAGTACGCCAGTACCGCCAATACCCGCGACAACCGTATTCCAGGGTTGATCAAGTGGCGGCAAATTGGGCTCAGGCAGTGGATCAAAAAGCGGCTCTGCCGATGGGGTCTGCCCGGGCTTGCGCAACTCTCCGCCGATGACCGATACAAAGCTGGGACAAAATCCCTTCAGGCAACTGTAGTCATGGTTGCAGGCGCTCTGATCGATCTCGCGTTTTCTCCCGAGTGGCGTTGGTTTGGGGAGCACCGACAGGCAGTTGGATTCGATGCTGCAATCACCGCAACCTTCGCACACTGCCTCATTGATAAAAACGTGTCGACTGGCATTGCGCATTTTTCCTTTCTTGAGACGACGTCTTTTTTCGGCGGCGCAGGTCTGCTGATAAACGATGACAGACGCTCCGGTAAATTCTCTCAGCTCCAGCATTAACGCGTCGTAGTCGTCTCGATGCGTGAGACTGAAGCCCGGTATCGTGTCAAATTGTCTGTTGAAGGCATCTGGGGTGTCTGTTACCAGTGCGATTCGTCGCACACCCTCGCCCCGGAGCTGGTGGATGAGATCATCGACGGTCAGGGAGCCATCAACGGGTTGCCCCCCCGTCATTGCAACGGCGTCATTAAATAGAATCTTGTAGGTGATATTGACGCCAGCCGCGACCGCCGCGCGAATAGCCAGCACGCCAGAGTGAAAGTAGGTGCCATCGCCAAGGTTCTGGAAGACGTGCGGGGTATTGGAAAATGGCGCCTGACCAATCCACGTGGTGCCTTCGCCGCCCATCTGCGTAAATGTTTGCGTATCCCGATCGGGCATCCACGTCGCCATGTAGTGGCAACCGATACCCCCCAACGCGTGGCTACCTTGTGGGACCTTGGTTGAGGTGTTGTGAGGGCAGCCGGAACAGAAATGGGGAACCCGTTCGATGGTTTGGTAAGGAGTAGCGAGAGACTTTTCTTTTTCTACAATCCATTGGATACGTTCTTCCAGAAGTTCGCTTGAGAAGAATCGACGAATCCGATCGGCGATCACCAGTGCAATCATTGCCGGTGTCAGTTCTCCCACATTGGGCAGCAGGTCGCGGCCATGCTCATCAAACTCTCCCACTACTCTAGGGCGGCTTCCCACAGGGTAGTTATAGAGCTGGGAGGTGAGCTGATCCTCAATAATGGAGCGTTTCTCTTCGACGACCAGGATCTCCTCAAGACCCTCCGCGAAATCATGTGTCAGTCGCGGCTCCAGCGGCCAGGGCATACCGACTTTGAAAACGCGTAGTCCGATGGCGGCGCCTATGGCTTCAGTGATGCCCATATCTTCAAGGGCTTGCAGCACATCCAAGTACGCCTTGCCTGACGTGATGATGCCAAAACGGGCATTGTCGCTGTCGCGAACCACTTTATTGAGGCGGTTAACGCGCGCGAACTCGCGGGCAGCGTAAATCTTGTATTTGTTGAGTCTGAGCTCTTGCTCCATGGGTTTATCTGGCCAGCGGGCATGGACGCCATCGGGGGGCAGTTCGAAGTCTTCAGGAATGATGATTTCTATCCGATCGGAATCGATGTCGGCGGAAATCGCCGAATCCATATTCTCCGTGATGGCTTTTAGTCCTACCCAGCAGCCTGAATAGCGAGATAGTTCCCATCCAAAAATACCCAGGTCCAGCACCTCCTGCACATTAGCGGGTGCGAGCACGGGAACAGAAGCTCCAATGAACATGTGTTCTGACTGGTGCGGCAACGTGGATGATTTGCAGGCGTGGTCATCTCCCGCAACGGCGAGGACGCCGCCGTAGCGGGTTGTGCCAAAGGCGTTGGCATGCTTTATCACGTCCATGCTCCGATCGACACCGGGCCCTTTTCCGTACCACATCCCGAATACCCCGTCGAAGCGCGCGCCTGCGAACAGGTCTGTCTGCTGGCTACCCCATACCGATGTGGCAGCGAGATCCTCATTGATCCCGGGTTGGAAGTGAATGTGGTCGGCCTTGAGATACTCTGCCGCTTTCCACATAGCCTGATCGACAGCACCCAGTGGACTGCCGCGGTATCCAGAGACAAAGCCGGCAGTATTAAGTCCCCGCTTACTGTCTCGCTGTCTTTGCAGCATAGGGAGGCGCACCAGTGCCTCAATGCCGGTCATATAGGCAGTGTCGTGATCATGGGTGTACTTATCGTTTAGCGATACCGTACGTAGTGTTGATCGCTCTATCTTTCCCATCCGTATGCCGCCGTGATCAAAAAGGTGGAGTGACTATTATGAAAAGCTTTGCAGGAATTATTTATTTCGAATTTGCTCTAAACGCGGTAAATATGGATAAACTGCCCTTTATTTTGTAAATGTGCGAATAAAAATTCATGAATATCGACGCTGTAGACAAAAAGCTCCTCTCCCTGTTGCAGGAGAACTCTGATATCAGTACTTCGGCGTTGGCGGAGAAACTGCATATTTCTCAGTCACCATGTTGGCGACGAATAAACAGGCTGGAGGAGGCGGGTGTCATCAATAAAAAGGTCGCGGTGCTGGATCGGGAAGCACTGGGCATCGATGTGGTTGTGTTCGCCACTGTCAATCTCACCCAGACCGGCAGACAAAATTTGCTGGAGTTTGAGAGAATGATAGAGGGCCACCCTGAGGTGATTGAGTGCTACACGATGACCGGCATATGGGATTATGTACTTAAGATCGTTACCCGTGATGTGCGCCACTATGAAGATTTTGTGCGCAATACTCTCAGCGCCAGTGATTTGATCAGAGAATTGCATTCCCACGTCGCTGTGACCGAGATCAAGAATACGACAGCGCTCCCCCTCGCAACTCAAATGGACAGAGAGTGAAGTGACTACATCTGCTCTTTCCGAGACCGCTGCTGTTGGCTGCCCCCATAGCATTGATGATGTCGATCTCTTTGGCGAGGGTGCCCAGGAACACTGGTACGATGCCTATCCAATTTTGCTTCGGGATGCGCCGGTGTATCGGCTGCCGGGAGAGGGTCTCAGCCCTCAGAGCGATGCGTTTATCCTCAGCCGATATGAGGATATCAATCGGGTTGTAAAAGACCCGGTGCGTTTTACTCCCATTACCACGCTCATGCTCGAGCAAATTGCCGCCGCTGAGACGCCTCCTGAGGAAATGGATTACATCAATATGATGATGGTCTCTATGCTCACCCTGAGACCAACGATTGAGTTGTGGCGGGCCCACAGAAAAGAACTCACCGACCCCTGGGTGGGTCCGGGCGCCGAACGGCATCGTGAGATGATTACTCAGCAAGTGGATCATTTGATCGATCTTTTCCCCGACGAGGGCGAGCTTAATTTTGTGCAGGCGTTTGCGCGACCATTGCCTCAACAGGTGATGGCTCGCGTCTTGGGTTTTCCTGCAAAGGACATTCCGCAACTCGCTGAGTGGGGCGAGGCCCAGGTGATGCCTTTTGTTTACGGAAAAGGCCATCTCAACCATCTTGATCAACAACAACTGAAGGCTCAGTTCGCTCAGCTCGATGGATTCAAAGAGTATGTTCAGGACACGGTCAGGCGAAAGCGCAACCGGCCTGGCGAGGACATGATCAGTTTTTTGACTCAGATATCGTTCACGCCGCTGGATCGCAAATTAACTGATCTCGAAATTAATGGCATTGTTTACGCCATGGTACTCGGCGGTCTGGAGACGACCCAATATGCGCTGGAGCAGCAGGCACAGTTGATTTGCGACCGTCCGGGCATGTTTGCGGCGCTCAAAGCTGATCCGGGTTTACTACGCACATTTATCGAGGAATCCTTGCGCTTACGCGCACCTACCCAGGGGCTGTCTACTCGACTCACCAGTCAGGATGAGGTTTTTGGAGATGTCGAGGTGCCCAGAGGCTCCGTACTGCATCTCCGATGGGCGGCGGCTAATGTTGACCCCGCAGAATTTGACTGCCCCATGGACCTGAACCTCAACCGCAAAGCGGCGAGTCGCCACCTCTCTTTTTCCGCCGGTCCGCGAGTCTGCCCTGGTGCCGGTATTTCGCGTCTCGAGCAGCAAGTTGCCTGGACTCGCTTGTTGGCGCGGCTCGATAGCCTGAGTTACGGCGCAGAGAACCCATTTGCACACCAACCGGGCATCATGCTGGGGACTCTTGAATTGAATCTGAGCCTCCGGAAAATCGCCTGACAAACGGGAGTCGTAACCTATGGCCACTATTCTTGCGCACATTGAAATCAACCCCGGCGCTGAGACCCAATGGGAGGCGATCATGTCCGACATGGTCAGCCAAACATTCGCTCACGAAGAGGGGATACTGCGCTATGAGTACTTTAAGGGTCAAAGCCCGCTGCATTACTACTGCTTACTATCTTTTGAGGATAAATGGGCTTTTTATCTTCACCAGGCTTCCGAGTATCACGAAGGACATGATTTTGAGTCGGTGCTGGCGAATGTTGAGCTGGAATATCTGGATCCTGTGAAGGGTGCTTGCGCATTGCCGCCCACATTGAACCCAGGCTTGCCCTCGGATGCGTCCGATGCCTTGCGAGTTACCGAGGCAACATTTCCTATCAACGTGCCTGCCTGGTGGTCAGGCAGGGCATAGAGCCCCATTATTTGGCGATAAATTCTATGTGCAGCGATTTCATGGCCCGCAGCAGGTAGTGGGGATGATATCTGAAGTCATTTTTGCCCTCGGCGAATCGCATTGAATCAATCCGATCGACCAGTGCCTTGAAAGACCAATGGAGTTCGCGCCGTGCTAAAGGAGCCCCGAGGCAATGGTGCTTTCCAGAGCCAAACGCCATGTGGCCACCTGCGTGTGGCCGCTCAAGGTCGAGCATGTCGGGTGATTCAAAACGTCGCTCATCCCGGTTGGCGGCAGCGAAGCGGATGTTGATTAAGCTCCCCGCAGGGATGGTGACGCCGCTCAGCTCAACGGCTTTGGCGGTCGCGCGCATCAAGCTTTGTACCGGCGATTCCAACCTCAGTACCTCCTCGATAAACACTTTCAGATAGCGATCCGGGTCAGATTTTAACTGCTCCCAGGCCAACGGATGTTCGATGAGCAGTTTGACGCCCGCGGAGATGGCATTGGTGGTGGTCTCGGAGCCACCGACAAAAGTGTCAGCCATCATTTCGGCATGCAGCTCGTTGTCGTTCATGGGGCGCCCCCATTCCTGGATGACCGTATTGACTAGAGCGCTCAGAAGCGAATCATCGGGGTGCTCGCGCAGGCGCTCAAAAATCGGTTGGAAGTAATGCTGCGCCTCAATTTCCTTGCGAACCGATATCAGCTCTTCTTCCTCTGACTGCATCAGACTGATGCGATGAAAAAACGCTTCGGTCCATGCTTTGATGCGCCAGATATCGTCGGGGTTGGCACCCATCTGCTTGCCGATCACCAATAGAGGCAACGGGATTGCGAATTGTTTCACCCATTCACACTCGCCGTCATCGATAAAGTCATCGATTAATCGATAGGCTAGATCTCGGACCTCATCCTCCAGCGACTCGATTTTTTTGGGCCGGAAAGCGTCGTTAAAAACCGAGCGGACAGCCTTATGATCCGGGTCGTCACGGCCATTGAGCGTTTTTGCCGGTACCCATCCTTCCTGCTCGAAAGTATCGCGCACCCTGCGGGCCCGTGGGCTCGGTTCTGTGGCATCGGTGAGATAGGCCGTTTCGTTCGTGAAGTGTTCGGTGTCGGTCAGAATCTGGCGGACGTCTTCGAAACGGGTGATGACATACATTCCCGTCGCCGGGCATTGGTAGACGGGAGCTTCGTCCCTCAGCGTCTTATAGGCTTCGTAGGGGCACTGCTGGGTCTTGAGATCAAATAGATTGACTTCACTGACAGATTTTGAATTCATCGCCGTTCCAGTTTCTTGCGTCGCGTGGAGCCATGACTATATTGCTTGAACGGGCCACTGTTAAGACGCATCGGCCTCTCCGGTGCTCGGGCGATTGTGCCACCGGTACCCCTACTTGGCGTTGCACTGATGTGTCTTGGGTCGTATTTTTTTGAGGAAACCTGTGGGCGCTAACCCTATTCAGATGTCACTTTGCCTTGTAGATTGATCAATCGAAATGCTCGCCTGAAAAGGACATTCCATGGCTAACCCACTACCGAAGCATCCGCAACTCCGGGGCAATTATGCGCCGATTAATTTTGAGGCGACCTGTCATGATCTCGTTGTGGAGGGTTCTCTTCCAAAGCAGCTATCGGGCTCGTTATATCGAATTGGCCCCAACCCCAAGTTTGTGCCGGAACAGGGTTACCACTGGTTTTTCGGCGCTGGTATGGTGCACGCCTTTCACTTCGCCGAGGGTCGCGTTGATTACCTAAATCGCTGGGCACGTACGCCCAAATTTGAGGCAGAGTGGTCGGCTGGGGGCAGCTTGCCTATGCGCTTTATGACTGACCCCGATACCGGCGCCATCCAATCGGACCGACGCAACGGGCTGGCCAATACCCATATCATCTGGCACGCAAATCAATTGCTGGCATTGGAGGAAGGGAGCCATCCTTTCTCTCTCGCTCCGGAATCACTGGATGCATTGGGTTACGGGCATTACGCGGGCGATCTCGCGGGTGCGATGACGGCGCACCCAAAGATAGATCCTCGGACCGGTGAGCTGCATGGCTTTGGGTATATGTCGGACGCCGTGGGCAGCCCGGCTATGACCTACCACGTTGTTGATGCGCAAGGGCGGGTTAAACGATCCGACACCTTCATCGCTCCCTATGCGGCAATGGTGCATGACTTCGCGGTGACCCGCGACTACGTGTTGTTTCCGGTATTTCCGCTGACCTGTGACCTGACCCGTGTACCGCATCTCGGATCGCCATTCGCTTTTGAGTCTGAGGCAGGCGCATTCATTGGTGTATTGGAGAGGGGTGCGCCGGTTAGCGCGATCCGTTGGATAGAAGCGCCGGTGTGCTTTGTATTTCACTATCTCAACGCTTGGAACGAAGGCAGTGTGATCACTTTTGACGCAATTGATTTTCCGGTTGCGCCCAATTTTCCCGATATCAACGGCCAGTTACCCGGCTTCGATGAGGCACAGGGCAAGCTCACGCGCTGGCGGCTAAATGCGCGCACCTCGCAAATTGAGCGGGAGGTCATTCTGAATGTGCCGGCAGAGTTCCCCCGGATCGATGATCGTTATGCGATGCAGCATCATCGTCAGGGGTTTCTCGCCACTGCATCAACGCGCCAGCGAGGTGACGGCGGGCTGTTTCATGAGATCAGTCACTTTGATTTTGAGACCGGCAATCAACAGCGGTGGGACGCAGGGGAGGGTAATGGTGTGTCTGAGCCGGTCTTTGTCTCCCGCGGTGCTGCAGAGGGCGAGGGGTGGTTATTGGCCACGGTCTATGATGCTGAGCGTCATGCGTCGTCGCTGGTGGTGCTCGACGCAATGGCGCTCGCCGATGGGCCGATCGCCATCGCGCGACTCGATCATCGCATTCCCCACGGTTTTCACGGCAGTTGGCGCGATTCAGCGTAGCCGCACCGGCATCGGCGTCTGGTTCTCAGAGGCCTCCAATCTACCTGTCAGCGAAGACGTCTCTTCGGGCATTCCACGAGCCGAAAAATGTTGTGGCGATATCATTGGTGGCCATCGAGACGGTAGCCAATCACCCTCCAAGGATCACGGCTTAAGCTTCTGGTATTCCGCAGAGGCAATGGCTTGATGCCGCCAGGGCAACGGCGCAAGAGGTCGCGCCTCTTAACAGAGTTTGATTTGGCTATGGCTATGAGTGCGATGCTTTTGCGGCTGGCTTTGATCGCACTCAGGGATCGCTACAAATAAAAATGACTACTGCTCGTCATTGCTTTCTCGCAGTGCGCGGCGGAGGGTGTTGGATCGTTTGTCCTCGCCGTCATGGCTCCACCCGGGTGCCAATAGCAGGTACCTCAATGTATCCCGCCAGTTAGACCCGGCGCGGATCTCTCGGGCAATGTCGGCGTACTCCCCAAAGGAAACCTTCACTGGGTGAAAACTGTCGATGTTGCGCGTTAAACCATAGCGCACAGGCTCTTCAGGGAGCTCGGGGCTGAAGGTACCAAACAGCCGGTCCCAAATGATCAATACCCCTGCGTGATTCCGATCCAGATAACGCACGTTTGAAGCGTGATGGACACGGTGATGAGACGGTGTATTGAAGAACCACTCGAACCATACGGGCATCCTATTTAATGTTTCGGTGTGCAGCCAAAACTGATAAATCAAACTCAGACTCATCATGGCCACAATCATGACCGGATCGAATCCCAGTAAAGCCAATGGGCACCAGAACAGGTACTTGATCACCCGCTCTCCAACGCCCTGCCGCAGTGCCGTGCCATAGTTGTAGTACTGCGAATTATGATGCGAAACGTGACCTGCCCACATAATCCGCACTTCGTGATTCGCGCGATGAAAACTATAGTAAGTGAGGTCATCGAGGAAAAAGAGCAGCACCCACCACTGCGGCGCGCGGCTGACGATTTCGTTTAGAGGCGAAGCTTGCCAGCAGAAAAACATCAGCATTATCCCGAGGAGTTTAGGGACTAAGTCGATCACTACAGTGAGTCCCATGACGCCCATTGACGCAAGGAAATCTTGCCGCTCATACAGTGGTAACGCCTTACGCCAGGCGAATGTCCACTCAATCGCCAGCGCAATCAAGAAAAATGGCAGCGCATAAATGACCCAGTCATCCTGCAGTATCGCCAGGGTTTGATCGACTACGCTACTCATTATTCAGTCCGATCTGCCTCGCTCTTGCTGTCTTTTTCACGCCGCAGTCCCGTCAGTTGGGCCATGATCGACACCGCAATTTCCATCGTGGTTTTAGAGCCGATGGAAAGCCCTACGGGCGCATGCAGTCTCGCCAAAGCGTCTGCGTCCACGCCGAGCTTGAGCAGGCGTTCGATGCGCTTCTCGGTAGTGCGCACGGAGCCCAGCGCACCAACGTACCACGCCGCTGATTCAAGTGATTCCATCAGCGCCATGTCATCGACTCTGGGATCATGACTGAGTGTTATAACGGCGCAGTTTTCGTCACTGCCATGCGCCCGGACTACATCGTCAGGTAATCCCAGAATTTTCTCTACTTCAGGGCCTTGCCACTGATCCAATGCCCACTCTCGGGAATCGGTGAGGAGTACCTCGTAATCCATCGCCAGTGCCAACGTACTTAAATTTGCTGCCAGTTGTCCCGCGCCGACCAGCAGCAGCCGTTGCCGAGGGCCAAAACAGTGATGAAGACGGTTATCGTCTTTTTCCAAGGCGGCGAATTGGTCGGTGGACCTCAGTTGTGATACTCCAGTGGTGAAATCGACGCTGCGTATGACCGTGCGCCTATCGACCATTGCCTGCTGCGCGCTGGTCACCCAGCCACTATCCTTGGCATCAAGTTGTTGGATGGCGAGCTCGAGGCGACCACCACACGGTAGTCCCCATTTCTCATTGTCCTCGGCGCTCACGCCGTATTCACTCAAATGTACCCGGGGTCCGTCGAACACTCCTGCCCGAAGGCGTTCGATCAAATCTTCCTCAACACAGCCCCCCGAGACGCTACCGACCTGGGATCCGTCGGGGCGGAAGACCACAAGAGAGCCCACTGGTCTTGGTGAAGATCCGATTGTCGCCGCGACAGTGACGAGCCATGGGTGTTCCTCGTTTGAGAGGGCCGCGAGCAAGCTACTGAGGATAGTGTGATCTGAAGAAAGCATAGGGTCTCGATAAGGCAGTATTCGAAGCGCAAGCCCCGGTAGCAGCGCGACAGCACTTTGTGGCAAGTGTAGAGGACTGCCGAGACTTCTGGGAGTACCCGGCCGTCCGCTGCAGGCCGTTTGGGCTAGGCGTGAAAGTTATGGCATAACAGTTGCCGATATCGCATCATATAACCTCCAATTTTCCTAATACAACACTTCAGGTGGTCAAACATGCCTCACCCTGTTTATATCTATGACGCTGTGCGTACGCCGCGTAGCAAAGGTAAATCCACAGGAATCCTGCACGAAGTCAAGCCCATCGATCTGGCAGCCGGGTTGCTTGTCGAGTTGCAGAAGCGCCACGACCTCGACACCAGCTATGTCGACGATGTCGTCATGGGGTGCGTCTCACCGGTGGGTGAGCAAGGCTCTGATGTCGCAAAGATGGTCGTGCAGAACGCCGAGTGGGATGAATCGGTTCCCGGGGTGCAACTCGATCGATTTTGTGCGTCTGGACTCGAAGCGGTGAATATTGCAGCCCAAAAGATCGCCTCGGGCTGGGAAGATCTCGTAGTGGCAGGCGGTGTTGAATCTATGTCGCGCGTGCCCATGGGGTCCAATGGGGGTGCCATGGCGAGCGACCCCGGCTTTGCCGTAAAGACGAGTTTCGTCCCGCAGGGGATCGGTGCAGACACCATCGCTACGCTGGCGGGGTGGTCTCGAGAAGACGTCGATCGCTACGCTGTGACTTCACAGCAGCGCGCTGCCAATGCCCGTGACAATGGCTGGTTCGACCGTTCAGTCGTACCGGTCAAAGATAGCAGTGGTGTGACCATTCTGGAGCGCGACGATTTCATCAAGCCTGACACCACAGTCGAGGGCCTTGCGGGTTTGAAGCCTTCATTTGAGATGCCCGGCAGTATGGGCTTTGACGACGTTATTCTCGCTAAGTACAACACGCTGGATCGTATCGATCACGTGCATACACCCGGCAATTCCTCGGGCATTGTCGATGGCGCTAGTGCGGTTATGATTGGCAGCGAAAAGGCCGGCAATGATCTGGGGCTCAAGCCACGCGGTCGCATACTGGCCACCGCAGTACTCGCCACTGACCCGATTATTATGCTGACCGGCCCCGGGCCTGCGGCAAAGAAATGTCTCGGAAAGGCGGGTCTTACGCCGGCAGATATCGATCTGTGGGAGATCAATGAGGCCTTCGCCTCGGTGGTACTGCGTTACATGCAGGATCTCGAACTTGATCCGGAGATTACCAACGTCAACGGCGGGGCAATCGCCATGGGGCATCCATTGGGCGCTACGGGAGGTTGTCTGGTGAGCACAGTGCTCGATGAGCTCGAGCGACGCGATGCCAAACGCGCCATGCTGTCGCTGTGCGTCGGCGGTGGAATGGGTATTTCAACGATTATTGAGCGTGTTTGAGCGTCAGGGAAAAGGGAATTAAAGCAACATGAGTGGATTTAATTACGATAAAGACGCCAACGGTGTGGTGACAGTGACCATGGATATGGAGGGCCCGGTGAATTCCATGTCACCGGAGTTTTTGCCGCTACTGCGCGATACCGTCGCCAAGCTTGAGGCCGAGTCGGACCTGACGGGAGTGGTGCTCGCGTCGGCGAAAAAAACGTTTTTCGCTGGTGGTGATCTGAATTCGCTGTGTCAGGTGACAGCAGATAGCGCGGAGATGTTTTTTAACGAAGCGCAGGCGATCAAAGGGGAATTCCGCCGTATGGAGAAACTGGGCAAGCCCGTTGTCGCTGTGATCAATGGTGCTGCTTTAGGCGGAGGGCTTGAGCTGACTCTCGCGTGCCATTATCGGATCGCCTGGGATAACAAAGCGGTGCAGTTGGGCTTTCCCGAGGTCACCCTCGGACTGCTACCTGGCGGTGGTGGTGTTGTAAAAACCATCTATCTCATGGGGTTGATGGCGGCCAACGAGTACCTGATAGAGGGTAAGCGCATTGCGCCCGCCAAGGCGAAGGAAGCGGGGTTCATCCACGAGACTGTGGTAAACCTTGAGGACCTGATTCCGCGCGCCAAGGCTTGGATTGCCGAGAATCATGAAAACGAAGCGGCCCACACCCAGCCCTGGGATACCAAGGGCTACAAAATCCCCGGTGGTAACGCCAATCATCCCGGCGTTGCGCAGATGCTACCTGTCGCGTCGGCCATGATCATGCAGAAGACGAGAGGATTACTCCCGGCGCCCGTCAAGATTCTCGACGTGGCGGTATCCGCCATGCGAGTGGATTTTGACACCGCCATGCGTATTGAGAGCAGGGGTTTGACAGAGCTCGCATTGACGCCTGTTGCCAAAAATATGATCAATACTTTCTTCTTCAACCTTAATCAAATAAACGGAGGGGCCTCCCGACCCAAAGACATCGCGCCGCAAAAGACGGAAAAAGTGGGTGTGCTCGGTGCCGGCATGATGGGGCAGGGTATTGCCTATGTATCTGCCATGGCGGGTATCGAGGTAGTGCTCAAGGACATCTCTCTTGAAGGGGCAGAGAAGGGCAAGGCCTACAGTGAGACATTGCTCAACAAACGGGTGGAGCGCGGCCGCATGTCCGCCGAGCAGGCGCAGCAGATCCTCGCCTTGATCAAGCCGACCGCCGAGAACAGCGACCTCGACGGTTGTGATCTCATCATCGAGGCCGTCTTCGAAAATATGGCGCTCAAGCACGAAATCACTAAGGAATTGGAGCCGCACCTGGCTGAGGGCGGGGTGTGGGGTTCAAACACCTCAACGCTACCTATTACGCAACTGGCCGAGGCCAGTGCGAATGCCGAGAACTTCATTGGTATCCACTTCTTTTCACCAGTCGACAAAATGCCCTTAGTCGAGATCATCATGGGAGAGAAGACTAGTGATCTCGCGCTGGCCAAGGCCTTTGACTACACCAAACAAATTCGCAAGACGCCGATCGTGGTCAATGATTCGCTGGGCTTCTTCACTTCACGCACCTTTGGTACCTATCTCGACGAGGGTGTGCACCTGCTGACCGAGGGTGTGCATCCGATCCAGATCGATAATCTCGGTAAGGCGATTGGCATGCCCGTGGGGCCATTGAACGTGTATGACGAGGTCAGCCTCGAATTGTCTCGCAAAGCCTGGGCTACCTGGAAAGACATGGGTGTGCTGGATAACTGGGGCGATGGCTCTGTTACCCGCGGTGTTATCGACACCATGGTGGGTGAGTATGGCCGCGGCGGTCGTCATCATGGCGGTGGCTTCTACGAGTATGGTGAGAACGGCAGTAAGGCCATTTGGCCCGGTCTGCTCGAGCTCTACTACCAGCCAGATGCGCAAGTAGTTGAGCAGGACATTAAGGACCGATTGTTATTCCGCCAGGTGATTGAAGCTTTGAAATGTCTGGAGACGAATGTTTTGCGTACGGTTGCTGATGGCAATATTGGTTCTATCATGGGGATTGGCGCGCCGGCGTGGACCGGCGGTCTGATCCAGTTCGTCAACACCTATGGGCTTGAGCAGTTTAGTGCACGCTGCGCTGAGCTGGCGAGCCAGTACGGTGAGCGGTTCAATGCGCCTGCGATCGTGGCTGAGAAAATCGCGGCCGGAGAGGTATTCGGTTAGGACTCTCGTTGCCAA
>CESO01026606.1_pt1 | contig 31153 bp, 29 predicted proteins | sample 356341 | NCBI WGS metagenome assembly CESO01 (sample SAMEA2621812, study PRJEB7988) | marine metagenome | biome: marine biome (ENVO:00000447); feature: deep chlorophyll maximum layer (ENVO:xxxxxxxx); material: "saline water (ENVO:00002010), including plankton (ENVO:xxxxxxxx)" | depth 35 m | reverse complement strand
TTTTTGTGTTTTGTTTAACAACTAAGCCGTTGTATTGGAAAAATAATTTTTGATAAAAAATAAAACAATGAAAAAAAGGCGCCTTAGGAGGTGCCTTTTGAAAATAAGAAAGTATAAATACCATACTGTTTTATGATCTATTCTTCATCCTCAGCGGGTGACTCTGAAAGATAATTCATCATACCGCCAAGATCAAACCAATCGCCACCACCAGAAATTTTACCGTTTACAAATGCAAAAGAATGGTAGGCTGTAAGCCTGACAGATTTTCCAGTAGCAACATGGTCCGCGGTCCAAGTGCCATAGGTTCTTGTGCTGCCGTCAAATTTCCCCGTTTCAGGGTCTACTCCAGGCAACCAATAGTCGGCGGTAAAGTTCATGTTGTCAAAATCACTTTGATAGTTAATAATGGCCGCTTTAAAAGTTTCTAAGTCAGCCATTTCAGAGCCATAGACGGGCATGTGCCATTCCATTTCATTGTGCAAAAGTTCAAACATTGCCTCTGGATTTTCAGCTTGGTGAAGCTCAAAATATTTTTGTGCGGTAGCAGTATTTGCTTCATAATCAGGATGGTTCCCCGTTGAACAAGATGCCATTAAAACACAAACTGCAAGTAATTTAATCGTTTTTATCATAATTAAGTTTTTAGTTAATACGGCTACAATATAACAAAAAGCCTGGTTTTAAAAACAATATTGTTTTGGCAAATTGGACAACCTCATTTATCTGAAAATTGATGTGCTATTTTTTGTATTTTTAGTAAAAAAATTTTAATCATGAAAAGAAAAGTAAATGCCGTTTGGAGCGGTGATGGTGCCGAAGGTACAGGAATTTTAAGCGCGCAAAGCGGGGCGTTCAGCAACATGCCTTACAGTTTTAAAAGCCGCTTTAAAAATGACGATGGCATATTGGGCACCAACCCGGAGGAATTAATCGCCGCAGCCTTGGCAGGGTGTTTCAATATGAAATTGAGTTTTGTTTTAAATGACTCAGGCTTTAGCCCTGAGACCTTAGAGACTGAAGCGGTGTTAGCATTTGAAGACGGCGTGGTAACCAATATCGATTTGTCCTTAAAAGCAAAAATAGCAGAAATCGGCCCAGAGAAATTTGAAGTATTGGCCAATGAGGCCAAAGACAACTGTCCAATTTCAGAAGTCTTAAATTGCATTATCAACTTAGAGGCCAACTTGGGATAGACTTGTTTATTAATTTATAGAAAATTTAACAGATTTGTAGGGGTTAATCGATATTATTGCACAATAAATTAAATTATATGCAATTAATTAAGACTTTTTTTGCCAAGTGGTACCCTGTAATTCTCGCCTTTGTATGCCTTTTATATTCAGTAGGGCTGGGGATTTTGGGTCGTACAGACGAGGCTATTTACACCGCGCATTGGCCAGGAACAATTTTGTTATTTGCCCTAACCATTAGACAAAGAAGACGATAATGGGGTTGGCTATGTTTATTATAGGGTTTGTAATCTTCATCGTCTACGTCTATTTTTTGATCTGGAATGTGTTTTATAGTAGTAAAAAACAAAGAGAGGAGAATGCTTACGGCAATGAACACGACGTTCTAGACAGCGACGGAATGGGCGACTTTAGTCGCTTCCCAAAAAAATAACCATTTTGACATCTAAAACAATTCTACATCAATCCCAGTTGGGTGTAAAAGTCTAATAAGTCCATAAAGTCTTGCTCTGCAGCAATTTTGCCTGCTTTCATTTTAACCAAGGTAACGCCAGAGACATCTACCCGCTTGCCAGTGGCTGGCACACCAAAAAAATTGCCGTCGTGGGTTCCCTTGAAATTCCAGTGCTTGACAATTTTATTGCCTTGGCCAAAGGCGTCAATGATTGCAAATTCTGCATCTGAAAACCCTGTAAGATAATTGTTATAGTAGTTTTTAAAATTTTCAAGCCCGACAACATCTCCAGCCGAAGTGGCTACAGCTGTAACATCTTGATCAAAAGAATCCGCATTAATCAATGCAATTTGGCGGCCATTAATGACTTTGTCCCAAACGGTTTCATACATAAGAAGATTCGCTTCCAGCTGAGCCTGACTGGCCTCTAATTGCAAGTGTACTTCAGAAGGTGTTTGATTGCAGCTCGTTAGGTTTAAAACCAATAATACGCTGGCATATTTAATTGTGTTTTGTAAAAGTGTCATGATTTTTTAATTTCTTAAATTTATAAAAAAATTTGAAATGGGAACAACTTTTGAAAATAATAAAATTTTAGCCCAAGACCTCCCAAATTATGAGGCCGTTGCAACAACAGTCCTAGATAAAAAGCATTATTGGGTTCTGCTCATAAGCACCTTTCTTGTATTTTCATTTATTTCAGTAGGGTTAATTATGTGTTTTTATTATTTTAATTTTTTAAAATCCATGCCCTATAAACAAGCCGCAGGGATAGCTTACTTTACTTTTTGGGGGCTTTATGTTGTTTATTCCTGGGCTGGATTTAAAAGAAAGAGTTACTGCTACAGGGCTCATGATGTGATTTATAACTTTGGGGTTTTTCACAAAACAACGGTTCTGATTCCCTTTAACCGCATTCAGCACATTGCCCTACATCAAGGCCTTTTTTCAAGAAAATTTGGATTGGCCTCACTTCAGTTTTACACGGCAGGAGGCAGTACCACAGACATCAGAATTCCTGGAATGCCGTTAGAAATAGCCAAAAGCTTTAAGGAAACAATCTCTTATAAGATTGAAAAATAACCCAAAAAAAGACGGCCTTTGGACCCATTAATCATTCAAAAATTTACAGCCTTTCAAAAACAGTCTGCCATTGGATCGGTCGTGCTGTTTTTCCAGTCTCTGCGAAAAAACAGCTTCAATTTTATTTACCTCCTGTTTCCAGCCATCAAGGGAAATGTGAAAATTTCTATCTTTCTTTTCTTGGGCTTCATTGTGTTAATTGCCCTCTTTGCTTATATAAAGTACTATTTCTTTAAATATAAGTTTGACTTTGATAAATCGGCCTTTATCGTCCACAAAGGGTTTCTCGAAAAAACAAACTTGAGCATTCCTTTTGATAAAATTCAACAAATAAACATCAATCAAAATTTAATTCACAAACTGTTTAATCTTTATGAAGTTCAAATGGATACCGCCGGTTCCAGCAGTACTGAGGTAGACATTAAGGCTGTATCTAAATCGGTAGCAAATGATTTTAAAGTCATCGCTGAAGAAATAAAAAAATTAAGCTTGTCAACCACAGACTCGGAGTCTCTAAGTAAAATAGAGGCTTCTTTTAAAATAGACCTTAATACACTGATTAAAACCGGTTTAACCACCCGCTATTTTGAAACCTTGAGTTTAATTATTGGCGGGCTGTTTCTAGGCCTTCAATTACTGGACGATTATGACCTTAGTTTCGCTTCTGATTTAACGAACATCGCTAAAGAAGCCGACTACAGCTATGGATTGATTGCCTGCTTGGTTTTGGGGGTCATCGCCACAGTACTTTTGACAAACCTCATCACTACTGTGATAAAATTTTATAAATACAAAGCCACGCGTAGTTCTAAAAATTTAGAAATTAAATACGGGCTGATTAAAACAAAATCAGTGCTGTTATCTCCTCAGAAAGTACAACAGTTCAAGACCGCTCAAAATTGGTTTCAAAAACTGCTCAATATTGTTGACATAAAAATCAACCAAGCTTCCAGCGAGGTTTCATCTGTAAAGGACGTGCGAAGCAGCGTAAAGGTCCCCGGCTGTACTTTAGCTCAAAAACAGGTCTTATTTGATTTTATTTACGGTAAAGCCGTAGGAGAAGAAATTATACTGAGACCCAGCCTTAGAAAATTCCTTATTAACTTTATGTTTTTTAGCCTTCTGCCCTCAACAGGCCTACTTGTAATGCATTTAAATCTTGATTTTTTTAAAGGTAACTATTGTCGGCTATTTGTACTTTTCTTTTTGATTGTGACGCTGTATGCGGCTTGGCGGTTTTACAAAAACAATGCCCTTTTCGTCTCAAAAAATTTCATCCGGTCTCAATCTGGCTTCTGGGACGTTACTACAACATACGTCGAGCATTATAAAATACAATCGGCCATTATATCCCAACCTGTTTGGTATAAAAATTCGGATCTAGGAGATCTCTTGATTTTTACCGCTGGTGGCCAAATTAGAGTTCGCACATATAATTATACCTCCTTAAAATTGATCGTCAACAATATTCTTTATAATGTTGAAACTTCTAAGCGAAAGTGGATGTAGGTTTTGATTAACTTATGTGCTAATGCTTTTAAGTCTGCATTTTTTTTATATCTTTAGGTAAATCATTTTCTTATGGAGGCTAACAAAATTGTACTTTATTTTTCTGTCTTTGTATTTGTTTGCGTGCTTGTTTGGATATGGGTTCTCGCAAAACAGCTGGATGAAGTTTAACCGCAAAAATGATTCCTGTTATAAAAAAATACTTCCTATTCATATCCTTTTTTTTGTCCTTGTTTCTAAGTGGCCAAAATTTTGATGCTGTTGTCGCCGAAATGGCTGTCGAACACGAAGCCGAAATTATCGAACTTAGGCATTGGTTTCATCAAAATGCGGAACTGAGTAATCGGGAATTTAAAACCGCAGAAAAAATTTCAGATGCTCTGATAAAAATTGGTTTAAAGCCTGAAACTGGCATCGCAAAAACTGGTGTTGTTGCAGTTTTAAAGGGGGGTAAGCCTGGTCCAGTAGTGGCCTTACGGGCAGACATTGATGGACTTCCGGTCAAAGAGCGGGCAGACCTGCCCTGGAAATCTAATATGGTTGGCGAGTACAATGGTGAAAAAGTACCTGTAATGCACGCCTGTGGCCACGACACACATACGGCAATGTTGCTTGGTGTCGCTAAGATTTTATACAGAATCAAAGAGGATATTCCCGGCAGTATAAAATTTATTTTTCAACCAGCAGAAGAGGGTGCGCCTGCGGGGGAAGAGGGCGGAGCGGAATTAATGGTCAAAGAGGGTGTTTTAAAAAACCCCGATGTAATGGCTATTTTTGGGCTACACATATGGTCCCAATTTCCCGCTGGCAACGTTTATTTGCGGCCAAAAGGCATCATGGCGGCTGTTAATGAGTTTAGAATTGATCTTGAAGGTGTTCAAACCCATGGTTCAACCCCTTGGACCGGCATAGATCCTATTGTAACAGCGGCCCAAATTGTAAATAATATTCAAACCATAGTAAGCCGAAGCTTGCCGCTGACTGAGGCAGGGGCTGTGGTAACCATAGGCAGCATTCACGGTGGGGTCAGAAGCAATATTATCCCTGAAAGACTCTATATGCTAGGCACCATAAGAACCCTGGACGAAGCCATGAAGGCTACGGTCTTAAAAAGGCTAGAGGAAATTGTTTACAATACCGCCAATGCCAATAACGCCAAGGCAAAAATTACTTACCAAGTAAGCTACCCTATCACATACAATGATCCTGACCTGTATGAAAATATGCTACCATCACTAAAAAGAATTAATGGCCCAGAAAATGTGCATTTTATGAATGCGATTACGGGGGCAGAGGACTTTTCCTTTTTTCAAAAAGAAGTTCCTGGACTGTATTTTTTTATTGGGGGCGCTCAAAAAGGTACAGACCCAAAAAAAGCAGCACCACACCACACTCCAGATTTTTATGTTGACGATTCAGCCATGCTCACAGGAATTAAATCTATGGCAACCCTAGCGCTTGATTACTTGTCAAAAGGGGAATAAGCTCTAATGAAGCCCCGGGAAGAGCGCCAAAAATATAATCACAAAAAGAATATTACCCCCAACTTTATAATTATTCTATTTATCACACTAAAAATATAAACTAAGAGCGTTTTTAATTCCGTTTTGCAATTAAAATTTAATATCTTTGAAAGAAACAAAATTTAATCTAAAATGAGAAAATTAATAATGGCGTTACCCTTCTTTTTTGCGATGGGTTGCGCACAACAAGAAAAAGCAGCAGAGTCCACTAACGGATTTGGGCCCTATGAGGGTCAAAGTGTTTACCTAGGTGATGAAGCCACGGTAACGGTTTTTAAGGCTCTTGATGCTGCCTGGGCCGCTCGGGATTACACAACAATGAAAGACATGATTGAAGACGGTGGCATGTTTGTCTTTGAAGACGGGCATACTGTTACAACAGGACAAGATTTTGTTGACAAAATCGAAGCTGATTACCAAGAATCCCGTGAAAAAGAAGTTGAGTGGGGCTGGAAAATAGACTATGCCTTTGCGGCCTACCCAAAGGGTTCAAATGATCCAAAAGCAACGAACCAAGAAGGTCAATGGGTCAATGCACAATTTACAGGCAACGACGGCACTTATATTGAGTGGTATCAAATTGTAGAAGGAAAACTCAAAATGTGGTACCAAACTAAAGGAGATTTCGTCATTCCAGAAAACTAAAAAGACTAATAAATCAACAGATATTATGAAAATTAAAACCGGAAATGTTGGCTTCCATATAGCTTTTAAGGTGCCAAATAACGATAATGATCGCATGGAATCTTTTTTTGAAACACACGAAGCGTTCATGCGTGAAACGCACTACATAGAAGGTGCTGTTGAGCCTGTCGTGCTTTGCTATGCAGTAATGAAAAGTCCTGAATTTAACAACCCTCTAGACCCAAATAGCGGAGAAACAGGACACACGCTTTATGGAATTACTGAAATATACAATGGCCCAGAAGGCGCCCAAATGCATATGCAATTGGGACAACAAAGGGCCGCCATGTTTGCGGAGCTCGTCGCTTTAACAGCTAAATATTGCATCAGCGGTATCATTGGGGCGGCTGTAATGCGATCTATGTAAATTAACTTATAAACCAATTTAAAAATGAAAAATATAATCACGCTTTTTATATTCGGGTGCTTGCTGACTAGCTGCGCTGATAAAAACAAATATCCTATTGACGACCAGCCCATGTCAGGGTATATGCTAGACGAAGACATGTATACTGCTATGGTAGATAAATTCATGAAGGCCTATGCCGATAATGATATGGAGTCTGCCAAAGATATCTTTTCTGAAGATGCTGTGTATTATGTAAATGATGTGAGCCTGAGTGTTTCTGAACTCATGACAGCTTTTAGCGAAGGCCACACTTACTATAATGACATCGCGCACAGCGATGTTTACACGGCTACCATGTATTACAATGACGGCAATATTTATACAAATGTTTGGTACAACTGGAGAGGGGTGCTAAAAAGTAATGGGGAGGCCTTGAGCTTAAAGGGTTACGCGTGGTTCAAATGGGAGGATGGCAAGGCTATTGAGGCCTACAACGCATTTGATCCAACAGCTTATAATGCAGCCATTGCGATTGAATAAAAAACCCGCACATATAAGTAACAAAAAAAACCGCTCAATAGAGCGGTTTTTTTTTAATCGTTTGAAAATAAAATTTACATAGATTTTACAAATGGTAAACCTGTTTTTTCATTTTCTACAATCTTTTTTCCTGCTGGAAGGTCGCATGAATTAGAGCGTTCGTCTTTTGCAAAATAATAAATCGTTTGATTTCTACCGCCTTTTAAGACAACGTCTTTTGTATGTAAATAATACGTCTTTCCTTTGCTATTTTTGAATGAATATCCCATAATTTAGTTTTATTTTAAACCAAATTACAAAAATTACTTCGATTTTTCCAAAAAAATCATCAGATAAATGGTGTTTTTTTTAAGAAGTAAAGCTAATTGTTAATAAAATCAATCGTTTTCTCAAAAACTTGTTCTAATTCCGTTGGAATTTGGGGATTGTCCCATGGTTGTTTTGAGCCAAAAACATGGTTCCCTTTTGGGACAATACAAAACGTGCTGTTTTGGCTCCATTCATGCAAAGCTATGGCTTCTGAAAGCGCAACAGATTTGTCTTCAGCTCCGTGGACAATTAAATACGGAATTTGTAATCCTTTCACTGACTTAGAAATGGTGAGGCGATCTTCATGGGCTAAAAAATCTTCATAAAATTGGTATGCGTGCGGCATTTGTTGCTGGGTCCTGCCGTTTTTCAAAAAAAAAAGCCTGAGGAGGCCCAGGCTTTTAATGCCTGTTTTTCTGGAAATCTTGATTTATAATCACTTACACCCGCCAATGTAATTACTTTTCTTATACGTGAATCTTCTGAGGCTTTAATGAGCACTATGCCCCCGCCACGGCTATGACCCATCAATATTAGTGTGTTTATGTCTAAAGCCGGATTTGTACTTTGATGTGTTGTTAGCCAATTGATGACACACTCTAGGTCTTGAAGTTCTTTGGTATAATTGTTTTGCCCAAAGGCTTCAAGGTCGGGAAAATCAATCGGATTTTCAGCCGTGCCGCCGTTATAAGAAAAGTTAAATTTAAAAAAAGCAATGCCTTGAGAGGCAAAATCTTTTGCGAAAAGCGTCCACGCCCCCCAATCTTTATAACCCTTATAGCCATGGCAAAAAATAACGATTGGGGCCTTCGACCTATTGAGTTCAAAAAAAAAGTCATAGACGATAGGCCGGCCATTTGGCCCAGGGATTTTGCCATTTATAATAGTGCTGATCATTCTAATCTTTCTTTTCTATAAAGTCGTTGTCAATATCAAATATTGTGGAAAGGAGTACTTTAAGTTGGGCCTCAAAAGCCTCTAAAATCTCCGGAGTAATTTGGGTTTGTTTGTTTGCCCCCCTTCCAGGCTTGTCCTTTTTTGTAAATTTTAAAACCCCGGCTTTTAAGTTTTTAAAGGAATAAATGCCGGCCTCGAAAGGTAGGGTTAACGCTTGGGATTTATGTAATATATACGCATACATTAACAACTGAAAGCTTTTGTTGTGGGCCTTGTAGTCTTCAACAAGCGGCGGCCAGTCCACAAGGTTTAAGTCCGTCTGATTTACTTTAGAGGTTTTATAATCAAGAATCCTTGGGACTCCGTCACAACTGTCTATTCTGTCAATAGTCCCTCTAAGACAAATTGGGAAATCAAATTCTGGGCTATCAAGTATAGTGCTTACTGGGAGTTCAAGGGCTTTTAATTCAATTTTATGCCCCTTTTTTAAAAGTTCAATTTCGTGATCTAAAAAATTTAAAATATAACGTTTGGCAATTTCAAAACTGATTAAATTTTTACCACTAGAAATGTCTCCTTTTTTATAAAGTTTCTTAAAAAATTGACGTACTGTTGGCTCAATCTTTGACTTAAGCGCTAAGATTTTTTCTATGTCTAACAACTGACCCACAAAAGGCTTATAAAAAGCCTCTAAGGTGTAATGCACTACACTTCCAAAGGTAGTCGCCTCCACAGTTTCTTCTAAAGCATTATTTTCTTCAAGGCCTAAAATCTTTTGATTGTAAAAATCAATCGGATTCTGAATGTACCGCCCCAAGGAAGATGGAGAGAGCCCTTGTTTAGCCAGAGCTTGCAGGCTTTCTAAAATCACTTTTGTTTTTTTTACAACAAAAGGAGATGTGTCTGTTTTAGGAACCTTCGGAGTCAAAATTTGGTGATGGCATTGGTGATGACCGTCTAGCTCTAATTGGGCAATAAACCTGCTAGGCTCACCCCCTTTAAGGACCTCAGGCTCCGTGTTATAAACCAAATGAACCTCGCTTGCTCGATGTAATAGGCGGTAGAAATGGTAGGTGTAAATAGCATCTTTTTCTTTGTAAGTTGGTAGGTTGTTTTCTATTTTGACGTCAAAAGGTATGAATGAGTTTTGTTTTTTTCCTGCAGGAAGAATCCCTTCATTGACCGAAACAACAATGACCGTCTCAAAATCCAAAACACGGGACTCCAACATACCCATTATTTGGAGTCCATTTAATGGTTCGCCTTTAAAATTCAATGTTTCTTTGGTCAAAACATCTTTAAATATCAGTTGCAAGGTTTTTATAGAATCAACAATGTTATATTCCACATCGTAATTTTGAATTTGTTGGAAGAGAGTCGAAAACCGGTATATATACTCTAAAGATAAGGTGTTCTTTACGCTTTTATCTTGGTGTTGTTTTTTTAGTTCAATAAAAAGGCGCAATAATTGTTGTATGGCTGCTTTTGGTAATGCATGACAAGGTTCAAATAGAAGTCTTAAGGGTAGTTCGGCCGCTGGGGCAAGGGCTAAAAGCTCCTCGCAGGAAAGCGATATAAGGTTGTCGCGCTTTATGTCGTGAATAATATTCTGAACGTAATTCACTTGATTTTTTTGCAATAAAAGCGCAACAAAAGGGTGTGATAAAATCCCTATGATGTCCTTATAATAATACCGCCCCGTTTCTGAAACTTGAAGCTTAAACCATTGATCAATGAGTGACGCCAATGGAACTTGTGCCAAAGGAAGCCCCATTGTTATATTAACGCTTTCAATATCTGGAGGCAATGTGTTTAAAACTGGTAATAACAGGTTCTCATCCGCTAAAATCAGCGCGGTATTTTCTAATTTATTTTGTATAGATAGTTCACTTAGAAGCTCACCAACATACTTGACTTGACTTATTTGCTTTGAGGCACCAGTAATATGCATGGCTTTGGGCGTCGTATAATTTGTTGCAACCCCGTTAAATGGATTTGATTTATAATAAGGCCATTCCTTTTTGTAGCGTCGCATGAACAGTCCCGCGTCGTGGTAAGGGTTATCTAAGAACAGCTTGTCTGCATCCCAGAAAATTTCTGCTTTTCCTTGTTGCAAAAGCTCTTGAATGATGCTGGACTCTGCAGCATTCAAAGCATTAAAACCAAGGAAAACATGTGTTCCCCGCTTTGTGTTATGTAAATATGCTTCTAAATTATAAACAGCATTTTTATAAATTAAACCCTGGTATCCAAGATCTTTATTTAGTAAATATTCAGAAAAATTAGAATAATGTCGCGCGACCTGCCTCCAAAACCTTAAATAGCCCTTCATTATCTTTGTGGGGTTGGGGTCTAAAGACCAGTGATTGATATCTTGAATGGCGCTTAAGTATTTAAATATTTTTGTTGGTTCAACTAAATGGCGATCAATTTCGTTAAAGTCTTGAAGGACAATGGTTGCCCATTTTGTAAAACGGTCAAAGGGTTCGGCGTCTTTACTAGGGACGGTAGAAGCATACAGGGCATAGAATTCGAACAAAGCCTCTGTATTATTTAATTGTTTAAGCTGTGACACCTCTTCAACAAAAGACTCAATAGAAATAATTTCTGGTAAAAATGTGGGTAGAGCAACTTGCTTTGCTAGCTCCTTTTTTAAAAACAACCGCGCGCGTTTGTTGGGCAAAACAAAGGTTAACTGAGGAATAACATACCCCTTAGAAATTAATTTTTTCAGAACCTCAAAAATAAAACTATGCATTTTATAAAAATAAAAAACGCCTTGCATTTGCGAGGCGTTTTAAGCTATATTTTTAATTTCCCTGTTTAGTTTGACAACTTCACTTCTACACGTCTGTTTTGTGCTCTTCCTTCTGATGTGTCATTGGAAGCAACTGGAGCTGTTTCCCCAAAACCAACAGTCGATAACCTTGAAGCTTCAATGCCATTACTAGTTAGAAAATTAAGTACTGAAGCGGCTCTCTTTTCGGACAGTTTTTGGTTAAATTTCTCTGTGAATTTACTGTCGGTATGGCCCTCTAGAGCAAATTTAGTTTCTGGATAGGCATTTAAAATGGCTACAACTTCAAGAAGTAAAACCTCCGATTCTTCTAAAATAGAAGATTGTCCAGTGCTAAATGTTACGGGGCCCAATCCTACTAACATTTCATTGATTATAACGCTTGGATCTTCCGGGCATCCATTGTTAGCAACAGATCCTGCTTCATTTGGACACTGGTCATCTTTGTCTAAGACAGAGTCTCCATCGGAGTCCGGCCATGGACATCCTCTGTTCCCTCTTGGGCCAACAGTGCCTGGACAGTTGTCGTCACCGTCTGTGATGCCATCTCCATCGGAGTCAGGACAGCCAGACAATGTTAACAACCCAGCAACGTTTGGACATTGATCTTTGTCGTTTGAGACGCCATCTCCGTCGGAGTCAGGGCAGCCCTCAAACTCTATGGAACCAGGGTCGTTTGGACAGCGGTCGTCAGCGTCTTGGACACCATCACCATCTGTGTCTGGACATCCATTAAATATTTTTAAACCTGGAACCTGTGGGCAAGCGTCCTTTTTATCATATATTCCGTCACCATCTGTGTCAGTGCCACCGTATCTAACAGAAAGCCCTAAGGAGTGGCGCCAATGCTGTGGCAAAATATCTGTGTCGCCTTCACCAATGTGGTTATAAGTTGTCTGTAAAGTCAATCCTAAATTATCATTGAACCAGTAGGAGATGCCTCCCGAGAGATTTATGTGACCCCACCCGTTGAGCGAGTCGGGTTCTCCGCTATTGTTGGAGTTATAAGGCCCTTCTTCAATCCATGTATAGCCCAAACCAAGTCCAATGTGAGGATCAAGCTTGTTTAGCTTTAGTATATTTGAAAAACTATAATTAAACGACCCGATAAAAGACAAGTACATCAAATCCTCATCTAATTCTGCTTTACCCCATTTATCTATTCTGTTGTAGGTCCCTGTTAGCCCAAAAGAAGCGTCTTTAAACAAGTAACGGCCTACTGTAAGGTAGGGAAGTCCAACGTTCCAATTATCATTAAAAAATTCGAAATTTTCTCCTTCAGGATAAATATCAACAGCGGATACTCCAACAGAAAATAGCCAAGGGTTGTCTTCGGTTTGTGCGCTCATAGTAACTACGGATGCAACTAATAAGAATGTACAAAACTTTAATTTATAAATTCGCATAAAATAATTTATTTATTGATTGTAATTACTGCAAATGTAAGGCCTAAAATTGATTTAACAAACATATCTGTTGAATTTTAGCCCAACAATAAATTGGTGATGGTGAATCGATCTTTTTTAGTTAGAGCCTTTCGTTGACATAAACAATGAAACCCGTTAAGCCTTTGTTTTATATTTTGGCGTAGTTTCGAGGGGTCTAGCTGGAACTATTGATTATTGTTCTATAAATCATAATGCTGATTCAAAGCAGCTGGAAGCGGAGTGGGAATTGGGACGAAAATCCTAAGTTTACAAGGAGGTTGATGTTCTCTGTTATTATTCCAAAATTTTAATAGAGAGCTTAGGGTATATAAAAACTAAAATCTTTTTCTCAACATGATAACTCATTTGCTGAGCAGTTGCCGCGTAATTATCCAACTGTTGTTGATATTTTGAATTAAAATTCCCTGTTTTGTAATCTATAATGACGATGCTACCATTTTTTTGTACGACCAGTCGATCTGGAATGATAATTTTACCTTTTTCTGTCATTATTTCACGCTCATTGTAAGCCGTCACTTTGTTGCTGTAGTAACTTTCTAATTTAGGGTGTGTGGTAATTGATTTAAGCATATTTCTTAGTTGCTGCCCTTGCATCTGTGTAATCAAACCCTGTCCAATGGCCTCTTGGATTGCAACGGGAATGTCCATTTGGGTGTAAACTTTTGAAAGTAAATGATGTACTAGGTTGCCTTTTTCAATCGCCTCTCTTAATTGACCGTCCCACATATAGTCGGCTTTTGTAGCCATTGAAATATTGCGCTCGTTTATCGAGGTCGAAATAAACTTTCTGGGCGTTCTGGTGTGAAATTTTAAAGGCATTTCAAAATACAGACCCTCTAATTTTCCAAAAGAGTACTCTAAAACTCCAGGGCGCCACTTCTCTTCTGCCTTTAAAAACCCAACCAATAAATCGGAATAGGTCCTTAAGGAGTCTGATTTCTTGTTGTTAGACGGGGCCTCCCCAATGATATACAATTGATCTACGGCTCTTGTTAGGGCAACATAAAGCAGGTTAATATTGTCCAGTTCTAGCTTCGATTGGTGCGCAGCGTAACGGGCTTTGGAGGCGGGATTGAAATATTGAAAATCTTTGTTGTAATGCATCAAAAAATGTGGGAAATTGGGGTCTATGTGGGCCGTTGGCATCCATTCCTTAGGGTCTATTTCTTTGTAAATATTAAGCGCTGCAAAAGGAAATATAACGACTGGGAATTCTAGCCCTTTAGCCTTGTGTACCGTCATAATTTGAACAGCTTCAACTCCTCTTGGAGAAACGATGCTTAAATTGTCTTTCTTTTGTTCGTAATGCTCTAAAAACTGAGGCAGACTTGAAGTGTTTTTTAAGGTGTATTCAAAAATAAAATCTAAAAAGAATTGAACATAAGCGTCAGAAGTGCTTACCAAATCAAATGTATTGACAACCATTTCTGCCGCATCATAGATGGGCTGGCTAAGCACTTCTTGTTCATTAAATTGAATGCCAAATGAACGCAGCGCTTTGAAAAATAAATCAGGCATTAAGTGGAGGTGTTTAAGCCTAAATTGATGCCCTGCTTGAATCCCATGCTGATCTATTAAATAATTTAAAAGCTGCAACTGGGACATGGTGTCAGTAGGGTCTAGAATATATTTAAAAACCGCAACAATAAACTGAACCTCCTTGGAAGAAGAAACCAATAAGCTTTGGTTTGATATGATGGGAATGTTTTTTGCCGTCAAATAATCGGCCACCGCAACCCCTTCTTTCTGTTTTCTAACCAATACACAGATGTGTTTAAAGCTTGCTGTTTTAGAGGAGGCCATGTAATTTGAAATCGTTTCAAAAACTTGTTGCGCATAGCGCAGGGCTTTATCATCTCCTTTTTGTAGCAATAAAAAGTTAAGCTGTACGTAGCCCGGCTTAGAAATGAAGGGTTTTTGGGGCGCGCTTTGGTATGTTTTTTGGTGAGCCTTATTGGTGAATAAAACTTGTGAAACATGTTCAAAAAAAGCATTGTTAAAGGCCACAATATTTTCACAACTTCTGTAATTAACAGGCAAGTCAAACACCTTGGCCTGAGTTGGAAATGAGGTCGTATTGTTTATAAGATCAATAAATTGCTCGGGGTGGCCACCTCGCCATCGGTATATGGCTTGCTTGGGGTCTCCTACAAGCAAGACAGACCCCTTGGCGCTAGCAAGCGAATTGACCATAAGCGGGGTTAAATTTTTCCACTGCATTTCTGATGTGTCTTGAAATTCATCGATAAAATAATGCTCAAATTTTTCTCCAATACGCTCATAAATAAAAGGGATGGGCTGGGATTTTATTTCTTTGCTTATAAGGCTGTTAAACTCAGAAATTAAAATTAAGTTTTGTTCTTTTTTAAGCGTGTTTAGTTCCTTTTGAATCAATGTAATAACCGAAAGGGGGGTGGCGTTTTGTTGAATGTTGCGTAAATATTTTAACCTATATAGCGCCTTTCTAGTCGCTTCAAACGCCATCGTAACAAAGGGCCTTATGCTGTCGATCTTCTCTTTGGTTTGCTGTGGCGTTTTTTGAGTGTAAAAAGGGGTGGTCGTTATGTTTAATTGCCAAACAGCATCAAGTTTTACATCCATTTGCTTGGAGGCTAATGCCAGGAAATACCTTGGGATAGAGCCTCTGTTGAAGTCGGAAAATTCCAGACCGCTTGCGCGGAATTTTTCAAGAACTTCTGCTGCTGCTGTAACAATTTGATTTGACAACAAGCCCTGTTCCTTTTCGATGGCACCACTAAGTCTACGGAAGGCTTTTAGGTCTTGGCTAGACAGCGTATTAAGAAAAGGGTGCGCTGTCTCTTTTGTTAAAAGTTGGGCTATTTTATTTAAATCCAAGGCAATGTCCCAGCTTTTGTCATCATCAGTTTTTGACAGCGCGTATTGAACCAAAACTTTTGTGAGTTCAGGGTCGTGTCCCGCTTTATGAATCAGGCGATCAACGGCCTGTTGTAGTAAAAAATCTTTGTCAAGTTCTACCTCAAAATTCATAGGCAACTCTAAATCATAGGCAAAGGTTCGAATCAATTTCTGATTAAATTTATCGATCGTAGAAACTTCAAAACTGCCATAATTATGTAAAATTTTATGAATCAGCGCCCGCGACTTAAGGTGAAGCGCCTTGCTGCTGAGGTTTAAACCTTTTGAAAGTTCCAAAAATAACGTATCATTGGATTGTAATATTGAGGGTTTAGAAAAACGCATTAGGGTGTCCAAAATACGCCGCTTCATCTCGTCAACAGCCTTGTTGGTAAAAGTAATAGCCAATATGTGGCGGTGCGGCAAATACGCCTCAGAGGTCAAAATTATTTTTAAGTAGTCTTTGACGAGCGTATAAGTCTTGCCGCTTCCGGCTGATGCATTGTAAATTTTAAACATGCGAGGCTTGACTAAATTTAATTTATAGCAAAATAAACAATCTAAATAACAAACTTATTTATATGTAGATTGAAAATTGTAAATTTGAATAAATTCTAATACTAAAAAACACCTATGTCTTTTGAATTACCAAAACTAAAATATGCGTACGATGCTTTAGAGCCTAATATCGACGCGAGAACAATGGAAATACACCATTCCAAACACCACAATGGCTACACTTCTAAATTAAATGCTGCTATCCAGGGGACCCCTCTTGAAAACGAAAGTATTGAAACCATTTTAGGCACTTTAGATATGTCTAACAGTGGGGTTAGAAACAACGGAGGCGGTTTTTACAACCACAGCTTGTTTTGGGAGGTCATGAACCCTCAAAACAAAGGACCGCTTTCTGGAGAACTCAGGGCGGCTCTAATGGAGGCCTTTGGATCGTTTGAAGATTTTAAATCCGCTTTTTCAAAAGCTGCGGCAACTCAGTTTGGTTCGGGCTGGGCCTGGCTGTGCGCTCATAAAGGCGGCAAGTTAGAAGTCTGCGCCACTCCAAATCAAGATAACCCATTAATGCCTGGTATCGGCTGTGGTGGCGCCCCTATATTAGGAATTGATGTTTGGGAGCATGCCTATTATCTGAACTATCAGAACAGGCGTCCCGATTATATCGATGCTTTTTTCAGTGTGATTAACTGGAATGAAGTCGCAAAAAGGTATGCTGTGGCTAAGTGAAAAAGGCTTTTAAAGAGCCTGAAAATAAAAAAGGTGAACAGATGTTCACCTTTTTTGCCCCAAATCTACCATGAACTTAACCTACTTATGTTATGGTGAATCAAATATATACTTTAAATGCATAAGGTAGGTCATTTTTAGACGAAATGCAGTTTTATTAGACGAAACGCCTTTTAATAAGCGCGTTTCCTCCTTCCTTCGTAAAAATTAATAAAGGCCTGGTTTACAACCCGATTGCCCCCGTACGTGGGATAGTTTCCTGTAAAATACCAGTCTCCTAGATTCTTAGGGCAGGCGTGGTGTAAATTTTCAATAGTTTGATAAATTATTTTAACTTCAGCTGTAATTTCATCTGCACTTAAAAGATTTGCAATTTTCTCAGATATTTGCGTCGCAGAAAAAGGCGCATAAATTTCCTTGACAAAGTTTTCTATCTCTGAATCCTCATATTTTTCCTGTGCCTTGCATTTGGCATAGATCTTTTCGATTAGTTCGTGTTTCCCCGCATCTTTCAAAAGTGACAAAGCAGCTCGAAACGCCACAAGGTCCTCCAAATTAGCCATATCAATCCCATAACAGTCGGGGTAACGTATTTGGGGTGCAGAAGAGACAACGACGATTTTTTTGGGGGATAAGCGATCTAGCATTTTGAGAATGCTATTTTTTAATGTGGTTCCTCTTACAATGCTGTCGTCAATAATGACCAAGTTGTCCTCGGGATTTATAACCCCATAAGTAATGTCGTACACATGAGCAACCAGGTCGTCACGAGTGCTGTCTTCTGTAATGAAAGTTCTCAGCTTAACATCTTTGATAGCAATTTTTTCAACCCTTGTGTGCACAGACAAAACTTGGGTGACTTTTTCTGAAGATAAAGATCTTTTCCCTTTTAATATTTCTATGGTTTTTCTTTTGTTTAAATAGGCATCAACAGTTTCAATCATTCCCAAAAAAGAGGTTTCCGCAGTATTAGGAATGAATGAAAAGACCGTGTTTTCAATGTCGTGGTCCACCAGCTTTAAAACCTCAGGGACAAGTAATTTACCCAAGAGTTTGCGCTCTCTATAAATTTCGGCATCACTGCCTCTTGAAAAGTAAATACGTTCGAAGGAGCACGCTTTTCGTTCAACAGGCTCTAATATTTGATCTATAGATACTTCCCCAGATTTTTTGGTGATAATAGCACTCCCGGGTGGTAATTCACATACAGAACCGTAATCCACATTAAATACGGTTTGAATCACAGGTCGCTCAGAAGCCACCACTACGACCTCATCATCTTTATAATAATAAGCAGGCCGAATTCCGGCGGGGTCGCGTAATACAAAAGAGTCTCCGTGACCAATCATCCCTGCCATGGCGTAGCCGCCATCCCAGTTCTTGGCCGCTTTTTTTAGGATCTTTTTTATGTTTAACCGTTCCGCAATTATAGAGGAGCACTCCACCTTGCTGTAGCCTTCTTTCTTTAATTTTTTGTACAACTTTGCCACAGCATCGTCTAAAAAATGCCCGATTTTTTCCATAATAGTGATGGTGTCTGTATAGTCTTTGGGGTGCTGTCCAAGCTCCACCAAATTGCTAAAAAGGTGACTCACATTGGTCATGTTAAAATTTCCTGCCAAAATAAGATTCCGATGCATCCAATTATTTTGCCTTAAAAATGGATGGACGCTTTCAACGCTGTTATTGCCGAAAGTCCCATATCGCACATGCCCAAGCATCACTTCACCTAGGTACGGAGTCATCTGCTTTTGATTAGAAACGTCATCTTTAAGCTGTGGGTTCTCCTCTAAAACCTTATTGATCCGTTCGTTAATTTGTGCAAAAATGTCCTGTATGGGCTGTTGGGCTACGGAACGAACGCGGCTGATATAGCGCTGGCCCGGATCCATGTTGAGTTTAATACTAGCAAAGCCTGCGCCGTCTTGTCCCCTATTGTGCTGCTTTTCCATGATGAGGTACATCTTATTGATGCCATAGAAAGCCGTCCCGTACTTTTTCTTGTAATATTCAAGGGGCTTTAGAAGTCTAATGTGGGCAATCCCACATTCGTGTTTAATTGCATCACTCATTTGTGAAGTTGTGTTGTCTTTTGGTTCGTTTTTTTAAAAATGAGAATTCTTCTCAAAGTTATGCATTTAAAAAATAAATTACAGTTCAAATTGGGTCAATTTTTTGAAAGCTTGCAAGCGAATTGCTAAGGCGGATTCCTCAATGTTAAGTAGGCCCTCGGGCCCGAATTCTTCAACACAAAATGAAGCCATTGCGGAACCATAAATCAAAGCGCGCTTCATGTTTTCAAATGAAAAATCATTGGTTTTGGTTAAATGCCCCGAAAAGCCTCCCGCGAAAGTATCCCCTGCACCAGTAGGGTCAAATACCATTTCTAGTGGGAGTGCTGGGGTCGAAAACACCCTGTCTTCATTAAAGAGCAGTGCGCCATGCTCCCCTTTTTTTATGACTACAAATTTGGGGCCCATTTCATAGATCTTTCGTGCAGCAACGACTAAAGAATTTTCGCCTGTTAATTGGCGCGCTTCTTCATCGTTAATGGTAATTATATCCACACATTTTATAACTTCTAAAAGTTCATTTAACGAATTGTCCATCCAAAAATTCATGGTGTCTAAAATAATGAGCGCCTTAGGGTTGGTAAGTTGAGAAATCACATTTGCTTGATTGGCAGGTGCTAAATTCCCTAAAACAACAACACTGGCGTCTTTAAAAGCATCGGGGACGATGGGGTTAAATTTTGTTAAAACATTCAGGTCGGTGGTAATGGTGTCGCGCGCATTCATGTTCTTGTGATAACGGCCGCTCCAAAAAAACGTTTTTTCTTCTGCAATAATTTCTATAGCCGATGTGTTTATATGATGGGCCTGAAATAATTCTAGATATGCCTTTGGGAAGTCCCCGCCAACGACCGAAACGATGGCGCTTTGAACATGAAACTGTGAGGCTGATAGTCCAATGTAGGGCGCAGAGCCTCCAAGGATTTTATCTGTTTTTCCAAAGGGGGTTTCAATGGCATCAAAAGCAACAGTCCCAACAATCAAAAGTTTGTTCATCTAATACAATAAAGATTAAAGAACAAACTTACACAAAAATTAGGGTTAATAAAACAAATTATGAATGAATCCAAGGGCTTATTTTCTTCCAAAATCTGCTGGAATTTCTCCCCAGACTTTTGTCTCCCATTTTATAATTTTTGTTGAAAACGTATTGCTTTTCAACCATTGTTCTGCGCGCTCAATAAGCTCAAAAAGCTGTTGATTTTCCAAAGTGCTCTCTAGCTTTGTGTTGCATTTCTTCTTTAAAACCCAACTCATGGCTGTTTTAGAGTCTGTATACAAAATCAACTGGCTTTTTCTTTTTTTTAAATGTGCCAATCCATGAACCAAGGCTAAGAACTCGCCTACATTATTTGTTCCTTTTTGAAAGGGCCCTTTGTGAAATAGTATCTTTTTTGTTTGGGTGTCCACACCCCTATATTCCATGATTCCTGGATTTCCACTTGAAGCCGCATCCACCGCTATGGAGTCTAAGTTGGGCTGGCCAATCATTTTTAGTTTTTCAGAAGAAACAACTGTTTTTGCCTTCTTGTGCTTTCCTATATAATCATTATACAGGCCTTCAAAAGCCTTCTCTGCTATGGCTTTGGTTTCAAAGGATTTATACTGAGCGCCCTGAAAATTTTTGATTTGAAGCTGACACGCATTCCAAGATTCGAAAACGCCTGTCTTATGTCCTTTCCAAACCGTATAATATTTTTGTTTTGCCCTAGCCATTGCTTAAGATTGTTTGTTTAATTATTTTTGGAAAGTGCTGTTGTTCCAGGGCGTGAACTTTTTTTGCAACATCTTCAGCCGTGTCGCTTTCTAAAACAAGGCACTTAGCTTGAAAAATTATAGTCCCTTCGTCATAATGCTCGTTTACATAATGAATTGTAATGCCCGACTCTCTTTCTTTGTGTGCTACAACGGCACGATGTACGTGTTTTCCGTACATACCCTTCCCCCCGTATTTGGGTAAAAGCGCAGGGTGTATATTGATGGCATTACCAGTAAAATGGCTTAACAGGGTTTTGGGGAATTTCCACAAAAACCCCGCCATGACAATAAAATCAATATCATAGGACTTAAGGGTTTTTAAGACCCCGTCTTCGCTTACAAATTGCTCTCTGTCAAACACACAGGTTTGTACTTGGTGTCTTCTTGCGCGCTCTAAAACAATGGCTTTGGGGTTGTTCGATAAAACCAAGGAAACTGCAGCGCTTGTGTCTTTTTTAAAAAAGGCAATGATGTTTTGAGCATTCGTTCCTGAACCAGACGCAAAAATTGCAATTTTTTTCATATAACCGTCTTTGGCTAATATTGAATTACAAAAAAAGTAATTATATTTTAAATCTGGGGATTATCTGCAAAAGAAAAACACAATCTTAATAACAAGCTATACATTTTTCCCTTATTTATACTTTTTAAAATAAAGTTTTTTATTTTTGCATCCTAACTAAAAATTAAATTTAAATATTATGTCAGACATTGCATCAAGAGTAAAAGCGATAATCGTTGACAAATTAGGCGTTGATGAAAACGAAGTAGTAACAGAAGCAAGCTTCACCAATGACCTTGGGGCAGACTCTCTAGATACTGTTGAGTTAATAATGGAATTTGAAAAAGAATTTGACATTCAAATCCCAGATGACCAAGCAGAAAATATTGCTACTGTTGGTCAAGCTATTTCTTATATAGAGGCAGCAAAATAGTAATCCCTAGTAATTTTATGAATTTAAAGCGAGTTGTTGTAACGGGCCTTGGGGCCTTAACGCCCATTGGTAATAATAAAGACGACTACTGGAAAAACCTTTTAAAAGGAAAAAGTGGTTGTGCGCCTATTACCTATTTTGACGCGGAACATTTTAAAACAAAGTTTGCTTGTGAACTAAAAAATTACAATGTTTCTGATTTCTTTGATCGCAAAGAAGCTCGAAAAACAGATAAATTTGCGCAATATGCTATGGTGGCTTCCACAGAAGCCATCTCAGATGCAAAACTTAATTTAGAGACCATTGATAAATTTCGTGTGGGTGTCATATGGGGTGCTGGAATTGGGGGCATTGACACTTTTCAAACAGAAGTTTCTAATTTTGCGACTGGCAACGGTACCCCTAGATTTAATCCTTTCTTTATTCCTAAAATGATCGCTGATATTGCGCCGGCTAATATCTCTATCAAATACGGGTTTATGGGTCCAAATTACACCACTGTTTCCGCCTGTGCTTCTTCAGCAAATGCCATAATTGATGCACTCAACTACATTCGTTTAGGACATTGTGATGTCATTGTTACCGGGGGGAGTGAGGCCACCATCAATGAAGCTGGTGTGGGTGGATTTAATGCTATGCACGCGCTGTCAACAAGAAATGAAAGTCCAGAAACGGCTTCTAGGCCTTTTGATGGAACGCGCGACGGATTTGTGCTTGGAGAGGGCTCAGGAGCCCTCGTATTGGAAGAATATGACCATGCCAAAGCGCGGGGCGCAACTATTTACGCAGAACTAGTTGGTGGTGGACTTTCTTCTGATGCCTACCACATGACTGCGCCGCATCCCGATGGAATTGGAGTTACGGCAGTAATGAAAAGCTGTCTAGCTAATGCGGGCTTAAAGCCGGAAGATGTAGACGCCATAAACACCCACGGAACGTCTACGCCATTAGGGGATGTCGCTGAGATTAAGGCTATTGGAGAAGTCTTTGGGGGCCACGCTAAGAACATAAACATAAACTCAACGAAGTCTATGACGGGTCATCTTTTGGGGGCCGCAGGGGCTATTGAGGCCATCGCTTCTATACTGTCAATCAACCACGGAATCATTCCGCCTACAATTAATCACAGAACTTCAGATGAAAACATTGACCCCGAGCTCAACCTAACGCTCAATAAGGCACAAAAACGGTCCGTTGAAGTTGCTATGAGTAACACTTTTGGTTTTGGAGGACACAATGCCTGTGTAGTGTTTAAAAAATTAGACGTTTAGGGTTTGAATTATATTCAAAATATATTCAACGCTAGACAAAACAAAAACAACCCTATATTCTCTGCTTTAGAGCCCATGCTTGGTTTTCGCCCAAAAACAGTCGAGCTCTATGAAAGGGCCTTTACCCACCGTTCAACAAAATTAAAAGATTCTCAAGGGAATGCCTTTAATTACGAGCGTTTAGAATATGTTGGAGACGCGATACTGGGGGCTGTAATTGCAGATTATTTATACAAATCGGTGCCTGGTGCAAACGAAGGCTATCTAACGAAAATGCGATCAAAAATTGTAAGCAGAGGCCACCTTAATAAAATTGGAAAGGAGATGGGGCTCATGCCGCTCATGAGGTCAAATTTAGCCCTTTCAAAGTTTGGCCAAAACACCCACGGAAATCTTTTAGAAGCACTTGTGGGGGCTGTTTTTCTAGACAAAGGATTCAAGCCCTGTAAGCAGTTTATCTACAAATGCATCATTGAACCTTATGTTGATATTTCGTTACTAGAGGGAAAAATTACGAGTTATAAAAGTTTGCTAGTAGAATGGTGTCAAAAAGAAAAAAACACCCTACGTTTTAACTGTGAAAAAGACGATGGGGTTGAGGTTTTTAAGCATTTTTCTGTAACCCTTCTAATTAATGACAAAGTAATTGCCAAAGCACGGGGAACTTCGAGAAAAAAGGCTGAAGAAAAGGCCTGTCATAGAGCTTATTTTGCTTTACAAGATAAAATTGAATTATAGATTAAATGCCTTATGGTGGTTCTGGCGGAATCGTTTTTGTAACATTTAGGCTGGAGAGATCAACTCTGTGCCTTATAATTGTGCTTTTATCTCTATATTTACATAATTCTTTAACTGATTTATGGCCATACACAAGCTCGACTTAAATGATTTTCAGGATGCTGAGTATTCACTTTACGCAATTCATTCAGAAGCTGAAGATTACCGTTTGGCGCACGCCATAAATCTGCGGTTAAAGACCAGTCTAAGACGCTTGAAAAAAGACCTAGATTTCAGCACCTCAAAAAACTTGTTTTTTTCGCTATTTGAGTGGGAAGATCCTGACTTAAAATCTCAATGGAATTTAATAAAAAACAGTTGTCGGGTTGAATTAGAAAGCGCGGGGCAGGGTCTTTTTTCAAACCAGGAAGAAAAAAATTTTCAAACAATCCGCCTTTTAAAAGAGCATGCTGCTGTCGACTATTTTTTAAAAATTAGCGGAAGCTATATTTCTGAAAAGCTGACCCTGGAGTCTCTAAGTAAAATTCCACAAATCAGCCTAGTATATGCCGTTGAAGTTCATGCGCTAAAATCAAAAGAATACTTAATAATAAATTAATGTCACACAAAAGAAAAAAAACAAAAATTGTTGCCACTTTGGGGCCCGCTATAAGCGGTAAAGAAATGTTGTTAGATTTGGTTACAACCGGGGTTAATGTTTTTAGAATCAACTTTTCGCATGCCGATTATAAAACCGTTGAAAACAATATCAAGAACATAAGAGCCATCAATAAAGAGCACGGATACAATGTTGCTGTCTTGGCCGATTTACAGGGGCCAAAATTGAGGGTTGGCGTTATGAAGGACAATGTGATTGTTTCCCCTGGTGAAGAAATTGTTTTTGCAACCGGCGCACACTTTGAAGGCACCAAAGATCGTGTTTTCATGACTTATAAACACTTCCCAATGGAGGCTAAAGCGGGAGAAAAAATATTATTGGATGATGGTAAGCTGATTTTTGAAGTCGTTTCCACCAATAAAACAAACGAAGTAAGGGCAAGGGTAATTCAGGGCGGCCCCTTAAAATCTAAAAAAGGGGTGAACCTTCCAAACACCAATATTTCGCAGCCCGCACTCACGGAAAAAGATAAAAAAGATGCTCTGTTTGCCATTGAGCAAGAGGTCGATTGGATGGCGCTCTCATTTGTACGAAACCCCAAAGATATCAAGGAGCTTGAGGCGATTATTTCAGAACACAGCAACTATAAGATTCCTGTCATTGCCAAAATCGAAAAACCAGAAGCTGTTGCAAACATCGACGCAATTGTAAAAAGTTGCGACGGATTGATGGTTGCCAGAGGTGACCTTGGTGTTGAAATTCCCGCCCATGAAGTTCCTCTAATTCAGAAAAAGCTTGTTTTAAAAGCGAAAAGCGCAAGAATTCCGGTTATCATTGCCACGCAAATGATGGAGTCTATGATAGATAGCTTGACCCCCACAAGAGCGGAAGTAAACGATGTCGCCAATTCGGTTATGGATGGCGCTGACGCAGTCATGCTTTCTGGTGAAACTTCTGTCGGCCAATACCCTGTCGAGGTGATTCAAAAAATGTCCGATATTATAAAGTCGGTGGAAAATTCAGAGCTCATCCATGTGCCTCAAAAACACCCATACATCAAAACAAAGCGCTACATTACAAAATCAATCTGTTACCACGCCGCACACATGGCCAATCAAATTAACGCTAGAGGGATTTCAACCTTGACAAACAGCGGCTATACGGCCTTTCAAATTTCTGCCTGGAGGCCTCAAGCTCATATATTGGTATACTCTTCTAACAAGCGGATCATCCCGCAGCTAAATTTGCTTTGGGGAGTTCGTGCGTTTTACTATAACAAGTTTGTTTCTACAGACCAAACTCTAGAAGATGTCAATAAAATGGCGGTGGACAAGGGTTATTTAGAGGTTGGAGATATGGTCATTGGGCTGGCAGCAATGCCCCTGGAAAGCAATGGCATGGTAAACACGCTTCGCGTCACTGAAATCAGTGCTTAAGTCGCTTTTAAAACTCAAACTTTAATTGAAAAGAGACGTCCTTTTTAATATCCTTTTTATCGTTGTTTGTGTTTAGGTTTGATATTGATATCCCAACAAGACGTACCGAGTTTTGAAGCCTTTCCTGAAACAAAAGCAGCTTTGAATACTCTAAAATTAACTCTTTTTCGCTGATATAAAAAGGAAGTGTTTTAGAGCGTGTTTGCAAACTAAAATCACTGTATTTGATTTTCAAAGTCAGTGTCTTTCCTGCAATGTTTATGCGCTTTAACCGCCTAGAAACTTCTGTTGAAATTTGATCTATTTTATCAACCAAAAAAATTTCACTGGAAAGGTTTTTTGAAAATGTGTGCTCGGCAGCTAAAGATTTCCGTGTCCGGTTGGGCTTTACTGGGCTGGAATGAATACCTCTGACAATATTGAAATAATAAGCCCCAGACTTGCCAAAATTTTCCCTAAGAAAAGCAAGTGACTTCTGTTTTAAGTCTAGTCCGGTGAAAACCCCTAAATCATACATTTTCTTAGCTGTAACCTTGCCAATTCCATGGAATTGTCTAATGTCTAGTGTTTCCAAAAATTCTAGGATCTCTTCTGGAGGTACTGTTTTCTGTCCGTCGGGTTTATTGTAATCACTAGCCACTTTTGCTACAAACTTGTTTATGGAGACCCCTGCAGAGGCTGTTAAGCCTATTTCTGCTTTAATCCTAGCCCTTATCTCAGTCGCAATAAGGCTTGCGCTTTGAATCCCTTTTTTGTTGGTTGTAACGTCAAGATACGCTTCATCCAATGAAATTGGTTCCACCAAATCGGAATAATCAAAAAACACCGCCCGAATTTTGGCAGATATCTCCTTATAGCGCTCGAACCGTGGTGGGACAAAAATCAGATCTGGACATAATTTTTTAGCCAATGCGCCAGAGATGGCGCTTCGAACACCAAATTTTCTTGCTTCGTAACTTGCGGCGCTAACAACCCCTCGCTTGCTGGAGCCTCCAACAGCAAGAGGCAATCCCTTTAGCTCGGGATGGTCCATTTGCTCTACCGAAGCATAGAACGCATCCATATCTACATGAATAACCTTCCTAATTGGTAAATCGTTCAACATGCTGTAAATTTACGTCATAAAATCACATGTTGCATTGAAAAGAGAAATTGAACGTAAGTTTTTAATCACTTCGGATGGTTATAAGCAAAACATATCATCAAAGTATGACATTATTCAGGGCTATCTAAGTACAGACCCCGGCAGGACCGTTCGTTTGCGCGTTAGTAGTGGCAAAGGGTATTTGACTATAAAAAGCAGAACATCAAAAAATGGTTTATGCAGGCTTGAGTGGGAAAAAGAATTACCATTTGAAGATGCGAGCGAGCTGATAGCACTCTCTTTGCCAAATAAAATTGAGAAAACTAGGTATGAAGTAAATTACAAGGGGCACCTTTTTGAGGTCGACATATTTAAAGGTATTAATGAGGGGCTTAAAATTGCAGAGATAGAAATAGATGGCGAAGCGGACACTTTTGAAAAGCCAAAATGGCTTGGAGAAGAAGTTACGGGAATTAAAAAGTACTATAACTCACAATTATGCCAAAACCCATTTACAAAATGGTAGGGGTGCAAAATTTAACTTAACTTTACGCTCCAGTTAATAAATCACAAATAATTATGACAAAATCAATGAACATAAAAGCAGCATTAAAGGCGCTTGATGTTAAGGTGCACAACTCTGGTACATCAACAGGGTCTAAGTGGCTGTCCGCTGGAAAAAATATAGCCTCATTTTCGCCTGTAGATGGAGCAAAAATTGGGTCTGTTTCTGCCACAACATCTGCAGAGTTTGATGAAGTGATGATCGCTTCGACATCTGCATTTAAAACTTGGCGATTAATGCCTGCACCACAAAGGGGAGAAATTGTACGACAATTCGGCGAACGTCTTAGGGTTCTTAAAAGGCCTTTAGGACAATTAGTTTCCTATGAAATGGGTAAAAGTCTACAGGAAGGATTAGGCGAAGTTCAAGAAATGATTGACATCTGTGATTTTGCAGTAGGCCTTTCTCGGCAATTACACGGCTTAACTATGCACTCTGAAAGACCTGGTCATAGAATGTATGAGCAATACCATCCACTCGGTGTAGTTGGGATAATTTCTGCTTTTAACTTTCCTGTTGCCGTATGGGCTTGGAACACTGCCTTGGCATGGATTTGCGGAGATGTTTGTGTTTGGAAGCCATCAGAGAAAACTCCTTTGTGTGGTATTGCTTGTCAAAAGATCGCAGCGGAAGTATTTGCACAAAACAATCTACCTGAAGGAATTTCTTGCCTGATAAATGGGGATTACAAGGTGGGGGAATATTTGACCAAGGACAATCGTATTCCACTTGTTTCGGCCACTGGCTCAACACGAATGGGTAAAATTGTTGCCAAAACGGTCGGAAAACGCTTGGGGAAATCTCTTTTAGAATTAGGGGGGAACAATGCCATTATTGTAACACCAGACGCCGATATTAAAATGACCATTATTGGGGCTGTTTTTGGCGCAGTTGGAACAGCGGGACAACGCTGTACCTCGACAAGGCGTTTAATCGTTCATGAGTCAATGTATCAAAGTGTTAAATCAGCTTTAATAGACGCATATAGCCAGCTGCGGATTGGTAATCCTTTAGACGAAAATAATCATGTTGGGCCCGTAATTGATACAGATGCTGTTAAAAATTACTTGCGTGCTCTTGATGCAGTAGTTGAAGAGGGTGGTGACGTTATTGTCCCTGGGGGGGTTCTAAGTGGTGAAGGGTATGAAAGTGGATGTTATGTAAAGCCCGCGATTGCAGAGGCAGAAAATGCTTACAAAATTGTTCAGCACGAAACCTTTGCGCCAGTGCTTTACCTTATTAAATACAAGGGTGAGGTTAAAAATGCTATTGAAATTCAAAATAATGTTAAACAGGGGCTTTCCTCGGCTATTATGACTAATAACTTGAGAGACGCTGAATTGTTTTTATCTCAAAACGGTAGTGATTGTGGTATAGCTAATGTCAATATTGGAACTTCTGGGGCTGAAATTGGAGGTGCTTTTGGCGGAGAAAAAGATACTGGTGGCGGCCGTGAGTCGGGTAGTGATGCATGGAAAATTTATATGCGAAGACAAACCAATACAATTAACTATACTACAAATTTGCCTTTAGCTCAGGGGATTAAATTTGACCTGTAATTTTTTTTAACTTTTTTAGTTTTGGCATGATTTTTAGAGATATAACCAAATAGTATTTGATCCGAAAAAAAATTTTTATTTTTAACCAATTATTAATAATAACATTAAGAAATTTAATTTACAAATTTCGCAGCATTCCCAGATGCTAAAGACAGAATTAAATATGGAAGAACAATCTCAAGCTATTGACATTAAAGCGATTAACGAAAAAATTGAAAAGCAAAGCGCCTTCGTGGACCTCCTAACACTTGAAATGAACAAGGTCATTATTGGGCAAAAACACATGATAGAGCGCTTGCTAATTGGTTTATTAGGCCAAGGTCATGTTTTACTTGAAGGGGTGCCGGGCCTGGCCAAGACTTTGGCCATAAACACCTTGTCTCAGGCCGTTGCGGGCAGTTTTAGCCGCATTCAGTTTACTCCAGATTTACTTCCTGCCGACGTTACGGGGACCCTTATTTACAATATGAAGGCTAATGATTTTACCATTAAAAAGGGTCCTGTTTTTGCCAATTTTGTTTTGGCTGATGAAATAAATAGAGCCCCTGCTAAAGTGCAGTCGGCCCTATTGGAGGCCATGCAGGAAAAACAAGTAACTATTGGAGACGACACTTTCGTTTTGGACAAGCCCTTTTTAGTAATGGCAACGCAGAACCCGGTAGAACAAGAGGGTACATATCCTTTGCCTGAAGCGCAAGTAGACCGTTTTATGCTAAAGACCGTCATTGATTATCCAAAGCTGGATGACGAACAGCATATTGTCCGTGCAAATTTAAAGGGTGTCTTTGAGAAAATTAAGCCCGTGGTCAAGATTGATGAAATTTTGGCTGCACAAAAAGCCGTTCGTGAAGTCTATATGGACGAAAAAATTGAGCGGTATATATTAGATATTGTTTTTGCGACGCGCTACCCAGGGCGTTACAATTTGGCAGATTTAAAGCCGCTGATTTCATTTGGAGCCTCGCCTAGGGGTAGTATAAACTTAGCGACCGCAGCAAAATGCTATGCTTTTATCAAGCGGCGTGGTTATGTGATTCCTGAAGATGTGCGGGCCGTCGTTTTAGACGTATTACGCCACCGTGTTGGGATTACCTATGAAGCTGAAGCTGAAAACATTACCTCTGAAGACATTGTCAACAAAATTGTCAACATCATTGAGGTTCCCTAAGAACCGTCTCTTAGATTGAAGCGCTTTCTTTCGGGCATAAATTACCTAAATGGACACAAAAGAGTTATTAAAAAAAGTACGTAAAATTGAGATCAAAACGCGCCGGCTTTCCGACCATGTTTTTGGGGGCGAATACCATTCGACTTTTAAAGGGCGCGGAATGACTTTTTCTGAAGTCCGCCAATACCAATATGGAGACGACATTAGAAACATTGACTGGAATGTGACCGCAAGGTACAGCGCGCCTCATGTCAAAATATTTGAGGAAGAGCGCGAGCTTACCATGGTGCTGGCGGTGGATGTTTCTGGTTCAAAGCAGTTTGGAACCCATGAACAATTTAAAAATGAATTTGTAACAGAAATAGCTGCCACGCTAGCGTTTTCAGCGACTCAAAACAATGATAAAATTGGATTGATCCTTTTTTCTGATGAAGTTGAACTTTTTATTCCGCCAAAAAAAGGCCGTTCTCACGTACTCAGGATCATTCGTGAACTTTTAGAGTTTAGGCCAAAAAAGAAAAAAACAAATATTGCTGAAGCACTTCGCTTTTTGTCAAGTGTAATGAAGAAAAAAGCCATTGTGTTTCTAATTTCTGATTTTATGTGTGCAAACTACAAGCGGAATCTAAAAATCGTCGCGGGCAAACACGACATCACTGGCATTCGAATCTATGATAAAAATGAGGTTGAAATTCCTAATTTAGGAGTCGTTCAAATGGTAGACCAAGAAACGGGTAAGTCGTTTTTAGTAAATACCGGCCTTAAAAGCGTGAGAGAAAAATACGCGAGACACCAACGAAATCAGATTGATTACTTTCAAGATAGCTTTAAAAAGTCTGGTGCTGGTTCTTTAGACTGCCGTACAGACGAAAGTTACGTTAAAAAATTACTGGGCTATTTCAAGCAAAGATAACTCGCAGATGTCAAAAGAGATAAAACAGTTTTTAAATTCCTTAAAAAGCCAGTGGTGCATGCTTGGCCTTGTGCTTATTGGGGTGTCTGCAGGCGCTCAAGTTAAAGCATCCGTAGATTCTGCGACGATTAAAATTGGGGAGGCCTTGTTG
>CESO01063139.1_pt1 | contig 31324 bp, 35 predicted proteins | sample 356341 | NCBI WGS metagenome assembly CESO01 (sample SAMEA2621812, study PRJEB7988) | marine metagenome | biome: marine biome (ENVO:00000447); feature: deep chlorophyll maximum layer (ENVO:xxxxxxxx); material: "saline water (ENVO:00002010), including plankton (ENVO:xxxxxxxx)" | depth 35 m | reverse complement strand
ACTTTTTTAGTGGCTACTTTTTTAGAAGTGGTTTTTTTCTTCTTAACAACTACTTTTTCATCTGAAGAATTTTTAGCTGATTTTGCCAATATTTCTTCTTCAGTTACAACAGGCTTTTGTGTTTTTAAAAATTCTTTACCTTTGCTTACTGCGTTCGATATTTCATTACAATACAAGCTGATTGCTCTCATAGAATCATCATTGCCTGGGAAAAAATAATCAATGTTATCGAAAGAATTATTTGTGTCTACAACAGCAATAATAGGGATATTTAATTTTAATGCTTCCTTAACTGCAATATCCTCATAGCCTACATCTATAATAAATAATGCATCCGGTATAGTTTTCATTTCTTTTATACCGCCTAAACTATTGTTTAATTTTTCTATCTCTCTTGATTGTAAAAGCTGCTCTTTTTTTGTTAATTCTTGATTTTCTTTCAGTGAATCTTCTTCAAGCATTTTAAGTCTTTTTATAGATTGCCTTACTGTATTAAAGTTCGTAAGCATACCGCCCAACCATCTATGATTAACATAAGGCATTCCACACTCATTTGCTGTTGAAGAAATACTATCTCTTGCAGCCCTTTTTGTTCCAACAAACAAAATATTGCCGCCTTTTGAAGCAATTTTTTCTGCGAATATACATGCTTCTTTCATTAAAGGAACAGTTTTTTGTATATCAATTATATGTATATGATTTCTATTGCCATATATATATGGCGCCATTTTAGGATTCCAGTAGCTTGTTTGGTGTCCGAAGTGGACTCCCGCTTCTAATAAAGCAGGTATTGTTATATCTGTCATTTTATCTCCTGAGGTTAATTATCACCTGAAAATAGTTATAAAGCCATAAAATAGAGGCACCCCATATAACTGGTTAAATTTCAGGTTCGTTTTTAGTATTGCGTAGACTTTATATCATAGACTTCGTCTAAGAACAATCTGTATAATAATACTTAAATACATCTTATTTAACCATTAAAAATGATAAAAAATAGTAAAGAAATTGAAAAAATGAGGATTGCTGGAAATTTGGCTTCAGAAGTTCTCGTCATGATTGAAGAATTTGTGAAACCAGGCATTACAACACAAGAACTTAATGATATCTGTCACGAATACATTACTAAAGAATTAAAATGTATCCCAGCACCTTTAAATTATAGAGGTTTCCCAAAATCTATATGTACATCAATTAACCATCAAGTATGCCACGGCATACCGGACAAGAGAATTTTAAAAAAACAGGATATTTTAAATATTGATATTACTGTCATAAAAGACGGGTATCATGGCGATACAAGCAAAATGTTTTATATAGGCAAGCCAACAATACAGGCAAAAAGACTTGTCGAATTGACATATGAGGCACTAAAAATAGGTATCAACACAGTAAAGCCAGGAGCAACAATTGGCGATATTGGAAACAATATTCAAAGCTATGCTGAAAAAAATCATTGCTCTGTAGTAAGAGAGTATTGTGGCCACGGTATAGGAAAAGAATTTCATGAGGAGCCACAAATTTTACATTATGGCAAAAGCGGTGAAGGACTAGAGTTAAAAGAAGGAATGATATTCACTATAGAGCCAATGATAAATTTTGGAAAAAAAGAAGTTAAACTTCTACCTGATAATTGGACAGTCGTAACAAAAGATCATAGTTTATCTGCTCAATGGGAACACACTATTCTTGTAACAAAAAATGGTTATGAAGTATTAACAAAAAGACCAGATGAAATCTTATAATGTCTAGTAAAAATATTGTCAAAGATTTTTCTTTCTCTCAAAATAATAATAATATAATTAATGATTATATATTTTCTGAATACCAAAAAAAAACTAGTATAAAAAAATTAATAAAAAATAAATCAGATATAATTGATCAAATAATAAAAAAATCTTGGCTAAAGAACAACTTAAAGTTAAACGATATTTGCTTAATTGCAGTTGGAGGATATGGCAGATCAGAACTTTTTCCTTACTCTGATATAGATATTTTAATTCTTTTAAAAAACTATGAAAACAAAAACATATTAAAAAATATTGAAAATTTTATTGCAGACATATGGCATTTAAAAACTTCAGTAGGTCATTCTGTTAGAACTATCAAAGATTGCATATTTTCGATGAATGAAGATGTAACGATATACACAAATATTTTAGATAGTAGATTTATTATAGGTGACAAAAAATTATACAATGCATTGTGTAAAAATGTTTTTCAGGAAAAGATATGGTCAGAAAAAAAATTTTTATCCGCAAAAAAAATAGAACAAAAAATTAGATATAAAAAATATTCAAATACTGGGTATTTACTTGAGCCTGATATTAAAGAGGGTCCTGGAGGATTTAGAGACTTACAAACCCTTATATGGATTACAAAACATAACTTTAAAACAAATTCACTTCTAGATTTGTACAACGAAAAAATTATTTCAAAAAAAGAATATTTGGCACTTCAACGCTCAGAAAGATTTTTGTCTAAAACAAGGTTCCTTCTGCATTATTTGCACAATAAACCTGAGGAAAGGTTATATTTTACAAATCAAAAAAAGCTTGCAGAGCAATTCGGTTATGATTGTAAAACAAATTCTGGTGTTGAAAAATTTATGCAAAGTTTTTATAAACATATCACTAATATAAAACAGCTTAATGAGATATTAGTAAAGCATATTGAAAATCCTATTGACAAGAATTTTTTTCAAAAAGCAAAAATTATAAATAAAAATTTATATGTACATGATAATATTTTAAGTGTTAAAAATATTGATGTTTTTAAAAATGATCCAAGTAAGATTTTTGAAGTATTTCTATTGAAAAACAAACATCAAGAAAATTTCGAGATATCTGCAACCACTATTCGTTATATAAGAGAAAGCTTACAACTAATAAATAAAAATTTTAAAAATAATGAAAAAAATAAAAAACTTTTCATGCAAATATTTTTACAAAAAGATGGGGTTTCTAGATGTTTACGAAAAATGAATGATTATGGTGTACTTGCAACTTACTTAAAATCTTTTTCCAAAATTGTCGGCATGATGCAATTTGATCTTTTTCACATTTATACTGTAGATGAACACACTCTATCAGTTCTGTCTAACACAAGGTATATGGCTTCGAAAGACTGCAAGATTAATTATACTTTTGTTCATGAAGTTTTTAAAAATCTTCTTTCCCCAGAAATATTATATTTAGGTGCTATGTTTCATGATATTGGCAAAGGAAGAAAAAAAGATCATTCTAAAGTTGGTTCAAGTGAATCGTTAAAATTTTGTGAAAGTCATGGAATGAGTAAACATAAATCAGAAATGGTAAGCTGGTTAGTTGAAAATCATTTATTAATGTCGCTCACAACGCAAAAAAAGGATATTAGTGACCCTAGCATCATTAAAGAATTTTCTGACATAGTAAAAACACAAGAAAGATTAGATTATTTATATCTTCTAACAATTGCCGATATACGCGGTACAAATCCTGATCTTTATACTGATTGGAAAGACTCTCTTCTTAAAGAACTGTATTTATCTTGCAAATCATATTTCAGAAAAAATATTCCTAATTTAGAAAAAACTGATAGGTATACAAAAAATTTAAAGAAAACTGTAGAGAAAATATTATCAAAAAAAATTAGTAAAATTGACTTTGAATCAACATGGGCTTCACTAAATACTGACTATTTTAGAAGACATAGTGATGATGAAATTGCATGGCATATTGATCTTATGGTAAAAAATTCAAAAAAATATGCCGTTGCCTTCAAAGATAGCGAGGTCAAAGGTTGTACCGAATTGGTAATATACCAGAGCTTCAGAAAAAATATATTTTCTTATATTGCTAATATAATCGATAATCTTAATATTAATATAGTAGATGCAAGAATAATCACACTAAATAACGATCAAGCGATTGACACATATCTTCTGCTAGATAATAAAGGAAAATTTATAAAAGATGAGCATACATTAAAATTTTTAAAAGATAAGATTTACGATATTTTGAATAACTCAGATTATAAAATAAATAAAGTTACGAAAAAACAAACAGAAAACATAGCAAGCTTCAAAAAATTTATTAAAATTTATATAACTAAGAAAAAAAATGAGTTATTGCTGGAAATTAGCACTTTAGACCATCCGGGCCTCCTATCAAAAATTTGTGAAGCATTAGATAGTTGTAATTTAATGGTGAAAGATGCGAAAATATCAACCTTAGGTGAAGAAGCAAATGATATCTTCGTTTTAGTGCCTATAAATGAAAATTTTCAAGACAGTGATTTTTTCCGTGTTGAGGGTAAAATAGAAGAAAAAGTTTCAGAATTATATAATTAATAAATGAGAGGCATAATGACACAAGAAATAATTGAAGCAGGATATGATGATTTATCAAATTCAATTGATATCTCAAAAAACGAAGAACTTATAAAAGCTGTAGAAAATACGCTAGATGAGCTTGATAAAGGAAAAATTAGGGTTGCTGAAAAAATAAATAATAATTGGGTAGTTAACGATTGGATTAAAAAAGCCATATTGTTATATTTTAGTTTTTCAAAAAACTCAGTTGTTAAAGGCGCAGAATCGGACTTTTACGATAAGGTTCCATTAAAATACCAAAATTTATCTGAAGATGAGGCCCTAAAAAATAAGGTAAGAATTGTGCCAAATGCAACAGCTAGATATGGTTCATACCAAGCACCCGGTGTTATTTTAATGCCATCTTATGTAAACATTGGTGCTTATGTTGATCAATACACAATGGTTGACACATGGGTCACAGTAGGTTCATGTGCTCAAATTGGTAAAAACGTTCACTTATCTGGTGGAGTTGGTATTGGTGGAGTTTTAGAACCGCTTCAAGCAACACCAACAATTATTGAAGATAACTGTTTTATAGGTGCTAGATCTGAAATCGTAGAAGGAGTTATTGTAGAAAAAGGTTCAGTTATTTCTATGGGAGTTTATATAGGTAAAAGCACAAGAATCTACGATAGAAGTACAGGTGAGATTTCATATGGATTAATACCCGCTGGTTCTGTTGTCGTATCTGGAAACCTACCATCTAAAGATGGAAAATATAGTATGTATGCAGCAATAATAGTAAAGAAAGTCGATGAAAAAACTCTTTCAAAAGTAGGTATTAACAATATTTTGAGGGATCTCGATTAATGACTAATATTACAAATGTAAAAACAATAGTTAAAAGATTAATTGAAAAAAAATCAATTACTCCCGAAGATGATGGATGTCAAAAATATATAAAAGATGAATTGTTAAAATTTAATTTTGTTCATGAAAATATAGATATTAAAAATGTCAAAAATATTTGGTTAAAAAAAGGCTCTCAAAAACCCCTAATAGTTTTTGCTGGGCATACTGATGTTGTACCACCTGGAAATATTAAAGATTGGGAGACAGATCCTTTCAAACCAGAAATAAAAAATGATATTTTATATGGTAGAGGTGCATCAGATATGAAATCGAGTATTGCAGCTATGGTATCTGCAACGCAAAGATTTATTGAAAATAATCCTGATCACAAAGGATCTATAGGATTTCTTCTAACTAGCGATGAAGAGGGTCCTGCAAAATATGGCACTCAAAAAGTAATTGAGAAATTTAAAAATGATAAAATGGAAATTGATTATTGTATTGTTGGGGAACCAACAAGCAATAAAAAATTTGGAGATACTATAAAAAATGGCAGAAGAGGCTCAATAACAGGGCATCTAAAAATTTTAGGCATACAGGGACACATCGCTTATCCAGACTTAGCAAAAAATCCTATTCATATTTCTGGTATTTTATTAAATAAACTTAATGACTATGAGTGGGATAATGGCAATAAATATTTCCCAAAAACATCATTTCAAGTATCCTCAATTAAATCTGATGAAGTGGCTTCAAATATGATTCCTGGGCACGTAGATATTATATTTAATCTAAGGTTTTCAAATGAATTAACCCAAAAAAATATTAAAGAAAAGTTTGATGACATATTATCTGATCTAAACTTCAATTATAAAATTTCTTGGAATTGCTCAGCTGAACCTTTTATCACAAAAGAGGGTAAGCTAACAAAAATTTTACAAAATGTTGTTAAAGAAACTATAAACATTGAATCCTGTTTATCTACGACTGGCGGGACTTCTGACGCAAGATTTATTTCACAACACGCAAAAGAAACTATAGAATTTGGCCCTTTAAACGAATCTGCGCACAAAATTAACGAAAATATTAGCTTGCAAGATCTAAACAATTTAGAAAAAATTTATTATAATACATTATGTAAAGTTCTATTATAAATTATTGGCATAATGAACCAAATTCTTTCCAATGATCTTTTCCAGAATTCTCTAAAAACTCCAGTATTTCACTTTTTAATTCAAGATATTTTTCTTTTGAAATAGAGTTCGAAATTAATTGATAACGTAAAAAAACAAAATATGTATTTAAAACATCTGTCTCGCAGTAATCTCTAATTTTTTTAATATTATTTTGAAGATAATAATCAGTAACTTTACTACCGTCAATTCCATATTTACCTGGTGCACCAATTAATTGAGCAATATCTGTTAATGGTGCAGGTTTTTTATAACCAGATAAAACATCCATTAAATCTAAATGCCTTTCGTGATATCTATTTAAGTAATTATTCCATTTAAATTCTCTATCATCCTCGCCCTTGTCCCAATATTTTATAGAGGACACTTCATGTATCAGCGAACGGTAATGTATAACTGGTGAATCAAATCCTTTACCATTCCAACTAACAAGCTGAGGTTGATACTTATCTATAGCAGAAAAAAATTTCTTTAAAATATCTTTTTCTTTAGAATTTTCATCCCCTAAAGATAATAAAGATAATTTTTCATTGTTTTTGTATAAAACTGAAATAGTAACAATCTTGTGAAGATGAAGCGGTTGAAATATACTACCATTTTTTTGTAGCTGGGTATGCTCCATAGCTTTTATAATATCTTTATCACTTAAATTTTTTAAATCTAAAATTTTTGCACCACTCTCGGTATCTGGCACTGTCTCAATGTCAAAAACTAATATATTCATTTATTAAAAATTCCAGTTGAGATGTATCTGTCACCGCGGTCACAAATTATTGATACAATAACTGCATCTTTTTCTTTTTTTGCAATTTGAAGTGCTACAAAAGTTGTGCCCCCAGATGATGGGCCAGCGAATATTCCCTCTTTTTGAGCTAAATCTCTTGTAGTGTTCTCTGCGTCTTCTTGAGTTATGTAGATTATTTCGTCAATATTCTTATCATCATAAATTTTAGGTATATATTCTTTTGGCCATTTTCTAATACCAGGAATTGATGAGCCTTCATCGGGCTGAACTCCAATCACTTTTATTTTTGGATTCATTGATTTCAAGTATTTTGCTGTACCAACTATAGTTCCCGTTGTTCCCATTGATGCTACAAAATGTGTAATTTTTCCATCTGTATCTTTCCATATTTCTGGTCCAGTAGATTTAACGTGTGCCTCAACATTGTCTTGATTTGCAAATTGATTTAGAACTAAACCCTTATTATTATCCTGCATTTTTTTTGCTAAATCTCTAGCACCCTCCATACCTTCTGATTCTGATACAAGAATTATTTCTGCGCCATATGCTTGCATTGCAGCTCTTCGCTCGATACTCATATTATCGGGCATTATTAAAATTAGTTTATATCCCTCAATAGCACAAACCATTGCAAGCGCTATGCCTGTATTTCCACTTGTTGCTTCAATTATAGTATCGCCAGTTTTTATTAAACCTTTTTTTTCAGCACTAGAGATCATATTCATTGCGGCCCTATCCTTTACAGATCCAGCAGGATTATCACCCTCAAGCTTCACATATAAATTATTATTAGTATCGTTTAACCTCTGTAATTTTACTAAGGGAGTATTACCTATTAGTGAGCTTATATTTTTAATATCCATTTTTTTATTTTGTTAAAATTAAAGCATTAGCAACAGCGAACTTTCTCTCATCAGAGATTGAAACGTGAATAATTTTATTTAAATATAATTTAAATTCTTTTCTTTCATTTAATTTTACAATTGGCTTGCCATGATCATCATGTTCTATTGATATATTCTTCAACAAAAAACCATTCCGTATACCAATACCCAAAGCTTTTCCTATTGCTTCTTTTGCTGCAAATCTTTTTGCTAAAAAAGATGGTTTGTTTTTTGATAAATTAAAACCTTTAAATTCTCTTTCATTTAAGATCTTTTCGGCAAATTTATTTCCGTATTTAGTGTAAATTTTATTTATTCTTTCACGATCTACAATATCTATTCCTATACCAAATATGTTCATCACTTTACACTCTTAATTGAAATTTTCATTTTTTTAATGGCCTCTGACAAACCTAGGAAAATTGACTCGGCAATGATTGAGTGACCTATATTTAATTCATTAATATGTTCTATCTTAGCAATTTCTTGCACATTAGTATAATCAAGTCCGTGCCCAGCATTCACTATTATTGATAAATTATGTGCATAATTTGTAGCATTCTTGATCTGGCTTACATAAAACTCTTTGTTTTCTTCCGTCGCTTCTGCATATTTACCTGTGTGCAGCTCAATAGCGCCAACACCTAATTCTTTAGCTAAGTCAATTACAGTATTATCTGGCTCAATAAATAATGATACTAAAGCTTCTGATCCTTTTAGCTCTTCTATAATATTTTTTAATAAACCAAAATTTTTTTTAACGTTTAGACCACCTTCAGTAGTTAGCTCCTGTCTTTTTTCGGGAACTATACAAATAAAATCTGGTTTTATCTTGTTGGCAATCTTACACATCTCATAGGTTGGGGCCATTTCTAAATTTAACTTTGTTTTTATATTTTCTCTAGCAATTATTATATCTTCAAACTGTATATGCCTTCTGTCCTCTCTCAAATGCATAGTTATACTATCAGCACCACTACTTTCAGATATTTTTATTGCATTAAGCATATCTGGATATGGTGTATATCTCTGCTGCCTAATTGTTGCCACATGATCTAAATTTACGCCAAGTTTTACCATTTTTTTTTCCAATCTTTATAATGAAATATACTTTAGAATTTCTCTAGTTTTAATATTTTTTGGTTGTATATAATAATCTATTAATCTTTTCATTAATACCCTAGATTCTTTAATTGATATTTCGTTGTAAGGAAAATTTCCAGATAATGCCAATAAAGTTTCTCCCATATACGACCCATTATTTGATGCGCTAATTTTGGGGCCCACATCAGGAATATAAGAATATTTCTTACTTTTATCAATAAATTGATTATCGGAATCATGTTCAAAAATTAGATAGTGGCCCGCTAATATTAAAAGACCAATCTCATAATTATTTAGTTCTACAAATAGATGTGTTGTGCCCATAAGACTTTTTAGAGACTCATCGTAATGACTGTATAACGCTTCTATATGATAATCATTTTTTGTTAAATAATACAGAAGCTCATTATAATACATGCCTATAATATTGTGCTTGTGTGAAAAGTTAATCCTTTCGAGATTTTCGTAATCACGAAGATATTTAATATTTCCTTTTCCTGACCAATGCACCCTATAATTTGTAAATAATTCTAAAGGGTTATTTTTTCTATTAGATTTAACACCTTTATGAATAAGAGTAACTTTTCCATAATCCTTAGCAACTGCCTCATACATATTGCTTGATTCTCTATATGAGGTTGCTTTAATAATATAAATATCAGATGAAACCATATTAGTTATAGGAATTTAAAAAATTTTCTGAATCCTTCCATCTTGGATCGTATTTAACAAATATTTTCAAATATACCTTCTTATCAAGTAACTTTTCAATATTTATTCTTGCATATTTACTTATTTTTACAAGCATTGCGCCATTTTTACCTACAACAATTTTCAAGTGACTATTTTTTTTTAGATAAATTGTTGCTGCAATTGAAGTTAAACTATCTTCGTCATCAAATTTATTAACTTCCACATGTAAAGAATAAGGTATTTCTGAAGAAAGAAACTTTATACATGCCTCTCTAATATATTCTGCAACAAAAAATTCACTTGGTTTATTACTGAAAAATTTCTCTTGTGTTTTCTCTTTAATTTGCGGAAGATAATTCTTAATTATTTTTTTTAGAATTTCGATATTTTTAGAATTTTTTGAACTTATAGGTATTATTTCATCATATAAAGAAGAGATTTCTTTTGGTATATTAGATAAAATTTTTGGAAGATTATTTTTATTTTTATCTAAATCAATTTTATTAAGAACTAAAATTTTTGGCGAATCTACACTTCTTATATTTTCAATAACTTTATTATCTTCGTCATCAAGCTCATTATAATTTATAATATGTAAAATTACATCAGATTCAAACATTGCAGACAATGCATTTTTATTTAATATTCTATTAAAATTTTTTCTTATATTAAAATTAATTCCTGGAGTATCCAAAAAGATATATTTTGTTTTATTTTCATAAAGTATTCCATCTATTTTGTGTCTTGTTGTTTGAGGTTTATGAGTTGATGCAGCTAAATGCTTACCAATTAGACAATTAAATAAGGTTGACTTTCCTACATTTGGTTTTCCAATTATTGAAATATTTCCACTATGCATCTTTTTTATTATAAATATTTTTAATTTTTATGTAGGCTTTTTGAGCAGCCTCTTGTTGAGATTTTCTTTTATTTGAACCAAAACCATTTTCACATATATCGTGAGCATTTATCTTACAAAATGTTTTGAAGTTGATTTTATTATTTTGACTTGTTTCAATCGTATCGTACTCTGGTAATTCACAATTATAGGATTGCAAGAGTTCTTGCAGCTTTGTTTTTGAATCTTTAAGCTCATCATCACTTGGCAAACTTTTTATATAACAATCAAATACTGTATATATAAAATCTCTGGCAACGCCAGGGCCGTCTGTGATGTATACAACAGCTATTAACGCTTCTAATGCATCTGAAATAATTGAAGTACTTTTTCTTCCTCCAGATTTTTTTTCTCCCTCGCCTAATATTATTTTATTACCTAAATTATAAAATTTAGCTATTTCACTTAATGTATCTTTTCTTACTAAATAAGATCTTTTTCTGCTGAGAGTTCCCTCATCATCATTTGGAAAGTTAATATAGAGGTATTCTGCAATGAAAAATCCTAATACAGCATCGCCAAAAAATTCCAGTCTTTCATTATTAATATGACTTGCACTTCGATGTGTTAAAGAATCTATATATAATTTTGATTTTAAAACTTTTGCGGATAGTAACTTTTCTATATCAGTATTATTCATTTAAATATTATTCTATAGAATTTCCAATTCTCTTGTATTTAAAGCTATAATTATCACTATTGAAATTCATCCATATAAGAAAAGCTTTTCCTACTAAATTTTCATTTGGCACAAACCCCCAATATCTACTATCGCTACTATGGTCTCTGTTATCACCCATTACAAAATATTTACCATTTGGGACAATAAAGCTATCATCGTCTGAAGGGCTCATATTGTCATTTAGTATAGTATATATTTTTTTATTATTATCTTCTGAAAATATGTCAAGCTCTGGTCTTAAAAATTGACCGGAATACAGATGACTATTTTTTTCTTTCTTAGAATATTCGACATCGTTTACATATAGAGTTTTATTCTCATATCTTACAGTATCTCCAGGCAAACCAATTACTCGCTTTATAAAATTAATTTTTTCATTTCCAGGATATCTAAAAACAACAACGTCTCCTCTTTCTGGTTCTGATATTTTAATAATTTTCGATTTCGTTATTGGAAGTCTAATACCATATTTATATTTGTTAACTAAAATATAATCTCCAATTAATAATGTTGGGAGCATTGAACCTGATGGAATACGAAATGGTTCTGCTAGAAAAGACCTCAAAATTAAAACAATTAGCAAAATTGGCAAGAAGGATTTGGCCTGGTATACGAACCAATTAAATGATCTACCAGTTTCTTTCTTAAGATTTTTTGAAAAAATAATTAAACTTAAACTTATAACAATTAATAGGACCAATATAAATTCTAAATCTATGCTATTCATTTATATTTCTTCTTTTAAAATTATTTATGTTTTAGTCTTTTTTAAGAACATCTAAAACGTCTTCTAGTTCAGTTACTAGTTGATGAACTAGTTGTGAAGACAATGAACTATCATTATTTGCATCTTCGCCTGATAATTTTTTTCTTGCGCCTTCGATTGTATAACCTTGTTCATAAAGCAGGCTTCTAATTTGTCTAATAAGAAGAACGTCGTGTCGTTGATAGTATCTTCTATTTCCTCTTCTTTTAACTGGTGAGAGCGTTGGGAACTCTTGTTCCCAATACCTCAAGACATGTGACTTTACATCACATAAATCGCTTACTTCTCCGATAGTGAAGTATCTTTTTCCTGGTATTGAGTCATTATTTTTATTATCAGTCACTAAATGCATTATTTTCTACTCTTGCTTTTAATTTTTGTCCTGCTCTAAATGTTACAACTCTTCTCGAACTAATTTGAACATCTTCCCCAGTTTTTGGATTTCTTCCTGGCCTTGCTTTCTTATCTCTAAGCACAAAATTCCCAAATCCAGAAATCTTGACATCTAAACCAGATTCTAAAATGTCAGATATTTCTCCAAAAAATGTTTCTACGAACTCTTTTGCTTCTCTCTTATTAAGGCCAAGTTCCTCATAAAGCTGTTCGGCTATATCTGCCTTAGTTAACGCCATATTTATACCTTATTCTATTTATTTTCTTAATTCGATTTGAAATTCTTCTTCTAAATCTTTTAAAATTATATCAATGTACTGATCAGCTTCTTCATGAGTTAGAGTTTTATTTGCATCTTGGAAAATAAAACCCATTCCTAAACTTTTCTTTCCGCTTGGAATATTTTTTCCCTCATATAAATCAAAGAGTAATATTTTTTTTAAAGAAAGTACATTAGTTTTTTCTATTAAATTTAAAATACTTTGATAGCTTGTTGATATGTCTATTATGAAGGATAAGTCTCTTCTAATATATGGCAGTTTTGAGAAATTTTGAAATTGCTCAGTGTTATTGCTTTTAATTTTTTTAATTAATTCATTTATGGACAAACTGAGTACAATGTAAATATTTTTATTTTCATTTAATTCATTAATTTTATACATTAGATCGTTTTTATTAAGACCAAATAATTTAGCTATATCTTCGGCTATTGTTGTCATATCATATTGATCAAATTTCTGTTTTTTTGCAGCCCAATTTTCATCTTCTTTGTTTCCAGTTACTACACAAGTGAGAATTTGCTCGATATTTTCACCAAAAACGCTGCTTATCTCAAATAATCTATAGGAATTTTCAGAGTTCATATTTATATTATATTTAATATTATTAATTAATGATGAGGCTAAATTACTTCTTAGTTTATTTTGCTCCAGACTCATATAATTATCTATCTTATTGTGATTATTAAATTCTTCATTCTTCCAATCAAAATTTTCCATCACCTCATCATTTACAAATGAGTAGTTTATGCATTCTGAGTAACTATTTTTATAAAGATATTGTTTAATTTGATTTATTATTTTAAAAGGCAGGTAAGTTTTGTTTGTAGTTATAGATATTTTCTCAGGAACTATTGGTATATTATCGTAACCATAAATTCTTGCTATCTCCTCTACATAATCAGCATGGATATTTAAGTCATATCTAAAACTTGGATTTTTAACAATATTCTTTTGGTATGTGCATCCAATTGATATTAAAAAATCTTTAATCTCGTCATCACTTAAATCAATACCAATTGATTTCCTAATTTTATCATTGTTAATTTCTACTTCTTTATGCACGGGAAGCAAATCTGAATGCTCTATAAAATTATAAATCGAGAAGTCACATATATTATTTTCCTGGAGAATTTCTTGAAGTTGAATCATAGCTTTTTCCGGCAAGTTAAAATCAACACCTCTTTCATACCTATGAGATGATTCTGTATGTAACTTTAACTTTCTTGCCTTGTTAGCAAGAGTGTCCGGCATAAAAAAAGCACACTCTATTAAAATATTATTTGTGGTATTTTTCACGGAACAATCTTCTGCTCCTATGATTCCTGCGAGTGATATAACATTTTTTGTATCTGATATAACAATATTTTCTTTTTTTAATTTATATTCATTACCATCAAGAGCTTTAATAGTTTCATTATTTTTTGCAAATCTTACAGAAATTTCATTAGTAATTTTTTCTGCATCATAAGCATGCATTGGTTGTCCTATATCTATCATTATATAGTTTAAAATATCAACAATAGGATGAACTGATTTAATACCTATGTCGTTTATTTTTTTTTCTATGTATTCTGGCGTTTTAACTTCTTTTGGAATATTTTCTAAATTCATATAGCCATATTTTGGACAATGAATCTTTTCATCTATCTTAATTTTTTTTTCAGTATTTTTAATACTTGGGCTTATTGATATATCTTGTTTATTATTTTTATATTTATACTTTTTATTTATACTATTAAGCTCTCTTGCAACTCCCAAAACTGATAAGCAATCAGATCTATTTGGCGTTAAATCAATATCTATAATGTAATCATCATTTTTTTGTAAAACATCATCAACCTCTAAACCAGCCATAGTTAAATGATGGCAAAGTTCCTCAATATTAAACGGTATTTCTATATAATCCTCTAACCAACTTTTTGTTAATTTCATATTTCTGTTCTCTGAAATTGTCTCAAAAATCTCAAATCATTTTCGTAGAATAATCTTAAATCAGTGATACCAAGTTTAAGCATGGCTAATCTTTCGACACCAAGACCAAAGGCATACCCGCTGTATATTTTTGAATCTATATTTGCGATATCTAAAACATTTGGGTGCACCATTCCACACCCCAATACTTCCAACCAACCCTTATTTCCATTATTATCAATATATTCAATATCAACTTCTGCTGATGGTTCAGTAAAAGGAAAATATGATGGTCTAAACCTTATCTTTAAATCATCTTCTTCAAAAAATGTTTTTAAAAAAATATTTATAATTGATTTTAGATTAGAGAAAGATACCTCTTTATCTATATATAGCCCTTCTATTTGATGAAACATTGGTGTGTGGGTTATATCAGAATCTTTTCTATAGACTTTTCCCGGAGCAATTATCCTAATTGGGGGATCTTTTTGATCCATTACCCTAACTTGCACAGATGAAGTATGAGTTCTTAGCAAAAAATTATTTTCCAAATAAAATGTATCATGCATCGCTCGAGCTGGGTGAGAGTCTGGAATATTTAATGCTGTAAAATTATGAAAGTCATCTTCTATTTCTGGTCCCTCTACACATTCAAATTTCAACGACTCCATTATATCTATGGCTTGATTCATAATTTTTGTTATTGGATGGATGCTACCAATTGATGATGGTTTTCCGGGCATAGAAAGATCGAAATCATCTTTTAAATTATTCTTACTATCTGTCAGAGATAATTTTTTATCAATTAAAAGATCATTAATTATTTTTTTTGCATTATTTAATTCTTTCCCAGCAGATATTTTTTCATCACCTTTTAAATTTGATAATGATTTCATTAGCTGAATTAATAAACTTTTTTTTCCGAGAAATTTTACTCTTAATTTTTCAAGATCTGATAAGTTACCAGTTTTTTGGACTAATTCTGTTGCTTCATTTAAAACTTTTGTTAAATCGTTTTTTAAAGAATCGCCAGACATTACGCAGCAAGTTGAGACTTCGCTTCTTTTGCTATTGCAGCAAAAGTTTCAATATCATTCATTGCTAAATCAGCAAGTATCTTCCTATCAATTTCAATTTCCGCTTTGTTTAATCCATTAATTAAAGTGCTATAACTTAAATCATACATTCTTGCAGCAGCATTAATTCTAACGATCCAAAGCGCTCTAAAGGTTCTTTTCTTTTGTTTTCTATCCCTATAAGCATACTGACCTGCTTTTGTAACAGCCTGAGTTGCAACTCTGTATACATTTTTTCTTGCTCCGTAATAACCTTTAGCTTTGGCTTTTACTTTTTTGTGCCTTGCATGTGCGGTTACACCTCTTTTTACTCTTGACATCTCTTACTCCAAATTAAATATATGGCAACAGTTTTCTAACTGCTGGTGTATCAACTTTCTCAACTAGATCGGCAGATCTTAACGCACGTTTACGTTTTGTGCTTTTTTTTGTCAATATGTGCCTTAAATGCGATCTTTTACATTTAAATTTTCCAGAAGCAGTTGCTTTAAATCTTTTTGCCGCTCCTCTATTTGTTTTTAACTTTGGCATTTTTTTTCCTTAATTTTATTTTCTTGGGGCAATAACCATCACAATTTGCCTTCCTTCGAATTTAGCTCTTTGTTCAACTTCAGCAACATCTTCTAAATCTTTTTCAATTCTTTCTACTTGCTTCATACCCAATTCTTTATGCGCAAGTTCTCTACCTCTAAATCTGATGGTTATTTTTGCTTTATCCCCATCATTTATAAACCTCTTTAAGTTTGTTAATTTAGTCTGGTAATCATTTTCTTCGGTACCAGGCCTTAATTTTATTTCTTTTACTTGCTGTTGCTTTTGTTTCTTCTTAGCTTGTTGCGCTTTTTTATTTTGTTCAAACCTAAATTTACCATAATTCATGACCTTACATACTGGGGGCTTTGCATTAGGTGTTACTTCTACCAAGTCAAGATCTGCTTCTTTTGCTATTTCAAGTGCATCATCAATTTTGACGACTCCAAGATTTTCTCCTTCTACACCTATTAACCTTACTTCTGGAGTTTTAATACTCTGGTTAAGCCTTGTATATTTGTCTGAACTAATTTTACTCTCCTAATTATATACTAATTTAATACTATTTTTTACTACTCAATTCAGCTATAAATTCGCTTACACTGATTAATTTATGTTCAGTGCCGTCATACTCTCTAACTGAAATATTATTTGATGAAACTTCTTCATCGCCAATTATTACAACATATGGAATTTTTGCAATAATATGTTCTCGAATCTTATATCCAATCTTTTGGTTTCTCAAGTCCGAAGTGCAGCGAAATCCATTATCTTTGAATACTTTTTCAATTTTCTCTGCGAATTCTACATGTTTATCGGTTATATTGACAATCATTATTTGCTCAGGACTTAGCCAAAAAGGTAAATTGCCCCCATAATGCTCAATCAAGATGCCTATGAATCGCTCAATTGATCCTAAAATTGCTCTATGTATCATTACAGGAGTCATTTTATTACCACTTTCGTCAACATAGGTTGCTGCAAGTGCCGACGGCATAGAAAAATCTAACTGTATTGTTCCGCATTGCCAAACTCTGTCCAAAGAATCTGTTAGAGAAAATTCAATTTTTGGACCATAAAATGCGCCTTCGCCATCTTGAATTGAGAAAGAGTCAACATTTTCTGAGAGAACTTTTTTTAAAATATTTTCTGACTTATCCCAAAGGTTTTCGTCACCAACTCTTTTTTCTGGTCTTGTTGATAAAGCAATACTTATATTTTCAAAACCAAAATGCTTATAAACAGAAAATGTCATTTTGATTAAATTTTTAATTTCTTCGCTTAATTGATTTTCACTACAAAATATATGAGCATCATCTTGAACAAATTGTCTTGCTCTCATTAAGCCGTGTAATGTACCTGAAGGCTCATTCCTGTGAACTAAGCCAAATTCCGATATTTTAATAGGTAGATCTTTATAACTTTTTAAACCTTGATTAAATATTTGAACATGAGCAGGGCAATTCATAGGTTTGATTGCATAATCTTTCTTTTCAGAATTTGTTGTAAAAATCATATCGCCAAATTTGTCCCAATGACCTGACTTTTCCCACAATCGCCTGTCAAGTATTTGCGGAGTATTGACTTCTAGATAATTATTTTTAAGAGTAATATCTCTAATATAACCTTTAAGAATATTGTATATTATCCAGCCTCTACTATGCCAAAATACCATTCCTGGGGCTTCGTCTTGAAAATGAAATAAATCTTGTTGCTTACCAATTTTCCTATGGTCTAATTTTTCAGCTGCCTCAATTTTTTTTATATAGTTATCTAAATCTTCTTTTGTGTCCCAAGCAGTACCATATATTCTTTGCAGCATTTTATTATCAGAATTTCCTCTCCAGTATGCTCCTGAAACTTTTGTTAGTTTAAAATGTTTTAAAAATTTTGTGTTGGGAACATGCGGCCCTCTGCACATATCTATGTATTCTTGATGATAATACAAAGCAATTTCTTCTCCCTCAGGTATTTCATGAACAATTTCTTGTTTATATAATTCTTCTCTTTCGGAAAAAACTTTTAAAGCTTCTTTGGGTGAAACAACTTTTCTTACAACATCATAATTTTGCTTTGTTAGATCTTTTATTTTTTTTTCAATTAAAGACAAATCATCAATATTAAGAGATTTTTCACAATCAATATCATAATAAAATCCATTTTTTATCACGGGTCCAATAGCCATTTTGGCTGATGGATAAATTTGTTTAATTGCGTGCCCTATTAAATGTGCAAAAGAATGCCTGACAATATCTATACCTTCGACATCATTTTTTTTTATTATTTCTATATTGCTATCTTTCTCAATAACTACTGACAAGTCTTTTAATTGCCCATTTATTTTACCCGCAACTGCTACTTTTGCTAAAGAATTGCTAATACCCCTAGCAACTTCATACAAAGTTGAATTATCTGGGATTTCTTTCTGACCCCCATCTGGCAGTGTAATTTTTGGCATTCTAATATCTAATAATATAAAATTAATGGTAGGCACGATTGGGTTCGAACCAACGACCTCTACCATGTCAAGGTAGCGCTCTAACCAACTGAGCTACGCGCCTTTTTAATAAATGTTAATATAACATTTATATAATAATGATGCATAATAGTATTAATTTAAATTATAGAAAAATTTATGAAAAGATTAAAAAAATATATAATTATAATCACAGTTTTAGGGTTTTTGAGTCCTTCTATAAATGCTGAAGAATTTCAAAATGAAGATCCTGTTTATCATGTCGTTCTAATATGGCTTAAAACATACAGAAACGAAATGAGGATAAATAAAATCATAAAAGCTAGTAAAGAACTAAAAAATATACCGGGAGTTCTAGAAGTTTCAACTGGCAAAGTATTAAGAAGCTCAAGAGTAATTGTTGACGATACATTTGACGTAAGTGTGATTATTAAATTTGCGTCAAAAGATTATCTTAAAGACTATCTTGTTCATCCAATTCATATTAAAATTGCAAATGACGTAATAAAACCACTAGCTAATAAAATCGTAGTCTACGACACGATAATCCAAGAATAATACAAGGAAAACATGGAACTAATTTTTCATAAATCTGAAAAATATATAGAAGAAGATATTTTTTACTACATAAGTGATCAAAGAGACAAACACTCGATGATTAAGCCAAAAAAAGAAAATTTGATTTGCATGACTGTTGATTCAAAAATTTTTACAGCGCCTAATAAAAAAGAAATTTCAAATGCCTTTTATCCATTTAAGAAAAATAGTATAGATAAAATTTACATTGGTTTAAGTTTTCCTCTATTTTCAAATAATTGGGCCGCATCTTATTTAAGACATCTTTTAAAGGTCATAAAAAAAGATGGAGCAATAATTCTACCTGTCTATCCGGAAGAACAAGCAGACGAAAAAGGAATGTGGTCCAGAAGCTTTTTAGAAAATATTTTTACAAGCAGAACTGGCTGGACCGGAACAAATAATGTATGGGCAGAAAATGATGGTGTAATGTCAATGAGAATTGGTAAAAATTTTCCAAATAAAATGAACAGTACTTTTAATTTTTTCATTGAAGAAATTGGTAACAAATATTTAAGAAACCAAATTGATAATAAAGTAATAAACGAAGATGAAATTATTCATAAAATTTGGTCGACAAGTAGATACAGTGCCATAGTAGAGAAAATTATTCGAGATAATTGTAACAACAAGAATACTGTATTTTGTGATATTGGCGATAATCCTTCGTTATCTTTTGAGATAAATGTAAGTAAATATATAAAATTAAAAGAAACGCTAGCTTTTACTGACGATGATGAATTGTTCAATGATTTAAATAATTATTTTATGTATCGAGACATAATATCTAATAAAAAATATAATATGAATGATATTAAAGAATTAGCTAGAATTAAACCTAACATAATATCTATAATTTATAATGAAGATAATATTGCAAAATTAAATGACCTAATAAAAATTAGTCCTTCATCAATTTTTATTGTTCGTGGCAATCTAAATACTAATGACAATACATATAAAAAGTACAATATAGTTAACTATTCATCAATTGTGGCAACAAAGTTAAATACTGAAAAAGTTATTAATCATTATTCTGATATAATAGAAAGCGAAATAAATAATGAATTTAACAGTAATCAAAAAAAGTTATACTTATTAACTCCAAAATAATATGGCATTTAAAAAATACTCGAGAAATCCATATAATCCTCTATCAGATAAGCCATATAAATTATCAAGATCCAGAATTGACAACTATATTAATTGCCCTAGATGTTTTTATATGCATGAAAGAAAAGGTATAAAAGCTCCTTCTGGACCAACTTTTACGCTTAACAACGCGGTTGATAATTTATATAAGAATGAGTTTGACATCTATCGAAAAGAAAAAAAACCTCACCCAATTATGACAAAACATAATATTGATTGCATACCATATGATAATGAACATTTATCAGATTGGCGAAACGCATTTAAAGGTATTCAATGGCATGACAAAAAAACAAATTTTTTATTTTTTGGCGGTATAGATGATATTTGGATAAACAAGGATGGTGAGCTTCACATTGTCGACTACAAAGCAACCGCAAAAAAAACATTTAATCCAAACTTTGATACTGGTTGGGAAGCGTGTTACAAAAAACAAATAGAAATTTACCAATGGTTATTTAAAAAAAATGGATATAAAGTTTCTAGTATTGGATATATTATATATGCAAATGGAAAATCTGACGAAAAGAAATTTGACGCAAATCTAAATTTTGAAGAACATTTATATTCACTTGCATGTAATACCGAGTGGATAGATAAAATAATAATTGAGATTTACGAATGTTTAAATTCTGAAAATTTACCTAAAACTGGTGGCGGTTGGAATGGTGAGGGGTGCGAACAATGTTCTTACAAAAAAAAATTATTTAATATTTTTAAAGATCATATCAAAAGTTAAAATATTCTTAAGCAAAAACTTCTGAAAAATATGGTATCCATGTATATATTATTGCAAATACAAAACTAATTTCAAAAATTACAACACGCTTAAAAAATAATTTTTCGTATGTAGATTCACTTGATGAGACTCTTACAATTACCATAACTATATCAAACATTAAAACCATTAAATATATTGGTAATGTGGCAGGCACACCAAGTGTCATAAATGTACTTATCGGATTATCTAATAAAAGCTCAGAATTTTCGTCTTGAACGAATATTAGATAAAAGAAACCAAGTAATATAAGTAGAAATCTTAGTAAACTAATTTTTTTTATAAATGTTTTAATAATTCTTTATTCCTTCATATAGTGCTTCATTAGTACTTCGGCAACTTCAGGTCGTGCAAACTCTTTGGGTAAACTTTCGCCTTTTGACAACATCTCTCTAACCTTTGTACCAGACAAGAGAACAAAATCATCTTTTGTATGATCATCTACATCTCTCATCATCACAACTTTATTTAGTTTTTTAGAGTATGCTGTATGGTCAGCTTTAAATATTTTTATAATTAATGCATCCTCGGGAATACTATCAAATATATCCTGAGCATCAAAAGCTCCGTAAAAGTCACCAACACCTGCATGATCTCTTCCCACAATTAAATAACTACATCCACAATTTTGCCTAAATACAGCATGAAGAAGTGCTTCTCTTGGTCCTGCATACAGCATGTCAAATCCATACCCAGTTATCATTACATAATCTTTTGGAAAATAATGATCAACCATAGTTCTAATTGCGGAGTCTCTAACATCAGCTGGAATATCCCCCGGTTTTAGCTTACCTAATAACATATGTATTAATATGCCATCAGCATTTACTCTTTCCCCAGCCATCCTGCATAATTCTTCATGAGCTCTATGCATAGGATTTCGCGTTTGAAATGCAACTACATTTTTCCAGCCCTTAGATTCTATGGAGGACCTAATTTGCATGGCAGTTCTAAATGTTTCCCCAAAATCTTTTTCAAAATAACTAAAATTAAGTACCTTTACGTCGCCACTCAAAAGGATATCACCTTGATCATAAAAAGTTTGAACACCTGGGTGTGATTTATCCTTTGTTCCATAAACTTGCTCAACAATATTATCAATTTCCACATTACTTAGTTTTTCTATCTTTGAAATTTTTTGTATAGCTATAATTTGTTCACCATCAACATTTGGATCAATTAGAGCGACGCTATCACCTTCTTTGAAATCATATTCTTTGTTTGTTAAATTAACGACAGGTGTTGGCCAAAACATTCCGTTTTCTAATTTCATATTATTCGCTACAGATAAAACATCGCTTTTATTCATAAAACCTTCTAAAGGAGTAAAGTATCCTGCACCTAGCATTACTAAATTTGCTGCTGCTGCAGAATTAACTGTCATTTTCTTCATTGATTTTGCAGATTCTAAAAGCTCTACTTTTTCTTCTTCTGTACTAACTATTTTTGGCATTAACTCATTTGAGCCATGTGGTTTAATCATTTTTTTCCCCTTATTAATCTTGCGACTTAATACTTTAATATAATTTCTTTATTATTCCCATTACGGTATGATTATCTCATAAGAATATTATACTAAATAACGTACTCTAATACTAAAATGAAAAATTTTATAGCCCCATCAATTTTATCTGCAGACTTTGCAAAACTTGGTAAAGAAGTTGACGATGTAATATTAGCAGGTGCTGATATAATTCATTTTGATGTAATGGATAATCACTATGTTCCAAATTTAACAATAGGTCCTCTTGTATGTAAATCACTTGTAGATTACGGTGTTAATAAGCCAATTGATGTCCATTTAATGACAACACCAGTTGACGATTTAATTACACAATTTTGTGACGCGGGAGCATCTATGATTTCATTTCATCCAGAAGCAACCCAGCACATTGACAGGAGTATTGAATTAATAAAAAGCAGAGGTTGCAAAGCTGGGATTGCTCTTAATCCAGCTTCATCCCTGTCTTTACTAGATCATATTTTAGATAAAATAGATTTTATTTTAATAATGTCTGTAAATCCTGGTTTTGGCGGGCAAAAATTTATTGCAAACTCTCTTGAAAAAATAAAAAAATGCAAAGAAATGATTGATATTTCTGGCTGCAATGTAGAAATTGAGGTTGATGGCGGAATAGGTATTAAAAATATCAAATCAATAAAAGAAGCTGGTGCGAATATTTTCGTTGCTGGCTCAGCAATATTTAATTCAAAAAGTTATGATGAAGCTATTAAAAAAATGAAGCAAGAAATTTCTGTTGGCTAAAAATAATGTTAAAAAAAGATTTCATAAAATTTGCTGCTGAGGGAAATTCCAGAGTTTCTTTAAGTAAAATAATCAAAGATTTTAAGGTCAGCCCTCTTCAAATATACAAAAAATTAAAAAACCAAAACTCATTTCTTTTTGAATCAGGTTCAAATAAAGGTAAATGGAGTAGATATTCTATAGTTGGCACAAAATCTAATGAAATGATAAAAGTCACAGATAATACAATCACATATGAAAATAATGGGAAAATTCAAAATATTCTTTCAGATGATCCTTTAAAATGGATTGAAGATTTTTACATCAAAAATAAAGTGAATAATCTCCCTAAGGATATTCCTTTCTCAGGAGGTCTTGTAGGATATTTTGGTTATGAAACAATAAAATTTATTGAAGACAGACTAGACATAAAAAAGATAGATAAACTTAATGTTCCTGATATTTTTTTATTCGTATGTAATGAAATTATTATACTCGATAACTTAGAAAACAATATTCATATAATAATAAATGCAAAAACAGATAGAAAAGATAGTTATGAGAAAGCTAACGCAAGAATTGATCATATTGAAAAATTAATTTTTAAAAAGATAGATACTTCTTTGTCAAAGAAAAAGTCTGATGGAAGTAAATTTACTTCTTCTTTTAAAAAAGAAAAATTTATGGAAGCGGTTGTTAAAGCTAAAGAGTACATAACTTCTGGAGATGTAATGCAAGTTGTATTATCGCAAAGATTATCAAAACAATTTTTAGGAAATCCAATTGATATGTATGAAGTACTAAGAGAAATGAACCCATCTCCATATATGTATTTTCTGGATATGGGTGATTTTCAAATAATTGGATCATCACCAGAGATTTTAGTTAAATTAGAAAATGAAAAGGTTACAGTTCGCCCTATAGCAGGAACGAGACCCCGAGGATTAAGTGAAAAAGAAGATCTAAAAAATGAAAAAGATCTTTTAAACGATCCAAAAGAACTTGCAGAGCATTTGATGCTTATCGATTTGGGAAGAAATGATATCGGTAGAATTTCAAAAATTGGCAGCGTCAAACTTACTGAAAAAATGATAATAGAAAGATATTCTCATGTAATGCATATAGTCTCAAATGTATGTGGCCAGATTGAACATGATACAAAACCCTTAGATGTTTTAAGGGCAACCTTCCCTGCTGGGACTGTTTCGGGTGCGCCAAAAATTAGAGCTATGGAAATAATCAATGAGCTTGAACCTTTAAAAAGAGGCATATATTCTGGTGCAATAGGTTATTTGTCGTGGACTGGAGATTTAGATACTGCATTATCGATAAGAACAGCTGTGATTAAGGATAATTTAATTCATGTTCAGGCTGGTGCTGGTATAGTTTATGATTCTATTCCAGAAACTGAATGGGATGAAACAATGAATAAAGCAATGGCATTGCTAAAAGCTTCTGAAAAAGTTAACTTCTCAAATGAGGATAAATAAATGATATTAATGATAGATAATTATGATTCATTTACATACAACATTGTTCAATATCTAGGTGAACTAGATGCAAAAGTTAAAGTTGTAAGAAATGATATGATTTCTATAAAAGATATTGAATATATGGAGCCAGAGAAAATTGTTATATCTCCTGGGCCTTGCACCCCAAAAGAAGCTGGATTATCAATAGAAACAATAAACCACTTTCATTCAAAATTACCCATACTAGGAATTTGCCTTGGTCATCAAAGTATAGGTGCTGCTTTTGGTGGAAATATAATAAAAGCAAAAAAAATAATGCATGGAAAAACATCTTTAATTCACCACAAACAAAACTATATATTTAAAGATTTGCCTACACCATATATAGCTACAAGATATCATTCTTTAGTAATTGAAGAAAAAACTATACCAAGTTGTTTAGAAGTTATTGCGCAAACTAAATCGGACGATCAAAGCGATAATGAAATAATGGCAATTAAGCATAAAGATTTTCACACGTATGGTGTACAATTTCATCCTGAATCAATTATGAGTGAACACGGGCACCAAATTTTAAAAAATTTCCTTGAAATAAAATGAATATAAATGAAGCAGTAGAAAAATTTTCGTCTGGAGAAAGTTTAAAAAAAAACGAAATTAAAGAAGTCTTTTTAAGCATTATGAATAATGATTGTAATGATGCTGAAATCATTGCTTTTTTAATGACTTTAAAAACAAAAGGTGAAACTGTTGATGAAATTGCTGGCGCTGCAGAAGTCTTGAGAGAAATGTGCCAAAAACTAGAATTAGATTCTAACAAATTAGTTGATACATGTGGCACAGGAGGAGACGGACAAAATACTTTTAATATATCAACTGCATCGGCAATTGTAGCTGCTGCTGCTGGGGTCAAAATAGCGAAACATGGAAATAAGTCTATTTCTAGCAAGTCAGGAAGTGCCGATCTTCTCGAATACTCTGGTATAAATATTGATTTAGATAAAGAACAATCTAAAAAATGTTTCGAAGAAAATGGTATAACCTTTATGTTTGCACCAAAATATCATAAAGCTATGAAAAGCGTTGCTAATGTCAGAAAGAATATTAAAACTAGAACAATATTTAATGTATTAGGACCCCTTGCGAATCCAGCAAATGCTAACTTTCAAATCTTAGGTGTTTACGATAAAAATCTAGTTCTTCCAATTGCAAAAGTTGTAAAAAATTTAGGAGTAGAACGAGCTATGATTGTTCATTCTGAAGATGGTTTAGATGAAATTTCATGTGAAAAAGATACTTATATCGCAGAACTAAAAGAAAACGATATTTATGAATACACTATTAAACCTGAAGACTTTGATTTAGAAGTTTGCCCAGTAAACAAACTAAAAGTAAATACAATTGAAGAAAGTTATAAAATTTTTATTGATATGCTTGAAAATAAAAATGAAACAGCCGTAAATATTGTGAGTTTAAATGCAGGTGCCGCTATTTATATTTCAGGTATAAAAGAAGACCTTAAAAGCAGCATAGCGTTTGCAAAAGAAATTATCATTTCAGGAAAAGCCATGCAGAAATTTAATGATATTAAAAATTCAATGCCTGAAAAAATTAAAACACCGAAAATTTTAGAAGAAATTTTAGAAAATAAAGAAAAAGAAGTTGCTGAAAGAAAAATAAAAATTTCAGTTCAAGATTTAAAAGAAATCGATTATATGAGTTCGCTAAAAAGAGACTTTAAAGGTGCTTTAATGCATAAAATTAGTCAAAATAAAGATGCTGTAATTGCTGAAATTAAAAGAGCTTCTCCAAGTATGGGTGAATTAAATATGAAGATCATTCCTGCAAAAGTTGCTGCTGATTTTGAATTAATGGGTGCAGCATGTTTATCAGTTTTAACTGATGCCAAATATTTTAAAGGTTCTGGAGCAATTCTTGAGATGGCAAAAAAGGGATGCGGCCTTCCTGTATTAAGAAAAGATTTCATAATTGATGAATATCAAATTGATGAGTCTGTCACAATGGGGGCTGACTGCATTTTACTTATTGTTTCTGCTTTAGAAAAAGATTTATTAAAAAAACTATATACAGGAGCAAAACAAAGGGATTTAGATGTAATTGTTGAAGTACATGATCACAATGAACTTGATGCAGCTCTTGAAATAGAATGCGATATTATTGGAATAAATAATAGAAATTTACATACTTTTGATGTTGATTTAAATACAACAGTTGATTTAATACAATATATAAAAAATGATCAACTTGTAATTGCTGAAAGTGGTATACATACTGGTGCAGATGTTAAAAAAATAAATGACTGTGGCATAAACACTTTCTTAGTTGGAGAATCATTTATGACAGCAGACGACCCGATAAATAAGTTTAAAGAAATATTTACAAAATAAATTGAAAACCGTAATACAAAATTGCTCACAATGTGGTTCAGATAAAATAGATTTTGCTGTCCCTTCAGGTGACAACAGGAATAGGTATATTTGTAAAAACTGTGGTTACATTCACTATCAAAATCCAAATATAGTTGCAGGTTCCATTTTAGAGTGGGATAACAAAATATTATTGTGTAAAAGAGCAATTGAGCCAAGAATTAATTGTTGGACATTGCCAGCTGGTTTTTTGGAGAACGAAGAGCCTTTGGAAACGGGAGCAGCAAGAGAGTGTATTGAAGAAGCAAATGCATATTCAGATGATATGAAAATTTTTTCTATCTATAGTCTGGTACATATCAGTCAAATTTATATTATGTACTATGGAACTTTAAAAGATGGTAAACACAGCCCAGGCCCAGAAGAATCATTTGATACGAAATTGTATAATAAAGATGAAATTCCGTGGGATGAATTAGCATTCCCAATTATCACAGAAAATCTCAAGCTATTTTATGAAAAAGAAAAATCTGATATGCCTCATACCGGAATTGTTGATAAGATTAATAACGAATACATAATAACGAGAAATTAGTTAATGAATATTGAGGAAAAAGAATCTTATTGTCCTTATTGTGGCGAAAGTATTTCTTTGTTAATTGATAGCTCTCTTGAGAATCAAGAATATGTAGAAGATTGCCAAGTATGTTGTAGCCCAATTTTTATTAGTGTAGAAATTGATTATGATGAAAATATATTTGTAAATACTAGAAAAGAAAACGAATAATGAACTTAACATTAATACTTACAGTCGCCCCACCTTTACTTATTTTGGCTTACATAATTAAAGCTGACAGATTTCCAGAGCCAAAAGGAACATGTTTTTTAACTTTTGTTGTTGGCACAATACTTATCATGCCTGCAGCAATTCTCAATGATAAATTGATTCCAGATATAAATTATGCTTATTTGGCAGGTTTTACTGAGGAGACACTAAAATTTTTAGCTATTTATTTTTATGTTAGTAAAAATACGAATTTCGATGAGCCAATGGATGCAATTGTTTACGGAACATTAATTTCATTAGGTTTTGCAACGTTTGAAAATCTTCAATATGTATATTACTCAGGTGGCCCTCCAAACACAGTTGCAATAATAAGAGCATTTACAGCTATTCCATTACATGCCTGCTGTGGAATTATCATGGGTTATTATTTTGGCTTATATATGTTCAAAAATAGAGATAAAATTAATTTATTCAAATCTTTATTTTTTGCTATAGGATTTCATGCTGCATACAATTATTTTGCAACACGAGATGTTTTATTAATGATTTTAATATTAATTATATTAATTTTATTTGCTAGAAGACTTCATAAAGTATTTAGAAAAGAACAGTACTCTAGCTCTTCTTAAATGTTTATCTGTATTATTTATACCAAATAATTGAACAAAAAATTATACTCCTACAATATCATTTTTCATTGAGTATAAAGCAACTAAAACTTCTGCTCTTTCTCTTTCTCCAACATTATTTTTATCACAGGCTGCGAGGACATCATCACATACTGCAACAAATTCCTCGTCACTAATATTCATCCCGGTATGAGCTGTCAACATATCTTGCCCAGTATATTCAAGTGTTCCACCAAATCCTGCATGCATAAACTCTCGAACTTTTTGTTTTACTGCAACAGGGTCACTTGCTTGGTATCTTTGTTTAATTTTTGGATTACTTGTATGATTTGCCCAAATATCATCTACCAGCCTATCAATACCTTCAGATCCGCCTAAACGATCAAATAAACTTGCTTCTGACATAGTAACCTCCACTAATTGTTATATAAGTGTCAAATTATTGTGCATTTTTTATAATGTTTTAATCGTAAAATTTATTAGTAAAATTTATTAACAACTTCTGCTAAATTATGTTTATACTTTAATTAAAGAAAAAATAGATAGAGTGGAAAAATTTTGATGACAAAAATCGAAACAATTTTAGATGGGCGTATATTAGATGGGCGCATAAAAGAAAAGCCTAGCAGCCTTTTTGATTTTTTATCAAATACATTCGCATCATCAACCTCTACTTCATTTATTTATAATACAAAAGCACATTTTATTATTACTTTATACATTAGGGAGCAATCTGGATACGCTCATTTTGAATCAATCTGCAAAGATATCCCAAAAAATGTTGCAAGCAGAGGAACAATACAGTCAATCCTGGATATGGGTATTAAATTAAATATTTATACTAAATTGACTTACCCTAATGACAAAAGAGTTAAGTTATATAATTTATCAAAAGATGCCTCTATTGAAGTTAATAGATTTTTTAATGATTTTTTAAAATTGTCAGAACATCTAAAAGATAAATAAAGTTTTTTTATTTTAATGGCTGTTTAATCTAAAAAAATCAAATGTCACTAGTAGTCTTTGATTGTCATTTCCTAATTTTGTTGAACGATTAACTAAACCAGAAAAAAAATTGCGGATTTATTAGCTTGCGCAAGGCGGAGAGTCTTTTACAAACTCAGATTTATCTTTCCATTCTTTTTGAGTAAATAGATGTAGTGATAAAGCATGAACCCCATTCTCTAATTCATATTTTAAAAGTTCATTAATCTTTCTATGACGCTGAACTAATTGAATGCCATCAAATTCATCTGAAACTAAAATAACTTTAAAGTGGCTTTCGGTATTTGGCCCACTATGCATATGACTTTCATTTATTACCTCAAGATAATCTAATTGAAAATTATCACTTAGGGTATGTTCTATTTTCTTTTCTACACTCATTCTTTTATGCCAAAAAAATTTAAGTAATTTTGATAAGTTATTTCACATATATAATCATAAGACTGATTTCTATATTTTGCCACATCTTTTGCGACTTCAACTAAATACTCTGGTTTATTCAAATGCTTCATTGATGATGTAACCTCAGGTTTTTTACTTGAGATATATGGAGAAAGATAGGGCGAATCTGTTTCTATAAATAATTTGTCATCTGGGATAATGTTTATAAAATCTCTTAAATGCTTACCCCTTCTATCGTCGCATATCCAACCAGTTAAACCTATATGAACTCCTAAATCTAAATAATCAATTAGAGCATTTTTTGTTCCAGTAAAACAATGCACAACAATCTTATCGCAATCTTTAATATTATCTTTAATAATACCGTGCATTTGATGAAAAGCATCTCTCTCATGAATAAATAATGGCAAATTAGTTTCTCTAGCTAAATCAATATGATTCAAAAAAACACTATTTTGAATTTCAGGTGTTGAAAAATTTCTATTAAAGTCCAATCCGCACTCACCAACTGCTTTTACATGATTGTTTTTTAATATTGAAAGTAAACTATCATAGCTTTTTTCATTCCAATCTTTGGCGTTATGAGGGTGATACCCTGCTGTTGCAATAAAACCAAACTGTTCTGCTAGAGACGAAACTTTAAAGCTTGAATCTAAATTGTTTCCAACTAAAACCATCTTTGTAACATTTTTTTTATTTGCTTCATCAATAATATTTTTTTCTTTTCCTAAAAAAATATTGTCAGTTAGATTTACGCATATGTCGACTAGTTTATTACTCATTTATCTACACACTTCGCATTTAGTTCTATCAAAAGCATTGATTACTTTTTGACATTTTGGGCATAATTTTTTATATGTTGGCTTAAGATCTTTATCTAAAGTAATCCTGTCATCAAATACAAAACATTCTCCATCCCAATGCTTTCCTTCTGTCTCATTGAGATAATTTATAATACCGCCTTTTAATTGTTTAAAAGAGCCAATACCCTCTTCATTTAAAAAACCCAAAGCTTTTTCACATCTAATACCGCCAGTGCAAAACATCACAACCTCACCATCAATTTTTTTAAGTTCATCAACTTTTTCAGCAAATTCATCAAATTTTAAGAT
>CESO01059387.1_pt1 | contig 31524 bp, 30 predicted proteins | sample 356341 | NCBI WGS metagenome assembly CESO01 (sample SAMEA2621812, study PRJEB7988) | marine metagenome | biome: marine biome (ENVO:00000447); feature: deep chlorophyll maximum layer (ENVO:xxxxxxxx); material: "saline water (ENVO:00002010), including plankton (ENVO:xxxxxxxx)" | depth 35 m | reverse complement strand
GATGGAGGACTACCTCAAGTTCATCGCCAACCGCCGCCTGACCCAGATCGGTCTGAAAGAGGAATACCCGGGCGCCACCAACCCCTTCCCCTGGATGAGCGAGATCATGGACCTGAAGAAAGAGAAAAACTTCTTCGAAACCCGCGTGATCGAGTATCAGACTGGCGGTGCGCTGACCTGGGATTGATCCAGCAGCCCCCAACAAAGAAGCCCGGCAGAAGCCGTAATGCTGCTCACTTAGGCATTTGCTTCCTGAAGGCCATTCTAAAATCCCGCTGCCGACCGCTCGGCAGCGGGATTTTTTATATTTTCCAGCCCATCCCAAAGGGATGCTGCTATTCCCATGCTCAAAAAACATGCAATGGAAAACACCGCCCCCCTATTCGGAGCGCGGCGTTTCTATTAAGTGAACAGCATTACGGCTTCTGCCGGGCTTTTTTGTGCTCGCTGACCATGCCTGCGGCAAGGCGGGGAGCGCGGGAACGATCAGTCTAATGATGATTTAACGCTTCACCGCCACCACCAACGCATTCCCGGATGTCCCATTCCACGGCACCAGCCGCTGGTAATCGTGCTCCAGCAGCTGCACCTCAAAATACGGATCAAGCAACTCAAGCAGCTCACCGAAGGTCACGGCAACCATCGGGTGCTCGTCTTTCCAGAGCTGGGTACCTTGCGCATCCGTGCGTTCGATGCGCAGACGCAGGCGCTGTTGTTCACCCTCCCCTGCGTAATACCAGCCAGAGCTGAACCAGAAGGTGGCGTCGTGCTGACGCACCGAATGGGACACAAAGGAGCTGTTGTCGATCTGGCTCTTATCTACGCTGTTAAAGCAGAACACGCCGCCATCGGCCAACGCAGCATGGACACTGGCTATGCACGTGCGCAGCCGGTCGATACTGCCGCTGTAGTGGATGGAGTAGAGAAAACAGGTGATCAAATCGAGCCGCTGCGTGGTGCTGAAACCGCACATGTCCTGCTGAGAGAAGGTTGCCTCCGGGCAGCGCTGCTGCGCCAGATCCAGCATCGGCTGATTGATATCCAGACCACTGGTCTGAAACCCCGCGTCCAGAAAGTGACGCACGTGCGGGCCGGTACCGCAGGCCAGGTCCAGATGGCGTTGACCGCCGTTGCCGAACAGCTGATGGATACGCTGCACAGACCGGCTTTGGGCCGGGTAATCGATGTCGGCGCACATCAGGTCGTAGTAACCCGATAGGTCTGTGTAGATGGCGTTGTGGGACATGATGGCCTGGCGCTGAAATGGCGGTGGCGCATCATATATCGCGGTGACAGAAAGTCACCTGAAATCTGCAGGAAGAGCCCACGATTGCGCCAGAGCGACGCAATCGTGGGCCGATGTCATGGTAGTCGGGCTACCAGGACGTTCCTATCACGGGGGAGTTGCACAGGCCGGCAGGCCGGCGCGCTCACCCACAGTGAAGGTACAACCGTAGTTGTCGTTTGCAACCACGACCGGATCAAGCACCTCGTCACCGGCCGGCTTGGCACCACCGTTCACCCACGTGAGCCAGTCGTTGATCGCGGCGGTGTACTCACCGTCCGAGAAGTCGCAGTGGCTCGGCGCTCGAATGGCCCGCTGCACCAGCAAGTCTTCATTGCCATTGGCCTCTGCGCGCTCACGGTACAACTGCTGATGACGGAACGGTACGTAGAAGTCGCCAAGCGTATGCATGGTCAGAACGGGTACGTCAAAGTCCCCGTTGACCAGCGGTATCCAGCGCACCCCGTCGTCACGTAGGGGGTTGGCGTCCGGATCGGCGCTGACGCGATCAAGAGACTCGTTAAACTCGATCTCTTCTGCGGTGGGTGTGGGGCCAGTGGTCCAGCGATACACCACATCCTCATTCCCGTACATGCTCTTGAGCAGGATGCCATTGATGCGACCATCGCTACCGCCGGTGCCCAGCACGATGTCCTGCAAGGGCGTGGCATAACCAATGTTGAAAATCGGCCTCTTACCGCCAGTCAGGTTTTCGGCGATGGCTACCAGCCGCTCGCCGGCAACCCCCTTCGGTGACGCCCAGTTCGGCCAGCCATTAGGCAACTGATTGAACAGCGCATCAACCATGGGGCCAGGAGAGGTAATAAGAGAAGCAGACCCAAAGTCGGTAAACTCACCCGCCAGCTCAAGGAAGCGAGAGTAGTCCTCATCGCCGTAGCCGGAGATTTCCATCATTACCCGGGTGTAGTCGCCCAACCACTGAAACTCATTCTGCTCTGCATGGCAAAAAGGCGCAGCCCCTGCATAAGGCACAGAGAACTGGGTTTGCTCAAGATTCTCGCGATCAACTGCGGCGGCAGCGATGTGGCCGCCCATCGAAACCCCCGAGATCAGGTACTGACTGGGAGCGGTATACCGTTCACCGTAGTCCTGCTCGATATAGTCAACAACGTTGAGAGCAAGCTTGTTGGTATCTTCGATACCGGCACGGGCATCGTACCAATTGGCGGAGTAGGAGGACGCCGCCCAGGCGTACCCGGCGTTCAGTACAGCCAAGCGCCAGGCTGCCGGCGGCATGGCAAGGCTCAGGTCGAGTGTTTCGCCTGCATAGCCATGGGTCCACATAACCAGCCCATCACCATCCCAGCCATCCGGCACTTCAACCGAATAGATGGCATCGCCCTGCAGACCCTCGTAGATACCGAAGTAGATAGATGTGCCGGCCAGCGCGGCCGGCAAGGTAGCTGGCAATTCAGCTCGGAAGTCACGACTATCTTGAGCGCGGGTTTCGGCAGCCGGCGGAGAATCGCTGCCCCCACCGCCACCACTCAAACAACCACTCAGCATTAATGCAGACAGCGCTACGGGCACGGCAGCCCGAGACCAAGATGCAGTTGGCAAGGTAAACCTCCAGTGTTTTTTGTAATTGTTATTGCTGCGCAAGTCCTGCGCTTGCCGATCATAGTGGAGATTTGGCGGCCATAGCCGATTATCACTGCGAATGATGAGAAGTCTGCAGCACAGCGTATACAGCGGCGAGCCGGCATAGCCACACCGCCTCCGCGCACACCTCGCAAACGCCTATTCCAGCGCGTTTGGTCGACAATATTCGCGGATGCGCTGACTGCTCGCAGTGGTTACACTACCGCTGTCTTAATACCCCCATGACTCGCAAGGACACCCCAGCCATGATCCAAGACCTGCTCTCCACTCCGATGCCTGATGCCAACGGTTACTTCGGCCCCTACGGTGGCCAGCTGGTACCGCCGGAGCTGAAGCAGGCGATGGACGATATCGACAAGGCGTATGAAGAGATCCGCCAGCGCGAAGACTTTCAGCAGGAGCTGGCCAGCCTGTTTGCCGACTACGTGGGTCGCCCCAGCCCGATCTTTCACGCTAAGCGTCTGTCAGAGAAACTCGGCGGTGCGCAGATTCACCTCAAGCGCGAAGACCTGAACCACACCGGCGCGCACAAGATCAACCACTGCCTGGGCGAAGCACTGCTGGCCAAGTTCATGGGCAAGAAAAAGGTGATCGCCGAGACCGGTGCCGGCCAGCACGGTGTGGCACTGGCTACCGCCTGTGCGCTGGTGGGCATTCCCTGCGAGATTCACATGGGGCAGGTGGATATCGAGAAGGAACACCCGAACGTCACCAAGATGCGCATTCTCGGCTGCAAGCTGGTACCGGTGACTCGCGGTGCTGCCACGCTGAAAGAAGCGGTCGACAGCGCCTTTGAGGAATACCTGAAGAACCCGACGGACTACATCTACGCGATTGGCTCCGTGGTTGGTCCGCATCCGTTCCCGAAAATGGTCCGTGACTTCCAGTCGATCATCGGCAACGAGTCACGCGCGCAGTTCCTCGCCAAATACAACCGTCTGCCTGATCACGTTGCTGCCTGTGTTGGCGGTGGTTCCAACGCGATGGGCATGTTTACCGCCTTCCTGAACGACGAGGCCGTGCATCTGGTCGGCGTGGAGCCGGCTGGCGAGGGGCTGGACAAGGTTGGCCGGCACGCCGCCACCATGTCGGTCGGCAAGCCCGGCGAACTGCACGGCATGGCCTGTTACGTACTGGAAGACGAACAAGGCAATCCGTCTGCCGTGCACTCCATCGCCTCCGGTCTGGATTACCCCGGCGTCGGCCCGCAGCACAGCTATCTGAAAGACATCGGCCGCGTCGACTACCAATCCGCTACCGATCAGGAATGTCTGGATGCCTTTATGACCCTGTCGCGTACCGAAGGCATCATCCCTGCACTGGAAAGCGCCCACGCCGTAGCCTGGGCCATGCGCGAAGCACCAAACCTGCCGAAAGACAGCCACATCCTGGTCAACCTGTCCGGCCGCGGTGACAAGGATGCAGACTACGTCGCGCAGAAGCTGGAGCTGTAAACGCTCCAGAGCGGGGGGGGCGGTGGACACGCCTTTGGCTTCGTCCACCCTACCCGCAGCCCAGCCGTCGGGCGGCCTAAGCGCAGCGTGTCCGCCATCGGTCGCATTGCCAAACGCAGCCCGATTTCAAAGCGTGCAGACCCCGCCCGGCACCGCCATCACCCAATCCCTCACCGCCTGAATGGTTGGCTCGTTCTTGCGGCTTTCCGGGTAGACCAGATAAAACGCCTTGCCCTTGATCTCCGGGCCGAAGGGCTGCACCAGCCGACCCGCAGCCAGTTCGTCCTCGATCAGTTCACGGCTCATCAAGGCCACGCCCTGTGCGCCTACCGCTGCCGATACCGCATGGGTTTCATCGGAGAACACCAGCCCGGCACTGACATCCAGGCCAGGCACCTTCGCCAGTTTCTGCCAGCCCGCCCAATCCACCGGCCCGGAACCAATAACCGGGCTGTGAAAATGAATCAGCGAATGCTTGGGCAGCTCGTTTACATCGTGTAAACCCAGCAGCGGACTGCAAGCAGGAACGAAGGTGTTGTCCAGCAACTTCTCCGCCACCATGCCAGGCCAACGGCCGTCGCCGTAGCGGATGGCGATATCGGCGGTCACACCATCCAGTGCCACGGCGTCATGCGAGGCGTGGATACGCAGGTCGATAGTCGGATGGGTTTCGCGCAACATGCAGACCCACGACAGCAGCCAGCGAGAGGCAATCACCGGCGTGGTGGTCAGGGTAATAGCCTGCCGCTGCGGGGTCCTGCGCAAGCGCTCAACCGCAGCGCTGATGTTGTCAAAGGCGCCTTCCAGCACGTCTTTCAGTTCACGCCCCGGCGCAGTCAGCTCCAGCTTGCGCGGCTTGCGCACAAACAGCGACACGCCCAGCGATTCTTCCAGCGAACGTATCTGATGGCTGATCGCCGTTGCGGTTACCGATAGCTCTTCGGCTGCCCGCTTGGCGCTCTCATGCCGCGCCGCCGCCTCGAATGCTCGGAGCGCAGACAGCGGCGGTAACTTGCGCTGTACCATAGATGAATTCCTTTCAGCTGAACGTCAAAATATTCATCGTTTGTCGCCTTCTATACGCGACCGTAGCCTGAGTGTGTTGCCAATTTCAGATGAATTCAACTTCAGGAGAAAACCATGCCGCACATTCTTCAACTGGACGCCAGCGCCCGCCCCGGTTTCGCCGGCAAGGATCTGCACGGCTCACACAGCCGAAGTCTCAGCCAGCGTTTTGTCAGCCAGTGGCTGGCGCAACGTCCGCAGGACACCACCACCTACCGTGACATCGGGCAACACCCACCCGCCTGCGTCAGTCATGACTTGATCGCCGCCAGCTTCACGCCCGAGGCGCAGCGAGAGCCCTGGATGCATGAGACGCTCGCGGAAAGTAACCAACTGGCTGACGAATTGATCGCGGCCGATATTCTGGTCATCGGTGTGCCGATGTATAACTTCGGCATGCCCGCCGCCCTGAAGGCGTGGATCGATCAGGTTGTGCGCCCGGGCAAGACCGTGGATATCGACACCAGCAACCCGGCCGATCCGTATACGCCGCTGCTGGCTGACCGCCCTCGTCACGCGGTCATTCTCAGCGCACGCGGTGGGGTTGGCTTCGGTCCGGGTGGCGAGCTGGAAGCCCTCAATCACCTGGAGCCCGCATTGATCACCGCTCTGGGATTTATGGGCATCACACAGATCCATCAGATCGCCGTCGAGGGGCAGGAACTCGGCGGCGAGGTGCTGGCCTCGTCGGTCGCCCAGGCCAATGCGGCAGTCGATGCACTGGTGCAGCAGCTGCAGCAGGCCACGCAAGCGGCGGAGCTGGCAGAAACAGCCTAGGTGTCGCTCATCAGCGGCTGGTCGCTGCGCCAGCCGCTGCTTGCTGCAGAACATGAGAAAATGCAAAAAATGTCCGTTTTGCCCCCTTCCCGTACCCGGCATACATCCTGCTAAACTCCCTCAATCAAAATGGTAGAGCCGAGCGCGAATGCAGTGGATTCCAGCCCAGGTAGGCACCCGAGGCACCCGCCGTGGCGGCTGGCTGCTTGCATTCGTTTTACTGACGCTGTCACCTGCCAATGCATCGGAACCCTGTCAGAAAAACCTGCGCTGGAACGACGACCCGCCCTACAGCATGTTACTGGCAGACGGCAGCGTGCGAGGCATCCACATTGATACCCACACCACCGTACTCGAACGCCTGGGCTGCAAGACCGTGCTGCGCAAACTGCCTTGGGCACGCGCGCTGAGGGAGCTGGAAGCCGGCAGGCTGGATATTCTGCCCGGTGCATTTCGTCGCCCTGAGCGCGAAGTCTACGCGCATTTTTCTGGCTCGGTGCTGCCGCCAGCCCGCAACCTGCTGTTTACCCACCACGAAGCTATCGGCAATTGGCCTGCCGACTCGCTCCAGGCGCTGGCCGAAACGCCCTTTCGGCTTGGCGCGCAGATCGACGTCTTGTATGGCCCTGACTACCTCCAGTTGATGAGCGACCCGGCCTACGCGAAGCGCGTCGCCATGGTCAGCCAGCGCAGCAGTCTGTGGCGCATGATTGCCCGAGGACGCATTGACGGCGCCATTGCCGACGAACACACCGGCGCCTGGGAAATTCAGCAGCTCGGCCTGGCCAACGTCATCACGGCCACCCACATTGTGGTCTCAACCGAAGCCGCTGAGGTCGCGCTAAGCAAGGCGTCCAATGACCTGGCGTTTGTTGCTGCCTACACTGCAGCCCTGCAAGAGCTGGTCAGTGACGGCAGTTACCAGCAGATCGTCGCACGCTATCTCACGCCCTGAAGCCAGCGCCAACAGGACACAGAATCCGCCCCGGCAAACCCCGAACGCATCACATCCCCGCTCTGAACTGATTGGCCGCTGAGCGCCTGTGGCCCATGGTGCAGCATCGCCTTCAGAGAACCGTCAGTCCATGCCCCGCTACCGCCGCGCACGCGCCCCGGGTGCCAGCTATTTCTTCACCGTCACCCTGCACGACCGCAGGAGCGACCTGCTGGTGCGTGAGATCGACCTGCTGCGGCGTTGCGTGCGCGCAGCGCGCGATCGCCATCCTTTTCACATTGACGCCTGGATAGTGCTGCCCGACCACATGCACTGCATCTGGACCCTGCCACTCGGAGATGTTGACTATTCGCTGCGCTGGCAAGTGATCAAGCACAGCTTCTCAAAACGCCTGCCAGCCACTGAACCACGCACCGCAACACAGCTACGGCGCGGCGAGCGTGGTATCTGGCAACGCCGCTACTGGGAACACCTGATTCGTGACGACAACGACTACCGACGCCACCTGGACTACATCCACTACAACCCGATCAAACATGGGCATGTGACGCGACTGGCCGATTGGCCCTATTCCAGCTTTCATCGCGCGGTCGCTGCCGGGCTATATCCAGCGGATTGGGGTGACGCGCCGGATGACGAGGCGCTGAGATTGGGTGAATAAGGTGTGTCTTTGTCGGCGGAGAAGCCTGCGGCGTTCTCCGCCCTACCCCGTAACGTGGAGAATCGCGCAGCGTTCTCCACCAAAACCACCGCGCCGTGACCACGCGGAGAAGCCTTTGGCATTCTCCGCCCTACCCGTAGCGTGGAGAACCGCGTAGCGTTCTCCACCAAAACCACCGCGCCGTGACCACGCGGCGAAGCCTTTGGCGTTCTCCGCCCTACCCCGTAGCGTGGAGAATCGCGCAGCGTTCTCCACCAGAGCCAACGCGCCGTGACCACGCGGCGAAGCCTTTGGCGCTCTCCACCCAACCCCGTAGCGTGGAGAATCGCGCAGCGCTCTCCACCAGAGCCAACGCGCCGTGACCACGCGGAGAAGCCTTTGGCACTCTCCGCCCTACCCCGTAGCGTGGAGAACCGCGCAGCGTTCTCCACCAAAACCACCGCGCCGTGACCACGCGGAGAAGCCTACGGCGTTCTCCGCCCTACACCCGTAGCGTGGAGAACCGCGCAGCGTTCTCCACCAGAACCGCCGCGCCGCAACCACCCCGTAGCGTGGAGAACCGCGCAGCGTTCTCCACCAGAGCCAACGCGCCGCGACGACGCGGAGAAGCCTTTGGCGTTCTCCGCACTACGGCTTTTTGCGCCAGGCGGATCGGGGGCGGGAGGGTTGCAGGAGGGGTTTGGCTGTGGCGTCGTCATTGCGGGCGACGCTGGCGGCCGCCTTGGCGCGGGCGGCGTGGAGCTTTTTGTAGCTGTCGATCAGGCGCAGGTGGCGGTCCAGCCCTTCCAGCTGCATGTTGGTGGGTGTCAGGCCATGGAAACGCACATCGCCATTCGCCGAGCCGATCACCGCGTCCATCCGCTCGTTACCGAACATGCGCCGGAAGTTGGGCTCAAAATCGGCCAGCGCCAGCGCCTCATCCAGCAGCACCTCCAAGACCACGTTGAGCGCCTGATAGAACAGACCGCGCTCGACGGTGTTGTCGTTGAACTGCAGAAAGGCTTCGACCAGCTCCTTGGCCTCATCACGCTGCTGCAGCGCCAGATGAATCAGCAGCTTGAGCTCGAGAATGGTCAGCTGACCCCAGGTGGTATTGTCATCAAACTCGATGCCGATCAGCGTCTTGATATCGGTGTAATCATCCAGGCCACTCTCGTCCAGCCGCTCGACCAGCGCCTGCAACTGCTCATCATCCAGGCTGTGCAGGTTGAGAATATCGGCGCGGAAGTCGAGCGCCTTGTTGGTGTTATCCCAGATCAGATCCTCGACCGGGTAGATCTCGGAATAGCCCGGCACCAGAATGCGGCAGGCGTTGGCGCCCAGGTCGGTGTAGGTCGCCATATAGGCTTCTTTGCCCAGGTCTTTGAGAATGCCGAACAGGGTGTCGGCTTCCTGCTGGTTGGAATCCGCCCCTTGGCCGGAGAAGTCCCACTCGACAAAATCGTAGTCGGGTTTGGCGCTGAAGAAGCGCCAGGACACCACACCGCTGGAGTCGATAAAGTGCTCAACAAAGTTGTTCGGCTCGGTCACCGCCTGAGACTCGAAGGTCGGCTGCGGCAGGTCGTTCAACCCTTCAAAGCTGCGCCCCTGCAGCAGCTCGGTGAGGCTGCGCTCCAGTGCCACTTCGAGGCTCGGGTGCGCGCCAAAGGAGGCAAACACACCGCCAGTGCGCGGGTTCATCAGCGTGACGCACATGACCGGGAACCGGCCGCCAAGCGAAGCGTCCTTCACCAGGACCGGGAAGCCCTGCTCTTCCAGCCCCTTGATGCCGGCAACAATGCCCGGGTATTTGTCCAACACAGTCTGCGGCACATCCGGCAGCGCCAATTCGCCTTCCAGAATCTCGCGCTTGACCGCTCGCTCAAAAATCTCGGACAGGCACTGCACCTGCGCCTCGGCCAGCGTGTTACCCGCGCTCATGCCGTTGCTGAGAAACAGGTTTTCGATCAGGTTGGAGGGGAAGTACACCTCCTTGCCGTCGGACTGGCGCACATAGGGCAAGGCGCAGATGCCGCGCTCGGCATTGCCGGAGCTGGTGTCGATCAGGTGCGAGCCACGCAACTCCCCTTCCGGGTTGTAGATATCCAGGCAGTAGCTGTCGAGCAGCCCGACGGGCAGATCATCATTGCGCCCGATCTTGAACCAGCGCTCGTTGGGGTAATGCACGAAGTCCGCGTTGGCGATGTCTTCGCCCCAGAACTGATCGTTATAGAAGAAGTTGCAGTTCAGCCGCTCGATAAACTCACCCAGCGCCGAGGCCAGCGCCGCTTCCTTGGTCGCGCCCTTGCCGTTGGTAAAGCACAGCGGCGACTGGGCGTCACGGATGTGCAGCGACCAGACGTTGGGCACGATGTTGCGCCAGGAGGCGATTTCGATCTTCATGCCCAGCCCTGCCAGCAGCCCCGACATGTTGGCGATGGTCTGCTCCAGCGGCAGGTCCTTGCCCAGAATCCGCGTGCCCTCGCCCTCGGTCTGCACCGGCATCAACAGCGACTGGGCGTCAGCATCCAGATTCTCGACCTCTTCGATGACAAAGTCAGGGCCGGTCTGTACCACCTTCTTGACCGTACAGCGCTCGATCGAACGCAGGATGCCCAGACGATCCTTCTCGGAAATGTCGGCAGGCAGCTCGACCTGAATCTTGAAGATCTGCTTGTAGCGGTCTTCCGGGTCAACGATGTTGTTCTGCGACAGACGGATGTTGTCGGTGGGGATATTGCGGGTATTGCAGTAGAGCTTGACGAAGTACGCCGCGCACAGCGCCGATGACGCCAGAAAGTAGTCAAACGGGCCCGGAGCAGAGCCATCGCCCTTGTAGCGGATGGGCTGATCAGCCACCACCGTGAAGTCATCAAACTTGGCTTCCAGGCGGAGGTTGTCGAGAAAGTTGACCTTGATTTCCATGCAGAACACCAGACGTGGGGGCGGGTTGAATAGCCCGCCATTATCCGGCTTTTGTACTGAATGTCATGTCGCGTCCGCAGCAAAGCGACAGACGCGGATAACCGAACGCCACTGCCCAGGCCGACAACCAGCCTGGGCGCGCCAGGCTCAGAAGCCGATGGTGGCGGACAACAGACAGGTACGCGGCGCTGACAAGGTCAGGCCCGCAGCGCTGTCGTCCGATGCCCCGGCAGAAATCCAGGAGCGATCATCCAGCACATTCTCCACGCTGGCACGCAAAGTGACATCCTTGCCGGCAGCGGCAAAGGCGTACCGCGCACCCAGATCATAACGCTCCCAGCCGTCGATCTTCTTGCTGTTGGCCTGATCCAGATACTGCGAGCTGGAGTGAATGCCACGGGCAGTCAGGGTCAGACCGCGCAACGCCGGCACATCCCACTCGGCGCCCAGATTGACGCTGTACTCAGGCGTAGCAGGTGCACGGTTGCCGTCCTCGGTCGGATCGTTGGTGGCGGTCAGTTCACTGTCGATGTACATCAGGCCGCCGAGCAGACGCACACCCTGCCAGGGCTCGCCAAAGGTGCTCAACTCAATACCGCGGTTCTCGCGCTTGCCGTTGGGGCCGAACACGCCGGTGGCGGCGTCGGTTTCATAGGCGGGCTGACGAATGCGGAAGGCGCTCAGGGTGACGCCAACGTCGCCCCGGTCGTACTTGGCGCCCACTTCCACCTGCCGGCTGACAAAGGGCGCGAAGATTTCATCCTCGTTGATCGAGGTAGACGGGGCGATCTTGCCCTGGCTCAAGCCTTCCATGTAGTTGGCGTAGATCGACACCTCCGGTGCAAGCCGATATACCACACCAACCGAGGGCGAAACCTTTTCCTCGTCGTACGCGGTTTCACCCTTGATGCCGTTGCTCCAGTCGTCCACCTTCACCCGCTGCCAGCGCGCGCCCAGGGTAACCAGCAGGCGGTCATCCATAAAACCCAGGGTGTCGGCCAGCGCGACACCGCTGAAACGGTTCTCGGTGTAGACCTCGTTATCGATACGGGTCGGCGCGCCCGGTGCCGGCGTGGGCACCGGGTCATACAGGTTGCTCGGACCGGTGGCGTAGCGCGCGCCGCCGTTGGTGAAGTCCATGTAGAAATAGCTGGCAGCCAGGTTCAGCTCATGGCTGACCGGCCCGGTCTGTAGCCAGTTGCGCAGGCCGGCTGTGGCCGTGCGCACGCTCTCATCGCGGGTGAAGTCGCGTGGCTGCACATTGAAGTCACCGGCCTCGTTGATGATCGAGACGTTGTGACGCAGGAAATCGTGGTTGCTCTCGCGCACGCCCGCCGCGCCATAGAACAGCAGGTCCTCGTTGATGTCGTACTCGCCATTGAACGCGGCAAAAGTGTCTTCAGTACGGGCCTTGCTCCAGGCCTGCGCGTAGTTGTCATTGACCCGGTCGGCGTCCGGAATCGGCGCGGCTGCGCCAATCAGCACGCGCTCCTGCGGTGCATCGGTATCGCGCTCGGTGTGGCCAATGTCCGCGCCCAGGCGCACACGCTCGCCCCGGTAGTCGAGGCCCAGTACCGCCATCTCGCGGTCGACGTGCTGGTGGTCCCACTCGGTATCGCCTGCCTGGCGCACGCCGTTGAAGCGCAGGCCAAAGCGGTTGTCTTCGCCAAAGCGCCGTCCCACGTCGAGTGCACCGCCGACCTGGCTATCGGAGGCGTAGCTGCCGGTGAACTCGGTCAGTGGCGTATCGGCGGCCCGTTTCGATACCAGATTGATGCCGCCACCCACAGCGCCGCGCGGCGAGATGCCGTTGATCAACTGGCTGGGGCCCTTGATCACATCCACCCGGTCAGCCATTTCCATGTCGATTGAATAGGTCGGCAGAACACCGTACAGGCCGTTGAAGGCAACATCGCTATTGAACAGGCTGAATCCACGAATGGTGAACTGCTCAAAACGGCCACCGGCCGGGTTGGTGGAGCGCACCGACGGATCATTGGCAATCAGGTCCAGCAGGGTGCGGGCATTCTGGTTCTGGGCGGTTTCGCTGGTATAGGTGGTTGCGCTGAACGGGGTGTCCATAAAGTCGCGTGAGCCGAGCATGCCCTGGGAGGTTTGCATGGTTACCTGACCGCCGGCGTAACGCTCACCGCTGGCCAGCTGCGGGCTGACGCCCACGACCGTGATCGGAGCAATCTGCAGCGCCGCACTCTGGGCAGGCGCCGCGACCAGCGTATAGCCGCCAGCGCCTACCGGTTGAAGCTGCAGCCCGCTACCCTGCAGCAGGCGAGCAAAGCCCTCCTCCACGCTGTAGCTGCCGGACAGGCCTTCGCTGCGGCGGCCCTGCATCAGCGCCGGATCAACCGACAGGCTCACGCCAGCCTGACCGGCAAAGCGGGTCAGTGCCGCGCCCAGCTCGCCAGCCGGCACCGCATAGCTGCGCCGTTCCACCTCCTGCGCGTAACTGGTGGAGATAGCCAGCGGGCTGACGCTCAAGCCCATGACCAGCCCCAGGTGCACCCATGAACGCAGACGCAGCGATGCGCACTCGGTCGATACTGCAGACATAAACCAGCTCCTCAATTTTTGCTTTCTCACCGCTACTGACTGGCGAGCGCAGAAAAAGGGACAGGCATCAGGCATTTTCTTGTCTGGGCGCGAGCGACACCCAATAGCGGGTGCGTGTCTGCACGCTCAGCGGCAGACTGGCCGCCAGCAGAGCCAGCACACGGTCGGTGTCATCCAGTCGGAAGCTGCCCGTCACGCGCAGACGCTCCAGCGCCGGGTCCCAGCGCAGCACGCCGGGGCGATAACGACGCAGCTCGCGCAGAAAATCACCCAGCGGCTGGTTGTCGGCCAACAGCACACCCTGACGCCAGTCAGGCAGTGTGGGGTCATAAGGCGTCCAGCCGGACAAGCCACCCGCGCTTACCGACACCTGCTGGCCGCCCTCAAGCAGCTCGCTGGCACCGGCACTGGCGGCCAGCTGCACCCGCCCACGGGCCACCGCGATTCGGCAGTGGTCATCAAAACGGCGTACGCACACTTCAGCGTCACGCAGGGTGAGCACGGCCTGCGGCAAGATGATACTCAGCGGCTGATCGCCAGCGGCAGACAACGCAAGCTCCCCACGCACCAACGTCAGCCGTCGCTCGGCCAGCTGCAGATTCACCGCGCTATCGGTGTTCAGCTGCAGCTCGATGCCCTCGGCCAGCGGCATGCGCTGCTGTTCGCCAGTGGCGGTGTGGACATCGGCGGTCCAGGCCTGCACCGGCAACTGCCGCCCCACCAGCCAACCCGCAGGCAGCAACGCACACGCGCCCAGTACCCGCTTGACCGCCACCCGCCGACCCAGATCAGGCCTATCCAGCGCGGCCAGGGACAACGCACTGGGCAGCCCGGCAAAACGCTGACGCAACTGCAACGCGCGCTGCCAGGCGTGCTCGTGCTCGGGGTTGCTGCTGCGCCAATGCGCCAGGCGCGCGTGATCGTCTTCGCTGCAATCCTCCGCGTCCAGCAGCGCCAGCCAGCGCGCGGCAGCACGGGTAATATCGCGGCGCTCGGCCTGGGTCACACCGCTCATGTCCGCTCCAGCAGCAGACAGTGCTCGTAGGCTTGGGCCATGTAGCGTTTTACCGTGCGTTCGGACACCTGCAACCGCGCGGCAATATCGCGATAACCGAGCCCTTCCAGCTGACTCCAGAGAAAGGCCCGCCGCACGGCCAGCGGCAACCCGTCCAGCAGCTCGTCCAGCGCCTGCAGGGTTTCCAGCAGGGCCCAGCGCTGTTCTGGCGACGGTGCCAGCGCCTGCGGCAGTTGCTGCAGTGCATCCAGATAGGCCTGTTCCAGGCTGCGACGGGCGTAAAAGGTGTTAAGCAGGCGTTTGCCAACGGTCAACAGATAAGCACGCGGCTCGCGAATATCCGCCACGTTCTGGGAGCTGGTCAGCACCTTGATGAAGGCATCCTGACTCAGGTCAGCCGCATCCCAGGTGTTACCCAGCTGACGGCGCAACCAATTCTGTAACCAGCTGTGATGGTCGCGATAGAGCGTGTGCAGGTTCTGCTGTGTGGCTGGCGCGGCGTCGGTCATTGGCGGTCAGGATCAGGGAGGCGGGCAAATGAGATTGATTGTATTTAACAAATGCCATCAACTGCAATGCGCAAGACGCCCAAGCCCCATTGCACTGGCCGCGCAAACCCAGCACGATAGCCACACGCTCCCACGTGCAGATACGCCATGACCACGACGCCTGCCACACGCCAACCCTGCCCGCCCGGCACCTGCGATTGCGACCGCGACACCCTGGCCGGGCAAGCCAACGCCGATCCACGCATCCTGCGTCTGACGCTGCATGAAGAGAAACGACTGGTGGCCCGGCTCGAAGCCATCAGCACACTGGAAGAACTGGAGCACCTGCAAATGCGCATGTACGAGCAGTTGGGCATGCGTCTGGCCATCGACACCGGCTTTGGTGAAGTACGCAGCGTGCGCGGTATCGACATTAAGCTGCTACCGCAACCCGGGCTCTGCCGCAAAACCCGCAAGTCTATCCCCGCCGCCATCCGTCGCAGTCTGAAAGCGCATCCGGAGATCACCTTCGCGCTGCTGAACAGTCAGGACTTGCTGCGCGACGCCTGAGCGCCGCCAGCAACACAGCCGTGATGGGGCTCGCGCGACAGGGGAGCCCCGAGTAAGGCGTGGCCTTGCGTGCACGCAAGGCACAAAAAAAACATCAGCGCACGGTAGCAGGCCAAGGCACTCTGCCACTATATTGGGCGGCATGATCCCAGCTCCCCTGATTCCCCACGACAAGCTATTGGATTTGCTGCTGGATGTCGTCTGCGTCGTAAACAAGGAGGGACGCTTTTTATCCGTTAGCGCGGCCAGCGAACGGGTGTTTGGCTATACGCCGCAAGAGCTGATCGGCCGCACGGCCTTCGAACTGATCCACCCGGATGACCGGGAGGCCACCCGACAGATCGTCGAGCGAATCACCGCCGGCCAGCCCTCAAGCGATCACGAGAACCGCTACATCCACAAACAGGGCCATATCGTCCACATCATGTGGTCGACCCAATGGTTCGCAGCCGAACAGGTGCGCGTTGGCGTCGCCCGTGACATCACCGCGCGAAAACAGGCCGAGGCCAGACAGGCTGCGGTATATGCGGTATCGGCAGCGGCGCACTTGGCAGAAACACTGCCCGCACTGTATCAGCAGATGCATCACCTGATCGCCCAGCATCTGCCGGTCCAGGCCTTTTCCGTTGCCCTCTATGATCCCGAACGGGATCAACTGAGTTTTCCCTACCAGGCGGGTGATGGTCTGCCGGCGCCTGCGCCTGCGCCACTTGCCGCCTACCCGTCGCTGGCACGAACAATTCGCTCATACCCGCACACGCCCAAGACAGAAAACAACGGACAATCGCCTCAGCTCTGCGTCCCCCTGCTGCACGACGGCGTGCCCATTGGCGTACTCGTCGTACAAGGCCGGCGGGGCAGTCCAGTATTCAATGCACGGGACACCGAGTTTCTGAACTTTGTCGCCAGTCAGCTGGCCAGCGCCATCAGCCGGCACCGTGCCCACGATAAACTCTCCTTCCTCGCGCAACACGACCAGCTGACACAGTTGCCCAATCGCGTACTGCTCATGGATCGCTTGCAGGGCGCCCTGCTGCGAGCGCAGCGCACTAGCGGGCAACTGGCCGTGCTGTATCTGGACCTGGACAGCTTCAAGCAGATAAACGACACCTACGGCCATGGCGTTGGCGATCAGCTGCTGCAACAGGTCGCCGCCAGATTACGTCAGAGCGTACGCGAGTCCGACAGCTGTGGCCGTCTGGGTGGCGATGAGTTTGCGGTCCTGCTCGACAGCATTCGACAACGGCAAGACGCCGCAAGCGTAGCGGAAAAGATCCTCAGCACGCTGGCAGCTCCCTTTCTGATCGAGGGACATACCCTGACCTGTACACCCAGCGTCGGCATCGCGGTCTACCCTGAGCACGGTCAGAGCGAACGCCAGCTGATGCATCACGCCGACAATGCGATGTACGCTGCCAAACGCAACGGTGGCGCCGGCTACGCTTTTTCTCCGGACGCGCCAGCCTGACGCGCGAGAAAACCCAACAGCGCCTCAACAACGGCCGCTGGCTGCTCCTGCTCCACCCAGTGCCCTGCCCCGGCAATCAGGTCGACGCTGCGCAGGTCGGCGCACACCCGGCGCTGCATCAGCTCCAGCGCGCCGGGGCTCTGCCAGGTACCCCAGTCACTTGCACCGGCAATAAAACAAGACGGCACTGTTATCTGCCGCCCCGCAAACAGCAGCATCTCCGCCTGCGCCGCAGTTGAGCCAAGCGATCGGTAGCACTGCAGACCGCCCTGCAATCCGGTATCGGCAAAGATACCCGTATAGACTGCCAGCTCCGCTTCAGGCAGCCAGCCACAGGCAGCCACCTCAGCCGCTGACGGCATGGCAACCGCGACGGTCTCAGCCATCGTCTTGCCCTGCTCCATGATGTAGTAGGTCGGCATGCTGGCCAGATCGGCCGCACTCGCCGATGGCAGCGGCGCTGGCTGGTTGCCCGCCCAGTCCGCGCTTTTCATGTGGAAGTAGGCACGCAGAAAGTCGTGCAGCCCCTGCTCGCACGCCAGCATGTGCGCATTGGCGTCGGGCTGACTGAAGTAACGCTGATAATGCAGGCGCGGCGGCTCAAGAGCCGCCAGATCCGCATGCAACCGCGCAATGGCCTGCGTCCCGTTCTGCCCGTCAACGCGGTAACTTGGCGGGCCCGGATAAGGCGCGCTCATCATCGCGACCGAGCGAAACGCGTCCGGGCGCGTCAGCGCACAGGTACCGGCCACCGGCGAGCCGATATCATGGCCCACTACCGCCGCCACCTGGTCATAACCCAACGTGTGCACCAGCCCCAGTGCATCGCGTACCAGGTTGAGAAAGTGGTACTGACTGATGTCGCCGTCATAGCGCGCATCACCGCCCTCGGTCATGCCGTAGCCACGTTGGTCCGGCGCCACCACGTGATAACCCGCCTCGGCCAGCGGCAACATCACCTTGCGCCAGCTAAACGCCAGCTCCGGAAAACCGTGCAGCAATAACACACACTCACGCCCCGGCTGCTCAAAACCGGCTTCCAGAATATGGACGTTCAGACCGTTGCCATTGTCGACCTGGCGGGAGCGGATACCGGGCGGCAACTGCGCCAGCATGGCAGCGCGAGCAGCATTGCTGACCGGGCGGGCATTGAATTCGGGCATGGGGCCTCTTGTTGTTGTGACTGCCTAACAGAGCCCACAACCTATCCAGCACACCTCAAGCCGGTCAACCAATGACCGTCCCATTCAGCCTGCCGAATACAGCGGCATTGCCCAAAGCGATGTCGCAGATGCACAAAAGCCGCCCGGAGGCGGCTCTTGCAGTACCACTCGGCCCCCTATCAGGCAGCCGCCAGATCAGACTCTGCTTCCGCCAGCATGGCAAACTCTTCGTCAGCCGACTTGGCAACCAGATGCTGGCGGCTGTAGCCGAAGTAGTAGGCAGCGCCAATCACGAACAGGCCCATGGTGAAGAAAAACGCGCGCGGGTCGAAGGCGTACACACCGGTCAGCGCGACGAGCGAGAGCACCAGCGCGATACCCGAGGTCACCGCCGCCAAGCAGTATACCTACCCAATGCCAGAGCAGCACCCGGGCTTGGCGCATTAAGCACGGCAGCCGCTGTGGTAAAGTGGCCGCTTAATTCCACCAGGTAGCCCCCATGCTTATATACATTTTCATCGCCTGCGACCGGCTGGATGAAAAGCAGGAAAAACAGCTCAAACAGAACCTGCCAGCTCTGCAAGCCGCGCTGCAAACCTACGTTGAAGAAAACGAAGCCAACCGCGCCGAGCTGATTAACGATTGCAGCAGTGATGACTGCGAAGACTGGCAGCTGGGCATCAGCCAACCGGTGAAAAAGCACACCCACCTGGCCCCCGCCGTCAACCTGTTCAACAGCCTCGCCCAGCAATACGACATCGACTGCGAAGTAGGCTCCATCGAAGACGGCGAACGCGAGCCGGTCAGCTACTTTGGCAAGCATGAAGGGAAAGGCGACGCTTTTTTGATCGCCCAGTATCTGGGGCTGTAACGCGCAGAGACTGCCAGCTCCTGACCACGACGAATGAAGAATACGCCGGGGTCAGAAACCTGATCCGCGTTAGCTCACCCCTGCGAACCACCAGTCTCAGCGTCATCGGGTTTGCGGCCTCGCCGGGCCGCAGCAGCACGTTTAAACAGGCGATACGCCCCTACACCCGCAACAAGCGCGAACACCCCAAACGACAGCCCCAACACCCCATACACATACTCACTACCCGCGTGGTGAACCGTCACCCCGTCAAAGTAGCGACCCGCCTCGTTGTACGGCATACGCGCCTTGGTGAATGCGTATGCACAGAGCAGCACTGCCGAAATACCGAAGAGCAGTGCGAGCACGCCTGAGGCGGTGGCGAGGATGTTGAGTTTGGTGGTGGTTTTCATGGGGATGAGTGACGTCGTATCAGGTGGCCGGAATCAGGCAGTCCTTGCGAGCAAAAGCCAGTGACTTCAACCACTTGCTACGCACCTTGCTCGCAGTATTGCTTAAGGCCATTAAGCCTGGCCTTAACCACCCGCTTGAAATAAAGGCTAGCTACATATTCCGAGATTACGGGGATTGCCCATTTTTTGGTTTTGATGACGTAGCGAAATTTCGCTTTTGTAGTGCCACAGCTGAGGGGCTTGAATACCCAGCTGCCAGCAAAGCTCTTTATAAAGGCAGGGCCTTTGGTCATGACGATGGCTGCCGTGGTAGGCGGGGCAACCTGAACAAACTCGACCTCCATGGTTAAGCCGGACTTTGCGACTACAAGTGTCCTAACCCCAATGCCTACCTCGGTTGCACAACCCAGGAGCTCGATCCTTTCCGGAAACGGGTCCCACTGATACCTCACGGAATAGTCTTGAGACGCGGCGTACACGACCGGATGAGGCGCGTTGACAGTCAGCTCATACTCGATTAAGGCCATTTACGTGCCTCACGCCCGCATTTGCGGCTGGTTTGGAGCGCAGCGGAAAAACAGTCCGGCAACATGCGCTTGTTAGGCATTTTCTACCCCAATACTTTGAAGTAGCGCCGAATACTGGTCTGGATCTTTTTCTTCAATTTTTCGCAATATAAAACTTGCCGTTGTCTTCATCTCAGGCACATCAATAGGCAAAATACTTCTCTCAAACACACCCGCTAAATGGGAAAACTCATTGTTGATGCGATCCGTTAGTGACGATGCCAATGCATCATCTCCGAAAAAACGCGCCAGCTTGTCATCATTTTCTACGGCATTGGGGTATTTGTAGTACAAGAATGCTTCAAGAAACTTGCGGGCATTGTTTCCAAAGTTGTAGTAGCAATCATGATTTTCATCACACTCGATCTGGGCATGAGCGCATTTATAAATTTGATGAAACAGAAAGTTGAACTCCGTAACGTAGTCTTTCAGGTATCGAGGCATCAATGTAATGTCACTGACTTGATCCGTTCGGTTAATGATAAAGTATTGGGACTTCTTTTTGTTCAAAGCGCCGGGTAGCCGCTTCAGATACTTCAAAAAATCCAAATTGTGAGTCGAAATAAATAGCTGCTTAAAACGGTCACGCGCCTTGATCTCACCGTCATCTTCATATTTCTCTGGCGTTACAATCTCAGCATTAATAAGGCTGTAGACAAAAAAGATATGGTTTGCATCCAAGCTGGAAATGGGGTCATCGATCCAAATGATAGGCTGGTTACCTTTAGTCTCTATGTCTTCAAGCTTGGCCATGAAGTAACAGAAAGCTATCAGGCTGCATTCACCTTCGCTGAGATGGAATGCTTTTTTGTTGTTTCGAGTTACCTCAAACCGGTATCCAGATGACGCGTCCCCCAGGTTTTCTTCAATGGCTTTTAGTGAGAGAGACTGGTGGCCGAAAAAGTTGTTCAGATAATCGTTTACCCTATCAGCTCCCTTGCTTTCATCTTTTAACTGGGCCTTCAGTTCAGCAATTTTTTCTCGTTTTTCATCAACTTTTTCTGTTGCGGTGTTTTTAGCTTCCTTCGCTTCGCCCATAGCCTCATTCAATGTTTCGATGACCGTACACTCGTCTCCATACTTAATGTCGTTTATGAATGTATAAACCTCATGGAGTCGGAGAGCCGCACGAGCTTCAGATTGGTCAGCGCTTAGTGAAGCCGTAAGCCTATTAGATTCGTTTCTGAGCTCCTCATACGAATCCCTGACCGCATTCAAAGCATCTTCAATAAACTCAGATGTTTTAAACTCAAGAGGCGTAAAAATGTCATCTCTTCGTTTTTCGACCTGTTCTTTTATCGAGTCCAGACTCTGACTGTAAGACTCTGATAAGGTCGACAACTGCTCTGCCAATGAATCCAAGTCGGCTGTAAAGTTAGAGTAGAAATCCGAGTTTTTGATTTTCAGTAGATTAGGAACTCGGGCTCGCTCACGTTCAATTGATCCAAGCAGGGTTTCCAATGCTTGACGAAGCTCTTCAGACTCCTGATTAAAATGCTTGTCCAATTTCTCCCATAAATCTTCAGGAAGGTCGCTGCCACAAAATGCGCACTTATCTCTTTTCTCTTGATGATGGCCCCGACCAGTCCTCACCCACGAGGCCAGAGCCGCATCGATTAGCAATTCCTGAATTGGAGCAGATGCCTGAATCTTTTTTTCAATGAGCTCTTTAGCCTTTGAAGCGATAGCAGAGTATTGAAGATTGAAAGTTGATGATTCAGGGATTTCCGATCTGGGTTCTTCTCTAAGGAGGTCGTGAAACTTGCCCACCTGCTCATCAGTAAGCGGAGAATAAGTGCCTTTAGTAACAGTCGAGATGTCTGTCTTTATTTTAGAAACATTGTAGTTGGCATCACCAAACCTTTTATTGTGCTTGATTCCAGTGTCTGCCTTATTGGCTTTTTCACGTAACTTCCCCTCCAATTCTGACGACTTGTCATCATGGTCTTTTTGGACTCCTTTTAATTTTTCTTCAGCCCCAAGGAGTTCTCCCAGCAGTCCAGACTTGTCCTCTTCGCTCCCAAGTTCGGCTTCATGCTTCTCGATTTCTTCCTCAAGCTTTGTGTTGTCTTCCCCCAAGATGGCAAATGAATTGATCGTCTGCTCGTCATCAACAATGAACCGAAGGTTGTCTCGGACAAAGTCCTCATTGAAAACCCGAACGATTCGACCATGATTACTTAATGACCTCTGCGTGGCAGTGCTGCCGCCATCAAATGACAATTGAAACTCAGGTGAACTATATTTGTCTGATATCGTGCCAGTTTCAAGAGCTCTGAAGATCCGCGAGAGTGTTGTTTTGCCAGAATAGTTGCGGCCATATATGATGTTTAGCTTTTTAAATTCTGCGATGTTGTTACCAGCATCTCGCATAGATGATGACCACTGAAAATCATCATAGACCGCCATACTTTTAATTGAGTCTATTTTTTTTATATGTCCGCTCATGTATGTCCTTTTTGATGGTGCCTAACAGCTGATTGGACCGAAGGCTTCATCATTGCATATCGGTGACTTCTTCATAACAACACCTCCTTCCACACATCAGCATAAAAAATTAACAATAAAAACAGACACCTACCGCCATCCCATTAACCACGCACGTAATAACGCGACTTCCTCTTTTCGTGCTTCCAATAACCCTGTAGGGCATGCCGCTCGACATACCATCTGGGCATTTAAAGCAGCTGCACATTTACGATACCTCTGCATTTTGGATAGGTGCTGCAGCCCCAGAAGCTGTTGCCGGCGTTAGTGCCTTTGCGCGCAATGCGTTTGATCATGCTGCTGTGGCATAGCGGGCAGGTTGGGTCTTTTGCTGGCTGGAGGGTTGCGGCAGTGGGTGTGCTGGATGGTGTGCTGGTGGCCCGGGTTATGGGGGCGCTTGGTTGGGCGCGGAGCATCAGGCGTTTAAGGCCGGTGCCGTCGATCAGCTGGATGTTGCGTCCCTGGGCGAAGCTTTTGGCCTCTTGGGTGAACTGGCCTGAGGTGACCACATAACCACCCGCGGCGCCCTCTGCGGCCATGGCGCCGAAGAACTCGCGTACCACTGGTACGCCGACCTTTAGCGAGCGCCAGTGTTTGCATTGCACCAGGTACTTCTCGTTGTTCTTACGCAGGATCAGGTCTACGCCGCCGTCGGCGCCCTGGCCGCCGGTTTCGGTAATGCTGTATCCCTTGCGGCGGAAGGCTTCGCCAATGAGTTGTTCAAACTGTTGCCAGCTGAGGCCGTCGATGGCTTTGCCGGGTTGGGTGGCGGCGGTGACGCTGCCGAGCAATTGCTTGCGTTTGTAGCGCGCGATAACCGAGCCAATGGCGCCCAGGCCGCAGGCAATGGGGATGAGGTATTGGCCGAACAAGGCAAAGGTGCGCCAGAGCTGCGCGGTAAGAATGCCGCCCATATCGCCCGGCTTGAGGGCGGCAGGCGGGGTAACAGGTGCGGTGGCGATGGGGTGCAATATCAGCCAGCTGACCAGACCAATGGCCAAGCTTGCCCACCAGGGCAGACGTGACAGTACAACGATCAGGTCTTCAAATGCAGAGGTCCGTCTGCGTGCCATCCTTTGGCTCCTTTAACTGGCTTAGTGCCATTAAAGCCCTATCCTGGTGCGTGGTAAAGCCGCTTTTAGTCTGCCCCGCCCTGCTCTGCCGCCTGTGTTACCGCATGCAGCACAAAGGCCACGCGCTCCGGCACGCTGCAACAGGGCACGTCTACCACGTCATAACCCCAACGCAGGTACCAGCGTTTGAGGTTTGCGTACACCTGTTGGGCTTCGCTAAAGGTTTGGTCTCGCTCGCCGTCCGTTTGGTAGATGGCCTGCCATGGCGGCAGAAAGAACACGGTGCGTGTTGTAGGGGTAGGCGCTGCTTTGTTGCGCTACGGCGGCCTCGTCCATGGCGCCGGCGGCGTGCAGCATGTAGAGGGCGTCTACCACGCTGCGATCAAAGAAGCATGGCGTGTCTACAGTCTGCAATTGCTGATAGTGCTGCGTGTATGGCCTGGGCGAAGGCGGCGGGCTCGGGCCGTGGAGCAAGGCCGCTCTGCAGTCGGCTGCGGATAATGGCGCGGGCCGACTCGGGCACCACGGGATAACCGCGCTCGGCCAACGCTGCAAGCAGCGCTGACTTGCCGCCGCCGGGGCCGCCGGAGAGCACAAAACGGTTGGTCATAGGCATGGGTTACTCCACCGCATCCAGCGCTGCGGCGGCTGCGCGGGAGCGGCTGATGGCCTGGTCCAGCTGGGCGGTGCAGTGATCGCGCGCGGTCTCCAGCGCTGTATCTTCCACCGATTGCAGCGCAGCCCGCCGCGCAGCCAGCTCCTCGGCCTGCTGGGCAAAGGCATCCACAAAGTCCGGCCCCAGCGCGGAGACATTCGTACACTCCGCGCCGCCGTTGTAGGCCACCAGCTCGGTAAGAAAGAGCTTGGGATGGGCTTGCGCTACCTGGCCCAGTGTCCCGTTGATCCACTCTGCCACGGCGCCATCCGCGCCTTCATAAAAGCGGAACAATTGCGCGGTGGCAAAGGCTTCTCCGGCCAGGGCAGGCTCGGGCGCTGCGGCCACATCCTGCTCGGTTACCGCTGCCCAAATAGGCGTGCACAGGGCTGCGGCCAGCAGCGCCAAGGTTGGTTTGTTCATGAACGTTGACTCCTGCGCGGCGCTCAGATGGTGTTATCGAGTTGGATGGATTTCTCGGGCACACGCCAGAGGCGCACACCGTCGACGACCATGGTCCAGTCGCCTTCTACTTCGTGGGGCGGTTCGCTGACCTCAAAGCGCGTGGTCAAAAACAGCAAGCCAACAATAAAATCGTCGCCCTCAAAGCCCTGCATGGGCCCATTGATGGAGGTGGTGCCGCCGCTTTTAAGCCGCTCATAGGCGACGGTGCCGTCTGCCAGAATCAGCAGGCTCATCTCTTTGCTGCGCCATTGGCCTACGTAGTCCAGCCGGTTCTCCGGCAGCGGTTCGGCGCAGCCAGCCAGTAGCACGGCCATGGCGATCACCAGCAGCCAGTTTTTCATTGCGATTCTCCATTGCGTTCAGGGCACCGGGCAGATTACCGATTTGCTGGCGTGCGCGCTTCCGACCAGACCGCAAATTCGTTGCCGCTTGGCTCGCAGAAGTGAAAACGACAGCCGCCGGGAAAGTCGAAGCTCGGCTTGACGATATCGCCGCCGCACGCCTGCACCTTGTTCAGCGTTGCAGCGATGTCGGCGCTGTAGAACACCAGCAGCGCGCCGCCGCTGTCTGTGCGGTTGCAGGTATCAGCTTTGAAGAAACCACCATCCAGACCCTGATTGGAAAAGGCCGTGTAGTCCGGGCCGTAATCGGCAAAAGCCCAGCCAAAAGCAGCGGTAAAGAACGCTTTGGTAGCGGCCAGGTCCTTAGCGCCCAACTCAACGTAATTCAGTTTTTCATGCTGATGCATCGCGTCTCTCCTGCTACGAGATTGAACACCGCCGGGCGAGCCGGCGGCGTGGTTGAGCCCCCCCCCATTAGAGGGAGCGAGGCTAGCGCATGCTGGCCCGCATCAGGCAGGCTTTTGCTCTGCTACAAGCGCTGCGGTGGCTGTCAGCTCGATGTTGGGGTGCTTCGAGAGCGTAAAGCTGTGATGCGCAATGATTGTGCGGGCATCCAGGTGTGGTTTGTCGTGGGTGGTATGGGCGTCGTCTGCCAGGGTCACCTTGTAGCCGCGGCTAGCCGCGCTGAAGACGGTTCGATCGATACAGAACTCGGTCGAGTAGCCGCAGACAATAAGATGCTCTACACCCTCTTGTGCCAATCGTTCGGCCAGGTCAGTACCAAAAAAGGAGTCAGGTGTCTGCTTGCGCACGGTGATGCCCTGCTTGGCCGCGGTCAGGCCAGAGTATAGTTGCCAGGCCGGGCTCTCGGGCTCGAGCATGCCCGGAATCTGGTGCTGGATAAGTACGGTTTTCAGTGAATGTGCGTTGGCGTATTCCACCAAGGTGTTGATGTTGCGGACGACAGCCTCGGACTGATACGGCGGCTGAGCTGAGCCAAATACGCCGTTTTGCACGTCCACCACCAGGAGTGCGGACTTCATACCAATTCCCTTTAATAATGATGTGTTTCCTACCCTCAGGCAGGTACCGGGCCAAAGAAAGCACGTGCAGCTTTGGCGAGAGCGGGCAACGGACCAAACTCACAGTGCAACTGAGTTCTGACGTACCGCCCCTCAGAAGCGCCCAACGGGTTCAGCTCCAGACCGACAGTTACAGTTCCGCGCAAATCGCAGGTAGCAATCAGTTTGAACTCCCGCTCCAGCGACGCCCAGCAAAGCGGCTCTGCCCAAGGCCGGGTTTGTGCGCCCAGCAGCTCGAACAGACGCGCCAGCCCATCGGCATCGGTGTAGGCCCAGACATCCTGATGTCAGGTGAGCGCACTGGATGAAAACGTCACCTGAAAGTAATCGCCGTTGCGGCTGTGCAGTACCAGCTCTGCGTCGCTCGCGGCGGATTTGATGCGGAAGGTAGTCACGGTGCTCCGGTCGGTTGTTGCGCAGTTTGCGTCAGCTCAGTTCTCGTCAAACAAGCCCTCGAGACGTGGCATCTCCTACAGCGCTATCGGAACCCATTAAATCACCGCACCCTTGCCCCGCGCTTCCACCGGAACTTACGACCAAAGCGGTAGTTGTCGCCATCGGTACTGAGCACGAACACCTCACCCGGCAGCTGAATTTCATCGACCAGACGTTGCCCGATAGCGTCTACCTTTTTGCGACGATACAGCCCCCACCAACGCGTACAGGAATACCCGAGCACAAACAATGGGCGCTCGGGGAACAGGGCTACGCGCTTACGCAGCAGGTAAACCCGACGCAGCCCCGGCATGGCCCGCAGTTGGGCACGCAGTGCGGCAAGCTGCTCCTGATCCAGCCCATGGGGGTCAAAGGTGTCCTTGAGGGTGATCTGGTCGCGTTCAGCCCGTGCCCGCTGCAGCAGCTCGTGGCGCTCCAGCAAGCGGTCATGCCAGGCGTGGGCGGCCTCCTCTCGGCCACGGCGCCAGCAGTAGTCGCGCAGCACTTCATAGCCGCTCAGCTGGGCGTCCTCATCCAGTTTGGTGGCCTTTTCGACCAGGGCCAAGCCTGCATCATCATCGCGCTGCAATAGTCGCAGCCCCAGCGCGTAACAAACTACCGGCTGGTCCGGAGTCTGTTCATACAGGGCTTTGAACAGCGGCAAGGCCGCGTCTTCCCCGGCGCCGTACTCCTCGGTCAGGCAGGCATGATCATAGCCATCCTGCGGGTTCAGCTCGGTGCCCTGCTGCAGCATTGCATCCAGCTCGCGCAGGCGCTCGCGTCCGCGCGTGGCGGTTTGGTAGCGCTCTTCCCAGGCGGGTAGTACAGCGGCCTCCCAGCGGCAATCCAGCTCCTCGGTGATGGTCGACAGCACCGGGCCGAGCAAGCGATCTGCGCGCGCATCAGGGCGGGGCAACGATAGCAGCGGCCCCTGCTGCAGGGCGCGCAGGCGGTCGGTCAGGGCGGGATGGGTGTCGTCTGAGCTGGTCTCGCGCTGCAGCGCGTGTTCAACCCAGTCAGCCACCGGCTGGTCCTGCAGGCCGCCGGACACCTTGTCGGCCAGGCTGCCATAGGGCGCAAAGGCCGGGCGCGGCAGGTCGCTTGCGCTGCGGTGGATATCGCTCCAGTAGCGCTCGTCCAGATAACGGCCCACCACGTTGACGGCGGTTAGCGCCTCGGCAATCGCCTGCGGCGAAGTCAGGCGCGCCGCTGCAGCATCAGCCTCATACTCGTTGGCCCGCGCCAGCGGGAAGGAATAAGCCGTAAAGTACGGCACATACCAGTTGAAGAAACGGCGAAACAGAAAGGTGCCAAAACGGCCCTCGCCGACCAGCGAGTCGATCAGGCGATGCCAGCTCAGGCGCAGGCGGTAGATCCAGTTGGATACCCGGCCATGGCCACCGGCAAGGTGGCCAAACTCGTGCGCCAGCACGGCCCTGAACTGTTCTACGCTGAGCGTCTTCATCAGCGGCAGGCCGATGACCAGATAGTTGCGATACCAGCCGAATACGCCCAGGCGTGGCGTTTGCACCACGCAGGCATTGAAGTCGTCGGTAATCAGTACGCGGTGAAAACGCGGCGCCTTGAGCCCTTTGCGCAGGTCATTGATCATGGCAAACAGCTCAGGCGCCTCCTTCTGCGTTACGCGCCGCCCCTGCGGAGCATCCAGCTTGACCCACAGCGCCTTGAGCACCATCCACATCAACACCAGCAGCCCCAGCGCCAGCTTGGCGCCCAGCGCCTTGAGCGCGACAACGCTGATCACCGAGGTCAACAACAAGCCGACCAGCATAAAGGCGATGTAGCCGTAGCCCAGCAACGCCAGCGCCAATACGCGCATCTTGTACAGCCACGGGCGCCGCAGCGCCTGTGCTTCAAGGCGTGCTACCAGTTGTTCAAACTCCCGGTTGGTCATTGCGATGAGCTCCCTTTATCGTTTTTATCTGGGTGCGACGCGCAGCAGTACGCCACACCCGGGGCATCGGGGTGTGGCGTGTGTAACGGTATGCAGGGTGAAGTAGAAGCAATGCGCGCCATCCCTGGGCCTTGGGCAACGCTGCCCACTTGGCGAAATTACCGCGTCCGTGCGGCGGGGTAAAGTGGCGAAGCGCGCGGACGATTAATCCCGGCGCGCGCTCCAGGCGCGGATCATGCCAGCCTGAAAGAACGGAATCGGCGCGGTGAAACCGGCCTGCCGGATCAGCGCCTCAACGTTATCGGCGGGCAGTACGGCAACGTCCTGGCGATAGGTCTGCTGCATCCGCGCAACCACCTGGGGCGTTACCGGCTCGGCCGAGACAACCTGCGCCCAGAGCGTCATCAGCCGCGCCTGCTGTTGCGGATCGGCGCGGGCCGTGAGGTCGGAGCTGGCAAGAATGCCGGCCGGCTTTAAGCGGGCGGCTATCTGGCTGAAAAAGCCGATGCGCGCCTTTGGGTCCAGAATAAACTGCGAGACGAGAAAGCTGGTAGCAGCATCAAATTCCGCCTCTTCCGGCAGGCTGTCGAGGTAACCGGTGTGAAAGCGACAGCGCCCGGCAACACCCTGGGCCTCAGCGTTGCGGCGGCACTCCTGCATCATTGCACTTGATGGCTCAACGGCGGTGAAGCGCCACTGCGGGTAACGCGCGGCCAGATACAGCAGCTCCTGCCCGGTGCCAGCGCCGACACACAGCAGGTGCGCGTTGTCCGGTAGCTCGCTGAACACCGACTCCAGCAAAAAGTGCAGACAGTCGCGGATGGGCGCCTGCCGCGCCCACTGCTGGTCATAGCCTGCGGCCTGTTGATCAAAGAGTGCTTCCAGTTCCTGGCTGTTCATGCGGCGGCCTGTGCTCCGGTAACTGACTGAGGGCATCATCACCCGATTCAATCACCATACCGCAGCTGTCAAGCCTCAGCCTGGGCCAGGTGCTCGCGCACATCCATAAGGGCAAAGCCCAGCAGGTTGAGGCCCTTCCATTGGTTGGGGTTTGCCGCAGCCGGAGCGTCCTGCGCCAGCCCGATACCCCAGATGCGGTCAACCGGGCTGGCTTCTACCAGAACCCGATTCTCAGTACCCAGCAAAAACGCCTTGAGCGCCGGATGCTGAGAGAACTTGGCCAGATTGGCATTGACCACGATCTCAAACCTGGCCGCCTCCCAGCGCTGCTGGTCAAAGCCCTGCACCTCACGCCCAATGGCCTTGGCCTCCCCCGGATTGCCTGCTGCCAGCACGCGCTCGGCAGCGGCAAGGTCACCAAACAGCCGCGCCTTGTGGTACATCATGTAGTGCTCGGCTGTCAGGAAGGCGAGGCCGTCTTCTTCAAAGGGCGCGTCATACCATTGGCTAAAGCAACTTTTGGTTACCTGGGCGCCCGACTCCTGTTGGCCCCAGAAAAAGACGTACTTGACCTTGTTGCCGTGGTTTACCCAATCGACAAGCTGCGCTGTGCTTCTGATGCTCACTGCTGTTCCACTGTCTGTTGTCTGGAGAAAAGCTGCCGGTTAGCACTGGCGTAACGCAACTACTCCCCGCTCTCCCACTCTTCTTTGCTTGACGACACCAGAAAGTTCTTAGGGTAGCCAAAGAACACCCACTGACCGTTCGACTCAATCCCTGTCGCGGTAAAAGTCCTCAAGTAGATATCGTCGCCAACGTCGACGCTAGTGCGAAACTCCGAATCGTTACCGCCTAATATCCCCATCGAGTAGGCCATGATCTCAACCAAGTGCTCACCGGGTGCAACCCGGGCGGTGACGATAGGTTCTCTATTGATCGCACCAACATAGTTGCCGTCGATGAACACCCGAAGTTCAGCGGCAAATCCAAGGTAATCATTCTTGAAAACATGTATTTCACCGCTGTTGCTGTCATTGAGCCCCGGCACCGCATGGACCAGCGGAGCGGGTGAAGCGCAGCCAAAAAGCAGCATAGAAAGAGCAAAAATCAACAGAGACTTTGACATCCAAACTTCCTGTTCAGAGACTTCACTACCCGATGCAAGAACGTGGAAGGACATATCAGCACCGCAGCGCTAAACGTACCGTGTTGCACGGCGCGCTTCACTTTCCGGCGCCACGTACTTGCGTCAGAACGCCCCCGCAAGTTACCCGCTCAGCGAGCGGTGGTAAAGCCGACGACAGAGGGCGTGTCGAGTTAACCAGCTGTCAAGCCACCCTGAACCCCTGCGCCAACGCCTGCAGCTCACCCGCCAACTGCGCCTGACTGTCGGTCACCTGAGAAATTTCCCGCGAGCCGTTAAGGGTCTGCAGGGAGGTTTCGCGCACTGACGTCATGCTGCGAGAAATATCCCGCGTTACGGCAACCTGCTGCTCGGCGGCGGAGGCAATCTGCGAGGCCATGCCAGAGATGCGGTCAACGTCCTGCAGGATGGCGGCCAGGGTGTCTTCGAGTTTTTCGGCTTCATCGGCACTGAGGTTGGCCAGCTTGTGGCTGTCGGTCACCGCGGTGCGCACGCTGTCGGTAATATCGCGGAAGCCGCTGATCATGGTCTCGATTTCTACCGTGGAGTCATGCGTCTGACGCGCCAGATTGCGTACCTCATCGGCAACCACGGCAAACCCGCGACCATGCTCCCCAGCCCTGGCCGCCTCGATGGCGGCGTTGAGCGCCAGCAGATTGGTCTGGTCGGCCACCGCCTTGATCACGTCGATCACCCGGGTGATGGACTCGCTACTGGTCTGCAACCGCTCCATCTGGCCGTTGACCTGCTCGATGGCCCCGGCCAGATGCCGAATACGGCCAACGCTGTCCTGCACTACCTTGCGACCGGCTTCATTGCGCGCCGAGGCGTGCTGCGCCGCTTCAGCCACCTGCTGGGTGTTGCGCGAGATCTCTTCCGAGGTGCTGGACATCTCCTCCGCCGCAGCCGCGACCTGATCGACCAGCGCCTGCTGCTGGCCCACCTGGTCGGAGTTTTGGCTGGCGGTGGCGCGGGTCTGCTCCGAGGCCGAGGCCAGACGCACACTGGTTTCGTCGATCTGGCTCAGGGCACCGGAGAAGGTTTCGATCAGCCCGTTCAGCGCGCTGCCGATCAGCCCCATCTCGTCCTTGGAACAGACCCGTGTGCGCACAGACAGGTCCTTGCGCTCCATGATCTGACGAAAATCACCCAGCAGCTGATTCACCTGCCCGGATACCCCCATGATGATCAACAGCGCCAGC
>CESO01131675.1_pt1 | contig 31641 bp, 31 predicted proteins | sample 356341 | NCBI WGS metagenome assembly CESO01 (sample SAMEA2621812, study PRJEB7988) | marine metagenome | biome: marine biome (ENVO:00000447); feature: deep chlorophyll maximum layer (ENVO:xxxxxxxx); material: "saline water (ENVO:00002010), including plankton (ENVO:xxxxxxxx)" | depth 35 m | reverse complement strand
AAAGTATATCAAATCAAATGTGGATTGAATTTGACAAAGAGAAGCAGAAAACAACAATTTTACCTTCCTTCGAAAATATTTATAATGAGATAAAAATATTTCATAAACTCCAAAGGAAATATTCATTTATATTTTTGAATACACATTTATCTTCTCATCCTGTAATAAAAAGTAAATTTAAAGGCATGATGTTAAGCTCTGTTGAGCAAAACAAGGCGACAATACTTTTTTCAATTCAAATTGGTAATTTTAAACCAGAGGCTATTCATGGAACATATAATAATTTAGCTTTTTCTGTTTGGATGGTAAGTAATTATTGGTTTTTTCAACAAAGTACATTTGGAGAAGATAATACAGAAGATGCAGGTGTAATGGTTTGGAGCTTATTGCTTCCTTATTTTACAGAAAAAGGTTTAAATGCTTTTAAAAAGTACTTTGGAATAAAGTATTATAAAAATATTGGTTTACCATTTGAATCAAATTTTAAAATCATGAATTCGAAAATTTAAAATTCACCTAAATTATCCTTTTCGGGTTAAGTATCATTTTGGGATCAAATAGTTTTTTTATTTTTTTCATTAATTCTATTTCCTCTTTATTTCTAGAAGTTTTCAGATATTTTTTTTTGTGAAGACCAATTCCATGTTCTGCAGAAACTGAACCATTATTTTCTTTAAGCGGAGAATAAACTATTTTATTAATTTTTTCAATTGATTCAATTGAATTGTTATTTTTTCCAATTATGAAATGAATATTGCCATCAGCTACATGACCAAAAATGAATATTTTCTCAACAAATTGGAGTTTATTTAATTTTATACAGATAGAATCAATTATATCTCCAATTTTTGGAATAGGTATACTTATGTCAAAATGTTGAGAATTATTTGAATTTGAATCTAAAACTGAAACATCCTCACGTATTTGCCACAAATTATTTAATTCTCGATCATTACTTGCCATTGAAGCATCTTCAATAATATTTTTTTCAAGTGCATTTTCAATTAACTTCTCTAAAAGATCATAATCATTTTGATGATTGCTTCCAAGCGTTTCAATAAAAATATAGTATTTGTAATTTTTAGGAATTGGGGCTTTAAGTATTGAGGGTTCGAGAGTCATCATATTATATGTGTTTTTCCACATTATTTCAAATCCAGAGAGTGCACCTGATAATTCTTTTTCAAGATATTTTAATAGTTTTATTACATTAGAATATTTATTAATTCCAGCAATTGCTGAGGTCCTTGAAGATGGTTTTTCATGTAGCCTAAGAATTACTTTAGTCACAATGCCTAATGTACCCTCTGATCCAATAAATAATTGTTTTAAATCATAGCCTGAATTGTCTTTCAAAATTTTCTTCATTGATGAAATTATTGTTCCATTTGGAAGAACAACTTCAAGTCCAAGAACCATATGCCTTATCATCCCAAACTTAAATACTCTCAATCCTCCTGCATTTGTAGAAATAGCTCCACCAATTTGAGCAGACCCTTTCGCTCCAAAATTCAACGGTAATAAAAGATTTTTTTCTGAAGCAGTATTAATTAAATCTTCAATAATAACTCCAGATTGACTTGTAATAGTCCTGCTTTTTTCATCTAGTTCTAAAATAGTATTCATTTTTTCTAATGAAAGTACTAGTTGTTTTTTTTTAGTTTCAGTTCCGCCTACTAGATTTGTTAAGCCACCGTGAATAATTATCTCTTGGTTATTTTCATAGCAGAATTGCATGATTTTTGAAACTTCATTGGTATTCTTTGGAAGAAGGAGTGCAATAGCTTCTAATGGTTCATTCATCTTCCAAATGTGATGAAATCTTTGCTTTAAATCTTTACCTGTTAAAATTGAATTAGGATTTAAAATTTTATTTAGATTAGTAATTATTTTTTTTTCAATCATATTTTCACAAGATAATATTTTAGAAAAAATATAAAAAGATTATTAGTGGATTTTGTAGCGAGAGGGAGACTTGAACTCCCGACCTCCGGGTTATGAATCCGACGCTCTAACCTGCTGAGCTACCTCGCCAAATAAGAATGAAAGCAAATATAAAAACATAATTTAACATCTTTAAGTTAGATGATTAAAAAAAAAAAGAATTTTAATGATTTCTATATATTTTTTTTAATATATTACAAAAAAATCCATTAATGCCAAGTAAAACTTTTTTTAGTATTGAATATGATTTTCATGCTTCACCACAATTACTCTTTCAGTATCTTTCTACTCCCTCTGGACTTTCTGAATGGTTTGCTGATAATGTAAATTCTAGAGGTGAAGATTTTATTTTTATATGGGATGATAGTGAAGAATCAGCTAAATTAATTCAAAAAAAAAATAACGAAAGAGTAAGATTCAGATGGACAAATGGAGAACATGATCAAGATGATTATTTTTTTGAATTTAAGATTTTGGTAGATGAGATTACTAAGGATGTATCATTAATCGTTAGTGATTATTCTGATGAAGACGAAATGGAAGAATCAAAAATGTTGTGGGATAATTTAGTTTCAGATTTAAAACAAGTTTTAGGTTCTGCATAATTTCAAAAAATGATTTTATTAAATGGAATTTATTACCCTGATTTTTCTGAGGTTCCAAAGGAAATAGTCTCTTCTTTTATTCATTATCCAAGTTTATCTGTTTCTATTAGATATGGTAATAGCAAAATATATTTTTGGGAAGAACATTATTTTCAATTAGTTTCTTTAATGAGAATTTCTAGGATGGATATCCCTTTAGATTTCACTCCAGATTTTTTATCTAAATCTATTAAAAAAATTATTTCAGATTTCCATGATATAAAAAAATCATATTTAATTTCAATAAAAGTCTCCAAGTCTGAACAAATAACTAAAAAACTAATTATCCCAAAATCAAATTATTTAATTGAAGTAATAAAAACTGACCCTATATTTCATAATAAAGAAAAATATTCAATGGATGTTTATAATGATTTTAAAATATCTTTATCGTCATTTAACAATATCGAATTTTCTTTTATCATTTCTTTATCAAAAATTTTTAGTTTTGAAAATAACCTTGACGACTCTATAATCCTGGATAATAATAATAATGTTGTAAGATCAGCTTTCGGAGAAGTCTTTTGTATTACAAATAATGACATAAAAACACCAAATACCAGTAAATTCCATAGAGATTCAGTTTATAAATATGAATTTATTAAATATTTAAAAAGTTTAAATAACTATAATATTATTGAAGAAAGTTTCTCTCCATTTGAAATAGTAAAATCAGAGGAGTTATTTATTGTAAGTGTAAGAAACGGCTTTCAAAGTGTAACAAACTTTAAGAAAAAAAAATTTATTAATCATAAAACATCACTGATATATGAAAAATTTAAATCTTTTATTAATTAAAATTTGGGTTCTCAGGCGAATTTAACCAAATATCATATTTTGAACCAGACAATTTTATTTGATTTCTCCACATATTTTTATAATCTTCAATGATTATCTTTTCTTTATAAGTGTTCTGTTTAATAATCCATGAATTTGCATTATATTCTTTTTTTAATTGATTTTTTTCCCAACCACTATAACCTAAAAAAAATTTAATATTATTATTTAAAATTGATTTGGAATTTAACAATTTTATGGTTGAGTCTAAGTCACCTCCCCAATATAAATTGTTTTCTATTTTTTTGCTATTTGGAATTAGATTTGGAGAGTCATGAATAAAAAATAAATTATCGGTTTCAACAGGGCCACCAACGAAAACATTAAATTTTTTTTTGATCTCAGGTATTATAGAATTTAAATTAATATTAAATGGTTTATTTAGAATAAAACCAATCGAAGTAGATACTTTATGATCAGCTAACAAAATAACTGATCTATTAAAATATCTATCATTAAAAAGAAAAGGATTAGATATAATTAGATTTCCTTGTTTCAAAACAAAAAAAAATCTCCCGGTAGGGAGATTTTTTGTATAATTTAATTAAAATTAATTTACTGAGCTTGCTAGTTCAGAACCAGCTTTAAATTTAACTACATTTTTTGCAGCAATTTTTATTGTAGCACCAGTTTGAGGATTTCTCCCGTCTCTTGCAGCTCTTTTAGAAACTGACCAAGATCCAAATCCAACTAATGAAACTCTTCCACCACCTTTTAGAGCTCCTCCAACATTTCCAAGAAATGATTCTAATGCTTTTTTAGCTGCCGCTTTTGAAATATCAGCGTCAGCTGCCATTCCGTCGATTAATTCTGTTTTGTTCATATTTTTTAATTTAAATTAACTATTATTACTTGTATTAATACAAATATATAGTGATTATTGATAGTCCCAAGTAATTCAATATTAAATTGACAATATTGTTGATAACTCCCAACTATTGTTGATAATCATTGCTACTAAATCACTTTTGAGCCTGATTTAAACGAAAAACCATTCAATAATGAGCTAGTTTGCATAATTTTTTTGTTGGGCAATTGAACTATTTCAAGTTTTAATAGTCCATCTGAGTGTTTGACAAATAAATTTTTTTTAATAATAATAATTTCGTTATTAGCATTTTTATCAATTAATGGCTCAATAGTAGCCTTAAATATTTTAAAAATAATATTTTCTTTACCATTTACAAGAAAAGTCCATGCACCAGGAAAAGGACTTAGACCTCTTATTTTATTATAAATATCCTCAAGAGTATTTGACCAATCAATTTTAGTATTTTCTCTTGTTAATTTTGGAGCAATGTTTTCAGTTCCTAAAATAATTTGTTTTTTGGGTTTAAATTTTAACGGAAATAAGTCAATTGTTTTTATTATTGTATTTTTTCCAATTGTTGCTAATTTGTCATGAAGAGAACCTGCATTTTCATTATGTTCAATGGAAATTTTTTCTTGAAGTAAGAGGTCACCAGAATCAATATTATCATTGATTAAAAAAGTTGTAACTCCGGTAACTTTTTCTTTAAAAATAATAGACCAATTTATAGGGGCTGCGCCTCGATAGTTTGGAAGAAGTGACGCGTGAAGATTAAAAGTTCCAAAATTTGGTATTTCCCAAAGTTCCTTTGGAATCTTTCTAAATGCAACAACAACTCCAATATCAGCTTTTAATTTCTTTATATCGTTTAAGAACTTTTTATTTTTTAAGTTTTCAGGTTGAAATATTTTTAATTTATTTTCTTCACTAAAAACTTTAACAATTGATTTTTTTAACTTCAAACCTCGTCCTGATTTTTTATCTGGACTGGTAATGACTCCACAAATATCATATTTTTTAATAATTAGTTCCTCTAAGCAAGTCTTAGCAAAAGAAGGTGTACCAAAAAAAAGAATTTTTAATTTCATTTATAATTTGTTCCGTTAAAATTATAATTTTTTAAAGTTTAAATATTAAATTTTGAAAGTTTTATAACAATTATATAAAATAAATTCTAGTCTATTATTAATATCCATCCAGGGTACATAAATTATAGTATGATTTGTAGTTTGATAAACTTTTTTTATGCAAGCTTCTATTTTTAGGGCTTGTTCAAAAGTTTCAATTCTTTGATTATCATTTATATATTTTTTTTTATTTAGTTCTAATATAAATATTAGATTGTATCGATAATCCTTTATTTTTTTGTCGTATTCGTGAGGGATACCCATATAATTTAGGTATGCACCAACTTCATGGATGCCTCTATCGAAGAAAATAAAAGGTTTATCTCTTGAAAGAGCTAGATTTTCAGATTCAATGTAATGTTTGATTCTTTTATTAATTATTTTTTTACTTATACTAATCGGTTGATCTATAAATTTTTTTTTTTTTAAATATGTTCTAGAAATTTCATTAAAACAATTGTATTTTTTTAAAATTAATTGATTTATGATTGTTGATTTACCTGAACATGGTCCACCACTAATTACAATTTTAAATTTCAAGGTATTATTTATAATATTTAATTAATATATAACAATTTAAATTATATTTGTTTTAATAACAATTAACTTAATGATTCCTCAGCAAAATCAAGAAGAATTTTATTCACGTTTTTTACAAAAATTAGAATCTTCTCAAAAATGGCCAGGAAAATTTATGTTTAAGTTTATATTAAAAGAAAATTCAAAAAAAATAATTCAGTTAAAAAAAATATTTACAAATAAGTCTGCAATTTATTCTAAAAAGAACTCCTCAAAAAAAAGATTTCAATCTTTATCAATAATGGTTAACATGAAATCCGCTGAGGAAGTTGTAGAATTTTATAAAAAGGCCTCTAAGTTAGATGGTGTTATATGTCTTTAAAATTCTAGATCATTACTTAAATTTATAATATATTGCAAGTGTTATTTCTATAAAAATTAAAAAAATATATAAATGGAACCACTTCAGTATAATACATCAAGAGTATTATTAAAAATTCCTGAATATGGAAGACATATTCATAAAATGATTGATCAAGCTATAGAAGTCAGCGATAAGGATGAAAGGAATAAAATTGCTAAGGCAATTATCGGTGTTATGGGTAATTTAAACCCACATTTACGAGATGTTGCTGATTTTCAACATAAATTGTGGGATCAGCTTTTTATTATGTCCAGATTCAAGTTAGATGTAGATTGTCCATACGAAAAGCCTAATAAGGAATTATTAGAAGCTAGACCTGGTCCATTAAGTTACCCTCAATCTTATCCAAAATATAGATTTTACGGTAATAATTTAAAAAATATGATTGATGCAGCAATTAAATGGGAAGATGGAGAATTAAAAGATGCTTTAGTTTTTAATATTGCTAATCATATGAAAAAATCTTTTCTCAACTGGAATAAGGATACTGTTGATGATAAAGTAATTTTTGATCATTTGAAAGAACTTTCAGATGGCAAATTAGAAGTTAATTCTGAATTACTTCCCCTTACAGAAACATCAAGTCTATTAAAATTTAAAACTAAAAATGGAAATGGACCAAGAAGTAACTTTAACTATAGAAAGTCAAACAGAAATAGAAAAAGGTATTAGAAAAATTTATCATGGGAACATTTCGAATTAAGGGGGGAAAGCCATTAAAAGGAGAAATTAATCCACAGGGAGCAAAAAATGAGTGTTTACAAGTTTTATGTGCTACTCTTTTAACCTCTGATAAAATAACAATTAATAATATTCCTGATATTATTGATGTTAACAAGCTTATTGAAATATTAAAAAAACTTGGAGTAAAAATAAAAAAAATATCTAAAGGCTCATACTCATTTAAATCTGAGAATATAAATCTAGAGTATTTGTCTTCTAATCAATTTAAAATTGATGGCAGACAATTAAGAGGTTCTATTATGTTGGTAGGCCCTTTGTTATCAAGATTTGGATTTGGAAGTATTCCTAGGCCGGGAGGAGATAAAATTGGGAGAAGAAGATTAGATACTCATTTTCAAGGTCTTATTTCTCTTGGAGGAGTTTTCAATTACGATAAAGATGAGAAATATTATAAAATATCTTCACAAAATTTAATTGGATGTGATATTTTATTAGATGAAGCTTCAGTAACTGGAACTGCAAATTTGATTATGGCTGCTGTTTTAGCGAAAGGTAAAACAAAGATCTATAATGCTGCATGTGAACCCTACATTCAGCAACTTTGCTTTATGTTAAAAAGAATGGGTGCAAAAATTGAAGGTGTGAAGTCCAACTTACTGGAAATTGAGGGCGTTGATAAACTTTTTGGAACTGATCACACTCTTTTACCTGACATGATTGAAATTGGAAGTTGGATAGGACTTGCAGCATTAACAAAAAGCGAAATATTAATAAAAAATGTTAACTGGGAAAGCTTAGGTCAAATTCCAAACACTTTCAGAAAACTTGGTATTACCATAAATAAAATTAATGATGACATTTTTATTCCTGCTCATAAAGAGGGGTTTGAAATTCAAAATTATATTGATGGATCGATTTTAACTATTTCAGATGGTCCCTGGCCATCTTTTTCGCCTGATTTATTAAGTATAATTCTTGTTGTTGCAACTCAGGCAAAAGGGAGTGTATTAGTTCATCAAAAAATGTTTGAAAGCAGACTTTTCTTTGTTGATAAATTAATAGAAATGGGTGCAAAAATAATCTTATGTGATCCCCACAGGGCAAGTGTCATTGGACACAATTTTAAATCCTCCTTAAAAGCCTCTGAGCTTGCCTCTCCTGATATCAGGGCTGGTATCGCCTTATTGATTGCTGCTTTATCTGCTGAAGGCACCAGTGAAATTCATAACATTGAGCAAATTGATAGAGGTTACGAAAACATAGTAGATAGATTAGTTAAAATTGGAGCCTCGATTGAAAGAATTTAATTTCTAAAACCTTTATTTTTATATAAGTTTATTTAAAATTAAATTATTTAAAATATGATTAATGTTGTTCTTATTGGATCAGGGAATATTGGTCATTTTTTTTACAAAAAATTTAAAAATATTAACACCATTAATTTAGTTGAATGGTATTCAAAATCCTCAAAAAAAAATAATTTAGGTATTGAAATCAAAAGATTTGATAACATTAAAAAATTTCCAGAAGCTGATATTTTTATTATTTCAGTAAGTGATTTAAATTTGAAGACTGTTATAAATAAATTAAAAGTAAAAAAATCAATAATTATTCATACTTCAGGTTTTATAGATATTAAAGTCTTGAATCGTTTTAAAAATTTTGGAGTTTTATATCCTCTTCAAACTATTACAAAAAATCATAAAATAATTAACAATTCTTTTCCATTTTTAATTGAATCAAATAATAAAAAAACTAAAGAATTTTTAGAAAAATTTTCATCAATCTTAAAAATAAAGTATCATTATTTAAATTCAAACAAAAGGAAAAGAATACACTTGGCTGCAGTATTTGTAAATAATTTTTCAAATCATTTACTTTTAATTGGAGAAAAAATATGCAAGGAAAATAATATTCCATTTAAAATTTTATACCCATTAATTTATGAAACATTTGAAAAAATTAAATTATTTTCACCCCAGGATATTCAAACAGGACCTGCAGCAAGAGGAGATATTGAGACGATTTTAGAACATATAGGTCTTTTGGAAGATCAAAAATTAAAAAATATATACATGTCACTAACAGAATCAATTAAATCAGAAAATGAAGAAAAAAAATTATAAAGAAGTTTTAAATTCAATCAAGGCATTTATTTTTGATATTGATGGTGTTCTAACCAATGGAAAGATTTTAATAACATCTAAAGGGGATATGTATCGCGAAATGGACACTAAAGATGGTTTTGCTATAAAATATGCACTCAACAAAGGTTTTAAAATTGCAATAATATCAGGAGGAAAAGATAAAGGCCTAGAAATTAGGTTGCAAGATTTGGGTATTAAAAATATTTTTTTAGGATTTACTGATAAAGAAAAGCCTTTTAATGATTTTATTAAAAATGAAGATATCAAACCAAATCATATTTTGTATATGGGAGATGACATACCAGATATCAAAATAATGAAGAAAGTTTTATTAGCTACTTGTCCTAATGATGCAGTAACCGATGTTAAAGAAATTTCTGATTATGTTTCTCCTAAAAATGGAGGTCAAGGTTGTGTAAGAGAAATAATTGAGCAGGTTTTAAGAGTACAAAATAAATGGATATAGATTTAGATGTCATTTTCAAATATTAATAAATATCAAATAATATTAGCTTCAGATTCTCCAAGAAGAAAAGATTTACTAAAAAAAAGTAATATTTCTTTTAGAACAATTTCTCCTCAAGTTGAAGAATCCTTTCCCTCAAATTTGGAAGGATCTGAAATTTCAGATTATTTAGCAAAATTAAAAGCAGATTCATTTAAAAGTACCTTAAATATAAATGAAATAGTAATAACTGCTGATACAATTGTTTGGTTTAAAAATCAATATATTGGTAAACCAAAATCAATTGATGAAACTATTCAGATTTTAAAAAAAATGTCAAATAATTTTCATACGGTTATTACTTCTGTTGTAATTACGGGTTTAAATAAGCAAATTATTTTTAATGAAAAAAGTTTTGTTTATTTTAGGGAATTAGAGGATTCAGAAATTTATAATTATGTAAAAAATTTTGATACACTTGATAAGGCCGGGGGATATGGAATTCAAGATTGGATTGGATTTGTTGGAGTAGATAAAATTGAAGGAAGTTATACTAATATAATGGGCTTCCCTTTATCAAAATTTATAAAAAAGATGAATGAATTTTTAAAAACCTCATAAATTAAATTTTAAGATTTAAAATGAATTTCAAGTCAATTATAATTGTTTTTTTATTTTTTGTTTTCAAACCTAACCTTTTTTGTCAAACTAATTCAGTTGATATATATAATGATTTAAAAAAGTTAAATTTTTTAGGTTCAATAATTTACATGGCAGCACACCCAGATGACGAAAATACTGCTCTTCTTTCTTATTTTTCTAATCAAAAATTAGCCACTACTGGTTATTTGTCTTTAACAAGAGGAGGGGGAGGTCAAAATCTTATTGGAGATAATTTAAAGGAAAAATTGGGAGTAATAAGAACTCAAGAGTTGTATGCAGCCAGAAAAATTGACGGAGCTCTACAATTTTTTTCTAGTGCTAAGGATTTTGGTTTTTCAAAAAATCCAAACGAAACATTCTCAATATGGAATAAACAAAAAGTTTTAAATGAAATAATTAAAACTTTTAATTTTTTTCAGCCAGATATTATTATAAATCGTTTTGATCACAGAACTCCTGGGACTACTCATGGCCATCATACAGCATCGGCAATATTAAGTATAGAGGCATTTAATAAAATTAATAATTTTAACAAAAAAAATAGAGCATGGGCTATTGAAAGAATATTTTTAAATACCTCTTGGTTTTTTTATGGAAGTAGAAAAAAGTTTGAGGAGTTAAATAAAGAAAATTTATTGTCAATTGATGTTGGAACTTACAATAGAGAAAAAGGAATTTATAATTCTTATCTATCTGCAAGAAGTAGGAGTCAGCATAAATCTCAGGGATTTGGAAGTAGTCCAAGCTTTGGTTCAAATTTAAATTATTTAGAACATATAGCTGGGAGTAAACCATTAAATAATGATCCATTTTATGGTATCAATACTTCTTGGACTAGACTTAAAGGTGGATTAGAAATAAAAAGTGAAATAGATAAAATAATTAAAAGTTTTAATTTTTTAAACCCACAGTTAATTGTTGATGACCTTTTGAAGGTTTATAAAAAAATCAGTCTTTTGGATGAAAATATTTGGAAAAAAAGGAAGTTAGATGAAGTTAAAAAAATTATTGAGTCATGTATTGGACTTACTATTCAAGTGAATTCATCAGTTCCATACATAACTGAAAATAGTAAATTAGATACAAGTATTAAAGTAATTCATCAAAGTAATAAAAATATTATTTTAAAATCAATAAGTTTTGGTGATTATACAAAAGAGTTTAATAAAAAATTAAAGATTAATAATTTGCTAATTGAAAAATCAACTTTTTTTATTAAAAATAACTTAACCTCTTCCTCCTGGCTTTTGAATCCTGGATCAAAAGGAAATTATAATATGAACAGTGATTTTGAAAATAATTTAACTTTAAATAGGAATGATTTAAAAGTTAGATTTGAAATTTTAATTAATGGTGAAAAAATAGATTTTTTTAAACAAATTGAATATCGAAAAACTGACCCTGTTAAAGGAGAAATAGTTGAAAATATTAATATATTACCTAAAGTTACAGTGAATTTTGAAAGTGATATATATATATTCAAAAATAATGAAATTAAGACAGTTGAGGTTGAGGTTAATAATCATGATAAATTTTTTGATGGTAAGATAGGTTTGCAAGTTCCAGAGGGATGGACTGTTGAACCAAAGAGTATGGATTTAAAAATCTTAGGAATCGGTAATTCAACAAAATTAAAATTTAAAATTAGTCCCGATTTATATCCTAAGCAAGGATTTGTAAAACCATTATTAATTGACTCTATAAATAAAAATTTTCCATATTCTTTAAATATAATTAATCATCAACATATTCCTAAACAATATGTATTAATTAAAAGTGAAGCAAAATTGGTTCCCATTTCAATTTCAACACCAAAATTTAAAGTTGCATATATCCCAGGTGCAGGAGATAAAATTCCTAAAAGTTTGTCTCAAGTTGGAATTAAAGTTGAAAAACTATTGTTAAACGATTTAAATATTGAGCAACTAAAAAAATACAAATCACTAATACTTGGAATAAGAATATTTAATATTGAAGATGATCTAAAATATAAGAAAGAAATAATTTGGGAATATGTCAAAAGTGGAGGTAATTTGATTATTCAATATAACACATCCAGAGGATTGAAGACTAAAGAAATAAGTCCTATAAAATTAAATTTATCAAGGGACAGAGTAACCAATGAAAATAGTGAAGTAAGGATTTTAGATAAAGATCATCCAATTTTAAATTATCCAAATAAAATATCTTACTTCGATTTTAATGACTGGGTTCAAGAAAGAGGGCTTTATTTTGCTGATGATTGGGGAGTTGAGTTTCAACCAATTTTATCAATGAATGACAATGGTGAAGATGAAAAACTTGGAAGTTTACTAATTGGAAAATATGGAAAAGGTAAAATAATTTACACAGGGTTAAGTTTTTTCAGACAATTACCAGCTGGTATCCCAGGAGCTTACAAACTATTTGTTAATTTGATTTCTCAATAATTTGAATTGTGGTTAATAAAAAAATATACATAATTGTGGTTTTATCCAGTATGACTTATTGGGTTTTATTTTATTTCTTTATGATTTTGTTTAGTATATGAATTTAATTGATTGGTTTGTTTTAATTTTTACTATTTCAATAATTGTAATATATGGTACCTGGAAAAATAGAATTAATCTAAATTTAAAAGATTATTTAAAAGCGGGGAATAGGGCTAACTGGTGGACTATAGGTCTGTCTGTTATGGCAACCCAGGCTAGTGCAATCACTTTTTTATCTACTCCTGGACAGGCTTATAGTGAGGGCATGGGTTTCATTCAATTTTATTTTGGTCTTCCATTTGCTGTTGTAATTATTTGTATTTTTTTTATACCTGTTTATACTAAACTAAAAGTTTTTACTGCATACCAATTTCTCGAAAATAGGTTTGATAGAAAAACCAGAATTTTGACAGCTTCATTATTTTTGATTCAAAGGGGTCTCGCTGCCGGAATAACAATTTATGCACCTGCAATAATATTAAGTGTTGTTTTAAATTGGAATTTAAAGTTTTTAATAATTCTTATTGGATTCAGTGTAATACTCTACACTGCCATTGGAGGTACTCGAGCAATAAATTCAACTCATAAAATTCAAATGTTCATTATGATTTCTGGAATGTTCATAGCATTATTTTATATAATTGGTTCACTCCCAGAGAATATAAATACTGAAAAAGCTTTGAAAATTGCTGGGTTAAACGGAAAATTGAATTTACTTGATTTTAGTTTTGATATCAATAACAGATATACTTTTTGGAGTGGAATTACTGGAGGTTTTTTTTTAGCTCTATCATATTTTGGAACAGATCAGAGTCAGGTTCAACGATATTTATCAGGTAAAAGTTTAAGAGAAAGTCAGATGGGACTGCTAATGAATGCAATTTTAAAAATACCAATGCAATTTTTAATTTTACTTGTTGGCGTTTTTGTCTTTATTTTTTATCAGTTTCAAATTGCACCAATTCATTTTAATCCTAAAGCTATTTCTGAAATAAAATCTTCTAATAAAAGTTCTATTTTTAATAAAATTGAATATGACAACTATAGAACTCAAAATGAGAAAATTAAAATTTTAAGACATAATGATTTTTTGGAATCTAAAGAAATGCAGAGCGAATTTTTAAAATTAGAAAAAGAGGAAAAGAATCAAAGAGAAAGGGTTAAAAATATTATTGATCAGAATTTGACTGATGTTGAATCTAATGATAAGGACTATGTATTTATTTCTTTTATCTTGAATTATCTACCCATTGGATTGGTTGGTCTTTTACTCGCTGTTATTCTTTCTGCGGCAATGAGTTCAACCTCATCAGAATTAAACGCTTTAACCTCAACTACTGTTATTGATCTTTACAAGCCCACATATCCTAATAAAAGTGAGTCTCATTATTTAAAAATGTCAAAAATTTTTACATTTATGTGGGGTATTATAGCAATAATTTTTGCAAACATCAGTAGTTTATTTGAGAACTTAATTCAACTAATAAACATAATAGGATCTATTTTTTATGGTACTATTTTAGGTGTTTTTTTAGTCGCAATTTTCATAAAGAAAATAAAATCTAATTCAATTTTCTATGCTGCTATAATTTCTGAAGTAATAATCATCATACTTTTTATTAGTGATTTATTTGGTTACTTATGGCTTAACTTATTTGGTGCAATTTTTACAATTATTTTGTCATTATTTTTTAGTTTGTTTAATAGTAAAAATCAATAATTTAAAACTTATTAAGTACAGTTAATAAGTTTTGTTTAATTATTATTGAAAATAGTTAAACAATTTATTATATTTACAGTAATGAAAATTTTTAAGTTAATTACAAATCAAAAATTACCTATCACTATAGAAAAGGCTTGGGATTTTTTATCTGACCCAAAGAATCTTTCAGTAATTACACCTGATTACATGAACTTTAAAATAATTGATGATAACATTAAAAAGATGTATGCAGGCCAGATTATAAACTATACAGTAACTCCATTGTTTGGTTTTAAAATTTCATGGACTACTGAAATAACTCATATGAAGAAATTAGAGTTTTTTGTTGATGAGCAAAGATTTGGTCCTTATTCATTTTGGCATCACAAGCATTTTTTAAAAGAGATCGATGGTGGAGTTGAAATGACAGACATTATTGACTATGCTTTACCTTTTTCTTTTTTAGGAAGAATTGCTCATCCACTTATAGTTAAGCCTAAGCTTGATGAAATATTTAATTACAGATACAAAAAATTAATTACAATTTTCGGAGATTTTAAAATTTAACATTTATGAGAAAGAATATTCTTATTATTGGGGGCTCAAAGGGTATAGGAAGTTCGTTAGTGAATTTACTTGAAAAAGACCACAATCTTATTGTTGCTAACAGATCTAATGAAGGTTTAGAAAGTTCAAATATTAAATATATTAAATTTGATGCTCTTGAAGGAACTATACCTAAAGAAGAGTTACCAGAACATATTGATGGTTTTGTTTATTGTCCAGGGTCAATAAACTTAAGGCCATTTAAAGGTTTAAGGCCTCAAAATTTTTCAGATGATTTTAACATAAATGTCTTAGGCGCTATAACTTCTCTTCAATCAGTTCTTGATTTGCTACTCAAAAGCGAAAAAGCTAGTGTTGTTTTTTACAGTACTGTAGCTGTTCAAACTGGTATGCCTTTTCACTCATCAGTTGCCTCATCAAAAGGCGCTATAGAGGGCTTAACCAGATCACTTGCGGCAGAATTTGCACCAAAAATAAGATTTAATACAATAGCTCCATCAATAACAGATACTCCATTATCTAATAAGTTTTTAAATAGTGAAATTAAAATTGATAAAGCTAAAGAAAGGCATCCTTTAAAAGAAATTGGAAGTTCAAATGATATTGCAGAGTTAACCCATTTTTTATTGAGTGATAAAAGTAAATGGATGACTGGTCAGATAATTCATTTAGACGGTGGAATTGGAGATTTAAAAGTTAACTAATGGATAATGGTAAAGTTGTTATTTTTTGGTTTAGAAGAGATTTAAGACTATTTGATAATAAGGGTCTTTATTTAGCACTTAAAAGTGGTTATAAAGTTTTACCCGTTTTTATATTTGATGAAAAAATAATAAAGACACTAGATAATGACGATGCAAGAATATCAATGATTCACTCGGCCTTAGGTTCAATTAATGATGCTATGGAGAAGAACAGATGTAATGTAGGAATGTATCTGGGAAATCCTAAGGCCGTTTTTTTAGAAATTTTAAAAAAACACAGTGTTTACAAGGTGTTTGTGAATAGAGATTATGAGCCATACGCAACCCAAAGAGATCAAGAAATTAGAAAATTACTTAATAGTAAAGGAATAGAATTTGAAACTCATAAGGATCAAGTTATCTATGAAAAGTCTGAAATAGTCAAGGATGACGGCTCCCCTTATGTAGTTTATACACCATATTTTAAAAAATGGTTTTTAAAATTCCAATCAGAAGGCATTTCAAATTACCCATCCGAAAATTATCTACATAATTTAATTAAGCTCTCATTACCTATTCTTAAGTTAAGTGATTTAGGATTTAAAGAATCAAATTTATCTTGGCCTAAAATTAATTTAAGCCAAGAGGTAATAAAAAAATATGAAGAAACAAGAAATTTTCCTTTTACAGACATGACTTCCAAAATTGGTCCTCACTTAAGGTTTGGAACAAGAAGTACAAGAGCAATAGTTCTTGAGGCTTCCAATAATAAAAATAATACATTTTTAAAAGAGTTAGTTTGGAGAGAATTTTTCATGCAGATCTTATGGCATTTCCCTCATACCCAAAAAAAATGCTTCAAAAGTAAATATGAAAAAATACAATGGTTAAATGACCCCAGCGACTTCATCAAGTGGAGCGAAGGCAAAACTGGTTTCCCTTTAGTTGATGCTGGAATGAGACAACTAAATAAAACTGGATTTATGCATAATAGGGTAAGAATGTTAGTAGGAAGTTTTTTATGTAAGCATTTACTTATTGATTGGAGAAAAGGAGAAGCTTATTTTGCAAAAAAGTTATTGGATTATGAAATGTCAAGTAATGTTGGAAATTGGCAATGGGTTGCAGGTTGTGGTGTTGATGCGGCTCCATATTTTAGGATTTTTAATCCACATGAGCAATTAAAGAAATTTGACAATGAGAAAAACTATATAAAGAAATGGATTAGTGATTATAATTCCGTTTCCTATCCCTTACCAATAGTTGATCATAAGTATGCTAGAGAAAGGTGCCTTAATACATATAAACAGGCATTAAATTCTTGATTATTTTGCATAAAAAAAATCTTCAATCTAAAATATGTCTAATATGTAACAGAAGTTTTGATTGGAGAAAAAAATGGGAAAGAGATTGGAAAAACGTTAAGTATTGTTCAAAAAAATGCAGGAAAAAAAAGGAAAGGCTCTAATTTGGTTAAGAAACGATCTTAGAATCGAGGATCAAGCTTCTTTTTACTTCGCTTCTAATAAATATAATAATGTTATTGCCTATTACAGTTTTGATCCTCAATTTTTTTCAAAAAATCACTGGGGGTACAATAGAACTGAATCATTTAGAGCACAATTTTTAATTGATACTATCTCTTCTCTTAAATATCAACTTGAAAAATTAAATATTACTCTAATTATTGAAAAGCGAAATCCAATTAAAGGAATAGATTATTGGATAAGGAAACTTAAAATTGACTCACTTTTCTTTCAAAAAGAATGGACAAGAGATGAGTATGAAACTGAAAAAAAATTAATTAATGTTATTCCTTCAAATGTTAGTGTAAAAACTTATTTTGATCAATTTTTATTTCATCCTAATGATGTTAAAATGGAAATAAAGCAAATACCTGAGGTTTTTACTGTTTTTAGAAAAATATGCGAAAAAAAGATTAACGTAAGAAGCCTATTTCCTGACATCGTTCCTTTAAAAGAAAATAAATTAAGACTTAAAGCTTTTAGTTTACCTTCTCTTAGTGATCTAGGTTTAAAAATCAAAGAAAATCATTCTAAAACTGCTTTCCCTTTCAAAGGCGGGTGTGATGAAGCTTTAGAAAGATTAAATAATTATTTATGGAAAACAAAAAAAATATCGTTTTATAAAAAAACTAGAAATGGACTTTTAGGAGTTGATTATAGCTCAAAATTTTCTCCTTGGTTAGCTAATGGTTCATTATCTCCAAGAAAAATATATTGGGAGATAAAAAGATATGAAAAGTCTATTCAAAAAAATCAGTCTACCTATTGGTTGATTTTTGAGCTAATTTGGAGAGATTTTTTTAAATATATATCAATGAAGCATAGAGATAAGATATTCAAATTAGAAGGTATTTTGGATATGAATTATGAGTGGAACAGATCAAAAAAATTATTTAAAACTTGGGTTGAAGGTAAAACTAAGTATCCATTTGTTAATTCCAATATGTTGGAATTGAAAAAAACTGGATGGATGAGCAATAGAGGTCGGCAAAATGTTTCAAGTTTTTTGGCTAAAGAATTAAAAATAGATTGGAGAATGGGCGCAGCTTATTTTGAATCTATGCTATTAGATTATGACGTCCATAGTAACTATGGAAATTGGATTTATGTTTCTGGAATTGGTAATGATCCAAGAGATAGAAAATTTGATATTAAATGGCAGTCAGAAAAGTATGATCCAAATATGAAACATCAAAATTTATGGTTAAATGAGAACTAGTTTGAATATAATTTTACCTAATCAGCTTTTTGAGAAATCTTCACTATTAAAAAATAACGATGATTTTTTATTAATTGAAGAAAATCTTTTTTTTAATCAATATAAATTTCATAAGCAAAAAATTCTTTTTCATAGGTTGTCAATGAAGTTTTATCAAATTTATTTGGAATCTTTAGGTAAAAAAGTAAAGTATTTAAAGTCTACAGATCCTTACTCGGATATTATTATTTTTTTAGAAAAGAATATTGCTCTTTATTCTAAAATTGAAATAATTGATCCAGATGATAATTATATTGAGAAGCGTATAAAAAGATTTAGCGAAAAAAATAAAATTGAACTAGTAATTCACGAAAACCCTACCTTTTTAACAAAAAAATATGATTTAAATCAATTTTTCAGAAGAGATAAAAAAAAATTTTTTCAAACTTCATTTTACAAATCTCAAAGAAAAAAATTAAATATTTTACTGAATAATGATGGGACTCCTGTTGGGGGAGAGTGGACATATGATACAATGAATAGAGAAAGATATCCAAAGGATAAAACTCCTCCTCAAATTATTCCAATTAATATAAATCAAGAGGTTTACAATGAATCATTAAAATATGTTGAAAAAGAATATTCTAAAAATCCTGGACAAATCCATAGTAAATTTTTATATCCAGTAAATTTTAGGGATGCAAAAAAGTGGTTTTCAAATTTTCTTGAAACTAGATTCAATGAATTCGGGCCATATGAAGATTCAATTGTTAAAAATGAGAGTTTTCTAAACCATAGTTTACTTTCTCCTCTTTTAAATTCTGGTTTATTAACTCCTGATTTTGTAGTTAAACAATCACTAGAATTTTATTATAAAAAAGATATTAAAATTAATTCATGTGAGGGATTTATTCGCCAAATAATAGGATGGAGAGAATTTATTAGAGGAATATACTACTGTAAAGGATCTGAGGAAAGAACCAAAAATTTTTGGGGATTTAAAAGAAAAATACCAAAAAGTTTTTATGATGGAACAACTGGTATTGAACCATTAGATGATTCTATAAAAAAAATATTAAAAACCGCCTATGCTCATCATATAGAAAGATTAATGATAATAGGCAACTTTATGTTGTTATGTGAATTTGATCCTGATGAAGTTTATAAGTGGTTTATGGAGCTTTTTATTGATTCATATGACTGGGTAATGGTACCAAATGTTTATGGCATGAGTCAATTTGCTGACGGAGGAATAATGTCAACTAAGCCCTATATTAGTGGTAGCAACTATATACTAAAAATGAGTGATTATAAAAAAGGTAATTGGTCTGAAATTTGGGATTCATTGTTTTGGAATTTCATTGATAAAAACAGAGTTTTTTTTAATAAAAATCCAAGAATGAGATTACTTGTGATAAGTTTTGATAAAATGAATTATGAAAAAAAAGATAAATTTCTTAGTGTTGCCAATAAATATCTTAATAAACTAGATATTTCAAATAACTCATAACCTACTGATTATGAAAACATTTATTTGTAAATCATTTAAAAAATTAGTCAAATGAAAAAAAATATTGACCTAAAGGATTATGAAATTGATAGGGTTATTGAAATGGCATGGGAAGATAGGACTACTTTTGATGCTATAAAAGCTCAGTTTAACCTAAATGAAAATGATGTCATTAGATTAATGAGAAAAAATTTAAAACTAAGTAGTTTCAAACTATGGAGAAAAAGAGTGCAGGGAAGATCAACTAAACATTTAAATAAAAGAGGAGTCGAATTAAGTAGGTTTAAGTGTTCAAGACAAACATCAATTAGTAATAATAAGATTTCTAAGAGGTAATTTTAAAATGAAAAATCAGATTATAAAATATATTTCATCTAATAAATTGATGACAATCCTTTTTATAATTTTCCCTACTGCAATGGGAATAGGAACTTTTATTGAAAGTTGGTATTCAACAACTGTATCGAAAATATGGGTTTATAATGCTTGGTGGTTTGAACTCATTATGTTTTTATTTATCATTGCTTTTATAGGTAATATTTTTAAATATAGATTATTAAGAAAAGAAAAATGGGCAGTTCTATGTATGCATTTGTCTTTTATTTTAATTTTATTTGGTGCTTTTGTTACAAGATATATTGGTTATGAGGGAATGATGCCAATAAGAGAAGGTGATTCATCTAATACATTTCTTTCCGAAAAAACATATTTAACTGTTTTAGTTGATGGTGAATTTGAAGGTCAACCAATCCGAAAAAAAATCCAAAAAGAAGTTTTATTCTCAGAAGAAGTAAATAATGTTTTTAGTATTGAGGATGATTTTAAAGGTCAGCCTTTCGAAATAAATTATTTGGATTATTTGAATAACGTAACCTCAGGATTAGTTTTAGATCCTGACGGAGAACGTTATCTTAAAATTGTTGAGGCTAATGATGGGTCAAGACATGAACATTATATTAAAGAGGGAGATATCAGTAATATTCACAACCTCTTATTTACGCTAAATAATCCAATTGATGGAGCAATTAATATTTCTGTTCGTGAGGGACAATATTATATTTCCTCACCATTTGAAGGATCTTTTCTTATAATGGCAGACCAATCAAATGGTAATGTTTATAAAAATATTGAACAAGAATTGAAATTAAGGTCTCTATATACTTTTAATAATTTTCAATTTGTAATTCCAGAACCGGTTCTACGTGGATCCTTTGATATTGTTAAAGCTGATCAGGAAGATGGGCAACAGCAAGATGCTATTAAACTTGAAATTAAAACAAATGGTACATCAAAAATCATAAATTTATTAGGAGGTAAAGGTTGGTCAAATCCTCCAGAAAAACTATCTATATCTGGTTTAGATTTTAATATCCAGTATGGCTCTTTAAAACTAGAACTTCCTTTTTCGATCAAACTAAATGACTTTATTGCAGAAAAATATCCTGGGACGGAAAAAAGTTATTCTTCATTCATGAGTAAAATTGAAGTTGAAGATTCTGAATCTTTTAATTATGATATCTACATGAATCATGTTTTAGATCACAAAGGGTATAGATTTTTCCAAGCATCATTTGATGCTGATGAAAAGGGAACTATTTTGTCTGTGAATCATGACTTTTGGGGTACGTGGATTACTTATGTAGGTTATTTTTTATTGTATTTAAGTATGATTGGAATTTTTTTCATTGGGAAAACAAGATTTAAAGATTTGGCCAAAAAACTCGATAAAATAAAATTAATGAAATCAAAACTAACTGTTATTTTATTTTTGATAAGTTCTTCAATTTTTTCTCAATTTAATGATATTGCACCTATCAAAAATTCTATAAATTTTGATTCAATAGTAATTCAAGATAAATTTTCAACTAAACATGCTCAAAAATTCGGTTCGCTTTTAATTCAAGACCTAGGTGGACGAATAAAACCTGCAAATACTTTTTCTTCGGAACTATTAAGAAAAGTCAGTAAAAGCGACACTTACAAAGGATTATCTTCAGATCAAGTATTATTATCAATAATTAACTCACCAGCTATTTGGTATAATGTTCCAATAATATATCTCAAAAGAGGAAATGATTCAATTAGGGAAATTTTAAAATTACCTAAAAAAACTAAATATGCACCTCTAGTATCTTTCTTTGATGCAACTGGTACATACAGATTAGGTCAATATTTAGAATCAGCTTATAGATCTTCAATTCCAAATCAGTTTGACAAGGATTTTATTGAGGTTGACAAAAGAGTTAATCTTTTATATTCTGCATTAGAGGGAAAGGTGCTAAAAATTTTCCCTGTACCTGGAGATGATAATAATAAATGGGTTTCATATCCCGAATTAAGTGAGTATCAATTTAAGGATATGGATTCATTATATGTAAGAAATGTTTTACCCCTTTATTTTCAAGCCTTGAGAATGAGTTTAAAAGATAATGACTATAAAAATTCGGACAATTTATTAGAGAGTATAAAAGGTTTTCAAAAAAAATTTGGTTCTAATGTTTTAATTTCAGAAAATAGAGTAAATGCTGAAATTTTATATAATAAATATGATATTTTTAAAAAATTATTTAGCTGGTATTTATATGCAGGTTTATTATTATTTCTATTTTTAATTATCCAAATATTTATTAATAAAAGGTGGGTCAATTATATTTCTAATACTTTTAAAATAGTTATTGTATTTTTATTTGGTCTGCATACCTTAGGTCTTATTGGGCGTTGGTTTATTTCAGGACATGCTCCATGGAGCGATGCATATGAGTCCATGATTTATGTAGCATGGGCAACAATGTTTTTTGGTTTAATATTTGGAAGAAAATCATCCCTTACAATTGCAACAACTGCATTTGTATCTAGTATGGTTCTTATGATAGCACACTGGAATTGGATGGATCCTGCCATTGCAAATCTTCAACCCGTATTAAATAGTTACTGGTTAATGATTCATGTAGCTGTTATTGTAGGAAGTTATGGCCCTTTTGCCCTTTCTACTATAACTGGCGTAGTTTGCTTATTTCTAATAATTCTAACAACGAATAAAAACAAGAAAAAAATTGATTTAAATATTAAAGAACTTACAATCATTAATGAATTGTCAATTACAGTGGGTCTGGTGATGTTAACGATTGGTAACTTCTTGGGAGGTATGTGGGCAAATGAAAGCTGGGGTAGATATTGGGGTTGGGATCCCAAAGAAACTTGGGCTTTAATTAGTATTATAATTTATGCATTTGTTCTTCATATGAGATTAATTCCTGCTTTAAGAGGTAGGTGGTTTTTTAACCTGATGACTATAGTTGCTTTTTCAAGTATTATGATGACTTACTTTGGAGTAAATTTTTATCTTACTGGCCTTCATTCATATGCTAGTGGTGATAAAATTATCACTCCTAATTTTGTTTACTATTCTATTTTATTTGTTTTTATATTAGGTGTGATTTCTTATTTCAGGAATAAAAAACACTACGCATGAGTAATAAAAATAAATGGTTAATTTTATCTATTGGTGGTCTTTTATTAATTGGTTTTGGATTAAGTCTTCTTGGAGAATCCATAATAAAAAAATACGAGAACCATCCAAATTGGTTTTATTGGGGTACTTTGGCTCTCGTAGTTTTTAATTCTGGAATTTGTATTGTGATTAAAGCTTCATCTATAAAGTCAAAAAGTTAATTTTTCAATTTACCGGAATATACCATAAGTCTTTTTTTAGGTCAATTCCTCCACCAAGTTCATTTTGAATAACTCTATCCGTAATAAACACTCCAATATTAGCCATATTAGTAAAATTATCTATGGCGTTAGGAAAATTCTGCCTTGTTCTGTGAATATTATATTCTTCAGAAAATTTTCTATCAAATGCTTTTTCAACTCCATCTGCACCAATCATAAATCCAATTAATCCTCCCCAAGTTGCCGTTGGATTGTCAGAATCCCATCCAGAGAGAGAACCAATTTTGATAGTTTCTTTGAGATCACCTTCACCAGCAAATAAACTTATAATACTAGCTGCAAAATTAATTCCTGCTGCAGCACAAGCATTACATCTCATATTTCTTGAAGTTAAATCATAACCATCTTTTTGTTCAACTTGATATCTTTGATAGACATTATCTCTTATAGTTTCCCAGACTATATCTTCGTAGTATTGTTTTTTTACGAAATCATACATTTTTGCTGAATATGAGTCATCTGGTAATAAAGCTCTAGACTTTTCAGCAAAATTTATTAAGTTTTCTTTCGTTGTTTGATTTGGATCAGCGTTTGCGGCCATTGAATACATTGAAACATAGAATTTAGATATCCATTCAGCATTAAATCTAGCAGTAGTTTGAATTGGTAATTCCGCCATTTCAACAGCAAAATCAGGTCTTGCTGGTGAAAAGAAACCAAATATTTCAGTTGTAAGTTGAGCATCTATCATGTCAAAATCAGGGTTTTTCTCGGGATTACTAGTCTCTGGTGGGACAGTTCCTGAAATCATTAAATCAAGTGCTCTTTGGTTAGATACCCATAAAAAATTTTCTTCTTCATTTTTTATATGTTTTAACCAGCCATCTCTAATCTGTTCACCTGTTAATTTAGAGGTTTTGTTAGTGTGTAATAAATGTTGATATATATATTCAATATCTGTATCATCATCGGCACCCCATCTTCCATCTTCACCTTCAAATACAAAATCAATAGTTCTTGAAAAATCTTTTGTACCACCCCAATAGGCGGGTTGATCTTCTTTTCCCCAGTCATCTCTTGTATAGAAATCACCTGTTTTTATTTCACCAATATTTCCAATCTTATCCATTTCGGTGACAAGTCCAGTCCAATTTGCTATACACTGTGCAAGCCAAAACCCTTTAAGCTTATTAGTATATGCAGATCTTGAAATAATAATTTCATCTCCTGAAGGGGTATATTCTTCATAGGAAAGATTTGGATCTTTTATTGATTTGAATTCTGTTTTTGTAGTTTGAGTACAATTAGAAAATAAAATAATAGTAAATATTAGAATTGTGGAATTTAAAATAGTTTTCATCAGATTGTGTTTTTTTTCAAATTTAATAATTTATTAATATGATAATTTATTTTTTTTGTAAATTTAATTTTAAAATAAACTTACTAGTATGTCTGTATACAATTTAAATATTAATGGGAAGTCTAGAGTTGTTGATGTTTCTCCTGAAACTCCTCTTCTATGGGTTTTAAGAGATGAGATAGGTCTGGTTGGAACTAAATTTGGTTGTGGTATTGGTTCTTGTGGGGCTTGTACCGTTCATCTAGATGGTCAAGCAACAAGAAGTTGTCTACTTCAGGTAAGCCAATTAGATGGGGCTAAGATAACTACAATCGAAGGTTTATCAGCAGACGGAGATCATCCCGTCCAAAAAGCATGGGAAGATAACGATGTAGCTCAATGTGGATATTGTCAATCAGGTCAAGTTATGACTGCCGCTGCTTTATTGAAAAATAATCCTAACCCTACAAAGTCTGATATTAGAAATTCTATGCATATCAATTTATGTAGATGTGCAACATATAATCGTATTGAAAAAGCAGTTTCAGATGCCTCAAAAAAAAATAATTCTTAATCAAAACTTTTTAAATGAAAATCATTAATTCAAACAAAATTAACAGACGAAATTTTATAAAAAGATCTGGTTTGGCAGGAGGAGGTCTAGTCATAACATTCAATCTGTTAAATTCTTTTAACTCTTTAACTCCCTTATCTGACAATATTGATAATATTAAATACAACGATTTCACATCATATATTAAAATATCCGATTCAGGCAAAGTGTCTATTTTTGCTGCCAATCCTGAAATCGGTCAAGGTATTAAAACTTCACTTCCAATGATTGTTGCCGAAGAGTTAGACGTCCCGTGGAAAGATGTTAATGTAGTTCAAGCTGGATTAGATACAAAAAAATATAAAAATCAGTGGGCCGGTGGAAGTTTAGGTATTAAAATGAACTGGGACATTTTAAGAAAATCTGGCGCAGTAGCAAAACAAATGTTAATTAATGCAGCTGCCATTAAGTGGGGTGTCGACCAATCTGAATGTTTTGCTGAATCTGGTTATGTTTACAATAAAAACAATCAAAAACATAGTTACGGAGAATTAGTAAGTGAGGCTGCTAAACTTGATATACCTGAAAATGTTAAACTAAAGAATCCTAATCAATATAAGATAATTGGTAAAAACGTAACTAACGTTGATATCAAAAAGATAGTTACAGGTGAACCTTTGTTTGGAATTGATTATACAGAAAAAGGTATGGTTTATGCTTCTGTATTGCGACCCCCAGCTTTTGGTCAAAAACTAGAATCATTTGAATCAGATAATGCTAAAAAAATAAAGGGTGTTATTGAAATAGTAAAATTTGGTAACAAAGTTGCTGTAATTGCCAATAGTACATGGAATGCAATGAAGGGTAAAAAAGCTTTAAAAGCAAGTTGGAAAAATCCTGAAATTCTAGAGGACTCAGAATTTCATAAAAACAAATTAAATGAGTTGTTGGATTCAAATCTGTTCAAATCTTTGAGAAAAGATGGTGATGTAGAAAAGGCCTTTTCAGAAGCAGATAAAGTAATCGAAAAAAATTATGAATCTCCTTTTCTTCCTCACAATTGTTTGGAACCTATGAATTTTTTCGCTGATGTAACTGATAAAAAAATTAATCTTGTAGGTCCTATTCAAACCCCAGAAAGAGCTGCAAACGAGGTTGCTAAATTATTAAACAGAGATATTAAAGAAATTAATGTTAAAATGACAAGAATTGGTGGAGGATTTGGTAGAAGGTTAATACCTGATTTTGTTGTGGAAGCTGCAGATATTTCTAATCGTATTAAAAAGCCAGTAAAACTTATCTATTCCCGTGAAGATGATATGGCAGTTGGAATGTATAGACCGGCTATTCATTATAGGATAGCTGCCTCTATAAAAAATAATAAGATTACTGGCTATTGGTTAAAAGAATCATCAATTAATAGTAACATGTATGGATTAATTCCAAATTTTTTACCTGCTGGGGCGTTAAAAAATTATCAAGTTGATGCAGTTAACTATAAAAGTAATATTACAACTGCACCATGGAGAGCTCCATATACTAATTTTCTTGCTTTTGCTGAACAAAGCTTCTTTGATGAAATTGCTGAGGAATTGAAAGTAGATAGAGTGCAGTTCCATCTTGATTTACTCGAAAATGTCAAAGGAACAACGGATAAAAGGATACAATACAATCCTGAAAGATTTCAAAAGGTTATAAAGACTGTAGCTAATAAAGCTAAGTGGGGTGAAAAATCTAAAGGAGTATTTAAAGGTTTTTCTGCCTATTATTGCCACAATACACATGTTGCTCAAGTAGCTGAGGTTGAGTTAGAAGACGGATATCCCATTGTAAAAAAAGTTATCTGTGCCGTTGATTGTGGTATTTTAGTAAATCCAATAGGTGGTAATAATCAAGCTGTAGGTGGTATAATAGACGGGATTGGACACGCAATGTATGGAGACTTTGAATTTAAAAAGGGTGTACCCAATTCAAAAAACTTTGACAAATTTGAATTGATTCGAATGAATCAAACTCCTAAAGTTGAAGTTCACTTTGTTAAAAACGATTTTTCGCCTACCGGATTGGGAGAGCCAACATTACCTCCAGTTGGAGCAGCAATTTCTAATGCTATATACAAAGCTATGGGTGTAAGGTTATACAAACAGCCTTTTTCAAAAGAACTTAAATTAAAAAATATAATAGGATAAGCCACACTAGATTTATTAAATTAGTTTTTGATTATTAATTATTATAAATGATTTCTTATACTGAAGCAATTGAAATTATTGAAAATCAAAAACTTAAAGGCGATAAATGTTTTTTAAATCTTAAAGATTGTTTAGATAAAATAACTTCTGAAAATATTTTTTCCCCTATTGATTCCCCACCTTTTTCACAGTCAGCAATGGATGGATATGCTATAAAGTTTGGGAAATCAGACAAGTATAAAATAGTTGGTGAATCAAAGGCTGGTGTAGCCCATGATTTGAAAATAAAGGAAGGTGAGGCAATAAGGATCTTTACTGGAGCTTTTATTTCAGATGAAGCGGATTGTGTTATAATGCAAGAGTATGTTAAGAAAAAAGGAAACCAAATTCAAATTTTAAAAAAGCCTTTAATAAATCAAAATATAAGGTTCAAAGGTGAGCAAGTAAAGAAAGGAGAATTAGTCCTTCAAAAAGGTATTAAAGTTAATCCGGCAATTATAGGTTATTTAGGTAGTTTAGGATTAAAAAAAATATCGGTTTTTAATAATCCTAAAATAAGTATTATAATAACCGGTGATGAATTAGTGAATAACTCATCAGATCTTAAAAAAGGTCAAATATATGAGTCAAATTCACAGATGCTTTTAGCTGCATTATCAAAAGAAGGAATTACTAATGTTGGTGTATATAAAATAAATGATGACCTAGTGGCAATAACTAATAGTATTAAAAATATAATACTAAGCTCAGATTTAATTATTTTATCAGGCGGTATATCAGTAGGAGATTATGATTATGTTAAAGAGGCTTTGAATTTAAATAATGTTAATGAACTTTTTTACAAAGTAAATCAAAAGCCTGGCAAGCCTATTTGGTTTGGTGAAAAAGCAAATAAATTTGTACTAGCACTTCCTGGTAATCCTGGATCAAGTTTAACATGTTTTTATATTTATTTTTTACCAATTCTCAGAAAATTTTTGAATAAAAATAATATTCATTTAAAGAAAACTGACGCTATTCTTGATTCTGAAATTATAAATAATTCTGGAAAGACACTTTTTTTAAAAGGAATTTTAAAAAACAATAAAGTTTCTTTATTATCAGGTCAGTCTTCTGCAAAATTAGTTGGTTATTCTAAAAGTAATGTCCTTATTTATGTTCCTGAAAAAACTAAAAAAATTTCTGTAAATAATAAGGTTGAATGTTTTATAATTCCAAATTAAATATGTCTTTGGAGATATCTATATATTTTTTTTTAATTATAAGTTTAGTTGCTTTTTTATATTCTTCGGTGGGTCACGGAGGAGCAAGTGGTTATATTGCATTAATGACATTATTTTCTTTGCCCATAATTTATATAAAGCCAATTGCATTAATTTTAAATATTTTCGTAGCTGGTGTTTCATTTTTTTTTTATCAAAAAAAACTATTTTTTAAATGGGAATTATTTTATCCATTTGCAATTTCATCGATTCCCGCTTCTTTTATAGGAGGATATATTTCTATCGACTCTGATATCTATAAAATAATATTAGGATTATTTTTAATTATTGCAGTTTTAAGAATTTTATTAATTAAAATTGAAGAAAACCTTTCTTTAAGAAAAAATAATAAAAAATTATCATTTATAATTGGCTTTATAATTGGCTTTGTATCAGGGCTAATTGGAATTGGTGGAGGAATAATTCTTAGCCCAATTATAGTTTTATTAAAGTGGGGAACCTTAAAACAAACTGCTGCAGTTTCAGCTTTATTTATCTTTGTTAATTCAATTTCTGGATTTATGGGATATCTAATTAATGGTGATATTTTACCTTCAAAATATCTAATTCTTATTCCAATAGTTTTATTTGGAGGAATTTTAGGGTCATTATACGGAAGTTTTTTTAGTTCCAATAGAATTTTATCTTATTTACTCGCTTTTGTATTAATAATTGCATCATCTAAATTATTATTTCTTTAATTTTAAATTATGGAAAATAAACAATTAACAAATCAAAAAGAATTTGTAATAGTTAAATACTTTGGAATTATTTCTGAAAAAACCGGAAAGAATGAAGAAAAAATAGAATTAACAGTTAATGATATTTCTAATTTTTTAAAAAAGATCTTTTTGCAATATAATTTGGAAAAATTTTCTGTTAATATTTCTTTAAATCATGAAATCATAAATTTAAATCAACCATATAATATTAAAAATGGTGATGAAATAGCTATTTTACCACCTTTTGCTGGAGGTTAAAAAATGGAGAGATACAAAAGACAAATTAAACTCAAGGAAGTAGGTGAAAACGGGCAAAAACTAATTAATGATTCAAAAGTATTACTAGTTGGAGTTGGAGGCTTGGGTTGTGCAATTTTACCCTATCTGATTGCTGCTGGAATTGGAAAAATTGGAATTGCTGATGGAGATCTTGTTGAAATAACAAATCTCAGTAGGCAGGTAATTTTTAATGAATCTTCAGTTGGTCTTCATAAAGTTGATGAAGCTTTAAATTCATTAAAAAACTTAAATAGTGAATGTGAAATAGTTAAATACCAAAACTATATTACCAATAAAAACATTTTAAAAATTTTTAATTTATACGATATAATAATTGATGCTACCGATAGTTTAGAATTAAGATATTTGATAAATGATGCTTGTGTAGTTTTAGACAAACCTTTTATATATGGGTCAGTACACAAATATCAGGGTCAAGTTTCGACTTTTAACTATAAAAATGGACCTACATATAGATGTTTGTATCCTAACCAAAATGCAGTTATTGAAAATTGTGATGAAGGAGGTGTGATGGGAACCACAGTTGGTTTTATTGGAATGATTCAAGCAAATGAACTTATGAAATTGATATTAAAAAAGGGAGATAATTTATCTGGGAAGTTGCTCCTTTATGATATTTTAAATTACAAGCAAGAAATTTATAATTTTTCAAAAAATAAAAATATATTAGTTAATAAATCTCAGTTTTCTATTCATTTAAATAATGAAATAAATAATATTAATTTTAAGGAAGCCTTAAATTATAGAAATTCAATTTTTTTAGATGTAAGGGAGTCAAATGAAATTCCTAAAATAGTTAAGAATGATTTTGTTAATATTCCTCTAAGTGAATTAAAAGAAAAAATTAATCTATTAAATAGTAAAACTTGGATAATGATCTTTTGTCAAACGGGAAAGAGAAGTATATTAGCAAAAAGAATTTTAGATGATAATGATTTTTTAAAATTAAAATTAATTAATGAAGGTGCGAAAGAAATTAGTCAGTTAATTGAAAAAAATAAGAAATGAAAAAAATATTTATAGACGGTCCGATATCTCCGGAATTTATTTCTGACTCGATAAGTAAACATCAGTCAAAACATAATATTGGAGCTCACAACATTTTCCTTGGTCAGGTAAGAGCTGATATTATTTCAGATCAAAACGTAAAGTCAATTGAATACTCTGCATATGAAGATATGGCAAATAAAAAAGTCAATGAAATAAGGGAGGATGCTTTTAAAAAATTTGATTTAACGTGTCTCCATACCTATCATAGTCTTGGAAATATTAAAGTTGGTGAAATTAGTTTTTTTGTTTTTGTTTCATCTGTAAGACGAAGTGAAGTATATGAAGCGACTCAGTATCTAGTTGATAGAATAAAAAATGAAGTTCCTATTTTTGGTAAAGAAATTTTTGAAAATGAAAAATTTCAATGGAAAGAAAATATTAATTGATTATTGATTATGATTGATATTACTGAAAAATCTACCACACTAAGAATTGCTCACGCTAAAGCAGAGGTAGTTGTAAGTAATAAAAAAACAATTAAAGCTATAAAAGATAATAAAGTCCCCAAAGGGAACGTATTTGAAATGGCTAAAACTGCAGGTTTATTTGCTGCTAAAAACACTCATAACTCAATTCCTGATTGCCATCCACTACCTATTGAGTCCACAGCGATTAAATACGAAATAAAGGGACTTAAAATAATTATAAATGT
>CESO01045649.1_pt1 | contig 31705 bp, 24 predicted proteins | sample 356341 | NCBI WGS metagenome assembly CESO01 (sample SAMEA2621812, study PRJEB7988) | marine metagenome | biome: marine biome (ENVO:00000447); feature: deep chlorophyll maximum layer (ENVO:xxxxxxxx); material: "saline water (ENVO:00002010), including plankton (ENVO:xxxxxxxx)" | depth 35 m | reverse complement strand
TTTTAGCATTTTGCAATAAATAGCCTTAAAACTCTTGATACTTTTCTCGAATTTAAACTGATTATTTGTAATAAAAAAATTAAGTTGGATGGTTTTAATCAGGAAAAATATTACACACAAGATACCTTAAAAATAAAAAATTCGATGGAGACGGTTTCTCAAATCGCAATAAAAATTTATCAAATTTAAGGATATTTTAATAAATTCAATTTTGTTCAATAACTTAGGGTGATGAAAAAAACTTTCAATATTTCTATTGTTCTCATGATTGTGATGGTTTTATCCTTTCAGTCATCATGTGAATTGGTTCCCAATAAAACAACTTCAAATAAAATTCAGACCAAAAGACCCAACATACTTCTATTGATGTCCGATAATCAATCTGCGGAACATTTGGGTTGCTACGGTGATGCATCCATCAAAACGCCCCATATCGACAAACTTGCAAAAAAGGGATTGATTTTTAAAAACGCCTTTTGTTCGGCCCCATCGTGTTCGCCCGCCAGGGCTTCTATGCTCACCGGTCAAGACATTTGGAACCTAGGAGAGGCGGCTAATCTTTGGAGCAGTTTCCCTAGAGTTAAGGTTTATTCCAAATTAATGGAGGAATCTGGGTATCATGTAGGGATTGATGGAAAAGGCTGGGGGCCTGGAGATGAAACTGTAACAGGTTGGGATCAAAATCCCGGGGGAGCGAGGTATGGTTCTTTTGAGGAGTTTTTTAATGAAACAGAAAAAGGTCAACCATGGATGTATTGGTACAGCAGCAGGGATCCACATCGACCCTATAAAAAAGGGGGATGGAAAAATTCGGGTATCCATCTCGATTCCATACATGTACCGCCCTACCTCCCCGATAATATTGAGGTGAGAAAAGACATTGCCGATTATTACAATGAAATTCAAAGATTTGACGAAGAAGTAGGTTCTTACATAGCTTTGCTCAAAGAAATGGCGCAACTGGAAAATACAGTAATTATTGTTTGTAGTGATAATGGTTGGCAAATGCCAAGAGGTTTAGCCAATTTATACGATTTTGGCACTAAAATTCCACTGATCATTTCTTGGCCAAAATTTTTCCCACCAGGACGAGAAGTGGATGACTTTATCAACATTAAGGATTTTGCTCCTACTCTTCTGGAACTCGCAAATATCCTCATACCTGAAGAGATGAATGCCCAGAGTTTTGTCGATATACTCACCTCAAATAAACAAGGTAAAATCGATCCAAAAAGAGATCATGTCATCATGGCAAGAGAACGACATGCTTTTGTTAGAAGAGGAGGCCTGGGTTATCCCGGCCGAGCAATCAGAACAGCTGATTATCTGTACATCAAAAATTACGAACCCAATCGCTGGCCTGCTGGAGATCCTCCTTTGTATGGGGATGTGGATGCCCATATGTTGCACTACGAGGCTCCAACAAAAATCTACATGTTGGAAAACAAAGACTCAAAGGAGGTTAAACAATTATTTGATTTGGCCTTCTCCAAAAGGCCACAACATGAACTTTACAACCTATCAGAAGACCCTTTTCAGTTGAATAACCTCGCAAAGGTCAATGAATACAAGCCCGTCTTAGAGGACTTGTCAAATCAACTCAATGCATATTTGGTTAAAACAAAAGATCCAAGGGAAGTTGGACAACTATTTGATTGGGACAATGCGCCTTATTTTAAGGACAGAGACAAAAAACCAAAACCTTCAAAAAAAGCCATACAAATACTTGGTCTTGAGGAAGAATACAACTATTTGTACTAATGGAATCCCCATTCAAAAAAAGGATTTTTTAATTAGTTTTGTCCCTTTCAATTTTCACATCCCTGAACATAAATGGGTTTTCGCTTACTAAAAGTTTCTTTTCACTTGAAACACTAATCTTGTTTAAAATTACCTTTTCTGTCTTAATATATGGAAACTCCTCTTGAAAGCTTTCGTCAATCATTTTGGAGTTAAAATTTGAAAAAACGGCAATTGTTTTGTAAGCATCGTGTTGATTTGAATCATCGATATGAAGTTGATCTATAATGATATTTTTTGGCATATAACAGGTATAACCAAAATCGTGAAGACCTGAGTTTGATCCACTGATAAGACTGACGACAGGGGACTTCCTTTGAGTTGGAACAAAAATGCAATTCCGAATGGTAAAAGTTCCCTCCCAAGTACTTCCATAATCAGGACGCAAATTGATAAAACTTCTTCCCCTAACAGTAGAATTTTCGATAAGAAAGTTACCCGATCCTATGGCGTTGACTCCCATATATCCTAGCGTAGAATTCTGTATAGTTGCATTGTAAACACCCATATGCGCATCGAATCTGGATAAAATACAATTGTCAAAACTTATGTTTTTGGAATAGTTAGATGCAAAAATACCCCAGTACCTGTTGTCATTAATATCATTAGTCTGACTACAGTTGACAAAAGACACACCAATGGATCGCGTTACCGATATATCGTAAGAACCCATTGAAACGGGTTTTCCAGCATTTCCAATCGTTCGATAGGTTTTATGACCTGTCAAAACACAATCCTTAACCAAAACATTGGTGCAATCCGAAATACTGATAAAACCTCTATAAGGAGCGCCTTGAGAACCTTCACCATCAATTAAATGTTCTAGATTTGATACAACAACATTCGATCGTTTAATCGAAATATTTCGACTGTAATAAGTGTACTTGGATGGAGCTTTATTCGCAATCGTAACAAAACGCCCCCCATTAATCACCAAGGGGGTTTTATCGATGGGTAGGGCACTAATATTTGAGACATGATCAAAATTCCAGATTATAGGAGTGCTACTATCGATATTTCCATTTTTATTTAAAATGAAAATATCCGTTTGAGCTCTACCTTTATTTTGGTTTAGACCATAGCGAATATACCTTTTGACAATAGTGTCAGTGACAGTAACCAAACAATCATCTTTTAAAGTGATACCAATCTTTTTTTGGTCTTTTTTAAGGGATTTAACAGTATCAATCAAAATAGGTTTTAATTGGGATTTAACTTCAAAAATAGAGGCAAATCGATTTTCGACCTCAGTATCATCAATGATAAAAGTTGCACTTCCAAAATCCGTATTGGTTGCTAAGATAGCGGTCATTTCCCTCCCCCCAATTAGATAATTGGCCCCATCATCCGCTTTTACTTCAACATCATATTGATTTGCCAAAGCATGAGTAGCCACTATAAAAGCTAAGTCATCTGAAGTACCATTTCCAAGTGCACCCATATCACTATAACGAATAAATCCCTTTCGTTTGATTATTTTTAAATGTTCTTGATTAATATTAATCTTAAGAACCCCATTTTCATCTTGATATACCCTAGTAGATTTTGGGGTTGAGTTGATAACCGTCAAAGACTCTGAATTTATTTGTCCAGTAGAAACAATGATTTTTAAAATCAAAAAAGGTAAAATCAGCGAATTTTTCATAAGTGCCTATAGATGAGTCTTACTAATATATAAATTTAATTGCGATACTAAAATTTCAGAAATCATTGAATTGCAAAATGAATGGGTAACCAAAGAATCGATAAAAAAAAAGAAAGTACTCTAGTTAAGCTGATTTATCCTAAATTTAAACTATAAATAAACTTTAGACCTAAAAACTTAATGAAACGCCGATCATTTATCACAGGATCAACATCTGCTGCTGCAGGACTTGGACTTTCAACTGTATCTTGTTCTCCTTCAATTAAGAAGAAAATTGAGCAACCATTTAAAGTCTGTGCAACTGTGGATCAGCAAAAGGTGTCATTTTATGCCGATATCATCAACGAGTCCATTAAGGTAGTCCACATCGCTGACACCCATTTGTTTATGGATGATAAGAGGGGAGTACCTTTTCAAGAGTACAGCAATCGAATGGCAAAGGCTTACAACCAAACCACGCATTTTCAAACAAGAGAAAAAACCAATCCAGAAAAATCCTTTGAACAAACACTGGCATTTGCTAAAGAAGTCAATGCAGATGTAATCAATTTGGTAGGGGACATTTTCAGTTTTCCGTCTGAGGCGGCAATTGAGTGGGTTCACTCCAAATTGGATGCTACAGGCATTCCCTACATCTATGTTGCTGGAAACCACGACTGGCATTACGAAGGAATGAAAGGTAGTTTGGAATCCCTCCGTGATACCTGGATTGAAAAACGTTTGCTTCCCCTGTATCAAGGAAACCATCCTTTGATGGCAGCATATGATATCAAAGGAATACGTTTTTTAGCCATTGACAACTCAACCTATCAAATCAACGAAGAGCAATCGGCCTTTTTGTCAGCACAAATTGCAAGTGGATTACCACTGGTTTTGTTGGTTCACATTCCAATGTATGCCCCGGGGAAAAATATTTCTTTTGGTTGTGGTAATCCATTTTGGGGGGCAGCCTCAGATCGAAGCTTTGAGCTGGAAAGACGTCCAAAATGGCCAGAAAGTGGACACACTCAGACCACCTTTGATTTTTACAAGAAAGTATTTGATGCACCCAATATGATGGGTATTTTTACAGGACATAAACATCGAAATTCCATTGAAGTAATCAAGGGAAAACCCCAAATAGTAGCCGATGACAATGCCAGTGGAGGCTATCTAGACATTGACTTTATACCCTTGGAGGAACAACACAAAAAGGTGATTTAATGATCCTTGTTCTAGACCTTAGCATTTTGTAACATTAAGTGAAATATCCCTAAATGTATCTTTTGGAATGAATATTAAGCTTATTTCAGAAGTTATATTTTTTACAGCCATGATACAGATGTTTCTCAAAAAACATTGATTCCAATGAAGGTAGGTATATCCTGACTCCGTCCCACCTAATTGACGGGAAGCACCCGAAGCCAATTGGATTTGGGAATCAGGGGAGATGAACACGAGAAATTGCCATTTAAATGTAAGCATGAAACTAAGCCTACCCATTGCTGTTAAAGAAGCAAGGGCCTAAAAATCTGCTTTCTCGATTATATTCAATTTCCTAAGGCGCTAAAATGGGTTGAGTCCATGCTTTTTTAATTTCATCGACCATAATAGGATTTTCTTTTTTTGCATCGGAATTTATACTGACACGAACAAAAACATCCTCTTTTTGGAAAGTATATGAAGCTGATGTGCCTTTAACTTTTTTTAACGCAACCACTGCTTCAGCACCTTTTTTGTATCCCATAAAAATGATCTCATAATTTACCCCAACTTCTGGGCCAACCTCTATTTCAATTTGATTCTGATCCGTATAGAATTTTTTGAGATGAACACCCGTAGATGCATAAAAATCACCGTTTTCCATGGCCGATATCAAATCTTCGGTAGCTAATTTTTTAGAATTTACCATCACCCATCCTCGCCCGGTATTGCTGTCTTTGGAGGAAAAGGTATGATAGCGGTGACTGTCGTCGGTGGCAACTCCAAACATCAATGGTTTTCCCTCTTTATAGTAATGAATATTGATCAAATCCCACATGGTTTCGGTATCAACATGCGTATCGTCTCCTTCATTGTTTACGGCAGGGTGGCCATTGTAAACCTCAAAAAAACGTTCTCCATTTAATTGTTTAAGATCCTCCGTACTGATGCCATAACCAAAGTTGGGATGATTGATATGGGCAAACATGGGGATGTTCAAACTTTTGCGTTGCTCGTGGACGGCGTCCAGGGTTCTCTGCATTACATCCAATACCGAAGTTCCACGAATGGGATCTATTTTTTCCTCTATATTGGTAACATTAATGTGAACGGGCTTATTTTCAAAAGAAGAGGTGACCTCTTCGGATTTGATGACCAAAAATGAATCCGGCAGCTGAAATTTGGATTGGAGCTCTTCAAAGGTTTTCAGTCGAACCAATGTTTTGCCGGAGTCTGTTTTGGTTTCAACCCAATCCCCAAATCGGTTTTGATATTTCTCTAAAGTTTTATGTTTACGCTCCCTCTCTTTTATTTCATACCAAAACTCTGAATCACCAATGGTATTGTGATCGGAAAGTGCAATGAATTGGTAATCGTTGTCCTTATACCATTGAATGATCATTTCGGGGAAATCATCACCGTCACTCCAAAGTGAATGGGTATGTAAATTACCCTTATGCCAGTGTTGTTCGGCACTACTATTTTCGCAAGAGATCAGTTGTATGGCGATGAGCCCCAAACCCACCAATAAAAATTTGTTCAATGCTATCATGAGATATTGTTTATTGAAATATATAAAAATTAAACTCAACGGATAAGATCAGCACCATTTGATTTGATTTGATTTGATCTGATCAATGAAAAATGATATGCAATAAAATCAGTGATATCAGCATTCCGAAGCCTAGTTTTTGGATTTGTTTTGAACCGGTTTGAAACAATGTCCTGGGGTTTTTAAACTGTGTTTTGGAAAACAGAAAAATCAGGGTAAAACCAATCAGTATGATCCACATGGCCCTGACAAAATAATTCATCTCCGGGAAGAAAGACTTAAAAATAAATTGAAGGATTATGGTTGCCAAAAAAGCCACAAATGTGACCTTGTATTGGGGAGCGACCAAAAAAGCTGCAGCACAAATAATCACAACAATCCCACAATTGATATAATACCGAAGTTCATTCAGCGTGTGCGTAAATGCAGCATTAGGGTGTGAAAACTTGAGATAGAGCAGCAAGATGCCCACGGTCACACCCGTTACAAAACTGAACAAAATTGCCTGTCTGCCCGCTTCCACCATTTGCAGGTCAGTTGCATCCTTGTGGAGGTATCCTTTGTAGATATCAACAGACCACAATGTAGCCAAGGAATTGAATGTTGAATCGACCGTACTCATCAAAGAAGCAAATAAAGCACACAACACCAAACCTTTTGCTCCCATTGGCAAATAGGTGTTAACAAGATAAGTGAAAGACATATCGGGATCCGATAGTCCGTTATCCCCCAAAATACCCACCAAAGCAATACCGGGCACCACAATGATAACAGCCATCAAATATTTCATCAGCCCACCCACCATCAGTCCTATCTGGGCGTGCCTCAGACTTTTGGCAGCCAGAGACCTTTGCACAATCGACTGATTGGCACACCAATAGTTGATATTCAACAAGAACAGCCCAAAAATATGAGTCCAAGGCAACTTCTCATGATCCGAGGGAAGATGCAGATGCATCAACTGGGGCGTTTTTATGTACAACGCTGACCAGCCCCCAAGGTGGTGAACCGCCATAAACATTACCACCAGACCACCCGAAATCAAAACCATGAATTGGATGATGTCTGTTCGAACTACCGCACTCAGCCCTCCCAAATAAGTATAGATCGCTGAAAATAATCCGAGCATGACAATCAGCAGGGTAATTCTTGTGATTCGGTCTGGGTGAAGTAAAGACAAATATTCTCCAAAAACAACATCGGCAGCATAGGCCCCCCAAAAAAGTGCTGCCCCGATGGTGATGGTCGAAAACAAAGAAATATTGGCCAATGAATAAAGCAAGGCTACCCTTTTTCCAAGGCGTTTTTTTATAAACTGAGTAATGGTAATAATCTTGTCTTTCAGGTAGTAAGGAATAAAAATAAAAGAGGCCAAAAGTATCCCCTGAACAGCATTGATCTCCAAACTTGCTTGGGCCAAACCATAGAGGTAGGCAGAGCCCATCATGCCCAAAAATTGGTAGCCTTGAATATTGGTTGCAATGGTAGAAAAAGCAATAGAAGGCCACCGCAAACTTCTAGAGCTTAAAAAGTATTCTTCACTGGTCACTTCTTTTTTTTGCCTTCCCCAAATGGCAATAAGCATAACGAATAGGAAATAAGCCGCTACGATGAGTAAATCTATCATTGCTCAAACATCTTGGAGGGAAAAAATATCATTGATCATACTCTAATTCCATCGGCCAAAGGGGTTAAAGGGACTTCTTTTGTTGTTTTCCCTTGCAGTTGGGGCATGGAAAAAGTTTTTAATCTCGGCAGTACGAGTTCCGCAAAACGATTGCATTCATCGATATGTGGATAGCCCGACAAAATAAAAGATCGGATACCCATGTCGATATAACGGTTTAATTTTTCAACGATCTGATCGGGATTACCTACCAGTGCGGCACCACATCCGGAGCGTGCTTTTCCAATTCCCGTCCATAAGTGAGGCTCAACATAGCCATCTCCAGAGGATTGCTCCCTCATTTGTTTTTGACGACTCACCCCATAAGATTTTGCATCCAAAGCGCGTTCTCTCAACTCTTGTCCTGACTCCAAATCAAGTTTTGAGATGATACTTTCTGCATATTCACAGGCTTCTTCTTCTGTTTCCCGCACCACCACATGGACCCGAAGTCCGAAATCTACCTTGCGGTTGTATTTTGCAGCTTTCTGACTCATGTTTTCCATTAAGTTTCTCAAATTGCCCTCTGTCTCAGGCCACATCAGGTAAACATCACAATGCTCGGCACAGAGATCAACAGCAGCCGGAGAATAGCCCCCAAAATAGAGCAATGGCCCTTCATTTTGATAGGGTTTGACCGGATTGGTGGGGAGTTTAAACTTATAAAATTGGCCACTAAAATCGATTTCTTCTTGTGTCCAGGCTTGTTTGAGGATTTCAATGACCTCTCTGGAGCGCTGATACCGATCTTCGGAGGGAAGGTCTTCGCCCGGCAAATTGGATGAAATGATATTCACCGTAAGCCGTCCCTTAAGGATATGATCGATCGTAGAGAGGGTTCGGGCCAACATGGGAGGATGAACCTCACCACAGCGAACAGCCGCCAGGATATTTATATTTTGAGTCAGTGGAGATACGGCCGATACAAAAGGAAGGGTATCTTGCCCCACTTGATAGGAGGATGGACACAAAATATTTCGATAACCCAATTGATCAGCGGTCAATAGGATATTGGAAGTGTTTTCCCAATTGCTTTTGTATTTCACATCACGCTCGCCCAAATAGCGGTCGTCGCCATCACAAATGGGAGCAAACCAGGAAACCTCTGCACCTTGCACTTCTCTTGATCTTATTTCTATTGGTTTAGCCATCATGTTTTTTTTTAAATCATTATGATTTAATTTATGCGATTTCAGTTCCTGTTGCAGCCTGCCAGAGCATATACCACTCCTCATGTGTTAAATTAATTTTTAGACTGTCTTTGGCATTTTTAATTCTTGAAAGCTTGGAAGTTCCCAATACCGAAACGATCCCCGCAGGATGTTTTCGTAACCAAGCCAGTAAAACTTGATCCGGTTGAGCGTGGTACTTTTCAGCCAAAAGGGTGATTTTTTTTTGCAGCTCGGCAATGTTGCGATCCTCCGAACTGTTGAGCAGTACCCCTCCCCCCAGTGGTGACCATGCGGTAGGCGTGATTCCCCACTTTTGGCATTGATCCAAAATACCATTTTCAAAGGCCTCCCGATGCAGTAATGATATCTCCACTTGATGCGTACAGAGTGGAAAAATCTCTTGGAGCAATTCGCATTGGCTTATAGAAAAATTTGAAACCCCAAAATTTTTGACTTTACCCTCTTTTTCCAGGGCAGTAAAAGCCCTTGCAATTTCTTGTGGATCAAATAAAAAATCAGGTCGATGCAACAACAGGGTGTCGATATGATCGGTATGAAGTGCAAGCAAGGAATTTTCTACTGACCGTTTGATGTGATCTTTGGTCAGGTCGTAAGATTTGATTTGGTGCTCGGGGCGATTTTTAGAAACTATCCTGATCCCGCATTTTGTCGTAATTCTCATTTGATTTCGCAAATCCGGTCTCTTTTTTAGAACCGCTCCAAAATCAGACTCCGTAGTGTAGGAACCGTAAATATCGGCATGGTCAAAATCGATCAGATCCAGCGCAATACAGCCCTCAATAAATTTTTCGATCTCGGATGCATTCATCTTACTCCCCCACTGCCCCAATCGCATGGTTCCTATCATAAAGGGGGATATTTTGTATTCTTCCAATGAAAAAGATTTACGGTTGTGTACCATTTATTTTTTGTAAATTTTAAAAGAAATTTAAACAATATAAATATCCTTTTTGGTACAGCATACAAATGAAAACAAAATTATCGCCAGAATTAATTCTTGACTCCCCTAAATACATTTTTAAATACAAAATCTTGGTTGGAAGAATCATGAGAATAAACCATCTGATTATCCTCATTTTTTTGGGATTGTTAAGTTGTGTTGATTCACAAACAAACGAAATCAGCGTATATGACCTAAAGAGTGAGTATCTGGTCAACCCCATTGGACTGGATGTCGAAACACCCCGCTTGACCTGGAAGATCAAGGATCAAAGGCGGGGCGCAATTCAAAAAGCCTACAAAATCTCCGTGGGAACAGACTCTGCCAAAGTCGCCGCCGGAAAGGGTTCCCACTGGAATACGGGAAAAGTCAACGCTGAACATCAAATGGTTCCCTACGCCGGAAAAGCATTGCAAGCTTTCCAAAAGTATTATTGGTCTTTAACCGTTTGGGACAAAAACGACAAAAAAGTTCAATCCGATCGTCCGGCCAGCTTTGAGATGGGCATGATGGAGACCAGAAACTGGAAAGGCTCGTGGATCTCCGACAGCAGAAATATCAACAAAAAAGAAAGCCCCTACTTTAGGAAAGAATTTAAAATCGAAAAGAAAATAAAAAAAGCGAGGGTGTACATCGCTACAGCAGGACTCTTCGAGCTGTATTTGAATGGAGAAAGGATAGGGGATCACCAACTGGATCCCACCTACACCCGTTTTGATCGCAGAAATTTATATGTGACCCATGATGTTACCTCCCATTTACAGCAAAACAATGCCATTGGAGTTCTGCTTGGCAATGGCTGGTTCAACCACCAATCCAGAGCTGTTTGGTATTTTCATGAAGCCCCCTGGAGGGCAAGACCCATGTTTTGCCTGGATTTGAAGGTCACCTATGAGGATGGCTCTGAGCAAACTTTTTCGTCTGATACCGATTGGAAAATCTCCTCAGGCTCGCTGATTTTTAACAGCATTTATACTGCCGAACACCACAACGCTCAACTCGAACAAAAAGGTTGGAACACCTTTGGTTTTGATGACCAAAATTGGAAAAAAAGCATCGTTACCTCGGCCCCCTCAAATAATATTGTAGCTCAGGCTTTGCATCCCATAAAACAGACCCTCGAAATACAACCAATAAAAATGCGAAAGATCAGTCCTCAAAAATACATCTTTGATCTGGGAAGAAATATTGCAGGAATTTCAAGAATAAAAGTAAAAGGGGAAACCGGAACGGAACTGAGGGTAACCCATTCGGAATTGTTGGATGAGAAAGGTGAGATCGACCTCTCCAATATTATCGTCCATTATCGTCCTACTGACGACAGGGATCCCTTTCAAACCGATATTTACACCCTCAGCGGTGAAGGGACAGAAACTTTTGCCCCCAAGTTTAATTACAAAGGTTTTCAATACATAGAGATACTGAGCAGTAAGCCCATAGAATTAACAGCACAAAGTGTGACGGGAATTTTTATGCACAGCGACGTACCTTCCGTAGGAAAAGTAAGCAGTTCCAACCCACTGATCAACAAGCTTTGGGCGGCAACCAACAATGCCTATCTGTCCAACTTATACGGCTACCCTACCGATTGCCCGCAACGCGAAAAAAATGGGTGGACAGGAGATGCCCATATCGCCATAGAAATGGGGCTTTACAATTTTGATGGAATTACCGTTTATGAAAAATGGTTGGCCGATCACAGGGATGAACAACAGTCCAATGGGGTGCTTCCCGCCATTATACCTTCAAGTGGTTGGGGATATCAATGGGCAAACGGACCAGACTGGACCAGTAGTTTGGCCATCATACCCTGGAATATCTATTTGTTTTATGGAGATCAAAAGCTTTTGGCAGATTGTTATGACAACATAAAAAGGTATGTGGACCACATCACCGAAATCAGCCCCGGATTCATCACCCATTGGGGATTGGGCGACTGGGTTCCCGTAAAATCCAAAACCCCCAAGCAGTTCACCTCCTCGATCTACTATTATGTGGATGCAAGCATTCTGGCGAAGACAGCAAAATTATTTGGAAAAGAAGACGACTACCAAAAATATTCCCAACTGGCAGCGAATATTAAAGAAGAAATCAATTCCCGTTTTTTTGATCCAAAAACAGCGACTTACGGGAGTGGTTTTCAAACTGAGTTAAGCACAGCACTATTTTGGGGAATTGTTCCTGAAGCGCATTCGGAAAAAGTAGCCCACAACTTAGCCAAAAAAGTAATTTCGGACGATCGTCATATTGACGTTGGACTACTAGGCAGTAAAGCCATTCTCAATGCTTTGAGTGAAAACGGACATGCCGATTTGGCCTATGAAGTGGCCACTCAAGAAAATTTCCCTTCCTGGGGTGCCTGGATAAAAAAAGGTGCTACAACACTTTTTGAGGATTGGAAGGTAGACGAAGAACGAAAAGGGGCCATGTCCAGAAATCACATCATGTTTGGAGAAATTGGTGCTTGGTTTTACAAGGCCTTGGGGGGTATTAAACCCGATCCCAATCATCCCGGTTTTAAGAATATTTTACTCGAACCTCACTTTGTAAGAGACCTGGAAAGATTCGAAGCTGAACACAACGGACCCCATGGCAAGATTCTCAGTAGCTGGAAAAAAGAGAATGGAAAAGTTTTTTACGATGTAATTATTCCTCCCAATAGTGGTGCAAGCTTGGTCATTAATCAAGGGGAAATTCTCAATAAAGATGGGGTGGAATTTTCAAAAGACCAAAAAGACGCTTTTCAAGCTCAACTACAGTCAGGAACCTACCATTTTGAAATCAAATTGTGATTGCACAATAGCGGAATTAACACCCTACAAACGCGCTCCTGTCTGCAGAAGACTGGCTAGCGGGTGTCGAAAAAAAGTACTGATGCTGCTGATGCTTCAGAGAACTAAGACAGTAAATAAAAAATTTCAAATACCTAATTCATACGAACGCAATCAAGATTAACACTTTTCATTTCGATTGGTTGAGAAAATTTTCACTTAATAATTTATATAATAAGGAAATAAGTTTATTTTAATGAGATATAATAACTATTCAATTCCCCAGCCCCAAAAAATTTAAGTATAACCAATCTGTATGAAAAAACCATTGAGGTTTGTACTGATTAATAATGATTAAAAATAAAAACATTTTTGGAGTCAAACAGTGGAATGGGGCTCTATTTCAATTTTTTTGTTCAATTTTTAATTATTTTTTCCATTGTTAATTTTTCAAAACTGACACTGCCCAACCTGAGCATCAGGACTCAAGAAATCATCAACGGTTTATAAATTTTTTGCGTCTCTATTTTCACAGTCGAATACCTATTTCGCATCTATGCTGCAAAATCCAGAGTCAGGTTCTTTTTTTACTTTTGTGTATTGATCAATGAGAATCCTCGAATCGATTTTTGACTTTTGAGAAAATTTTTACTTTCTATAATAGTATTGTTATTTTGGAACCGGTCCATTGCTCAAACCGCTCCAGTCATTGCAGAAATAAGAACTGATTTTGGAATAGAAAACCTTGACCTTCGGCTCAGACCTGTCATTTATTTTATATCAAAAAGTAGGATGAGAAGAGAGGCCTTTCTTGGGTATACCATCAACAAAACCAATAAAATATTCGGTTATTTAAGCTACAATGATTTCGAAAAAAAACTTTACACGGGTTTTAGATTTGACAAAAAAATATTTTTTACCGATAAGATTTCGCTAAACAATCAGTTCAGATACCTTTCTCCCGCGGGTGATAAAAGTGATAATGATATTGGGATATACATTCCGGACCTTCTCTACAACGTGAAAAATATGAGTATCGGATTAAGAGGTTTTATCATCAATAGAATTGAACGCCTTGATAAAATTTCTATTTCCAAACCTTTTGTTGGTCCGGCTATAATCATGAATGAGAATAAGTTGATGACCATGATTACTCTATTACCGGATATAAACCAAAAATCCGATGATTATTTATTAATGGCATTGTTTATTTTCAAATTATAAAAGTGCCACTGCGAAAAAGCTGTCCGTGAATTCATTTAACTGATTGAAAACTAAAAATACATTTGGGACCTAAGTTTGACCAAAAACAAAGATTGAAAATAACTGATTGTTACGGTGGATGAAAACAGCAATTTATTGACTTGGTAGAAATACCAAGCAACTTGGCCGAAAGAGTCAAGGTTTTACTCACAGAATTGACCCAACATCAGTAAAAACCAATTTGTATTTTTTGATAAGTGAAGTAGAAAACATCTTAAAGTAGATTCACACCCTGTGAATCCGTTTTAAAACACTAAATTTGCACGTCCTAAAATTGAGAGAGGGTCGCATTAATTAATCATCTTTCCTTTTTTGGTTCAAATAAACCAATAACATCATCAATTAAAGCTAATAATAGCCATATGAATTCTGATTACAAGCTTTTCCTAAGATGAGAGGAAAAAAAAGAAATAATTATCTCCCAAGAAAAAAAAATAAAGAACAAAGGGAACGAGCCATAGAATCCCATTCAAAAGACAAAAAGAGTTCATCCCCCGGAAGAGAAAAATCCTCTGGTGCAGCGGAGAAAAAAAACTCAAGTTTGGGAGCCCGAAAAAAGTTTGGCCAAAGATCCAAAAGTAGAAATCCAAAATCAAGAAACAGATCAGGGGGAGGCAAATTTAAAAAAACTGATTTGGATCCCAGCATGATGGTCAATACAACCATTAAAACAAAAGAGCACAAAAAGGAGGTTCAAACCAGATTATTTGGTGAAATGGATATCAATCCACAACTCCAATCGAGGATCAAAAAAAAGGGTTTTGAAAAGGCCACAGAAATTCAGGACAAAACTTATGAAATCGTATCCCAAGGAAAAAGTGTAATTGGTATTGCCAACACCGGTACAGGAAAAACTGGAGCTTTTTTGATTCCCATTATCGATCGACTGCTTTCCAATAAAAATAAGCACAAAACCATCGTTTTGGTTCCTACCAGAGAATTGGCACAACAGGTAGAACAAGAATTCAAAAGCCTTAGTAAAGGATTGAAGGTTTTTAGTAGTTGTTTTATTGGAGGTACCAGCATCAATAAAGACATTGACAAACTCAGAAGGCTCAATCACGTAATCATTGGTACCCCGGGAAGAATAAATGACATGATCAATCGCAGGGCATTGAAATTGCATGATTTTTCCAAAGTAGTTTTGGACGAATTTGACACCATGTTGGACATGGGCTTCCTTCAAGAAGTGCAAAAGATTATCGATCAGATGCACAAAAGGAATCAGACCATACTGTTCTCAGCAACAGAAAATCCAAAACAACAAAACATCATCGATAATCTTGTAAAGCAATACGAAAAGATAAGGGTTTCTCTGGGTAAGGCCAATACCGATAACATTTACCAAGAGGTGATTAAACCCAAAGATGATACCGAAAAAAATCAAATGTTGGTTGACCTTTTGAGAAAAAAGGAATTTAAAAAAGTTTTGATTTTCTCCGAAACCAAAAGACAGGTCTCAAAACTGTGTCGCATTCTTAAGAAATTCGAACTGAGAGTGGATGAAATTCACGGGGACAAATCGCAACAATACCGTTCCAAGGCCATTCAAAAATTTAAATCGGGAAGCATACAAGTCATGGTTGCAACCGACGTTGCCTCCAGAGGAATCGATATCGACAACATCACCCATGTCATCAATTACAGGGTTCCCAGTTCCAAAGAGAGCTATATTCACAGAATCGGACGAACGGGAAGAGCCGGGAAAGAAGGTTATGCCATTACCTTTATTTAAGTGACTCAGCTAAGATCAATTGACCCTAATTCAGGCTTATTCTGTCAGATTCATTGACGATTTGTTCCAACTGCACAAATCTTCCAATATGGATTTTAGTTTTTGGGCTTGTTGGGTAAGGGAGTATTCTACTTTTGGAGGACTTTCGTTAACCCGCAAAGATTTAGTGAAAATAATCCTTCACATTGACATTGCTCTCCAAAAAATTCAGGTCCACCAAAAAGTCATCACTGGCTTGTAGGGTATCAAAAAAATCTTTGGCCTTGATTGCATTGTCCTCAGTAACCGTTGTCCTCACCCCATTAAAAAATCCGTGTTTGGCTCCATCATAAATGATCAACTGACAAATGTTATTGTGATCTTTCATTTTTTTTTGAAATCTTTTGGCTGTTTCCACAGGCACTAAATTATCCTCACTTCCAAATAAAACAAGTGTCGGTGGTGTTTTAGAAGTGATATTATGGTAGGGAGAAAGCTCCTTGTATCCAGCTTTGAATAATGTGGCCCACTTACCATTCCGGATTTTATAAGTGGTGCAATGACATTGGAAATCTTTTTCGATCCAGTCTTTTACACCAGAACCGTGATATCCATTGGGGCCGTTATCAAAGACCGGATTAAAAAGTACCATAGCGGCTGGTGTGGGATCAATGGATAGATCGTCTGTGGATTCATTGATGGAGTGGAGTGTGGCTGTAGCTGCAGCGATGTGTCCTCCCGCTGAACCTCCCGAAGCAATGATTTTCTGAGGATCGATATTAAAGATACTGTGATTTTGTTTTAAAAAACGAAGGGCACTTCTCGCATCTTTGATACATTCAACCGGACTGGCATTGTGTTGGTTATCAACGCGATATTCAAATAGAAAAGTAGTCAGTCCCCTTTGGGAGAAATATGAAGCTTGTCTTTGGAAATGAATATAGGAACCTCCTCTCCATCCTCCTCCAAAAAAGAAAGCTATGGTTCCCGTTGACTTATTATTTTGTGATTCTGCCGCATACCAATGAACTTTTAAAGTATCACCCTCAATAATTTTAAAATCTATCACTTTTAGTGTTTTTTTCTTTACAGGCAATTGTGACCACCCCAGGGAAAAGCATAAAAAGAAAAGTAAACTCAACTTTATTTTAAACATCATAATTTTATTTATTTAGCGGTCGATCCGAAGTGGGAATCAGCTGTGCACTTAAATCCAGATCGGGAAATTCTCTATCTAAGGGAAACATGGGACGGTTGATCCTTCGATAATCCAATCGCTCCAGATTTTGATCCACACCGCCAGGGGTCAAGGCCATGGTCCACCCCCCTCTGATATCATAAAGCTCGGGCACCAAATAACCAATTTTTACTACCAAAATATGAGTATTCCTAGGGTTTAAGCCCAATTGTGTAAAATCTTTTTCATAATGATAGGGTTTTCTTTTTTGGGTGACAATGACTTTTACACTTCCCACCTGTGCCACGACTTCAATAGCTGCATGAATATCACCTTTGCGAATGGCCAAAATCTTAGCTGTTAACACAATAGGCCCTGAATAACGATCATCCTCATTAGCACCCAGGTAACCGGTAACTACAGCCCCCTCTCCTGCATCCAAGGCTTTTGTAATAAAATCAGGACCAGGGATTGACGCATAAATCAATTCGGGACCGGTTGTGCTTTGAAAAATAGGTATGTTGAGGATTTCTTTCAACGTCCATGTGACATCTCCTGCACCACCCGCAGTGGGATTGTCTCCCATATCACTTATGATAAAGGGTTTGTTTTTACTTTTCAGGGCCAAAGCCATGCTTTCTTCAAAACTGGTGGTGGGGGCAACAAATGCAAATTCATTCCTAACGTCCCAATAGTATTGTGCAAGGTGTTGGGCACTTTCAACTACCGCTTTCTGATCGTCACCTGTTACCATGACCACACCGTGGTTTCTAGGTTCATCCGCCCAAGGATAGCCCATCCAAATGGCGGCATCGACTACTCCTGCTTTGGCTTCGGCTTCTGGAACTTTGGCATAAAGACTTTTTCCTGGTTCGATTCGGGTACTGGTTTTTTCTCCGGGCAATAATATCGGAACGGGAATCCACGCCTTGTATTGAGGTTTTCCTTTTCCATTTTCGAGTCGATCCAAAAGATTCTCCAAAGCCCTTTGTTTAGATATTATAGTATCCTCATGTGGTGCCATACGATAGCAAGTGATCAAATCGGATTGATGGGCCAAGCGTTTGGAAACATTACCGTGTAAATCCATTGAAGTGGAAATCAAGGTTTCTTTTCCTACCACCTCTCTAATTCTTGTGATCATATCTCCTTCGGGATCATCCAATCCCACAACGCTCATTGCGCCATGAATGTCAAAAAAAAGTCCATCGTAAGGAAGGTTTTTTTTTAGTTGATTCAGAATTTTTTTCATCAATGACTCATAGGCTTTGCGGGTAACAATTCCCCCCGGCAAGGATTTGCCTCTGAGCGCAGGAAACCATTTTGCCCTTAGCCGATTCCTACTTTCGGGTTTCAAAAACGGATAATGCGCCATGATCTCAATGCCCTGGTGTGTATGGAAAGCTTCCTCGGTGGTCCGTGCAGGAGAGAATGTGCTGGATTCTATACTCAGACCTGCAATAGCAATTCTCGGCAATACATCCGATGATGTGGGATTGCAACTAAAAAGAGATAATATAAGAAAGCTTAAAAAAAGATTATAGGGGGATTTCATAGGATTAGAGTTTTAATGATCTTTTTTGATATCGAATTACAATTTAAATAATAAAAACGATTTTAAAATTTTTAGATCATCAGTCCCAAACCAAAGTTTTATTGGTCCAATTAAACTTTAAAAGAAACACTACTTTATTTGGTGTTTCTTTTTCTTTCGTTTTCATCCAAAAAAACCTTTCGCAACCTCAAGTAGTTGGGGGTTACCTCGACATACTCATCGGATTGAATGTACTCCAATGCCTCCTCTAATGAAAATTTTATTGGTGGAGCAAGGCTTACTTTCTCATCACTTCCAGATGCCCTCACATTGGATAGTTTTTTGGTTTTGGTAACATTGACGACCAAATCATCCATTCGGGTGTTTTCTCCAATGACTTGACCGGTATAAACTTCTTCGTTGGGAAAGACGAAAAATTTTCCTCTTTCCTGAAGTTTATCCAATGCATAGGGTATGGCACTACCCTTTTCCATGGAGATCAATGATCCATTGATTCTGCAAGGAATCTGACCTTTAAAGGGCTGAAATTCCATAAAACGATGATTCATTATGGCCTGTCCTGCAGTATTGGTAAGCAATTGATTTCTTAATCCGATAATCCCCCGAGATGGGATGATAAATTCACAAAGCATACGATCACCCTTATTTTCCAAACTGACCATTTCACCTTTTCTAAGGGTGACCATTTCGATGGCTTTACCGGACAAGTTTTCGGGTAAATCAATGGTTAGGGTTTCTATGGGTTCACATTTGACCCCATCTATATTTTTAATGATGACCTGCGGTTGGCCTATCTGTAGTTCATAGCCTTCTCTCCGCATGGTTTCTATCAAAACAGAAAGGTGCATGACCCCGCGACCAAAAACCAAAAATTTGTCTGCTGAGTCTGTTGACTCGAGTCGCAAAGCCAAATTTCGTTCTAACTCTTTTTCCAGACGCTCTTTGATATGGCGAGAGGTAACAAACTTCCCGTCTTTTCCAAAAAAAGGCGAATCGTTGATGGTAAAAAGCATACTCATGGTAGGCTCATCGATGGCTATGGTAGGCAATGCCTCCGGCGCCAGGGCGTCTGCAATGGTATCTCCAATATTAAAAGACTCCAATCCAATGATGGCACAAATATCTCCTGCCTGGACTTGTTCGACTTTGCGCCTTCCCAGTCCGTCAAATACATTGAGTTCCTTAATTCTGGACTTGGTGATCTCACCATTTCGATCTACCAAGCAGACATTCATATTGGCTTTTAGTATCCCACGGTTGAGTCTTCCAATGGCTACCCTACCCGTATAAGGCGAATAATCAAGAGAAGTTATCAACATTTGTGTGTTTCCGCTTTTGACCTCAGGAGCAGGAACATGTTCCAATACCATATCCAATAGAGGGGAGATAGAATCTGTGGGCGTTTTCCAATCTTGTCCCATCCAATTATTTTTGGCAGAGCCATATACGACCGGGAAATCCAATTGCCACTCTTCTCCCCCGAGATCAAACATGAGATCAAAAACAGCCTCGTGGACTTCTTCCGGTCGGCAATTTTCTTTGTCTACCTTGTTGATGACAACCAGGGGTTTTAATTTTAGTTCCAATGCCTTTTTCAATACAAATCGGGTTTGCGGCATCGGTCCCTCGAAAGCATCGACCAACAATATGGCCGCATCTGCCATATTGAGTACCCGCTCTACTTCTCCACCAAAATCAGCGTGACCCGGGGTATCGATGATGTTGATTTTGACGCCTTTATAATTTACGGATACGTTTTTGGATAAAATGGTAATTCCTCTTTCCCGTTCTAAGTCATTACTGTCCAAGATCAAATCTCCCTTGTTTTCGTTGTCCCGAAACAATTCACAGTGAAACATGATTTTGTCTACCAGTGTTGTTTTTCCGTGATCAACGTGGGCGATGATGGCAATGTTCTTTATGTCGGACATGGATTCAAATTAACGAGCGCAAATATAGTTTTATCTACTCATTTATGGCTCTATAACTATATGAATTATGGCATTAGCTAATATTGAAAAAACAATCAACGTTAATTTTGATCACTAAAGACAGAGAATTAAATAAAAAAATTAAATTTGTTTGAACCAAATAGTAAAGAACATATTGCCTTCAAAAATTCTAGTTTCGGGAGGTCTGGGTTATATCGGCTCCCACACCAGCGTTGAGTTAATCCAACAGGGATTTGAAATCATCATCGTCGATGATCTTTCCAACAGTTCTACAGACGTATTGGAGGGCATCAAAAAAATCACAGGCATTTTCCCTGAATTTATAAAACTCGATTTAAGGGATAAAAAAGAGGTCAACCGGTTGTTCGAAGACCATCCGGATCTTGGCGGTATCATCCATTTTGCAGCCTTTAAGGCAGTGGGTGAGAGTGTCAATCAGCCACTGGAATATTATGAAAACAATATAGGGTCTCTGATCTATTTGCTTCAAGCCATTGAAAGTAAGGGTCGAAAGTTTTCATTTATATTCAGTTCCTCTTGTACGGTTTATGGTCAAGCAGATCAACTTCCCATCACCGAGCAAGCCCCCATCAAAAAAGCCGAATCTCCCTATGGAAACACCAAACAGATTGGAGAAGACATACTTTATGACAACACCCGTTCTAACGTGCTTTTAAAAGTAATTTCACTGCGATACTTTAACCCCATTGGGGGGCATTCCAGCATTGAAATCGGAGAGTTACCCAAAGGAAATCCACAGAATCTTGTACCGTTTATTACCCAAACTGCTGCAGGGATACACCAAAAACTCAATGTTTTTGGTGACGACTACCCCACCCTTGACGGAACCTGTGTTAGGGATTATATCCATGTTGTAGATTTGGCCAAGGCACATGTGGTTGGGCTTAAAAGAATGATGGCCGATGAGCAAAGTGAAAATTTTGAAGTTTTCAATTTGGGTACGGGAAAAGGCAACAGTGTTTTAGAAGTAATCAAGACTTTCGAAAAAGTCTCCGGTATTGCTCTAAACTATGAAATTGTTGACCGAAGACCCGGCGATATTGTAGAGGCCTATGCTGACACAACCAAAGCCAATAAAATACTTGGATGGGAAGCAAAAAATGATCTGGAAGAGGCATTGAAAACTGCTTGGGAATGGGAAAAGAAAATACGTAATTTCTAACCAAACATATCATTATGAATTCCAGTTTTGAATTTTTAGACTACCTAATTTTTGTTGTATATGCCCTTGTAATATTAGGTTTAGGATTATGGGTGTCAAGAAACAAAGAGGGTGAAGAGAAGAGTGCCGAAGATTACTTTTTGGCGGGCAAGTCACTCCCTTGGTGGGCGATTGGTGCTTCTTTGATTGCCGCCAATATCTCTGCCGAGCAATTCATAGGTATGTCGGGGTCTGGGTTTGCATTGGGTCTGGCAATTGCTTCCTATGAATGGATGGCAGCCATAACGCTCATCATTGTAGGAAAATACTTTCTTCCCATTTTTATTGAGAAAAAATTATACACCATTCCGGAGTTTGTCGAAAAGCGTTTTTCCTCTCAATTGAAAACTATCTTGGCCATCTTTTGGATTTCACTTTATGTGTTTGTCAACCTTGCCTCAGTAATGTACCTGGGTGGCCTGGCCTTGGAAACCATTATTGGAATAGATCTGGTTTATGCGGTATTGGGTTTGGCGCTTTTTGCGGCAGCTTATTCACTTTATGGAGGACTGACAGCGGTGGCTTGGACAGACATCATTCAGGTTGTTTTTCTGGTATTGGGAGGTTTGGTAACTACATATTTGGCTCTGGATACGGTATCCAATGGGCAAGGTGTCTTTGAGGGTTTAAAATCCATTTACAATGCTGCTCCGGATCGTTTTGAAATGATTTTGGATAAAAGCAATCCTGAGTACAACAACTTGCCCGGTATCGGTGTATTGGTGGGAGGACTTTGGGTCGCTAATCTTTATTATTGGGGATTCAACCAGTATATCATTCAACGTACCTTGGCCGCAAAATCGCTCAGAGAGTCCCAAAAGGGAATTTTGTTTGCAGCAGGACTTAAATTGATCATCCCATTGATTGTTGTGATTCCCGGAATTGCTGCTTATGTAATCGTCAATGATCCTGAAATTCTTGCCGGATTGGGCGAAAAAGGAATGATGAATATCCCCACCGAGGGAAAGGCAGACAAGGCATACCCCTGGTTGATGCAGTTTTTACCCGTTGGTTTTAAAGGAGTAGCCTTTGCAGCTTTAGCAGCCGCTATTGTTTCCTCTCTGGCTTCTATGTTGAATTCTACCTCGACCATTTTTACAATGGACATTTACAAACAATTGATCGATAAAAATGCCGATGATAAAAAAACAGTAAAAGTAGGAAGGATCTCTGCTGCTGTGGCATTGATCATTGGTGCTACCATGGCGCCTCTTTTGGGAGGTATCGATCAGGCCTTTCAGTTTATACAAGAATATACAGGTATTGTAAGTCCCGGAATATTGGCAGTTTTTGTTTTGGGATTGTTTTGGAAAAAAACTACCAATAGAGCAGCCATATGGGGTGCGCTGAGTTCTATTCCCATTGCTATGTTTCTCAAGGTAGGATCCAAAGGCTGGGTAAATGGAACAAGCCTTGAAGCTTTCTTTCCCGATCTCCCTTGGATGGATCAGATGGGGTTAACTGCCCTTTTGACCATGGCGGTCATTGTGGTTGTTAGTATCAGACAAAAGAAGGGAGTAGAGGATTCAAAAGCGATTAATTTGCCCAAAGGTATTTTTAAGACCTCCCCCCTATTTAATATAGGAACTTTTGCTACCCTGATCATTTTGACCGTTATTTATTCTCTCTTTTGGTAATTCTTTCGTCATGTCATTGTTACTCTAATCAAGACTATGATCTTGTCATAGGGCACTCCAAAATTGATGCATGACTCTGGGAAGACCCATTACTAGGTTAGAGCAGCCGTGTTAAGGAATTTATCTTCATTTAAAAACTTTACCTTGGATGCTGTGGAGAGGCATCAGTGTCCTTAAATTTTTGGGTATAAAAGGGATTAGGAATAATAGGTGGTCATATTACAGAACTGAATGGTATAGCTCACAAAGGGTTACACTGAAAATTCCCCTTGGGTGGATAATATTATAAGTCTAAATGAAACCAGACTGTCTGGGTTACGATCAACAATTTACGCGGGTAACAAAACCTTTAGGATGTATATAATAGGATAAAAAAAAACTCCCAACAATGTGGGAGTTTTTTTATAGAGTGATTTAAAAATTACTCAACAACTTTGATTTCAACTTTTCTTTCGAATTTAACTCTTCTGTTGGCAGCTCTGCCAGCAGCAGTTTTGTTGTCAGCTGAGGGTCTGGTTTCACCATAACCAACAGTCTCTAATCTAGAACCATCAATACCCATTACAATAAGTGCTTCTTTCACGCTGTTGGCTCTTTTTTCAGAGAGCGTTTGATTGTATGCCATACTACCATCACTGGAAGCGTGACCTTCAATTATTACCCTAGAATTGGGATAGGCAACGAGCAATTCAGTAAGTTGTTTCAACTTAGCATTTGAGTCCTCAGTGACGACAGCACTGTTAACAATAAATAACAAAGTTGATTTTTCTCCTTGAAGGAAGGAAACTAATTTTTCTGGAACTTCAGGGCAACCGTTGTTTGCAGCATCACCAACTTCATCTGGGCAAGCATCATCTTTGTCAGCTACACCGTCTCCATCACGATCATCATGAGGACAACCATTGTTTGAAGCTTCTCCGGCTTGTTCTGGACATTTATCAACATTGTCAGCTAAACCGTCTCCATCGGTATCGGGACAACCATTCATCTCAGCTGAACCGGCAGCATCAGGGCAAGCATCATCTTTATCGGCAATACCATCGCCATCGGCGTCAGGGCAACCGTTTAACTCTGCAGTTCCTGCTTCTTCTGGACAAGCATCTTTGTTGTCTGGAATACCATCACCATCGGTATCAGGACATCCATCAAATTCTTTGAGACCGGGTACCTCTGGACAAACATCTTTTTTGTCAGAAACACCGTCTTCATCAGTATCTTGTGCACCAAACACGTAGCTAAATCCAACTACATGTTGAAGGTGATTGTAACTTCCCTTCTCGCTTGAAGATCTGTAGGAAGTACTTGCATTTACGTTCCAATTATCAGAAATGGAAAAACTCACACCAGCTCCTCCAAGGTAGGTTCTACCCGCTCCACTTGATGGAAACAAACCTTCTGAGTCAGAATTTTTTTGAAAGTTAGAAAGACCGTATCCAGCAAATAAATAAGGATAAATATCTCCCTCAGAAATGTTGTACTTGATTATTCCTTCAATAGCAGCGTAATCGATATCAGAATTATCAATTTCTAAAGAATTTAAGCTGTATTGAGCACCGATAGAAAATCCTCCGGCAATATATCTGGAAAGGCTTAATGAGGGAATCCCCAGACTCATTCCTGCATCAACTGAATCATCTTGAACACTTACTAAATTGGCTCCAAGGCTTACTGCCCATGGACTATCAGACGTTTGGGCATTGGCTACAAAAATTGAAGCCAAGCTAAAAATCATTATGGTATATAATTTTTTCATTTTTGTAATTTTCACAAATTTAATAAATAATTGTCAACTTTTTAAATTAATATTTAATATATCGTCCAATCTCATACGTCACATATCATAATCGCATTCTCAAGGGATTGCATTGGCTGTTTATTTTTTGGTATAAACTCTTGAGCAACAAAACCTTTGAAGCCTGAAGCTACAATTGCCTTCATAATTGCTGGATAAAATAATTCTTGAGTTTGGTCGATCTCATTTCTTCCGGGAACCCCTGCAGTGTGATAATGTCCAATAAATTGATGGTTTTCATTTATGGTTCTTATTATGTCCCCTTCATTGATCTGCATGTGGTAAATGTCGTAGAGTAATTTGAAATTACTGGAACCAATTCTGCGGCACAACTCAAACCCCCATGATGAATTGTCACACATGTAATCTTTATGATCTAGTTTAGAATTGAGTAATTCCATCTGAATAATGACTCCTTTTTTTTCTGCGCGACCCATAACTTTCTTGAGCCCTTCTGTACAATTGTCCATTCCGGTTTCATCATCTATAGCCCTTCTATTTCCAGAAAAGCATATCAAATTTGTATATCCTGCAGCAGCTACCAGATCAATGTGTTTGAGATAACTGTCCACCAAAGTCGAATGATATTGTTTGTCGTTCCAACCTTCTGTAAGACTGATTTCAGCCCCGTTGCTCATGGAGGAAGTCAAACCGTGTTTTTTTAAAACAGGCCATTGGTCAGGCCCAATCAGGTCAATGCCTTTTATTCCCATTGATTTGACCCCTGAAGCAAATACCTCTAGGGATATTTGACTGTAGCACCATTTACATACTGAATGATTGATGTTTCCTTTCATATTGATTTGATTAAAGTCATAAGTTTTTTTTGAATCGTATAATTTGAATTGATCGATCATGGGAAAGCCCAATGACGTCAGTGTCATTTGTTTTAGTAATTTCCTTCTGTTGGTGTTGGATTTATTTTTCATGGAATTATCTCACTTTACTTCTGATGACTATACTGTGCAGTAATTTATTTGACAATCTCTTTAGAAATATTCCCAATTTTTCTTTACCACCAAAAGAAACCTCCCATTTTTTTTGCTCCACCGATCGAAACATTTTTTTGGCAAAATCTTCTACTTTCATTCCTTTTCTTGTGGCAAGGTCATCCACACCTAATACAGATCCATCGCCCCTCAGGGAATTCATTGCAATCGGAGTTCTGACAAAGCCCGGACAAATCATGGTCACATAGATATTGTCTTTTTGATGTTCCATTCTCATCACATCAAAAAAACCATGCAAGGCGTGCTTCGCAGCAGCATAGCCCGACCGAAAAGGAGAACCATATTTCCCCATAACACTACTGACTGCAACATAATGTCCACCCCCTTGTTTTATAAAAAAAGGGAGTAATGCCCTGCTCAGTGCTACAGTTCCCAAATAATCAATTTCAATTAATTTTTTAAAAACATCGAATTGGGTATCAGCGATCAGCGACCTTTGACTTACTCCCGCATTGTTGATTAAAACATCAATCGTTCCAAAAAACTCAAAAGCTTTTTGAACCTTGACAGCAGCCTTATCGAAATCGTTAAGGTCGATTGGTAAAATTTTGACATTTTCAGAAATTGGGCATTCAGATTTGACCTTTTCTAAATCAGTGACTCTCCTTGAGGACAAAATCATTTTTGCCCCTTTCTCGGCATATATTTTTGCCAATGCTGCCCCTATTCCCGATGAAGCTCCGGTAATCCAAACTACTTTTTCATCTTTCTTCATAAGATATTTTTTGGTACCACGCGTTGACTCTGGCGACGGCATTTTCTTCAATATCCTTCCAAAACAAATTAATATCAGCAAAGTGATAATTTTGAATCAAAGAGAAGAAGAATCGGCCTGGGATTTGAGGAAGAGTCGTCCACAGTAACCCATCGGTCACTTTAACCTTAAGGCTTTGAGGATAAATTTTTAAATCCTCACTTAATACACCTTTGTGGTCAATTACTTTTGAATTCCTTTGAGTATCCCAACTGATGGGGTTGGTCGTGACGCCTCCCTGATACCAATTCGCATAATTTTTGGGAAGCTTATCCATTTTATAAGCATTCCAACTGACAAATCCACCGACAGCGTTAGGGCTCTCCAGAGGGTGAATTGACTCAAATTGATCGGGTAAAATTCGTGTACCAATTAGATAGGCCGCTACCAACTGATTTTGCAAAGGCTTTTGGTCAAAAAATTCTTTGATCAATCTTTTGGCGTGCATACTACCCTGACTGTGAGAAGCGATGATGATGGGTTTGCCTCTATTGAAATGTTTTAAATAATACTGAAAAGCATTTTTTACATCCTGATATGCGATTTCCCAGGCAGGCTCTCCGGCTTTACTGTATGGCTTTTCAAAAATTCTGTAATGCGCTTGACGATAAAAGGGTACATACAAATCACCCGCACTGAGCCATGCGGAGGCCTGATATTTTAGAGCTGTTTTAAAAACACCTTGTCGAATTAAAGGAGTCCAAACATCGGCGTTCCAATCTTTGATTTTTTTGTCGGTTAAAAGGGTGGGATAAATATAAAAAACATGGGCTTTTTTTTCATTTTTTATTTTGTCATTGTTCTGCAAAACCAAGGGATATTTTCCGGGAAGTACTGCCCAGCTTTTCGATTCTGAGTAGTTAGGTCTTGCAGGAAGGTTTTTTTCGTCAAAATCCATGCTTTGATATGCCATTTTACAGGCAGTTGACAATAATAAGACTAAGATCGGCAAGAAGACTTTCAAAGAGGAAATTTTCATTGATTTGTTGACCAATATTTAAGCTTACAAGTCCCTAAAGTTAGTATATTTAATACAATTTATTAGATTAAGCATTTAGATCGAAATACATGAATAGAGCATTTTTCCTTTTTTAATCATTATCCTGATTGGCATTACAGGCTACATGGAAGTTACCTTTGAAAAAATTAAAATCAATCTAAACCCTAAAAGCAATAGCTTAATGTATGGTGAAGTTAAGCTTGCCGAAAAAGATGGAGTGTTATCGCTTGAGGTCCATATATTTGGATTGGAACCTGGCACCCATGTCATGTATTTACAAGAAAAGGCAGATTGTTCATCGTCCGACGGAAAGTCCATGGGTGGACATTGGAGTTTAACTTTTGAGCAACACGGTGTTTGGAATAATGAAGTAGGATTTCACAGAGGTGATATCGGAAATTTTTAGGCAAATTAGAACTGTCATGGTATTGTTAAATTTCCACGGGTCTCTAGCGTATTGGCTGTAACGATCCCATCAATAATATTATTGACAAAGCAGTTATTGTTCAATATGGAGCAGATGGTTTGGTTTCTCAACCCTCAAGTGCTGAGGGCTCACGGGTGAGTTATGCAGGGATCATTTAATAGACATCAAAAATAAATTACCACTCGCGTTTTTTGTTGAGTTGCTCCTCGTTCTCTAATTCGCCTTTGGGAATTACTTTTAGGAATGAGGGATGCTGTTCGATGGCGTATTCTATCTTTTCCATAATGGACTCAACAGATTCATTTTCGTAATCAATCGCCAATGGGGCTTTGGTTTCCATTGACTGTAGGATTCCTCTTTTCTTAATACGGATACCTTTCTTGTCAAAAGAACGTCTAAATCCGTCAATCACAATGGGTACAACAACAGGCTTATAACGCTTGATGATGTGTGCGGTTCCCTTTCTAAGGGGTTTGAAGGGGGTTGTGGTGCCCTGAGGAAATGTAATAACCCAACCATCGTCCAAGGCTATTCCTATATTGGAGATGTCACTCATTTTTACTTGTCGTTTGACGTCTACTCCTTTTGCTCTCCAAGTGCGTTCAATGGATATTGACCCGGCATAGGCTAAAATTCTTGGAAGAATACCCGCCTTCATGGTTTCTTTGGCCGCGACAAAATAAATATTCAGTTTGGGACTCCACAAATATCCAATGTTTTTAATTGAATCAATACGACCACTTAAACTGGCATTAAAAACGTGAAACATGGCCACAACATCCGCAAAATAGGTTTGGTGATTGGAAACAAACAAAACATTATTTTTGGGCAGTTGTCTGATTACCTCAGAACCCTCCACTTGCAGTTGATTGAATCCTCTGTATCGTCTATGGGTCATGCATCCCATAATACGAATGAGCCATTTTTTTAAAAATAAAAAATGACCAAATGGATTTTTCTTGAACATCTTCCTTATCAAATAGTTCTGAACAAATATAAGCTATTTGGAAAGTCCAACTTTAAATAACATTTGAAATTCAGATAAAATCATTGCTGTTGCTCCCCAGACCTCATTTTGATCAAAAATATAGGCCGGAACTTCCACAAATTTGGCAGATGAAGTGCGCTGCTTTGTCATCATGGGTTGATTGTTGATCAAATCCTCTAGTGAGATTTCCAATATGGCATCTACTTCCTCTGAATCGGGCAAAAAAACACAGGTTTTTTCTAAATAGCCAACATAAGGAACAATTAGAAAATTACTCGGTGGTACATAGAGTTGAGTAAGAGACCTAAAGTATTTTACTTGGTGGGATTCCACCCCTACCTCTTCGTGGGTTTCCCTCAGTGCGGTTGCCCAAAGATCATCATCCAAAGGTTCTGGTTTTCCTCCCGGAAAGCTAATCTGACTAGAATGAACACCCTTGTATACCTTACGACGGGTCAATACAAAATTGACTTCACCCCTGGCATTGGGATAGAAAAGCAATAAAACCCCTGCTTTTTTGGGCTTCATCTTTGTCATAGACATATAATTCAATTGTGCCATTCGCTTAGGAGGAGCCAAAAGGGAATGAGCCACTCTGCCAGCGAGTCGGTTTTCTTTTAACTTTGTAAGAAGACTTAAAAAAGAAATAAGATTCATGAAATATCTAAATTTATTGTTTGGGGTTTTGATCATTGTAAACATGGGTTGTCAGGCTAAACCCCAAAAAAAAAATACAACAAAAATCAAAGTTCTTGAAAAAAAACAACTAAAAAAAGTTGAGCCTAAAGAAGAAAAAAGGATTTATTTAGACGATAAAAATGCGATTCCATTTTTTAATCAATATGCCCAAAAAAATAAGGAGAACAAAGTAAGAATCATCACCAAATTCGGAAATATAGACATATTGTTATACGACAATACCCCTTATCATCGGGCGAATTTTGTTTATCTAACCAAACTAAAATATTTCGATGGCACAATGTTTCACCGTGTAGTCCCCAACTTTATCATCCAAGGTGGCAATTCGGACAGTCGAAAAAAAATGAAAAAAAGACATGAGATTGGTCGATACCTTCTCCCTCCTGACACCAAAAAAGGACACTCCCACCATCGAGGGATTGTTTCTGTGCCCAGCAGCGAAATCGACAATCCGCATAAACTAGCATCTCCATATGAGTTTTTTATCGTACAACAATCCCCGGGAGCTTATCATTTGGACGGACATTACACTGCATTTGGCGAGGTTATTCGCGGGATGGAAGTTGTAGATCAAATCAACCAATTGAAGATTGATAGCAGGGAAATGCCCATAAGTAATGTTTATATAAAAATAGAAACTCTTAACTAAATTACATTTAAACATTCATTTCAATCTTTAAATACATAAAAATTGAGTATTTTTTCATAATTAATAGATTAAAATGATTATATTTGATTTCTTAATAAGAATAATCAATGACACTTACTCAACTCTATTATATGAGCGCTGTTGCCGAATATGGGAACTTCACAATTGCAGCCGATAAATGCTTTGTTACCCAGCCAACGTTGAGTATGCAGGTTCAAAAACTGGAAGACGAATTAGGGGTAAAAATATTTAATCGAGCTACAAAACCGATCGTCCTTACTGATATTGGAAAAAAAATCTTGGTTCAAGCCAAAAGAATAACAGAAGAAGCTACTCGAATGCAAGACATTGTATCAACAGAAAAAGGTTTTATTGGCGGAGAATTCAAACTGGGAATTATACCAACAGTAATGCCCACACTACTCCCCATGTTCCTTAACACCTTCATCAAAAAGTATCCAAAAGTAGATCTTAAGATTGAGGAGTTAAACACCCAGAACATCACCAAGATGCTGGAACAAGGTCATTTGGATGCAGGAATAGCTGCCACCCCACTGGGATTAGATTCCATATTGGAACTCCCCCTCTATCACGAACCATTTGTGGGATATATACCTGAGGGCAACCCCTTCCACGCTGTTGAGCAAATTGAAATTGAAGATTTGAACATGACGGATCTTTTAGTACTTGAAGACGGTCATTGCTTTAGAAATCATGTACTCAACCTTTGTCAAATAAACCAAATTGAAAGTAATCCATTCGATCTTAAAAGTGGGAGTTTTGAGACTTTAATCAATTTGGCAGATGAAGGTTTGGGTATGACGCTATTGCCTTTTTTACACGGCAACTCACTTACTGATAATAAAAAGAAAAACCTGAGATTTTTTCCCGAACCTGCCCCCGCAAGAGAGGTGAGTTTAATTCATTCCAAAAGCCAATTGAAACTTCCCATAATTAACGCTTTAAGATCCACAGTCAGCAACATTATCAGGGGTGCCATTAAATTTGAAAACATTAAGATTATAAGCCCTTAAATAAATCAAGAGACATATAAAAGGTGAAAGTGCAATTCCGGGTGCATCCTAGTAAATGTTACGGCCCATCGGTAAAGTCTTAC
>CESO01036148.1_pt1 | contig 31804 bp, 16 predicted proteins | sample 356341 | NCBI WGS metagenome assembly CESO01 (sample SAMEA2621812, study PRJEB7988) | marine metagenome | biome: marine biome (ENVO:00000447); feature: deep chlorophyll maximum layer (ENVO:xxxxxxxx); material: "saline water (ENVO:00002010), including plankton (ENVO:xxxxxxxx)" | depth 35 m | reverse complement strand
CGTCTTCTCTGCCACCACCTGATAAGCTTTCAATTTGTTGAAAAGTTAATTCATCTTCTTCTTTATCCTCATCCTCTGATTTTTTATCTTTTTTATCGTCTTTTTCAAAATCTTTACTTGAAATTGAATAACCAGTATTTATATTAGCACTAGTTAATCTGAATAAACCTCCACCTTTTGAAATATTAAAACTTCCAATTCTATTATTATTGTTATCAAGTGCATAGGGGTCTAGTGTTGCTCCAAAATTAACATTAATTTTTTCCTTGAATAGAGAGATTCCAGATGAAATCCTTACTGGTGACCAATTAAGAGAATCAGCCGCAAAATTATAGTTGGAGGTTAGGTTTAGGTTATTAAGAATTTTTATTTTTTCAGGTTCTAATTGAGTAGTATCCTTGCTTTTTACTTTAGCTTCAAAATTATTATTAATACTTATCCCTAATGAATTTGAGTATGCTTTTGATGGTTGTCCAAATAGTGAATTCTCAAATCTTGTATATTCGGCTGTTTTTCCATTTGCATCAATAATATATGTATCATAATATTTTTCGAAACTTGGCTGAATAGCATAGGTTATTGAAGGTCTTACGGTATGACGGATTGATTGAATTTTACTACCATATCCGAAATTAAATGTTCCATATATTGTTGTTCCGACACTTGTTGAAAAGTTATATTGCCTAAAAGAAGCAATTCCTTTAACTGTATCTTTTACAACACCATTTTCTTCAGTATAATCTTTGTAGCTAATCGTGTTTGGTGAAATTGTTTCATTATATCTTGAAGATGCACTTATGCTAAAGTGTTTAAAAAGTTTAAAATTTGTAGTTATTGGAATATCAAATCTCATGCCTGATTTTGCATCATCAAACATTTCTTTTTTAAATAAAAACTCTTCAGTTGTTGTAATTCTATTTTCACCTCTTGTTGACACCTGAAAATTTATATTTTGAATTATTCCTTTTTTAATACCATCTTTTTTTGCAAAAGGGTATATCCTTTCCATGTTTGCAGTAAAAGTAGGAAGAGTAAGATTTGCAATTTTTGTATTTTTATTTTGAGATAAAGAAGTAGTTAAAGCAATATTAATTCTTGGATATTCAGGGAATGTTTTTGAATAGGAAACTGAGGAACTCATTGTATTATTCAAAAAATTTGAAGAATTTAATTGATTAACTGATTCTTGAAAATATGAACTGCTTCCTAAATTAACAGACGCTGAGAAAGTCGACTGTGGGTTTGATTTTCCATCTTTACTATGTGACCAACGTATGTTATAAATTGTACTTTGACTGTAATCAGGAAAACCCTTTTCTCCTTGAATTAGTTTTTCATATCTATAACTAAACCTACCTCTAAATTTATAATTAACTCTATATTGGGTGTCAAATCTAAGACCATAGCTGCCATTAGTATAATAGTCTCCTAAAATATTTAAATCATAGTATTTAGATAATGGTAAATAATATCCGCCATTTTGAAGATAATAACCTCTATCATTACTTTCTCCGATTGTTGGAAAAATAAATCCAGATTCATTATTTTGAGTTGTAGGAAAATATGCAAAGGGAAGTGCAACTGGTGTGGGAATATCAGCTATGTATAAATTTGTAAATCCAGCAATAATTTTTTTTCCTGGAACCATTTTTCCTCTACTAATTCTAATATAATAGTCAGGGTTTGTAGGATTTGACGATGTCGTCATTTTAGCATTTTCAAGAAAGTAGACTGAATCATTTTCTTTTTTCGTGAATCCTGAATATACATTCATGCCACTTTGAGCAGATTTAGAGTTCCATATAAGTGCTCTTTTTGTATCAAAATTGAATCTTATTGAATCAGGGTTAACCTCATTATTAGTTTGTTTAAAATATGGAGTTTGACTTAATTTACCCAAACTATCTTTAATTCTACCTGCATATACTTCACTTTTTTCATAATCTAAGACTATATAGCCAGCTTTTAAAATCATATTTTGATATGTTAATTCAGCTTTATTATATAAATATATTTTACTATTTTTTTGATCAATTTTCACAGAATCTTTAGCTGTATATTTAATTTGGTCTAATAATAATGGTTCCTTTTTTACTAAACTATCATTAATAGTAATTGGATTACTCTCCACCAAAGTAGAGTCAATTTTAATTAGATTTAAATCATCAGTACTTTTTGACTTATTATTAGTATTTAATTGTTGAGAGCTTATTCTCAGAATAGAAGAAAAAAATATTAACAATCCAATTGTATAAAAAGACTTTTTTCGCAAATTGATAAATCCTAAATTTGTTGAAAACTGATTTAAAATTACACATATTTTTAAAGTTTTTTTAATTTAAAAGAATTTAATAATGATATTAAAAAAAAAATATACTTTAAAAATTTATTTTTTAATTGCAATAATCTCTCTAATATCTGCTGAACTATTTTCACAACAGAATGATAAGAAATTTACAGTTGTTATTGATGCTGGCCATGGGGGAAAGGATCCTGGGAATAGGGGTAATAACTATTATGAAAAAAAAATAGCCTTAAAAATAGCTTTAACTACAGGAGAAATTCTTAAAAAGAAATCAGATATAAATGTTATATATACTCGTAAAAAAGATGTTTTTATTGGTTTAATAAAAAGAGCAGAAATTGCAAATAAAGCTGATGCAGATTTATTTGTCTCAATTCATTGTGATGCTCACAATTCTAATGCATTTGGGGCAGGTTCTTTTGTTCTCGGTCTTCATGCTAATCAAAGAAATTTTGAGATAGCTAAGAAGGAAAATAATGTAATTTTTTATGAAGAAAATTATCAACAAAAATATGATGGATTTGATCCTAACAATCCGGAATCAGTAATAAGCTTAACTTTAATGCAAGAGACATATTTAGATCAAAGCATTAAAGCTGCCGATGCTATCCAAAAAAGCTTTAAAAATAATCTTAAAAGAAAAGACCGATCGGTAAAGCAGGCAGGTTTTATAGTTTTAAAATATACTTATATGCCCAGCGTTCTTGTCGAAGCAGGCTTCCTAACTAATAAAAAAGAGGGTGCGTATTTAAATTCCTCAAAAGGTCAGAAAGAGATTTCTAATGCTGTTGCAGATGGTATTATTAATTATTTTTCTTCACTTAAATTATCTTTAAATAAAAATGATTCTTATCAAGCGATTAATTTAAAGAATGTTAATGAAGAAATATATTTTAGAATTCAATTAGCTGCAAGTTCTAGGTCATTAGAGCCAAGGGATTATAATTTTAAAGGTCTAAGTCCAATTTTTAAGGAAAAAGAGGGTGAATTATATCGATATTATTTTGGGAAAGTCAAGTCTTACTCAGAAGCAAAAAAAATGAAAAGAAAAGCAATTAGATCTGGTTATAAGTCTGCATTCATCGTTTCTTTTTCTGGTGATAAAAAAGTTAAGCTTTCTTCAGTAATTGATTGAAATTTTAAGCGTATTCAACAAAATATTCATTAATTTTGAATAAATTAATTTTAATATTTAGATAGTGTCTAAAGAAATTAAGTCTTTATTACTTGTTTTAAGTGGTATATTTTTATTTATTTTAGGATTTAATTTCTTAAAAGGAACCTCTTTATTTGAAAATGAAATTAAACTTCACACAATTTTTGAAAATGTTGAAGGTCTTCAAGGAGGTACTTCAATTACAGTAAATGGCCTAAGTGTTGGTAAAGTTAATTCTATTGACTTATCAAAAAATTCTAAGTCAGTTATTGTAACTTTTAGAATTAGAGAGGATTTGAAGTTTTCTAAAAACAGCATTGCTGAATTATATGAGGCTGGTCTAATTGGAGGTAAGTCAATTGCTATTATTCCTAGATATGACAACTCAGGATTTTTGGAATCCGGTGATACATTAAAATCTTCTGTAAAATCTGGTTTCACTCAAACAATAAGTGATAGAATCGTTCCCCTAGAACAGAAACTTGAAAGTATATTGACTCAAACAGATACTTTATTTGTTGGAATAAATTCAGTTTTAAATGATTCAGGCAAAGAAAATCTTTCTTCCATTTTGAATGATTTGTCTGAGTCAATGTCATCAATTAATTCTTTATCTAGTAACCTTAATGATATAATTTTAAAAAATGAATCAATAATAAATAATTCATTAAACAATGTTAGTTCTATTTCTGAAAATTTCAAATTAATATCTGATTCCTTATCTAAATCGTCAATAAAGAATTCTATTGATCAATTTAATAGGTTAACTATAAATTTAAATTCTATTATAGATAGCATTAATTATGGTAGTGGTAGTTTGTCATTATTGCTTAATGAAGATTCCCTGTATCAAAATCTTAAGCATAGTTCAGACGAATTAAATTCCTTACTAAAAGATTTAAAATTAAACCCAAAAAGGTACGTTCATTTTTCTTTATTCGGAAAAAAGGATAAACCATTTAAGGTTGAAGAAAAATAAAGTTAAAAAAAATGACACAGTGTCATTTTTTTATTAATTTTGGAATAAATTATTACTATTTAAATTTAAATGCATCAAAAAGTATCAGTTAAAGAAAATTTATAATGCAATATCTTCCTAACATTATTTTTTTACTAATATTAATAGTTTCAATTTCAATATTCGTTATTAATATTCGTAAGATGATATCAAATATTAAACTTGGAAAAAGTATTGAAAGAAATGATAGACTAAAAGAAAGATTTATTAAAATGCTTTATATTGCCTTTGGTCAATCTAAAATGATTAAAAGACCGTTAGTAGGGATTTTACACTTAATTGTATACTTAGGCTTTATTGTTATAAATATTGAATTAATTGAAATTATCATTGACGGTATTTTAGGTACACACAGAGTTTTCTCTTCATATTTTGGAGTTTTCTACAATATATTAATTGGAATATTTGAAATTTTTGCTTTTTTGGTTTTAATTTCTGTAATAGTCTTTTGGATTAGGAGAAACATACTTAGAATAAGTAGATTTTGGAAAAATGAAATGAAAGGTTGGCCAAAATTAGATGCTGATTTAATCTTATATTTTGAAGTTTTTTTAATGAGCATGTTTTTACTAATGAATGGTGCAGATAATATAATTCAAAAAAACTTTCCCGATAATTTACAATATGTTAAAGCTGGATTTTTTCCTGTGAGTCAATATATTTCATTATTTCTAGATGGTTTATCATTAGAAAAATTAGTTTTTATAGAAAGAACAGCTTGGTGGCTCCACATAATTGGAATTTTTATTTTCCTAAATTATTTATATTTTTCAAAACATTTGCATATTATTTTGGCATTTCCAAATACTTTTTTTTCAAATTTAAATACAAAAGGGAGGTTTGAAAATCTCAATTCTGTAACTAATGAAGTGAAAATGTTTCTAGAGCCAAACAATTCTATTAGTAATCTAGTTGGTAATGATGCAATTCCTGATAAATTTGGGGCATCAGATGTTTTAGATTTAAATTGGGTGCAATTAATGAATGCATATTCATGCACAGAATGTGGAAGATGTTCTAGTGATTGTCCTGCAAATCAAACTGGAAAATTACTTTCTCCCAGAAAAATCATGATGGATACAAGAGACAGACTTAATGAGGTTGGTAATAATATTTCTAAAAATAAAGGTAAATTTGAAGTTGACGGAAAACAACTATTAGGAGATTATATTAAACCAGAGGAAATATGGGCTTGTACGTCTTGCAATGCTTGTGTCGAGTCTTGTCCAATTGATATTGATCCATTATCTATAATTATGAGTATGAGACAATTTTTGGTAATGGAGAAGTCTGATGCACCCTCAGACATCAATAATATGATGAATAATATTGAAAACAATGGTGCACCTTGGCCTTTTAATCAAAATGATCGAGCCATTTGGTCACATGAAATATAATATTTAAATTTAAAATTATGCATAAAGAGGAAGCTGAAAATTATTTACATCAAAAAGTAGAAAAGGGAGAATTAGTCAGTCCTGTTTTACCCGATGGAATTAAAAACTACCTTATTGACATTGATGGAACTATTTGTGATGATATACCTAATGAAGAGCCTGAGAAAATGGCAACAGCCAAAGTATATCCTGATGCTCTAAAAACATGTAACAAATGGTACGATGAAGGGCACTTAATATGTTTTTTTACATCTAGGGTAGAAAGTCATAGGCAAGTAACCGAAAAATGGTTAAAAATAAATGGTTTTAAATATCATAGTTTACTTATGGGTAAACCAAGGGGCGGGAATTACCATTGGATAGATAATCATTTAGTGAAGGCTACTAAATATAATGGTAAATTTACTGACCTTATTGATAAAGAAGTTACCATTCAAGTTTTTGATGATAAATAAAATTGAGTTTAATTTTTATTTATGAATAAAAAGATTAATGTACCTATTTTGTCAGATCTTATTTTACAGGGAAAAAAACCTGAGATATTGTTTTGGGTTGGCTGTGCTGGTAGTTTTGATGAAAGGGCAAAAAAAATAACTAGAGCTTTTGTAAGAATATTAAATCAAATTAATATTTCATATGCAATTCTTGGTCCTGAAGAGAGTTGTACGGGTGATCCAGCAAAAAGAGCTGGAAATGAATTTTTATTCCAAATGCAGGCAATTTCTAATATTAAAACCCTAAATAAGTATGGGGTAAAAAAAATTATAACAACCTGCCCTCATTGTTTTAATACATTAAAAAACGAATACCCGGATTTAGGAGGTGATTATGATGTCATTCACCACACTCAATTACTTAAAGATCTGCTTGATAGTGGAAAATTAAAAATTAAAAATGGGTCTTTCAAGGGGAAAAGAATAACATATCATGATCCATGTTATCTGGGAAGGGCAAATGGAATTTATGAAGCACCTAGGGAAGTGATAAAAAAACTTGATGCTGAATTAGTTGAAATGAAAAGCTGTAAATCAAGAGGTTTGTGTTGTGGAGCTGGAGGTGCTCAAATGTTTAAAGAAGCTGAGCCTGGGAAAAAAGATATAAATATTAAAAGAACTGAGGAGGCAACTGAAGTCAAACCTGATATTATTGCTGCTGCATGTCCATTTTGTAATACTATGATGTCAGATGGAGTAAAAAATAAAGAAAAAGAGAACGAAATTTCGGTTATGGATATTACTGAATTAATTGATAATGCTAAAGAAACCTTATAAATGTTAATCAGTTTTAATGATTTACCTTCTCATTCAAGAGTATGGGTTTTCCAGTCTTCAAAAGTTTTTTCAGACTTTCAAATTGATGATTTGAAAAAAAAAATTGAAACTTTTTTAGAAAAATGGACATCTCATGGACATTCTTTTGAAACAGCATATAAACTTCCTTACAAAAGATTTGTTGTTATTGGTCTGAATGAATCATCACAAACTGCCTCTGGTTGTTCTATTGATAAATGCATGAATTTTATAAAAAATTTAGAATCTGTTTACGATATTGATTTATTAGATAAGATGAATGTAACTTTTCGGAATAAGAATTTAATTGAATATGTTAATTTAAAAGAATTTATAAAATTAGCTAAATCTAATTTAGTTTCTTTAGACACAATTGTGTTTAATAATTTAGTTTTGAATAAGGATGAATTTGATGAAAACTGGGAGGTTAGAGCCAAAGATAGTTGGCATAAACGTTTTATGAAATTTTAAATATGAGATTTTTTTTAATTTTATTTTTTTACACTTTAGTTATATATCCTCAATCAAATGATCCATTAATTGATGCAGACCTTATCAATCAAAAAAAATGGGTTGATAGTATTTATAATAATCTCTCATTAGAAGAAAAAATCGGACAGTTATTTTTTGTATGGGCGTCACCTGATAAAGGAGAACAACATTTTAGAGATATTAAAAAACAAATAATAAAAAACAATATTGGAGGAATTATTTTCTCATTGGGGGGACCAACTAGTCATATTAATTGGCTTAATTCATTTCAAGATTTATCAAAAACACCTTTACTGATTTCAATGGATGCAGAGTGGGGAGTAGCTATGCGTTTAGATTCTGTTCAACCTTTCCCATGGAATATGACATTAGGAGCTATACAAGACAACCAATTAATTCAAGAAATAGGTAACAGGATTGGTCAACAAGCTAAAAGGTTGGGTATCCATATGAATTTTTCTCCTGTTGTTGACATCAATACTAATCCTAATAATCCAATTATAGGTAATCGTTCATTTGGTGAAAATAAAATCAATGTTACTAATAAATCCTTAGCGATGATGAAAGGTATGGAAACTGCAGGTATTTTAACTTCAGCAAAGCATTTTCCAGGACATGGCGATACATCCCAAGACTCACATAAAGTTCTTCCAAAAATAAAGTTCTCTAAAGCAAGGATTGATTCTATTGAATTATTTCCATACAGAGAATTAATTAAAAAAGGTTTATCCTCTGTTATGATAGCTCATCTAAATATCCCTTCTTATGATAAAAATATTCCCTCATCAATGTCTGAAAATATTGTAACGGATCTTTTAAAGAATAAACTTAATTTTAATGGATTGATTATTACTGATGCACTTGATATGAAAGGAGCAACTAGTTTATCTAAAAATATAAATCTAGATCTTCAAGCTTTAATTGCTGGAAATGATATTCTTCTAATGTCTAATGACGTATCTAAGGGTATTAAGGAAATTAAAAAAGCATATATGTCCAATATAATTTCTGAGGAAAGACTTTCCTATTCAGTAAAGAAAATTTTAAAAGCAAAATTCAAAGCAGGATTAAATGAAACTAAAGAGATAAAAAAGGATAATATTTTAAAGGATTTAAATAGTGATAAAGATAGAAGGTTATATTCTAAAGCTATTACAAGAGCAATTACTGTTTTAAAAAATAATAATGATTTGATTCCTTTATCTAGAAACAAAAAGTATGGATTAATAACTTTAGGTGATTCAAATCATAATTATTTTTACAATGAGCTAAGTAAAAATATAGATGTAGTTAAATTTAATTTAGATACCAGTATTGAAGATATTTCCAAAAAAATTGATTCAACTTCCAAAATTATAATAAGTTTTCATCGATCTAATTCATCACCGTATAATTCCCTTAAATTTTCAACTGAAGAAATCAATTTAATTAATAAAATTGCTAAAATATATCCAATTATTTTAAATGTTTTTGCTAATCCATATTCATTGAGCCAAATCAAAAGTTTCAATAATATTGACGCATTAGTTGTCAGCTATCAAAACTCTGAAATTTCTCAAATAAAATCTGCTCATATTTTATTGGGTAAAGAGAATTCAAGTGGAAGGTTACCTGTTTCAATAAATAATTTTTTTTCAGTTGGGTCTGGAATCAATACAGGATCAAATTATACACTTGGCTATGGTGATCCAAAATCAGTTGGGATTTCCTCAGAAAAGCTAAAAAGAATTGACTATTTAATTAATATTTCTATTGATTCATTGATGGTTCCAGGGGCTCAGGTTTTAATATCTAGAAAAGGTAAAATATTTTATCACAAAACTTTTGGGTATCACACATATAAAAAAATTAATTCAGTCAAGAAAAGTGATTTGTATGATCTTGCGTCTTTAACAAAAATTTTAGCAACCCTTCCATTAATAATTAAAGAAGTTGATTATGGGGGTCTTGATTTGAATGATAAGTTAGGTGATTTATTTCCAGAATATAATGACACCAATAAAGCAAATATTAAGGTTATTGATATTCTAACTCACTATGCTAGACTTAAACCCTGGATTCCCTTCTATATTGATACACAAAAAAAAGGAAATAAACTTCAAAGGAAAATATATAGAAAAAAAAGAAATGAAAAGTTTCCTAATGAGGTAGCTAAAGGGATATTTATAAACAAAAATCAAAATCAAAAGATCTTAGACCAAATTTTTGATAGCGAATTAAGAGATACTTTGGAATATAAGTATTCAGATTTTCCTTTTATAATCCTCCAGAAGTTTCTTGAAAAAAAATATAAATTACCATTGGATAAAATTGCTGAAAATAAAATTTTTAATCCTTTAAAATTGAAAAGTACCGGATTTAATCCTTTAAGGTCAAATCAACAGTTTGAAATAATTCCTTCTGAAATTGATAATTATTATAGGAAACAAGAATTGAAAGGATATGTCCATGATATGGCTGCAGCTATGTTTGGTGGAGTTGCAGGTCATGCTGGATTATTTTCTAATGCTAAAGAAATTGCTACGATTATGCAGATGTATTTAAATAAAGGTACTTATAATGGAAATAGATTTTTTAGTTCAAAAATATTTGATGATTTTAACACTTGTATTTATTGTGATAAAAATAATAGAAGAGGTATTGGTTTTGATAAACCTCAAATTAGTGGAAGTGGATCTACCTGTGGGTGTGTTTCTAAATCAAGTTTTGGTCACTCTGGATTTACAGGGACATATACTTGGGCAGATCCAGAAAATGGAATAGTTTATGTTTTTTTATCAAACAGAACTTATCCGACTATGAAAAACAACTTACTTATTGATCATTCAATAAGAACAAGAATACAGAAAATTATTTATGATTCAATAATTGATTAAAATTATATTATTTTGAAAATAGCAATAGTATGTTATCCAACTTTTGGAGGAAGTGGAGTTATAGCTACAGAGATGGGTTTGTCTCTTGCAAGTAAGGGTATTGAAGTACATTTCATAACATACAAACACCCAGTCAGATTAGACGTTTTGAGCTCTAAAGTATATTTTCATGAGGTTCATGTTCCCGAATACCCATTATTTCATTTCCAACCATATGAATTAGCATTATCAAGTAAATTAGTTGATACAGTTCAAAAATTCAAAATTGATTTACTACATGTTCATTATGCTATTCCTCACGCTTATGCTGCATATATGGCAAAAAAGATGTTAGCGGAAAAGGGTATTAAAATACCACTAGTAACTACTCTTCATGGAACGGATATAACTTTAGTTGGTAGTCATCCTTTTTATAAATCTGCAGTTACTTTTAGTATTAATAATTCTGATTACGTTACCTCAGTATCCAAAAGTCTTAAAGAACAAACGATAAATTTTTTCAATATAAATAAAGAAATAAGTGTTATACCTAATTTTATTGATTTTTCAAGACATCAAGGTCATAGTGAATCTTGTGATAGGTCATCTATTGCTCCAGATAATTTTAAAATACTTACTCATGTCAGTAACTTTAGACCGGTAAAAAGAGTTTTGGATGTGGTTAAAGTTTTTGAAAAAGTATTTCAAAAAATACCTTCAAAATTGATAATGGTTGGAGATGGTCCTGATAAAATTATTGCTGAGAATTATTGTCTTAATAAAGAAATTCAAAATCATGTAATTTTTTTAGGAAATACAAGTGATGTGTATGAAGTGTTGTGCTATTCAGATTTGTTTTTGCTTACATCTGAAACTGAAAGTTTTGGTTTAGCTGCTCTTGAGGCAATGATGATGAGTGTTCCCGTAATCTCAACAAATACAGGAGGGTTACCTGAAGTTAATATAGAAAATGAATCTGGTTTTTTGTTTAAAGTAGGTGATATTGAAGGAATGTCAAGAAAAAGTATTGATTTACTTGCAAGCTCAAAGTTGTTGAATCAAATGAAAGCTTCTGCGAGAAATACTGCTCTGAAATTTAATATTGACAATGTAATAGACTCCTATTTGGAGATTTATAAAAAGGCACTAAATAGAATCAATTAGGGTTGTATTTCTTAACAGCTGATTTATAAATTTCATCTTTATCTAAAGACATTTTTTTTAATTTTTGTTTTTGGAATAAATCCATTTGATCATCATAGTGTTTTGATTCTGGGTGATCTGAGGATCCATAAGAAATTATTGACTCAATTTGAGGACCATTATCGTCAAAAATAACTAGTTGAATATAGGATTCTCCACTTACAACTTTGACTCTGCCATTTTTATATGGTATTGAACTCATAGCAGTTATAACATCCGGCATTCCAAAAATCGGAAGTTCTTTTTTTCCTCTTACTAATTTTTGATATTCACCAAGTCTAATATCAATTTTTCCAAAATTATTAAGCATAAATTTTTTTGTATCATAAAGCGCTTTGATTAAAATATCTTCAGTAAATTTTTTAGGTTCCTTTATAGATTCAAAATATGGCCTCAATCTATGATAGAAAATTAAAAATGCTCCTGCACCAAGAGAATTTATATTTGCTTTTTTGTCCCAATCTTGAATTCTTTTAATTAATCTCGAAATATCTGGATATTCATTAGGGATAATTTTAAATATTTGATTTATATCCATCCATGAATAATTCAAAGTATCAGGCAACTTGTTATCAAATTTTAATTTTTTAAAATCATCGTAGCTGAATTTTTTTTGACCATCAATTATTTCCTTAATTCTTGTTGACCTATTATTGTCATATAATTCAAATCCCATTTCCTTGGCAAAATCATTAGAATTTGGATTTTCTTTTTCATCTGTAGACTTGAATGGGCTATGATTTGCATTATAGAAATAACCTGATTTTGGTTGAATTATCTGAGGTAATTCTTCAGTATCATAAGTTGAATTCCACAGTGTTTTGGTTGTATTTCCGGGAACAACAGACTTCCAATTATAGCCAGGCTCTCTTTTTGGAATCAATCCATTTGAAATATAAAATATTGTATCATTCTTGTCCGCGTAACCAATATTATAACCAGGTATTGACTTCATTTTTAGTATTTCATAAAATTCTGAAAATGAACTAGCTTTATTCATTTTCCACCATTGTTCTAAAGCTCTAATTTCATGAAGCGATGATGTTCTTATAGAAAAAAAACCTTTTTTGTTTTTTATCGTGGGGCCATAAATGCTTTTGTATATTTTTTTTTTAATTTTTATGGGTATACCAAGAGGTTTTATGTAAAATTCGGCTTTATCAACATCTAATTTTAAATAAGAGTCGTCAACCTTATACATGTATTTTTTTTTATTATGCATTTGAAGTTCGTAAACATCAGTCTTATCAGGTTTATTTACGGTATGCGCCCATGATAAATTTTCATTAGTCCCAGTGAGTACAATAGGGCTTCCAGCAAAAAGAGCACCTATTATATTAGTTCCTTCTTCACTACACAAGTGGGCTTCATACCATGAAACAGGTCCATCAAGAGGTTGATGAGTATTAATAGCAAAATATGTTTTACCATCAATAGTTTTTTTACTGTTTAAGGCAAAAGTATTAGAGCCCCTATTATTGATTGGAAAATTTATTGAGTTAAAATCATTTTCAAGAATTTTCTTAATCCAATAGTCTCCTCTAGAAGAAATAAATAATTGTAGATAAGCATAATTCATCATTTTATTGGGGTTAATTGGGAAAAGTTCATCTAACAATACTTCGGCAGGGTTTTTTAAAGCATAGCTATTAAGTCCTTGGGCATAACCTTCAACTATCTTCCTAAATTCAGGAGAAATTTTTTTGTAATAATTTTCAGATACAAACTCTTTAGAGTTTATTAATTGAGAAATAAAATCTGCAGGTATCCCTTTTCTACCAATATGTTTGCTTAATAAGTTGTTGCCAGCTAAAAATGATAACTGTATAGTTTTAAAGTCATCCTCAGCATGAGCCCAAGCTAAACCATAGGAAACTTCTGCATCAGTTTCTGCAAAAATATGTGGAACTCCAAAGTTATCCCTAATTATATCAATTTTTGAAGGATTAATTTGAGAATTTAAAAATGAAAATAAAAAATAAAAATTTAGGTTGAATAATACATAAAAATATTTCATTTTATAAATATATTAATAATGAATATTTTTTAGCAGAATCAGCAATATTTAAATAATATCTTATCAAAATTGTATATTTCAATATATAATTTAATTTTTTTAATTAAATATAAAATTTAATAAAAAATCAATAAAAATTTGCCCTATTAGTAAAAACATTCTTAATTTTTTGTTAAATCCCACATTACTTTATTATCTTAGACGTCTTAATAAATATCAAATATTTAAAATCTATGCAAAAATTAATGTTTAAAGCGACTTTATCGTTGCTTATGATCTTCAGTGTTTTGGTCTATGGTCAAACCACTGTATCGGGTACTGTACTTGATAGTGATGGTAACCCGATTCCAGGAGTAACTGTATTTATTTCAGGTACTTCACAAGGAACAACTACTGATTTTGATGGAAATTATTCTATTGAAGCTGAATCAGATCAAGTATTGGTCTTTTCCAGTTTAGGATTTTCTGATCAAAACTTTACTGTTGGTGATCAGACTTCAATTGATGTTTCTTTAGAAGAAGCTGCTGAAGCCCTTGACGAAATTATCGTTACTGGTTATGGTACTGAAACTAAAAGAGAAACTACTGGAGCTATTTCTACAGTAAAAGCTAAGGATTTATTAGCTATTCCTTCAGGTAACATTGAGCAACAATTTCAAGGAAGAATTGCTGGTGTAACAGTTATATCAAATGGTAATCCAGGTACTACGAGTCAAATTCGTGTTCGTGGTTTTGGATCATTTGGTGGTAATGCACCTCTTTATATTGTTGACGGTGTACCTGTTGAAAATATTGACTTTATAAATCCTAATGATATTGCATCAACTACAGTACTTAAAGATGCTGCTTCTGCTTCTATTTATGGAGCTCGTGCAGCTGGTGGTGTTGTGGTTTTTACAACAAAACAAGGTCAGCGTTCAGCTAAACCTACAGAAGTAACTATTGATTTTACAACTGGGTTTACTGATCCTAATGTAGGTGGAGCACCTAAAATGCTTTCACCACAGGAATTAGCTGATTACACTGCAATTGCTGCTAGAAATAATGCAGCTGCAAATGGAACTACTCCTGTTTATCAGCATCCTCAATATGGTGGTACTGCTGTTGCTACATTACCAGACTACCTTTACGCAAGTGGAGTTGCTGGTGGTGGTTTATCTGCTAGTCAGGTAAATGTTGCTGCAGTTCAAGCTCTTTACGATGCTGATCCAATAGGTACTTTTTTAATTAAAGCTAATAAAACTGGTACTAACTGGTATGATGCTATTACAAGAAGTGCTCCTCTAACTAGAGTTGGAATTGGTTTTCAAGGAGGAAGTGAAAAGGGTAGATTCTACATTGGTGTTGGATCTCAATCTCAAGATGGTGTATTAATTAACGCTCAGTTAAGAAGACACACTGTAAGAGTAAATTCTGAATATGATATAACTCCATGGTTGTCATTTGGAGAAAATATTCAAGCTACTTACAGAGAGAATAGAGCTTCTGGTGCTGGAAATGGTGCTGCATCTGCTGATGATGAGTCTCAAATCCTAGCCGCATACAGGATGGCAACAATTATTCCTATTTTTGATGAATTTGGAAGTTATGCTTCTACAAAAGCTGCAGGATTTAACAACGGTCGTAATCCAGTTAGGATATTAGAAAGAAATTACTCTGATGATAATAGTTATTCTTTAACTGCATTTGGTAATCTATATCTAGATTTCCACCCAATTCCTGAACTGAATATTAGATCAAGTGTTGGTGGTAACGTAAGTAACTACTATTATGTAGATTACGGTTACAGATATCTTGGAGATTCTGAGCCTCAAAATAGTGATACTTTTGGAGAGGGTTCTGGTAAGAATCTTTCTTGGACATTTACAAACACTGCTACGTATAAAAGGACTTTTGGTGCTCACACTGCTAAGCTTTTAGTTGGTTTAGAGGCATTAAATACTGGTTATGGACGTAATATTTTTGCAAGTGGTATTAATCCTTTCTCTACAGATCTTGACTATATTAACATGAATACTGTATCAAACCCTGTTGTAGGAAGTAACTTGTATAACGGTGTAACTTTTTATTCCAATTTTGCAAAACTTGATTATAATTTCCAAGAAAAATACTACGTAAGTGGTACAATTCGTAGAGATGGATCTTCTCGTTTTGGTACAAATGAAAGATATGGTACTTTCCCAGCATTTTCTGCTGCATGGAGAGCTACTGATGAGCCTTTCTTACAAGGAGTTTCATGGTTAAATGAACTTAAGATTAGAGGTGGTTGGGGAGAAATGGGTAACTCTAATAATGTTGACCCTGCTAACCAATTTAGCTTATTTGGACAAAGTAAAGGTAGATCTTACTATCCGATAGGTGGTCAAAATAATGGTGCTGACGCTGGTTATTATACTACTCGTATTGGTAACCCTAATGCAAAATGGGAAACATCAGAGACTACTAATATTGGTTTTGATGCAACTCTTTTCAATGGTAAGTTAGATGTTATTGTTGATGTTTGGACAAAAGATACTAAAGATCTTCTTTATGATATTCCTTTAGCTGCAACTACTGGTAACGGTGCTTCTGCACCATCTGTAAATATTGCTGAGATGTCAAATTCTGGTATTGATATGCAATTTATCACTAGTGGTACTATTGCTTCAGGTCAGGTTGGTTATGAATTAAGTGTAATTGCATCTACTCTGAAAAATGAGATTGTTGCTCTTGCGCCTGGTATTACTTATTTTGGTGGTAACTCATATAGAGGTATTGCTCCAATTAGAAATGCTATAGGTCAATCATTATCTGCCTTTTACATGTACAAAACTGATGGATATTTTGATAATCAAGCTGAAGTTGACGCTCACGCTAGTCAACCAGGTGCTGGTATCGGTAGATTTAAGTATGTTGATACTGACGGTAATGGATCAATTACTCCAGATGACAGACAATTTGTTGGAAGTCCTGTTCCTGATTTTACAGGAGGTGTTAGTCTTAATTTAAGATATAACAACTGGTCTTTCAATACATATTTATATGCTTCATTAGGAAACGAAATTTTCCATCAAGCAAAATGGTATACAGGTTTATTTGGATCTTTCGAAGGTGCTGGAAAGAGTGTTCTTGCTAAATCATCTTGGACACCAACATTAGGAGATAATGCTGGGGGACCAATTTGGGAGAGTGCTTCTAACTTAAGTACTAACGGTGCTGCAAATGACTGGTATATGGAAGATGGTTCTTACTTAAGAATTCAGAACGTATCTTTAAATTATGATTTCGACAGATCACTTGTTGAAAAAATTGGTATAAAAGATCTTAGAATTGGTATTTCAGCAAATAATATTGCTACCTTTACTAAGTATTCTGGGCAAGATCCTTCAATTGGAGGGGTTGATACTAACTTTGGTGTAGATACAGGTAATTATCCTGTCACTCCAAGTTATTTATTATCAATTAATATCAGAAAATAAAAATAACTATGAAAATTAATAATAATATGAAATTTATGAAAATGAAGAAAATGAAAACAATTTCAGTTGCAATGTTATCACTTATTTGTGTTAGTGTTGCTTGTACTGATGAGTTTCTTGAAATTGGAGCTACTGGTTCCTTAGCAGAAGCTCAAATGTCAACCCAAACTGGGATAGATGGAGTTCTTATTGGAGCTTATTCTGCCCTAAATGGAGTTTTCGGAAATAGATTTGAAGCCCCTAGTCATTGGGTAACTGGATCTGTTACTGGCGGTGAAGCTAACAAAGGAACTGACCCTGGAGATTATTCTACAATCAATCCAATTCAAAGATATGAGAATGACCCAGCTGCTGGGGATTTGAACAATCTTTGGAGAGGTAGATATGAGGGAGTTTCTAGAGCAAATAAAGTTTTAGCTCTTTTAGCTGGTGATGCATCTTCAGGTGTTCAAGCTAGTGTTAAGACTGTAATTGAAGGTGAAGCTAAGACGCTTAGAGCACATTTCTATTTCGATCTTGTAAAGCATTTTAAAAACATTCCTGTTTTTGATGAAACTGTTTCTGCTGCAGATGTATCTGCAACAAAAAACACTAGTGATGCTGCTGCATGGGCATTGATAGAATCAGATTTAAACTTTGCTTATTCTAACTTACCTGAGACTCAGTCTCAGCTTGGTAGAGTAAATAAGTGGGCTGCTGCATCTTTACTTGCTAAAGCTTACCTTTATCAGAAGAAATATTCTGAAGCAAATACTTTATTTGATGCAATTATAGCCAACGGTAAAACTCCAGCAGGTGCTAAGTACGCTTTGCTTGATAATTTTGCTGGTATCTTTAATGCTGAAAATGATAATCATGCTGAGGCTGTATTTGATGTTGAATCATCAATGAATACGGGTAGTACTCAAAATGCAAATTATTTTGACGATTTAAATTACCCTTACAATACTGGTCAAGATGGACCTGGTAACTGTTGTGGATTTTTTCAGCCAAGTTTTCAAATGGCTAATAAGTATAGAACAGTTAATGGTCTTCCTTTATTAGACGGTTCTCACGATATTGGTGTAAATCAGGTTAAAAATGATTATAACATTGAATCTGGTGCTGCATTTGTTGAAGATGCTGGTGAATTAGATCCAAGAATTGATCATACTATCGGTAGAAGAGGTATACCTTATCTAGATTGGATAGAGCATCCTGGTAAAGATTGGATTCGTTCTCAGGTATATGCTGGTCCTTATTCTCCTAAGAAATATATTTATTATAAATCTCAGGAAGGAACTTTCACTGATGCAAGTTCATGGACCCGTGGTTATGCTGTAATGAATTATACTATAATTCGTTATGCGGATGTTCTTTTAATGGCTGCTGAAGCTAAAATTTTAGGTTCTGGTGATCTTGCTGGTGCTTTAGACTTAATTAATCAAGTAAGAACAAGAGCTGCAAACTCAACTTATTGGGTAAAAAATGCTGACGGTACTAACGCTGCTAATTATAAAATTTCTAACTATACTGCATTCGCTGATGCAAATGCTGCTATATCTGCATTAAAAATGGAAAGAACTTTAGAGTTAAGTGGTGAAGGTCACAGATTTTTTGATCTTGTTCGTTGGGGTGTTGCTAAAGAAGAATTAGATGCTTATCTTAAGTATGAAGCTTCTCAAGGACTTGTTACTAAGTTTGGTGGTGCATCATTTACTACTGGTAAGAATGAAGTTTATGCTATTCCTCAAACTCAGATGGATATTGTAAACGGTGGTGATGAGGTAATTTATACTCAAAACCCTGGTTACTAGGTAATCACAGGTTTGATACTTTAAAAAAAGGGTGTTTTTTTAAACACCCTTTTTTTTTGTTTTATCATTAAATATTATTTTTGCTTTAATTTTAATCATTTATGATTCAAAGGGTACTTTTTTTTTGTCTTTTTAAGTTGATCATTAGTTGTTCTTTTAATTCTGATAACGGATTTAAAATTATAGACAATGAATATTCTGGTATTGAATTTTCAAATAATCTAGTAGAAAATGATTCCCTTAATATTTTAGATAATGAGTTTTTTTATAATGGTGCTGGTGTTGCTCTAGCAGATTTAAACAATGACTCGTTATTGGATATTTTTTTTACCGGAAATCAAGTTGATAATGAGTTGTATTTAAATTTAGGTGATTTTAAATTTAAAAATGTTAGTATTGAGTCAAAAATCAACAAAGTTAATCCCCTAATATGGTCATCAGGTGTTAATGTTATTGATATAAACAATGATAATTTAATGGATGTCTATATATGTAATACATTAAGAATTGATAAAGGTTTAAGAGAAAATTTATTATTTATAAATAAAGGTATTAATAGTGAAGGTATTCCAGTTTTTATTGAGATGTCCAAAGAATATGGGCTTAATGATGATACTTATTCATCTCATGCACAGTTTTTTGATTATGATAATGATGGCGATTTGGACGTATTTATAGGTGTTAACAGAATAGAAGGAATTGATCCGAATGTTTTTAGAAACATTCATGATGATGATAAAAACTTAAGTAAAGACAGAATTTATGAGAATATTTCCGTTGATTCTTTAGATCATCCATTTTTTATTGACGTTACAAAAAAATCTCAGATTCGATTTCACGGATACAGTCACAGTACAATTATAAATGATTTTAATAATGACGGTTGGCTTGATATCTATGTTGCTAATGATTATCTAAGTAGTGATTTAGTTTATATAAACAATAAGGATAAGACTTTTACAAATAAGGCTGATGAAATATTTAAACATTACAGTTTAAGCGCTATGGGTAGTGACATTTCAGATATAAATAATGATGGACGACTAGATCTTTTTACTTCCGAAATGCAACCATATTACAATAAAAGGAAAAAATTATTTCAAAAAGGCACTAATTATCAAAGAGAAATTCTAACCAGGAAATATAATTACGAATATCAATATACAAGAAACACTTTACAATTGAATATGGGTATCAATCCAAATAATAATCTTCCTTTTTTTAGTGAAATTGGAATGTTCTCCAAAGTTCATGAAACGGATTGGAGTTGGTCCTCATTATTTGCTGATTTTGATAATGACGGATGGAAAGATTTATTGGTCGTAAATGGATTTCCAAAGGACGTGATAGACAAAGATTTTGGAAATTTTAGACAATCTGCAAGCAGACTAGTAAGTAAAGAAGTTTTATTATCAGCAATACCTCAAATTAAGGTGCCAAATTTTATTTTTAAAAATATGGGTAATCTACAGTTTGAAGATGTGTCAAAAAAATGGTCTATCGATTTTCCCTCTTATTCTAATGGCGCTGCTTATGGGGATTTAGATAATGATGGAGATTTGGATATTATTTTTAATAATATAAATGATAAGGCATCTTTGTTAAGAAATGATTTAAAAAGCTTAGAAGTAAATAATTATGTAAGAATAAAGCTAGTTGATTCTTTGAAAAAGAAAAGCTTATACGGTTCTAAAATCACCATTTATTATAATAATAAAAAACAAGCTCATTCATTACTTTCTGGTAGAGGCTATTTGTCAAAAACTGAAGATATTATTCATTTTGGTCTGGGAAAAAATAGCGAAGTTGATTCTGTTCTGGTTAATTGGGTAGGTGGGACGAATCAAATTTTCAGAGATTTAAAAATAAATAGTCTAAATATTTTAGAATTTAAGGAAAATTTAGAGCGAATTAAACTTTATAATAATCAAAGTCCAATGTTTTATGATTTCTCTAGGGAGTCCAGAATACTTTATAAAAATAAGGACATTGATTTTATAGATTTTAATATTCAAAGAACTATTCCTCATAAGTTTTCTCAATACGGTCCTGTATTATCTGTAGGAGATATAAATGGCGACGAATTAGAAGATCTTTTAATTGGTTCAAGTAGATCATATGAAGAGCAACTTTTTATTCAAAAACCGGATGGAACTTTCAAGTCTGAGAAAATTAATTTAAAAGAAAACAATAATCTACATGAGGAGGATTCTGGAATTGCCCTATTTGATGCTGATAATGATAATGATCTTGACATTTATATTTCTCATGGTTCATCTCAATATCCAAAATCTAGTAAGCTATATGAAGATGTGTTATGGATTAATGACGGCTCTGGAAAATTTGATATTAAAAAAGATGCCCTTCCTGGAAATAATTCAAATGGTTCTGCTGTGAAGTTTTGTGATTTTGACAATGATGGTGATTTAGATTTATTTGTTGCAAGTAGAGTTAGTCCGCAAAACTATCCAAAATCTGATAAATCATTTTTATTAGAAAATATAACTGATAATGATTTGGTGAAATTTATTGATTCTACAGAAAAAATATTTGGTGATATTGATTTTGGTATGGTAAGTGATTTTGTTTGGTCGGATTTTAATAATGATAATTGGATTGATTTGATCATTGCTAGTGATTGGTCTGAATTAAGATTTTTTAAAAATAATAAAGGTCAACTTGAAGAAATTAAAAAAACTGGTATTGAAAATTTTTCTGGATGGTGGAATTCGATTAACGTTACAGATCTTGACAATGATGGAGATTCTGACTATGTAGTCGGTAATTTTGGTGAGAATTCCTATTTAAGAGCAAGTGCTAAGGAGCCCATAACTTTGACTGCAAAAGATTTTGATTCAAATGGAAGTATTGACCCATTTATTTCATATTTCTTGAGAGATAGTATTGGAATAAGAAAAAACTTTATTTATCATCCTATGGAGGACGTTATAAAGCAATTTACTGGAATTAGAAAAAAATATAATTCATTTGGATCATTTGGAGAAGAAACAATGGATGAAATATTTGATCCAAAGACTTTAAAAGACGCAATTATTAAAAAATCTACATGGATGAAAAGTTCATGGGTAGAAAATTTAGGAAATAATAAATTTAGAATGCACTCTTTACCTATTCAAGCACAATGGGCTCCTATATATTCTATAATTTCTCATGATTTCGATGACGACTCATTTCAAGATTTAATGGTTGTAGGAAATGATTATGGAGTAGAGACAAAACAGGGTAGGGCAGACGCATTAAATGGATTGATTTTTAAAAATAAAAAAGGTAAAGGTTTTTCATTTGTTGATATTGATAAAACTAATTTATTTATCGATAAAGATGCTAAAAGTCTTGTGAAATTAAGTATTAAAGATGAATATCTATTGTACATAAGCTCTCAAAATAATGATTCTTTAAAAGTGTATAGAGAAAAAAATAATAAAAAAAACAAAGTCTTTAATTGGGAAATTAATGAGCAAAGTTTAAGAGTTTATTATGATTCTGAAAATTATAGATTTGTTGAAAGAAATTCACAAAATAGTTTTCAGTCTCAATCTAGTGAAAAAATATTTGTCTCAAACAAGACTGAAAAGATTGATTTCTATAATGGCAGTGGGGATTTGACTCGATCTGTAAAAATAAAATAGTTTTTTTCATTTTAGAAATAGTATCTTTTGAATGCTTCAATTGCTTCATATTCAGCCATTCCAAGCTTATTATATTTTTTAGCTGTTTTTTTATTTCTTTCTTCAGCTCTTAACCAAAACTCTCTTTTATCATTTCCCTGAAACATTACTTTATCTTTTTGAGATTGATGAAATAAAATTGCATTTCTTTTTTGAATGACTTGAGACGGACTCATTGGAATAGCCATTTCAATATCCTCAATATTCCATTCCTGCCATGCTCCCCTATAGAGCCATAACCAACAATCATTCATGAATTTCTCATTTTTTATACTCTCAATTGATTTAAAAATTATATCAAGACAAATTCTATGTGTACCGTGAGGATCCGCTAAGTCTCCAGCAGCGTATATTTGATGAGGCTTAATTTGTTTTATCAATTCGGTTGTTATTTTATGATCCATTTCCGAAGTTTCATTTTTTTTAATAAAACCTGTTTCATAAAATGGAAGATTCAGAAAATGTAAGTTTTTTTCAGGTAAGTTTAAAAATTTTGCAGCACCTATACACTCACTCTTTCTAATTAAACTTTTTAAATGCATTACATCTTTAGATTCAGGGTCACCATCTTTTTTTAATAAAATTTGCTTTTTGATTTTCATATAAAGAGAATTTTTTTGATATTTTTCATCAACCCCATTCATTACTTCTATGAATTTAAGTGCCTCATCATTTGAAACAGCAATATTACCCGATGTTTGATAAGCTACATGTACCTCGTGTCCTTGATCGATTAATCTAACAAAAGTTCCACCCATTGAAATGACATCATCATCAGGGTGTGGACTAAAAATAATTATTCTTTTTTTTGAAGGTTTTGCTCTTTCAGGTCTATAGGTGTCATCATGATCTGGTTTACCACCTGGCCAACCTGTGATAGTTTTTTGTATTTCATTGAAAATCCAGATATTTAGATCATGTAAATTACCTTGTTCTGCAACTAAAGTTGCCAATCCATTTTCATTATAATCTCTCAAGGTTAATTTCAGAAGTGGTTTTCTGGTTTTATTACTTAACCAGATTATCGCTTTTTTTCTTAAATGGTCATTCCATTTACATTCTCTTACTACCCAAGGTGTTTTATTTTTTGTTAGCTCATCACTTGCTTCTTGGTCCAAAATGATTGATATATTATCATGATTTTGTAAGAATGTAGCTGGAGCACTAGATGAAATTTGACCTTCTATAGTTTTGGCAATTATTTTTGATTTTTTATGTCCCCATGCAAGAAGAACAATTCTTTTAGATTTCATGATTGTACTAATCCCCATTGTGATAGCTTTTTCTGGAACCATATTTATTCCATTAAATTCAGATGAAGCATCCTCTCGAGTAATAGGATCTAAAACAATTAATCTTGTAACAGAGTTTTTATTGGAACCAGGTTCATTAAAACCAATATGAGCAGTTCTTCCTATTCCAAGTAGTTGAAAGTCAATACCACCTAAACTATTAATTTTTTCCTCATATTTTTTACAATAATCTAGGACTTGGTCAGATTTAGTTTGTCCGTTTGGGATATTAATATTCTCCTTAGGAATATCTATATGTGAAAAAAGATGATTATACATGAACGTACAATAACTTTGTGGATGAGATTTTTTTAATTGATAGTACTCATCTAAATTGAAGGTAAAAACATTTTTAAAACTTACTTTCCCCTTTTTATAGTATTCTACTAATTCTTTATATACTCCAATTGGCGAGGATCCTGTGGCAAGTCCTAATATAAAGGGTTTATTTTTTTTTAAATTAATTGAATCAACTATTTCTTTTGCAACAAGTTTAGATGCATTTTTAGCATTATCAAATGTAACAGAATGAATTTTTTCAAATCTTGATACTTCAAACTTTCCAGGAGCTTCGTGAGATATTTTTTTTGGATTTGTCATGAAATTTAATTATAAAATATTGATAATAAGATTCTATATGCTAAATAAACTCCAGTTACAGACCATATCCACCATCTATTTTTCAAATACCATTGCATAGTTATTTAATTTTATCAATTTCTAAAGCTAAATCGAAATCCTTAGATGAAATAGAGTCTAGGTCATGTGTGATTAATTTAATAACCACTTTATTATAACTGTTATATATATGGGGATGATGATTGTTTTTTTCAGATATTTCAGCGACTCTTTTTAAAAATTCAAAGGCATGAACAAAGTCTTTAAATTCAAATGATCTAACTAATAATTGGTTTTCGATTTTCCAACTATTATTTAAATGTCCTAGTCTTCCAACTCTTTGTTTATCAGTTAAATACATTATTTAAGAATTAAATGGTTCAATTTATGATTTAACTTAACTTGGTTTAATAGAAAAATTTGTGTTTTAAAATTTAACAAATTAATCTTTTACAAATATACAATTATTAAGCTTCAATTAAATCTATAGTTATAATGATTACAATAAATTAACTGTAAGTTTTAATTTAATAGTTTTTAAAATTATAAAAAAAAACTATCTTTAAGTAAACTATAAACAAAAACAAAACAATGAAAAACGATTTAAGACTTTTTTATGGTAGTTGTTTTGCTCTAATTTCAACTGCTTTTTCATTTGCAATTTATGCAGGAATTCTTCCCCAGCTTGGAGATGCTTTTGGTTTAACTGCAACTCAGCTTGGATTCATTACATCAATGTGGTTTTTGGGCTTTCCAATTTCAATGGTATTAGGTGGACTCTTCTATCATGCAATTGGGCCAAAAAAAATTATGCAATTTGCTTTTTTTTCTCACACCACGGGAATATTATTGGCTATTTTTTCTGGTGGGTATACAGGTTTATTAATAGCAACTCTTTTAATAGGAATAGGAAATGGTTGTACTGAGGCAGCTTGTAATCCAATGATTGCTGATTCATACACCGGTAAAAGAATGAATACGCTTCTTAACAGATTCCATATGTGGTTTCCTGGAGGAATAGTTGTAGGTAGTCTTAGTTCTCAACTGCTTACTTCTTTATCTTTAGGATGGCAGGTTCAAATGGCTTATATATTGATTCCTACTGTTATTTATGCATACTTATTTTTTGGGCAGGTTTTCCCTAAACCAAGAATTTCTGGTGATTCTGCTATCATTGATAATGTTAAGGCTTGCATTAATCCTCTATTTATTTTTATGGTCATATGTATGGCTTTTACTGCCATCTCTGAATTTGGACCATCACAATGGACGTCATTAATTCTAAGTCAAAGTGGGGCTCCTCCTCTTGTACTTTTAGCATTAGGAACAGGAACTATGGCTATTGGTAGATATTTTGGTGGCGATCTTGTACATAAATTTGATCAAACGGGAGTGCTATTAGGTTCTGCTGTGCTTACCCTTTTAGGTATATACCTATACAGTACTCAAACTGGTACTATTGTTTATCTTACTGCAATAATATATGGTGCTGGCGTTTGTTATTTCTGGCCAAATATGATAGGTTTTATAGCCGAAAAAATTCCAAAATCAGGAGCACTTGGCATGTCAATTGTAGGGGCAATGGGTATGTTTTCTACAGCAATTTTTCAACCTGTTATAGGTGGGTGGATTGATTCTGCAAATAGCGATCTATCTACTTCAGGTTTAACAGGGGATGCTTTAGAATTAGCTGTAGGACAGACAACTATGACGTACATGTTAAGTTTTCCAGGAATATTAATTATTGCTTTTGTAATACTTTATTTTTGGCAAAAAAAAATCACAACATAATTATTAAAAAAACCCTTTTAAATAAAGGGTTTTTTTATAAAAATCTTTCTTTGATTTCAATTACAACCATTATGGCAAGACAAAGAAAAATTGTTCCAATAACGATACCACCAACACCCATAAATATTTTTTTTCAAATATAATAAATATTATAATTTCAATATTTTAAAAACATATTTAATGTACTATTTTATTAATTTTTTATCATTATTATTTTGTTTAAATTGTTTTTCACAAATAGACAGAATTGATCCGCCTAATTGGTGGGTTGGTTTTAAAAGCAATACAGTTCAGTTATTGGTTAAAGGTAAAAATATCAAAAATTCAAATCTTGAAATTAATTATCCAGGTATTGAAATAGTTAGGATCAACAATGCTGATAGTCCTAACTATCTTTTCGTCGATTTGAAAATCCATTCATTTGCTAAGCCTGGCATAATTAAAATGTTATTTATTAATTCTGATTCTATAAATATTACTTATGAATATGAATTGATAGAAAGAAAAACTAATTCAAGTAATTTTATTGGATTTGATAATTCCGACGTAGTTTATTTGATAACTCCTGATAGATTTTCAAATGGTAATTATGATAATGATATAATAAATGGATTGAATGAAAATAAAATTAATAGGGCTGATGATTATGCTCGTCATGGTGGAGATATTAAAGGTATATCAAACAATATCGATTATATTAAGGATATGGGATTCACAGCAATATGGACAAATCCTTTTAATGAAAACAATATGTTTAAATCCTCGTATCATGGTTATTCTATAACTGATCATTATAAAGTTGACCCCAGGTTTGGAACCATTAATGAGTTAATTGATTTTTCTAAAAAATTAAAATCAAAAGGTATAAAGTTAATTATGGATCAAATTGTAAATCATTGTGGATTAGAACATTGGTGGATCGATGATTTACCATTTGATAATTGGGTGAATTATCAAGATGAATTTTTAAATAAACCAATTTCAATTGATGAAATGCGAGAGTCTCCTTTATACAATCAAGATAGTATAAATAAATACTTTATAAACACTAACCACAGAAGAACATCACATCAAGATATTTATGCCTCAAAAATTGATAAAGATATAATGACAGATGGGTGGTTTGTCTCCACAATGCCAGATTTAAATCATAAAAACGAATTTATGGAAAAGTATCTGATTCAAAATAGTATTTGGTGGATTGAAACTCTGTCATTAGGTGGTATTAGACAGGATACTTATCCTTATGGAGATAAAAATTTCATGAGTAAATGGGCTGGACAAATAATGAATGAATTCCCGAAATTCTCCATTGTTGGTGAGGAGTGGAGCTATAATCCTTTATTAGTCAATTATTGGCAAAATTCAAAAAAAAACAGTGATGGTTATGAATCTAATTTAAATTCAGTAATGGATTTTCCCATGCAAAAAAATATAATTGAGGGGATTAATGAAAAGGAATCATGGAATAAAGGTTTAATAAAAATATATGAAGGTTTAGCAAATGATTTTTATTATTCTGATCCAAGCAGGATGTTTATTTTTTTAGATAACCATGACATGGATAGGGTATATACTGTATTTGGTCACGATTTAATTAAAACTAAAATGGCTTTAGGGCTAATTTTTTTATTACCTCGAATTCCTCAAGTTTTATATGGAACAGAGATCTTAATGAATAATTCTGATAAACCTGGAAGCCACGGTTTTATAAGAAAAGATTTCCCTGGTGGATGGAAAGGGGATAAGGTAAATGGCTTTGTAGGTAAAGAAATAAATAAGGATCAGATTGAAGCTAAAGCATTTGTGAAAAAGATTCTTAATTTTAGAAAGAATAATAGTGTTATTCATAAAGGGAAAACTCTTCATTTTTCACCACAAGAAGGTATTTATGTTTTGTTTAGATATGACTCTAGTAAAGTGATTATGGTTATTATTAATAAAAACACTAAACCATTTAGTTTAAATTTAAATAGATTTAATGAAATGGATATTAATAAAAAATATTTTCATGATGTGATAAATGATGATAAGATATTTTTAAATAAAAAAATTAAATTTGACGGACCAGGCATTAGCATTTTTTCATCATTTTGAATAATTTTGTTTACTTAAGTTTTTATTTTGACGTTTAAAATAAACCAAAGATTTACAGAAATCAACTTCTTCTTTTTTTTTATTTTTCTTCTTGTTTGCTAAACAGTGAAATTACCCTTAAAATATAAAAATCACTACTGCATTTATACTTCATATTAAAAAAATATTACTCTAATTGATTTTTAAACAAAATAAATTCAATAATAAAATAACTCTTTTTTAGTTAACAATTGTTAATAAAAAACATGGAATTTGTTGATATCCTGTTTTTTGTATTATCAGCATTTAAGTATTTTGATAAATGTATAAGTAGTGTAGGTTTAATTATATCATTTTAACAAAATTAAGAGTTTGTTTAATTTTATTAGTAATCTTAAGTTACAAAAAAAACCAAAAAATTTATTTCTAAATTTAATAACATACCTACCGCTAGTTTTAATTTTTAATTTTACTACTCTAATTGCTCAAAATCCTGTACTTGAAACTACTGCAATTCCAAATTTAACAACGGATAGCGGTGATAATTTGGTAGGTCTTAACGACGTAATTACATTTCGAATTACTGTGAAAAATACCGGTAATATTCAGTTAAACACTGTTACTGTTACGACAAATTTGCTTGGTCTTAATAACGCCTCATTATCATTAGATTCAACTCCAGTTTTTTTAAGTTCAAGTGGCTCTTCGCCTGAAGGAACTCTCGAAGTAGGAGAAATTGCCACGTATACAGCAACCTATACTTTTAATTCCGCTGGGGTTTCTGCTGGAGGTATAAGCCTAACTGTTACCTCTACAGGACAAACACTTGCTGGTCTTCCTACTTCAGATCTGGGCGATGATGGTGATGATACAGATGGCAACACTATAAATGATCCTACGCAAGTTACAGTGGCTAAGCCAATAGCAAATATTGAAGGTACGAAATTTGAAAATTACGTTGATCTTGACTCAAATGGTATAGTGAGTTTAGGGGATAGAATGGAATATATTATTAAAATAAAAAACACAGGTAACCAAACCCTAAGTACTGCCGATCTTACTGATGTACTTAAAAATAGTAATAATATTACTTTAGTTCTAATTGAACCCGGGGTTACACCACCCGGCACGCCGTTTGTAATTTCAGACCAAGGGTCAACAGAAGGGAATCTATTAGTTGGTGAAACCGCAGAATATAAGGCCGTTTATGTAATTGATCAAGATGATGTTGATAGTGGTGGATTAAACAACTGCCTTACCGTTACTGCAGTTAGTGTTGTTTCTGGAGCTACAGTTACTGATCAGGCTGATGATGGGGATGATACTGATGGGAATTTAGTTAATGATTGTACTGAGACATCAATTACTGCCTCTCCCTCTATGGAGGTAACTAAAGTATTTAGCGTTAATGATGCTAATGGTAACGGTCTCACTGACCCTGGTGATACAATAAATTATTCAATAACAGTTTTGAATAATGGTAATGTTACTCTAAGTGGATTGGCATTAACGGAAACTATAAAAGATGGAAGTGGTAATAATTTATCTTTAACGAGCGGTCCAACTTTTGTTTCTAATAGCGCAGGTTCCTCTCAAGGAACATTAACAGTAGGTGAAATCGCAACTTTTTCTTCCTCATACTTAGTTACTGTGAATACGGCAAATACCGGGAGTGTTTCAAATACAGCATTAGCTACTGCTAGCAGTCCAGGACAGAGTAATAATGTTACTGATACTTCTGATGATGGAGATGATAGTGATGGAGATACTACAAGTGATGAAACTGTAACAAACCTTTCCCTTTCTAAAGCTTTAGACGTGACTAAAACTTTTACAGTCACAGACAACGGAGATGGTGTGCTTGGAGCTGCTGACATAGTTAATTATACCATTTTGGTTAAGAATATTGGTCAAATTGCTTTGTCAAGTATTACGGTTACTGAAACATTAGTAAGTGGAATTGGTACGCCTCTTTCTTTGAACTCTGGAATTCAAGGTCCATCAAGTGGAAGTTTAGCTATTAATCAAACCTTTACATTTACTTCAAGCTATACCATAACTTCAGACGATGTAAGCTCGGGCTCAGTTTCTAATACAGCCACTGCCTTTGGAAGTAGCCCAGGGAATTCTAATGATGTTACCGATATTAGTGATGATGGTAATGATTTGGATGGAAACACAACTAATGATGCAACAATAACAAATTTTGCTACCACCTCAGGTTTAGAAGTTACTAAAACAGGAGTTTTAGTTGAATCCAGTGGTGATAATTTACCTGGAGTTGGAGATATTGTGGTTTTTACAATAACTGTAGAAAATAAGGGTAATACATCAGTAGGCACACTAACACTAACTGATACTTTTAAAAGGGGAAGTTTGTCTGACAACAGTAGCCTTTCATTATCTTCAGGACCCACTTTTAATAGTGCCACCTCAGGCTCTTCAGAGGGTAGTCTTGTATCCGGCGAAATTGCTACTTATACAGCAAGTTACACAGTTATTTCCTCTGATGTTGCGTCAACAACGGTATATAACTCGGTAACGGCAAATGCAGTGACTATTGGAGGGGCGAGTATTTCAGACATCAGTGATGATGGAGACGATAATGATGGAAGTTTGTCCAGTGACGAAACATTTGTAAAGCTTACCCAAGAGCCTCAAATTGAAGTAACTAAAACCGTAGTTGTTAATCAAGCTGGATCTGTAATAGCAATTGGTGATGTGGCAAATTATACTATAACTGTCGCAAACACCGGTAATGTAAGTCTAACAAACGTATCCATATCAGATAATATTCAAGGAATATTACTGTCCTCAGCTCTTTCTTTAAATTCAAACCCAGTATTTGTTAGTTCTTCTCAAAGTTCTAGTGAGGGCGGCCTACTAATCGGTGAGGTGGCAACCTATACAGCTTCATTTACTGTTAATCAGGTTGCAGTTGATAATAATGGTTTTAGAAATATAGCAACTGGATCAGCTACTGGGCCTAATGGAACGACTGTTACAGATGTTAGTGATAACGGAAATGATTCAGATGGAAATACCACTAATGATCCAACAGATGTAGTTATTCCTGAAAACCCAGCTTTAGAAGTTGTAAAAGTATGGACATATACTGACAACGATTCTAATTCTACACTTACTGCAGGGGATAGAATTAATTATACAATAACGGTTCAAAATAAAGGAAACGTTACACTCGACAATGTTACAATGATTGATGATTTGAGATTAATTAGTGATACTGCAACTAGATCTTTAGCAACTGGCCCCAATTTTATAAGTGCAAATCAAGGTTCCTCTTTTGGGACATTAAAACCTAATGAAATCGGCACATATACTGCAAATTATG